>ENA-OQER01000216-OQER01000216.1-human-gut-metagenome-genome-assembly--contig:-NODE-216-length-32108-cov-5.379944_pt1 | contig 32108 bp, 42 predicted proteins | sample MGYA00242797_ERZ504639 | MGnify/ENA primary metagenome ERZ504639 (study PRJEB26092, sample SAMD00036306) | human gut metagenome | host: Homo sapiens | study: EMG produced TPA metagenomics assembly of...
TTTTTTTGTTAGCTCCTTGCTACATTTGGTATTCTATCAAAACTATAGTGAATTGTCAACAGTTTTTTCTACAAATTTGAAAATTTTTATTTGTTCACAGATTTTCCTGCATTTTTGACAATTCACCGTAATTTTTTCGGTCGTTTTCCCATCTCACGAACAGACCTCCCGCACTTTACTGCGGATTCTCTGCAGTGCATTGTCGATTGCCTTCGGCTGCTTTCCAAGTTTTTCTGCAATCTGCGTATAATCGTACCCTTTCAGATACAATTCCAGCACCTGGTACTCAAATTTGCTGAGCCGTTCTTTGATCCGCTCATGCATGCCGATTACGTTTTCCCGGCTGATCATGATCTCCTCCGGTGTCTCCTCGTCCACCAGGCGCAGCTCCTGCTCGGAAACCGGTTCACTTAACGAGACGAAGCTGTTCAGCGGCTGATGCTTCTGGCGCTGGGACGATGCCACTGCCGAATACATCTGACGGTCGATGCACAGGCCGGCGAAGGTGGCAAACGATGCCTCCTTCCCCGGTTTGTAGTCACGCACTGCCTTAAAAAGTCCGAGCATGCCCTCCTGGATCAGATCCTCGTGATCTCCGCCCACCAGGTACAGCGCCCTCGCCCTGGTCCGCACCAGCGATTTGTATTTGTCGATCAGATAATCGGTAATCTCGCGTTCTCCTGCCCGCAGACGCGCAATCAGCTCCTCATCCGTACAGGTATCGTAATCTTTCACCATCATATCTCTTGTATCCTTCATCTTTCTTCCGCCGGAGCGTAATGTGATTTTCCGCAATTTCTAGCAGCTTCTCTGTCTTACAATCTCATAAGCGAGCACGCCGGCTGCCACGGAAGCGTTCAGAGAGTCGATATCGCCTTTCATCGGAATTGTGGCTGTGAAGTCGCAGTTTTCTCTCACCAGACGGCTGACACCCTCTCCCTCATTTCCGATTACAAGGCCGATCGGTCCTTTGAGGTCGAGATCATACATTCTCTGTCCGTTCATGTCCGCGCAGACAAACCAGATGCCCTTTTCCTTCAGCATTTCCATGGTCTGCACCAGATTCGTCACCTTTGCCACCGGTGTGTAATTTAATGCACCTGCCGACGTTTTGGCAACGGTTGCTGTCAGGCCGACTGCGCGGTGCTTCGGCACGATGACACCATGTGCACCTGCCAGGTTTGCGGTACGGATGATCGCACCGAGATTATGCGGATCCTCAATGCCGTCCAGCAGAAGGATAAATGGCGGCTCCCCTTTCTCCTCTGCGCGCGCGAGGATGTCCTCAACGGTTGCATAACTGTAGGAAGCCACCTGTGCAATGACACCCTGATGCTTTCCGGTGGTGGACAGCTCGTCAAGACGTTCTTTTTCTACATAATTGATGATGGTATCGTGTTTTTTCGCCTCACGGATGATCGTGCGGATCGGGCCGTCCTGGCTGCTTGCAAGGACGAACAGCTTGTCCACGGTCTTGCCGGAGCGGAACGCCTCGATGACAGCGTTTCTTCCCTCTACCATGCCGCCTGTAAACTCCTCATCCGCCTGCTGTACTTCCTGTTTTCTGTCTCTGTCACGGTAATCTCGTTTCCCCTTAAAGTCACGTTTTTTTCCGTCTCTTCTCTCAAAGTTTCTCTTGTCGTTTCTGTTGTTTTCTCTCATATCATTCCTGTTCCGCGGTCCCAAAAGCAGTGGGAACTTTTGCTTTTTCAAAAGCCCCACTGCCCTGCCGCTTCTTTCTTATTTTCTGAATCTTATCTGCTCTCACACTTCGCCAAGTCCTGCCCGGATCAGGTCGATCATCCGCTTGTAATCCCCTTTCAGGTACAGATACCCCATCACGGCCTCAAACCCGGTTGCCCGGCGGTAGTCGATCGTGGACGCATTTTTTGCCTTGGTATAGGATTTCGCATTTCTGCCTCTTTTATAAATCTGTTTTTCCTCTTCGGTAAACAGCGGCTCCAGAATTTCAATCATCGCCGACTGTTTCTCCGCCTTTACAAGCCCTGCCGCATGGCGGTGCAGCTTGTTGACCTGCATATTTGCTTTCCGCACCAGAATCGTGCGGATGACGATCTCATACGCAGCATCCCCGATGTAGGCCAGCGTAAGCGGCGAATACATGCGGATGTCATGCTGTTCCAGTCCGAATACCTCCGAAAGATAATCCTTCTCCCCGAAAACCGCCTCTGGAAAAAGCTCCTCGTTTTCTGTCTCTTTGCCCACTTCCGTCACTTCTGTTCTGTCCTTTCTTTTTTCCTCATCTGACGCAGCTCGCCCTCCAGCTCGAGCACACGGTTCGTAAGCTCCGTATTCTCCTGCTGGAGTACTTTGATATCCTCGAAAATCGGGTCCGGCAGATGAATGTGATCCATGCTTTTTCTCGGAATCCGCACATCATTCTGCTTCACAATGTGCCCCGGCACGCCGACGACGGTACAGTTCGGCGGAACCTCCTCGATCACAACCGATCCGGCTCCGATTTTGGAGTTTTCCCCGATCGTAAACGATCCGATGATCTTCGCACCGGCGCTGACCATAACATTGTCCTTCAGCGTCGGATGACGTTTCCCGGTCTCCTTACCATTACCGCCAAGCGTCACGCCCTGATACAGCGTCACGTTGTCTCCGATAATGGCTGTTTCTCCGATAATCACACCAGAACCATGATCAATAAACAATCCCTTTCCGATCGTCGCACCCGGATGGATTTCGATACCGGTTTTTCTCGCTGCCCGCTGTGAAATCCACCTGGCCAGAAAGTAATGGCCTTTCAGATATAGCTTGTGCGCCCGTCTGTACTTCAGCATAACACGAAATGAAGGATACAGCAAGACTTCCATGGGAGAATGTATCGCCGGATCCCGCTCCTGAATCACCTGAAATTCCTCTTTAAAATACGCGAAAAAACTCATCTTTCCTCTCCTTGCCTCCTGCCAGGACTTTTTCAGATTTTTATTTCTTACCACCTTTTTTGCCCGAAGGCAATATTCAAAAACGGAGCTGTTTCATCTCCGATAAAGACGAAATAGCTCCGTGGTTCCACTTTACTTTAAGGGCATGCATGCCCTCTTCTTTTCTTCTGCATAACGTGCAGGACCGTGCCGGACTACCCACTTTTTTCCGCTTCACCCGGCCAGCTTCCGGACGCACTTCAAAAACCTCGTTTCAGGCAGCTTCCAGCCCATTTGTCTGCCATTCTCTGTGAAACAATTCTGATTTTCTACTTTTTCCGTTCCAAGCCTTTTTTCTGTTTCCGTTTGTTCTAGTTTATGCAAATTTTTCTCGTTTGTCAAGCAAATTTCCGCCCCAAACAACAGCCCGTGCGCCCGCCGACCGCCTTCGAGCGCCTGGCGGACCCCGAGGGCAGACGCCGCGCCGCCGACCCCAACCTCACTGCCAATGGTGCCGTGCGCGCCAACCGCGCCGCACAGTTTATGCCCTTTGCCGCCCTCACGGGATACTACGAACTCGTGCGCAAGCAGGAAATCACCGTCGAGCCAAAACGTGAGCTCACGGAAGAAAAAGCCCTCGTGCTTTCTAAAAAACTCGAGGGTCTCAAACGTGGCGACTTGGTTCGTGTCACCTATTACGATACATACGGCTATCGCAGCCGCACCGGCATCCTCGACGAGGCGCTCCCCGCCTTCAAGCTCCTCAAGCTCCGAGACATCGCCATCGACTTCGACGACATCCAAGACATCGAACTGCGCGGACGAGCCTAGCCAAGGAAGCGCATCCAGAGCGACGCTTACAGCGTCATGACGTAGTAGCCCGCGTCTTTCACGGCCGTCTCGAGGACACCACGATCAACCGGCTGCTTAGAGCGCACGCGTGCCGTGTGGTCCGCATACGTCACCGTTGCCCACACACCATCCAGCGCATTGAGGGCATTGGCCACGTTCTGAGCGCAGCCGTCGCAACTCATGCCGCCGATGAGCAGCTCATCGCTATAGGGATAGTGTGACGCATCGGTATCCACCACAACAACCTTTTTGGCCTTCTTGCCGCTCGCACCATCGCTGCAGCAACTCTTCCCGTGTGTCGAAGCGGCAATGCGACGCAACCCAAAAAACATGCCGACGGCAATGACGGCCAGCACGATGAGATTCGCAGGGTTGAGCAAGTCACTCATGCGTTCCCCTTTCAAGTAGCACTATCTAGATACCCCCCCATGGGGTGTCCCCATCTTAACCCAAAATCATGTCCGTTCGGTCAATAGTTTCCCTATTCAAACTTTTTAGTTGACCAAGGCTTACTTCGTGTATAAGTTTTCCTAGGCTAACAAGTGAGGGCTCGAAAGGGGCAACGTGACTCGAACCATTGACATCCCAACATACCAAACGGCTGTCGTGCGCAACTGCTCCCCTACGCTCGCAGGTATCAAGCCGGCTTCACTCTTTACCTATCCCGGCGTTTACGCAACCAAAACGGAAAACCCGGCGCCGCCATATCGAAGAGCGACGCTCTCGCCTGCTCGCCGTCATAGCCCAATGCAACCGCGAGCTTCAGCCACTCGGGATCCATGTGAGCGTTTTGGTCTGGCGCCCCTGCGGAGCGCTCATCTATGTGTACCGCCCTGCGGACCTTATGCGATACCTCTCCGACCCCCGCGCATGACGGCGCTTGTCACCGAAGGTTACGATGTCCACAACCTGCCCGCATCCTTGGTGCATCTCGCCGCGCGCATCACGCTGGCAAGCAGCAATGCCGCAGAAAGTGCCTATGACGGCAGCGTCTGCGCACTCGCGCGAAATAGGCACTGCGATACGGGCTGCACGTGCGAGTTCCCCCACGAAATTGGCTATTTTTTGGGCTATCCCTACGAAGATGTCCATCAGTTTATCGTCCAGCACGGCGAAAACTATAAGGTCTTTGGCGCATGGAAGGTATACACAAACGTTGAGCAGGCGCTCACGACCTTCGATTCCTATCGCGCATGCACGCAATACCTTACCTACATCTATCAACAGGGCTGCACTCTGGGACAACTTGTCCAGGCAACCCGATAGAGCATACAAAACGCGGCCGCACGCCGCACAACCGAAAGGAAGACATATGAGCAAGATCGCCGTCGTCTACTGGAGCGGCACGGGCAACACCGAGGCCATGGCAAACCTCGTCGCCGAAGGCGCCACGTCCGCGGGTGCCGAGACTGAGGTCATCCCCTGCGCCGACTTCTCTGCCGACAAGGCGCTGAATATGATGCCTTCGCCTTCGGCTGCCCAGCCATGGGCTCCGAGGAACTCGAGTACGATGAGTTCCAGCCGATGTGGGATGAGGTCAAGGAGACTCTCGACGACAAGAAGGTCGTCCTCTTTGGCTCCTATTCGTGGGCCGAGGGCGAGTGGATGGACAACTGGAAGGCCGACGCCGACGAGGCTGGCGTCAACGTCGTGGACTCCACCATCTGCTACGACGCGCCCGACGACGAGAGCGAGACCGCTTGCAAGGCCCTCGGAGCCGAGCTCGCGTAACGAGCCCAGGACCTCCAAAAGAGCCTGCATCAAAGCGCATCCCCATCCCTACAAAAGAGCGGGGGCTGGATTCAAGTCCAGCCCCCGCTCTTTTGTAACGGCAGTTACATCAACCGGCTACGAGATGTTGCCCAAGAACGCTTGGTGCGCTCGCTCTTGGGGTGGTCGAAGACCTCGCTCGGCGTACCCTCTTCCACGATAACGCCGCCGTCCATAAAGACGACGCGGTCGGCAACGTCGCGGGCAAAGCCCATCTCGTGCGTCACGACGATCATGGTCATGCCGTCGCGTGCCAGGTCGCGCATGACCCCCAACACGTCGCGGACAAGCTCGGGATCGAGCGCCGACGTGGCCTCGTCAAAGAGCATGACGTGAGGATTCATCGACAGGGCGCGGGCGATGGCCACGCGCTGCTGCTGGCCGCCCGAAAGCTGGCTCGGCATAAAATCGATGCGCTCGGCAAGACCGACCTTGGTCAGCTCCTCGACGGCGATCTTCTCGGCCTCTTCCTTGCTGCGCTTGAGCACCTTCTGCTGCGCGAGCATGACGTTCTTTTTGACTGAGAGGTGCGGGAACAAATTGAACTGCTGGAACACCATACCCAGATGCGTGCGCACCTTGTTAAGGTCGACGCCCTTGGCGCACACGTCCACGCCCTCGACGACAATCGAACCACTCGTAGGATGCTCCAGACGATTGATGCAGCGAAGCATCGTCGACTTGCCCGAGCCCGAAGGACCCAGAACTACGACGACCTCGCCCTTATGCACATCCAGATCGATATCGCGCAGGACCACGTTATCGCCAAAGGCCTTCTGGAGGTTCTTGATGCTGACGACGACCTCGTTCGAGTTATTGGTTTCGCTCATGATAGGACCTCCTTACAGACCGGCGATGTGATCGGCGGGCGTCGCGACAACCTGTCCGGCGCTCTTGGCGGGACGCTTCTTCTTGGTCTCGGTCGTGCCCAAAAGCCTCGCCTCAAGACCGCTCACCAAGCGAGCGAGCGGCAGGGTGATGACCAGATAGAACAGGGCGGCAACCACGTACGGTGTAATGGAGCCCGTCGTGGCCACGATGGTACGGGCGTTCATGACGATCTCGACCACACCCACGGCGGCAAGCAGCGACGTATCCTTGTAAAGCAAGATAAACTCGCTGGTCAGCGTAGGCAAAACATTGCGGAACGTCTGCGGAATCATAACGTAGAGCAGCGTCTGGAAGCATTCATGCCCAGAGAGCGAGCAGCCTCGTTTTGGCCCTTGGGGATCGATTGAATACCGGCGCGGAAGATCTCACACAGATAGGCAGACGAATTCATGGCCATGACGATGACGCCGAGCACGTAGTCATCAACCTTGACGCCGGCCAACGGCAGACCGAAGAACGCGATATAGATCTGCAGGAACGCCGGCGTACCGCGAATGATATTCACGTAGATGCCGGCGAGGCAGCGCAGGATGCGCGACTTGGAGATGCGCATGAGCGACAGGGCGAAACCGAAGGGAATTGCCAGCGGAAACGCCACAAGCACGATCGAAAGCGACATGAGGAAGCCCTTGAAGACGATCGGCAGGCTCTGGACCAAAATGACCGGGTTCAGGAACAGGCGCAGGAACATATTGGAGTTCCAAGCCTCGACCCACGCTGCTCTTTAAGGTCGGCCAAGAAGTTATCGAAGGCCGTCACGCCCTTGATCTCCACCGACGGAATCTTGGAGATCTTCTTGGTCGAGCCATCGGCCAAAGTGCAGGTGCCGCTAAAGGCCTCATCGCCGCCCTCGACGGGGAAGGTCACGCCGTAAACCTCGACACGGAAAAAGCCGCCGGCAGGCGCCGTCTCGCCAAAGTCGATCTTGAGCGTCTGGCCGTCAGCCTTGCACGTGGGCTTCATGGGCGTACGATCCATGAGGTCCTCGCCCGAGAGCATCGTCAATCGCGTGTCATCGGTACCAAACGTCGTGCCGTCGACAAACGTCAGCGAAAGACGCTCAGCTCCTCATCGGCATCGGCTTGGACCTCCCAGGTAATGCGCGTCTCGGTACCGCCGACCACAGCGCTGCCCGAACCGGTGTTGGGTCGGGCGGTAATCTTTGCGGTCTCAAGCGCCTGGGCGGTCGTGGGCGCATATGCCCCCGCGCAAACCAGCGCGAGCGCCACGGCCATGACGCAGACTAGCTTTTGGAGCAAGGCGGGCAGTGGAAAATGCTGCTCCACGGCCCCTTTGTTCAGTCGAGACAAGGTGGCTCCTATCGTAGAAGTTGCCGGCAAAACGAGACGGAAACACTCTCCGTCGAGAGAAGCGCAAAGGCCCTCTCCGCAAAACGGAAGGGCCTACACGCAATCAAGCATCTATTTACTTGATGCTGTACTTAGCCATGAGGGCGTCGACGGTACCGTCGTCGGTCAGGTCCTTGATGGCCTGGTTGATGTCGTCCTTGAGCTTGGTGTTGCCCTGGTTGATGGCGATGGCGTACTCCTCGCCGGTGCTGATCTGCTTAATGGTCTGGCAGGTGTTGAACTGCTCGGCGGTCAGCTGGCTGGCAACGGAGCGGTTGGTGACTACGGCGTCACCCTTATCGGACTGCAGGGCGCTGAAGCACTCGGTGGCGTCCTTGTAGGGGACGATCTTGGCCTTCGGGAAGTTCTCCTGGGCAAAGGACTCGGCGGTCGAGCCAGACTGAACGATGATGGTAGCGTCGGCGTTGTTGAGCTTCTCGCTGTAGTTGTCGGCCGTGATGTCGGTGTTATCGACCTTGGTCACGATAGCCTGATCGTCCATGTAGTAGGAATCGGAGAAAGTGACTTCCTTCTCACGCTCGGGCGTGTCGGTGATAGCCGCGATGGAGACGTCGTACTTGGCGCCCGAAGCGACACCCGGAACCAGCGTGTCAAAGTCATTGTTGACGTACTCGACATCCAGGCCCAGCTTGTCACCGATAGCCTTGATGAGCTCAAGGTCAAAGCCCTGGTAGTCGCCGTTGTCATCCTTGTACTCAAACGGCGCGTACTCGGCAGAGGTGCCGACGGTCAGCGTGCCGTCCTTGACGAGCGCGTACTCCTTGGAGCCGTCGACCTTCTCGACCTTAGCGTCGTCAGAGCTGCTGGAACCGGCATCAGAACCAGAGGTGGCGTTGGACGAACCGCAGCCCGTCAGAGCAAGGGCGAGCGCCATAGCACCCGTGGCGGCAAATGCGCCAAGCTTCTTCAGCTTCATAATCAGTCTCCTTCCGGTGACCTCGTTTGATTCAGAGGTCTGCAAAAACTGTTGGCTATTATGCACCCGGAATTACGAATCTGCAATGAGAAAACTGATTGAAACAAACCCATAACGTGAATGGAATACTCTACTTTGTGACAGTCATTACTGCTGCAATGACCTTAATAGTCTAATTTCAGCTGCATAACCTGCAAGTTCGTTCGGAGTCTCCAAAATAAACGGCAGCGAACGCAAGTGGCCATTCGATACAATATTCTGTATAACCTGCATACCGCCGCCAAACTCTTCACCACCCAGGTAGCCCTTACCGATGCACTCGTGGCGGTCCTTATGGGCGCCGCAGGGATTCTTGGAGTCATTGATGTGTACGGCGCGCAGGCGCTCGATACCCACCACACGATCGAACTCGTCAAGCACACCGTCAAGATCGTGGACGATGTCATAGCCGGCGTCATTCACATGGCAGGTGTCTAGGCAACGCCCAGCTTGGCCGACAGCTCGGGGCGTTTGCGGCAACACCCTCAATGATGAGCGCCAGTTCCTCAAAGCTGCGGCCCACCTCGGTGCCCTTGCCCGACATGGTCTCGAGCAGCACCGTCGTCTGCTGGCCCTCAAACATCACCTGACACAGGCGTCGACAATCATCTGAATGCCGGCGTCGGAGCCCTGCCCCACATGCGCACCGGATGGAAGTTGTAGTAGTTGCCGGGCAGCGCTCCATGCGCCGCAGGTCCTCTGCCATAGCCTCCAAGGCGAACTCGCGCGCCCGCTCTTTGGCAGAACAGGGGTTGTAGGTATACGGGGCATGCGCCACCAGCGGTCCAAAGTCGTTTTGCGACATAAGCTCGCGCAGAGCCGCCACGTCATCCATGTCAAGTTCTTTTGCCTTGCCACCGCGCGGGTTGCGCGTAAAGAACGCAAAGGTATTGGCGCCAATGGACAACGCCGTCTCCCCCATTGCCCGATAGCCCTTCGTCGTCGAAAGATGACACCCGATCGTCAGCATCTCCAGCTCCCTCCTCATCAGTTGCGTGAAATACGGTCTATTGGTGCCCTATTTTGGCGCAAACAGACCGTATTCCACCGCAAGTTATAAAAGGGGCATCAGGGGCAAAGGCCTCCAAGGCATTCCAGGCGCTGGCGCATGCCCCCACGCACTAAAGTTTCAAGCGAATCGCATCGATAATGCGCGCGCAGCGCTGCGTGGCGGCAAGGGGCATGACGGGACTCTCGAGTTTCCCCGCCCGGATGAGCTGGGTCGCATGCTGGATTTCGCCGTAGAAATCATCGATCTCAAACGGGGCATTTATTTCGAGCGTTCGACCGTCGGAATACTTCACATGGGCGAGCTCGGGGCGATGGAGACGCTCGATTTCCAACGAGCCTCGCTCACAGACAATCGTTAAGCGGCTTTCATATGTTGCTTTGCCGTCGCACACCATATGAATGGGTATACCGCCGACGCTCATACGGATCTCGTCGGCCCAATCGACGCGGCCGCCTGATACGTCACGCCAGCGAACTTCACGGGATGAAACCTCGCACGCGCCCGCGAGCAAATCCTCAAACCAACCGACCGCATAGCAGCCCATGTCATATAGACAGCCGCCCTGCAACGAATCAAGCAGATAGCCCGAAGGAGGCTCGCCGTAATCGAGCTTTTGCACGCTTTCAATCGAGACAATACGGCCAAGCTCACCCGACGCAAGCAAGTCCTTCACGCGAGTGCGCATCGGGCAAAACCGATTCTTCATCGCCTCCATAAACAGCACGCCGCGCTCACGAGAGGTGGAGGCAATCGAGAGAGCCTCTTCCTCACTCAAAACGGCCGGCTTTTCGCACAGCACGGCCTTTCCCGCGCGCAGTGCCCGACAGACCCAATGCGCATGCATGCCATGTGGAAGAGCCAAGTAGATTGCGTCGACATCGGGGTCGGCAATCAGCGCATCATAAGCCACATCGCCGCTATCGTCAGCCGTGGCATAACTGTGCGCGGCATCAATCGAAAACGCCCTGCAAAACTCCTCAACATGCGAAGGAGTGCGGCCGGCGGCAGCCACAAGCCGTGCCCCGTCCACCTCCTTGAGCGACGATGCAAATCGATGCGAAATGTGTCCAGCGCCCAAAACGCCCCAACAAACCTCACGCAAATCATCACATGAATCCCGATGACCCACGACAGCCCCCTTCAGTTGCGTGAAATAGTTCCTGTTTGGCCCCTATTCTGCCGCAAACAGGAACTATTCCACCGCAAGTTATAAAAGGGTCATGAGGAGCGCGTTTTGCCGAAGGCCTTAAGCACCGCCGTCACGGGACCAGGCTGGAAACGTCGGCGCACATCGTCGAGACGCTCGGGAATATCGATGTGCTGTGGGCAGTGGCGCGCGCATTTGCCGCACTTGACGCAATTGCTCACGAGCTTGGGCTCGCTCGTGCGCACCGCACTCGCCGTAAGTATTGCGACAGCCCCGTAAACCAGCTGTGCGCATAGCTCGCGTTGTAGGCGGCAAAGCAGCCGGGAATGTTGATACCCTTGGGGCATGGCATGCAGTAGCCGCATCCCGTGCAGGCACACGGTTCGATTTCTCAAACTCCATCAACACGCGCGCAATCGTGTCGAGCTGGTTGGCAGTCATCGAATTCGGCAACGCGAGGTCTGCCAGTGACGAATTCTCATCCACCTGCGCGATATCGGTCATACCCGAAAGCAGCATCGTCACCTGAGGATGATTCCACACCCACGAAAGACCCCAGGCGGCAGGAGTGCGCAAATGCGGGTCACGGGCACTATCGAGCACAGCGCGGGCCCGTGGCGGCAGCTTGCCCGCTAAACGCCCGCCCAGCAGCGGCTCCATCACAAACACCGCGAGCCCGCGCTCCGCAGCCGCCATGAGTCCTGCCGTTCCCGCTTGGTAACGCTCGCCGGCATAGTTGTACTGTATCTGGCAAAAATCCCAGTCATATGCGTCAAGCATCGTCAGGAAATCCACCGCGCTGCCGTGGTGCGAAAAACCAATCTGGCGAATGCGCCCCGCCGCCTTTTGACACGCGATCCAGTCCTCAATGCCCAATGCCACCACACGTTCCCACTGGGCGGGCGAGGTAATGTTATGCATGAGGTAATAGTCGATATGGTCGGTCCGCAGGCGCCGCAGTTGCTCATCGAAGAACCGGTCGAAATCCTCCGCGCACTTGCACGAAGCATGCGGCAACTTGGTCGCCAGCAACACCCGGTCACGCAGCCCCAAGCGCTCAAGCGAGGCGCCCACGCACGCCTCGTTACCGGGATAGAGATACGCGGTGTCCAGATAATTAATCCCCTGCTCCACCGCACGGGAAATGATGGCATCGGCTGTCTTCGCATCCGGACGTCCCGGCGCACCGGGAAACCTCATGCAGCCCAGACCCAACGCCGAGATACGGTTGCCGCTTTTGGGGTCAACGCGATATTGCACGGCCCCTCCCTTCGCCATCAGCGCCCCGGCAAGGCGAAACACAATGGTCACGCAGCCGAAACATCGTGGAATCGCAATCGAGAACGTATCGTAACGCAGCAGAAATCGAGCTGTCACGGCACCGCTTTAACATCAGCAAAAAGCCCGATGAAAGGAGCCGGACATGACCACGCGCATGTCTTTGCGGTCTGCCCTGCAGCGTAGCGTCCAGGCAAACGTTTCTTTTTTATAACAGCCGCCCCGCGCACCCACCAATCACCCTGGCAGCATACAATCCATCAGGCGCCCCTTACGCGGGCGCCTTTTACATGGGGAGATGATTCACATGCAGATCAACAAGGTCGCCTTTATCGGCAAGGGCGGCGTCGGCCTGCTCTACGGCAGCATGATCGCCCGGGCGCTCGGCAACGACGCCGTCGAATACATCATGGATGACACCCGTTTTGAGCGTCACGCGGGCGATGCGCTCACTGTCAACGGCAAGCCCTGCGATCTCACGTCCGTCCGCGCCAGCGAGGCGACGCCCGCCGATCTGGTCATCCTGACAGTCAAGACCACCGGTCTCGACCAAGCACTCAAGACTATGGAGCGCGTCGTGGGACCCAACACGCTCATCGCCTCGCTATGCAACGGCATTACGAGCGAGCAAAAGATTGCCGAACGCTTTGGCTGGGAGCATACCGTTCTTGGTATCTGCCAGGGCATGGACGCCGTGTTCCTCAACGCGCGCTCACCTTTACCAATGCGGGCGAGATCCGCTTTGCGCGGCGGCCGGCACGGACCCCGCGACCGTCGCCGCTATCGACGGGCTCTACACGCGCTGCGGCATCGCCCATACCGTCGAGGACGACATCGCTCACCGCATGTGGGCCAAACTCATGCTCAACGACGGCATCAACCAGACCTGCATGGCCTACGGCGGGACCTACGGAAGCGCCACGGAGCCGGGCTCCGAGCAGCGTCGCTGCTTTGTTTCCGCCATGCGCGAAACGCTTGCGGTCGCCAACGCCGAGGGCGTTGAGCTGACCGAGGCAGACCTGACGCAAATGGTGCACCTCATCGAGGGAATCGACCCCGCCGGTATGCCTCAATGGCTCAAGACCGCATCGCAAGGCGCAAAACCGAGTTGATGAGTTCGCGGGCACCATCTGCCGGCTCGCAGCCAAACACGATATCCAGGCACCGCAAAACGAGTGGCTCTATCGGCGCATCCGCGATATCGAGAAAAACTGGTAGCGCCAACTCGCCGCATTCAACAGCCTTAACAGCAAAACCGCCGCAAGGGAACCTTTCCCCTGCGGCGGCCTTCATCTTCGTCTACGATCGGCGGCCGATCTCACAACAGTTAGCGTTGCGACCCCGGCACCTCGTCCTCATCGTCGCGACAAAGGACTACGCCCGCACTTCCCAGCAGCGCGGCCGCGATCAACACGCCAACCACGATAGAGGCAGCCTCACAAGACCCCTGCATGCCCGCGACGAGCGCGGCCGTGGGACCAAGGCAGCCAAGCATCAACGCGACGGCGGCAACGGCGATATCTCGAGCATTCACAAGACCACTTCCTCCAAGAGAAAGACCTTATTTCTCAAGAACCAGTGTGCCCCGCATCCATACGCCCAGCGTACCGCCACGGTAAGGGCTCTGTTAACTCGAACGCACATAAAGAACGGGCGGCTTTACGTTGCCTAAAAGCTCAGCAAAGACGCCCGCCCATCATGTGCCAATTTTCCTTATGGCAGATTACCAACCGGTATAGTAGTCGGTAGTTCCGGCGGCGCAGCCGGAGTCATAGACCTTGCACTCGCCCTTGGAGCCCGTAAAGGTCGAGCCCTGGGCCATATCGCCCGCGGCAACAACGTAATAGCCGTCGGAATCGCGCCAGAAGCCCTCAGAATCCTGAGTCCATTCGCCCGTGCGATAGTGATAAAGCACATTGCTGCTGTAATAGGTCTCGCGGCGCCCGTTGTAGTTATTGACACCCGCAGAGCGCGTCAGGCCCGATTCGTTCGCGTAGGACGCGGCAGACGCGTAGGACGGAGTGAAACCGGCGTTGTAGTACGAAGCTGGGTGGCTCGGCAGCTCCGCCTCGGCGGCGGCCGCCTCGAGCGCTTCGCGCTTGGCATCCTCAAGCGCGGTGCGCAGCTCATCGAGCTCGGTCGACTTGGCGTCGACTCCCCCATCGTCAACAGGCTGCCCGCACCGTCGATGCAACCCTGCAACACAGCGCGCTCGTCATCGGTAGCATAGTCGCCATACATATTCATAATGATCTGAGCACGCATCTCAAGGGAATCGCGCTTGGCCTCCATCGAGGCGTTCCACTCCTGCATGGAACCATAACCATCGCCGCGATAGTCAACGGGCTGTACCAGCGTCGTCTCGGACGGCGTAGATCCAACCGTATCGGACAGTGTTGCGGCGTGGGCATCAGTTGCACCAGCGCCCGCCAAAAGTGCCACGGCCAGAGCGGCGGAAAGGGCGGCGGCTTTCGGTTTTCGTGAATCGATCCTCATGTAGCTGGAAACCTCCGTAGTGCGTTTTTGCTGCGTTTGAGCTGCGTGTGATTCGATTGCGCTGCATAGTACCCCGAGCAAATCGCGACCTGCGGTTTTACTCAAAAGGCGCACGTCAATTGCGTAAAACTCACATCCTCTCAACAGGAGTTTTCCACAACTCGAATGCATAAAGCGTGTCAAAAACCCTGTTTTTGCACCCTCTCTATGCAAAAAAGGCGCCTGTGCAACCATTGTTCGCACAGCGCCTTGAGCAGGCATTTTATGCAGTTATACCTATCGAGTCGCAAGGGGTCCTTGCACAAGTCGCTTTACTCGTCCAGCGCGGCGAAGGCCTGCTTCAGGTCCCAAATGATATCCTCGGCGTTCTCGGTACCGATGGAAAGACGGATCGTGGAGGGCGTGATGTTCTGCTCGGCGAGCTCCTCGGCAGACAGCTGGGAGTGCGTGGTGGTAGCCGGGTGCACGACGAGCGACTTGACGTCGGCCACATTGGCGAGCAGCGAGAACACCTGCAGATGATCGATGAACTTCCAAGCTGCCTCCTGGCCACCCTTAATCTCAAAGGTAAAGATCGAGCACCGCCGTTGGGGAAGTACTTCTGATAGAGCTCGTGATCGGGGTGCTCGGGCAGGCTCGGGTGGTTCACCTTGGCGACGTGGCTGTCACCAGCCAGGAACTCAACGACCTTCTTGGTGTTCTCAACATGACGGTCAACGCGCAGCGACAGAGTCTCGGTGCCCTGGAGCAGGACCCAGGCGTGAACGGGCTGATGCAGGCGCCCTCGTCACGCAGCAGGATAGCGCGGACATAGGTTGCGAAGGCGGCGGGAACGGCAGCCTCGGCAAACGAAACGCCGTGGTAGGAGGGGTTGGGCTCGGCGATCTGGGCGTACTTTCCGCTCGCCTTCCAATCGAAGTTACCGCCGTCGACGATCACACCGCCCAGCGAGGTGCCGTGGCCGCCGATGAACTTGGTTGCGGAGTGGACGACGATGTTGGCACCATGCTCCAGCGGACGGAACAGATACGGGGTGCCGAAGGTGTTGTCGACGACAACCGGCAGACCGTGCTTCTTGGCGATCTCGGAGATGGCGTCGATGTTGGGGATGTCGGAGTTGGGGTTGCCGAGCGTCTCGAGATAGACGACCGTGGTGTTGTCCTTGATGGCGCCCTCGACCTCGTCCAGGTTGTGGGCATCGACGAAGGTGGTCTCGACGCCAAACTGGGAGAGTGTATGCTCCAGCAGGTTGTAGGAGCCACCGTAGATGGTCTTCTGAGCCACCACGTGGTCACCGGCCTGGGCAAGAGCCTGCAGAGTATAGGTGATGGCAGCAGCACCGGAGGCGACGGCGAGACCTGCCACGCCACCCTCGAGCGCGGCGATACGGTCCTCGAAGACGCCTGGGTGGAGTTGGTCAGACGGCCGTAGATGTTACCAGCATCGGCAAGACCAAAGCGGTCGGCGGCGTGCTGGGAGTTGCGGAACACATAGCTCGTGGTCTGGTAGATAGGCACGGCGCGGGAGTCGGATGCGGGATCGGCGCTCTCCTGGCCAACGTGAAGCTGCAGGGTATCGAAACCAAAGGTGTGCTCGGGGTTGTTGATGAACTGGCTCATGATGATCTCCTTGATCGAACAAAAGTAAATAAATTAGAGAGAAGTAAGTCGCTGTCTCCTGATCACGCCGACGGGCGCAAACAGGAGCCCGGCATTCGTCTTGGTAAGCAGTTCATATGCGGTCCTCCTTTTGACATCCCGGTTCCGTGGTCGGCTTAATTACCTACCGCCTTTGTGTGTTTTGAATAGTACGAGCATTGTTTCGCTCGGTCAATCACTTAAAAGCGCTAACCTGTTATCGGTTTTTAGATAGCTATCGAAAGGACGGGCACCGATGACACTCCAGCAGCTTCGTTTTCTTATCGCCGTGGCAGAGTCCGGCTCAATCAACGCCGCAGCTCAGCGCCTCTATACCGCTCAGTCCAACATCTCAAACGCCGTCAAAAGCCTAGAACAAGAGCTCCATCTGGAGATCTTTACGCGCTCCAGCCGCGGCGTCACGCTCACCAACGACGGCACCGAGCTTTTGGGCTATGCGCGCCAGGTCGTAGAGCAGGCCGACATGCTCGAGGCACGCTACGAGGACGGTGGCACCCCGCAAGCCCGCCTCGCCATTTCCGCCCAGCACTACGCCTTTTCGGTCGAGGCCTTTGTCAACGTAGTCGAGCGCTGCCGCGACAGCAAGTTCGAGTTCATCATGCGCGAGACCACCACATCGCAGATCATCGATGACGTCCGTGCGTTTCGCAGCGATATCGGCATTCTGTATCTGGATGACTTTACGCCCGCGTTCTGCAGAAGGCCTTCGCCGATGCCCGCGCAAGCTTCCATCCCCTATTCGACGCGACGGTCCACGTCTTCGTTAGCGAGCGCCACCCGCTCGCACGCCGCCCGCAGCTGTCCCTTGCCGACCTCACGCCCTATACGCGCTACAGCTTTGAGCAGGGAACCTCAAACTCCTTCTATTACGCCGAGGAACCTTTTAGCTATATCCCTTGCGACCGCAACATACGAATCTCGGACCGCGGAACACTTACCAACTTACTTATCACGTCGAACGGTTACACCCTGTCGACCGGCGTCCTCTCCAATGAAATGCAATGGGGTATGGCATCGATCCCGTTAGCAGACGCCCCAACGATGCACGTAGGCTATATCATGCACGACGAGCGCAAGCCCTCTCCCCTCTTGCAACAATACCTCGACGAGCTCAACCGCATCATCCATGCCAACCAACTGTCGGAAGACGGGGCAGAAATCATAGATTGCTAGCCCCCGGCGGGCATGGCGCTACAATGGTCACTCACATGAAACGCACTCAACGAAAGGAAGCCCGTGAAGGTCATCATCTATACCGACGGCTCGGCCGATCAAATCCGGGACGCGGCGGCTACGGCGCCGTGCTCAAATACACCAACCCGCCGGCAAGACCTTTACCTCCGAGCTTTCGCGCGCTACGCCAAGACCACCAACAACCGCATGGAACTCATGGCGGTTATCGTGGCGCTCGAGGCACTCAACCGCCCCTGCGAGGTCGAAGTCCATTCCGATTCGCAATACGTCGTCAACGCCTTCAACAAGCACTGGATTGACGGATGGAAAAAACGCGGTTGGAAGACCGCCAACAAGCAGCCTGTCAAGAACCGCGATCTGTGGGAGCGCCTACTCACCGCCAAAAGCAAACACAAGATTGAGTTCATCTGGGTTAAGGGTCACGCCGGCCATGAGCTCAACGAGCGCTGCGACGAACTTGCCACCACGGCGGCCGACGGCAGCAACCTCGATATCGACACTGGCTTTAACGAGAGCGACCTGTAACGGCGTTTTCGCACGCTATTTCCTGCCCCCTCGCGCTACACTCATCCTGTAAACCGAACGGCACGAGGGGGGATACATGCTGCGTATAGCGACCATCGGCACATCCATGATCACCGACGACTTTATCCAGGTCGTCAACGCCAACGACCAAGCTGCGTTTGTGGGCACGCTCTCGCGCGATGCAGATCGCGGCGCCGCCTTTACCGCCGAGCGCGGTGGCGAGCGAAACTTTACTTCACTCGATGAGCTCGCGGCAGCCGCCGACGTCGACGCCGTCTATATCGGCAGCCCTAACGCACTTCACTACGAGCAGGCCCTTGCCTGCATCGCCGGTGGCAAGCACGTCATCGTCGAGAAGCCCTTCTGCGCCACCGAAGCGCAGGCGCTGGAAGTCTTCCGCGCTGCCGAGGCAGCAGGTGTCGTGGCCCTCGAGGCCATGCGTCCCCTCCACGACCCCGCCTTCCACGCCATCGAGGACGCCCTAGGCGAGATCGCCCCCATCCGCCGCGCCTCATTGCGCTTTGGCAAATATTCCTCGCGCTACAACGAGATTCTCGCGGGACGCGCCACCAATATCTTCGACTGCAATATGGCATCGGGTTCCTCATGGACATTGGCGTCTACACCGTCGAGCCCATGGTCGAGATTTTCGGCATGCCCTCCGGTCTCACCAGCATGACCACGCTGCTCGACCCCTCAACGCAAGAGCTCACCCATGGCCCCATCGACGGCTGCGGCTCCATTCTCGCCAGTTATGGCGGTGGCCGTATCTCCGTCGAGCTCGCGCACTCCAAAATAACGAATGACCTGCTGCCCTCGCAGATCGAAGGCGAGCGTGGCACTATCCAGATCGACCATCTGTCCACGCCCCGCAACGTCCGCATCGACTATCGCGGCGATGTCGTACGCGGCTCGGCGACCGAGGCACCGCGCGAACAGGGAGACAACGGCCGCGTGCTCGACCTGCCCAAATCGAGCAGCACTATGGAATACGAACTCACAGACTTTATCACCGCCATCGGCGGCATCGATAACGTTAAGGAAGAGATTTGGGAGACCCCGGCGGGACGTCACGAACTTGGTCACTACCGCGATGTCACGCTCGTCTCGCTGCGCATCATGGATGCCGTGCGCCAGCAGGCCGGCATAACCTTCCCGGCCGACGCAGGCAAGCAGGCATAGCGATGGGCCTCTTCGATACGTTCTTCTCCAGCGTCACCGGCGGCAGTCGAGAGCCTCAAAAACCATCAAACGTCGAGCTCGAGCTGCGCCGCAGGCTTACCGTACTCGCAAGCGACGAGGCCACTCAAGACACTCCCCTGCGCTATTTCCTGCACTGGACGGGGCAAGTCCAAGGCGTTGGTTTTCGCTTTACCAACACCAACCTCGCGCAGGCACGCTCCCTCACCGGCTGGGTGCGTAACATGGAAGACGGCTCAGTCGAGATGGAGATACAGGGAGCTCCGGCAAACATCCTATCTCATCTCGAGGCGCTTCATGCCTCCTACGAGTGCATGGGAACGCGTTTTCGCCTCGCAGACGCCCAGGCCCGAGCCCCACTTGCCAATGAAGACGGTTTCAGTCTCATTATTAGTATTGTGTGCTAAATACGGTATCATTTACCTACGACCGTTAATAGAAAAGAGGCGAGGCGCATGGCGGTGCAAAGAAGGAATACCAGGCAGCGAAAGCTGGTTCTTGACGCCGTGCGCCAAAGTTATAACCATCCCACCGCCGACGAAATCTACAACGCCGTGCGCGAACAGGATGACAAGATCAGCCGCGGCACGGTCTACCGCAACCTCAATCTCTTGGCAGATGCCGGAGAAATCCTCTCGATCAAGACGCCGGGCGGGAGTCGCTTTGATCGCACCATCGAGCCGCATGCGCATATCATCTGCACCTCGTGCAGCCGCGTCATCGACGTACCGCTCCCCTTCGATGCCCAGCTCGACGCCAAGGCATCCGAGCAAATCGGCTGGCACGCCACGTCGCACTACACCATCTTCGAGGGTCTCTGCCCCGACTGCCGGTAAATGTTTGGAACATGCCTTAAATCCACCTTTTCGCACTTTGCAGCAAAAAAATAGATTTCTAGGTATGTCCCGAAAACCTACTCGGCGAGCAGGCGGCGCAGCTCCTCTTCGACCGTGCGTACGTAACGGACGCGGTCGTTGATGCCACGCATAGAGGGATTGCAGCTCTCCATCAGATAGGGATGGCCCACGACGTTGAGCATGTCGCGGTCGTTTTCGTTATCGCCAAACGCCATCATCTCATCAGGCGAAATACCCAGGACACGACCGTAATCGGCAAGCGCGGAACCCTTACCCGAACCAAAGCCGATAAAGTCCGTCCACTCGGTTCCCGACGTCATCACGTCGACACGGTCGCTAAAGAGGCGCTCGAAATACTCCAAGCGCCGGCTGCTCCACCTCGGGCGTCTGGAAGGCAATCTTAATGACGTCCTCGTCGATATCCTCGGGACGGTCGACCACCGCCACATCGCAGTGGACCTCATAACGCAGGTGGTCAACAAACGCATCGTTGCCGCTCATGGTGTAGAGGTGCCCCTCGCACGAAAGGGTCACGTCGGCGTGGGGATACGCAACCACGGCATTCGCGATATCCATAGCAAGGCTACGCTCTATGGAACGCTTGACAACGGCATGCCCCTCGTTCATCACCAGGCTCCGTTTTCGCATACATAGGCGAGCTCATCGGCCACCGGGGCAAACAGATAGCGCAAGCTCGCATATTGACGGCCGCTCGCCGGCATAAACACGATACCGCGACGATGCAGCTCGTCGATGAGCTCAAAGGCCTCGGAACGCGGCTCGCGCTCCCCCGGATGCAGCAACGTGCCATCCAAATCGCATGCAATCAGCTTGATTCCCTCAAGACCCATATGCTTTCCCCAAAGCCTCCTATCAACAGCGAGACGGACCTTGATTGGTCGCCCCTCAAAGCCCGTCTTGCGCATACGCGCGCTTAGCCGCGCATCTTTTTTACGATGGTAAAGTCGGGAGCATGCTCACGACGACCTCCGCCGCACTCGATGCAAAGCGCCGGTCCACATCGAGTTCATGGGTAATCACCGAGAGCCGAACGTCCTCGACACCCCGGAGCATGCGGCCCAAAACAGGCTGCACCGGCGTATACATGCGCACGGTATGCTCGTCCGAGTCGCCTCGGAAAAGCGGAGCGTGCATATTGCCGATCTCCCAGCACGCATGCGCGAGCGCAATCGGTCCATGCGGTCAACTTCGACCAAATAAACCTCGGCGCTGCGCAGGCGCACGACAACCGCCACGGGCACCATGCCCGAACGGTCGATGGCGAGCACGTCGCCGTCGGCAAGACGACCGCCGTCAGCGGAATCCAGCCGAACATCGACCGTGCGCCCCAGCTCCGTCACGCCCGCAAACGCGCATACATCAGCCTGGTCCCAATCGAGCAGCAGCTCGTCAACTTCAAAGACGCCGCCTAACTTCCGGCGAAGCAGGAGTTCATAGGACGGATCGTTGAGATTTCCCAAGCATGTCGTCGAAACCAAGCGTTCAGGCATACTCTAGCCCTCGACCTCGACGAGCTCGATATCAAAGTTGAGATCCTTGCCGGCCAGCTCGTGGTTGGCGTCGAGCGTCACGGCCTCGGGCGTACATCGATGACCACGGCGGGGACGGGCATACCGCTCGGCGTGGACAGGAAGAGCTTCATGCCCTTCTCGATCTGCTCGATGTTGGGAACCTGTTCGGCCGGGAAGGTCAGGACCATCTCGGGGTTGCGCTCGCCGTAGGCATCGGCAGCAGGAATGTGCACGGTCTTCTTCTCGCCCACCTGCATGTCGACAACAGCGGCATCGAAGCCCTTGATCATCTGACCGGCGCCGCAGGTGAACTCCAGCGGCTCGCCGCGATCGTAGGAGCTATCGAACTGCGTGCCGTCGTCGAGCGTGCCGCGATAATGAGTCTTGACCTTCTTGCCCTGGTTGGACATGGAAACCTCCGTGATAAGGGCGGCGCACAACGCGGGCCGCCATGAACATATGGCGCTAACTATACCCTAGTCATACAATTCAAAGACAGTTTGCAAAGAAACGCTGCAACCGGAGGAACCATGGCATATCCCGTATTTGACCTACACTGCGACACCGCCGACCGCATCGGCTGGGCCACGCTCGATCTCGACCTGCGCTTTACCGCCGGCACCGACGGTTATTTCCCCGGCGACGAAACGCATCCGCAAGATTTCGACCTCATCGAGGGCAACGCCTGCGCCATCTCGCTCACAAAGATCGGCAACACGCCGTGGGCACAGTGCTTCGCCACGTTTGTCCCCGACGAGATTCCCACCGCCCACGCCGCGCGCTTCCAGGCGCAGATCATGGCGCATATGAGCGGCCAGGCAATGCTCAACCACGACCGCATGGTCAACGTACGCAGCGCCGCTGACATTCGCCCTGCGCTCAAGGACGGCAAGGTCGCCTGCATCCACACCATCGAAAACGCCACGTTCTTTGCCGAGGACCCCGCGCTGATCGAAGTGCTCAAGAGCTTGGGCGTGCTTATGTCGTCACTCAGCTGGAATGCGCAGGGGCCGCTCGCAAGCGGACACGATACCCACGCCGGCCTCACCGCCGCCGGCATTGAGGCACTTACGCAGATGGAGCACGCCGGCATGGTGCTTGACGTCTCCCACCTCAACGATGAGTGCTTTGACGAGGTTGTCGCCCACGCCACGCGTCCCTTCGTCGCCAGCCACTCCAACTCCCGTGCGGTTTGCGGCGTCAAACGCAACCTCACCGACGACCAGTTCCGCACCATTCGCGACATGGGTGGCATCGTCGGCCTCAACTACTGCAGCGAGTTCCTTTCCAACGACGCAACCAAAAAGACCGCCGCAGACGTCACCTTCGACCAGCTGGCGACACATATCGAGCACTGGCTCGACCTGGGCGGCGAGGACGTCATCGCGCTCGGCGGCGACTGGGACGGCGCCACGGTGCCGGCTTTCCTCTCCGATGCCAGCATGATGCCCGAGTTCCAGAACATGCTCTCCAAGCACTTTGGCAAGACCGTGATGCAAAAGCTCTGCAGCGACAACGCGCTTGCCTTCTTTGAGCGTTATTAATTTCACATCCCTTGAGCGGGCCGGCATGCCGAACGGTCGACATGCCGGCCGTCCCCAATCCAAAGGACCGCTTTTGACGCAGCAGTTTACGATTTCCGTATCCCGACCGGATGGGACGCCCATCCCCGTCGTCGTTACCAAAAAGCGCGTCAAGAACTTCAACCTACGTGTCACATCGAGCGGTGAGGTCCACGCCAGCGCACCGCTCGGCGCCAGCCGCGAGCGTATCGAAGCGTTTGTGAAGCGCAACAGCGCCTGGATTATCAGCCGACTTGCCCAGCGCGAGCAACGTCAGGCAACGGCGCGAGAGCCGCTCAGCCCCTCGTCCATCATTGCACTTTGGGGCAAGCCCATCACGGTACAGGATGCACTCGATCACAACTTTGCATCACCCGCACCGCGACCCAAACAGGCCACCTTCGCAAGTTTTATGGGTACCGATGAGCCAAGTGGGCGCGCGCAGGCAAAGCAGTGCACGGCCCTCGACGGCCTAACGTCCGATGAGCTCCAGGCCCGCATCGACCAGCTCTATGCAACCGAGGTCACCACGGCACTGCACGATATGGTGCACGCATACGAAATCGCAATGGGTGTCGCCGTTTCCCGCGTTTCCGTACGCAGCATGAAAACGCGTTGGGCTCATGCACGCCCAAATCCGGCGCCATTCGCATCGCGCGCGAGCTCGCCGCCTACCCTGTCGAATGCCTCGACATGGTTGTCGCCCACGAGCTCGTCCACTTGCTCGAGCCAAGCCACAATCAGCGGTTTCACGCCCTGCTCGACACGTACTGCCCCAACAATAGGGCTCTGTCGCAGCGGCTCAAAAAACCGCCTGCCAACGAGCTGTAGGGCCGGTTAGCGCACGCGCTCGATCTCGACACCGCAGCTTGCCAGGGGAAGTCCGACGGGCGCCCAAGCTTATCGAGCTTAACACGCACGCCAAGCAGCAAGGGGTAACGACGTAGCAGCATCTGGGCCACACCCTCGGCTGCAGCTGATGAGCTTAAACGTATGCTCGCGCAGATAGCCATCGACATCGTGGCACACCGAGCCGTAGTCAATCGAGGCGTCCAGGTTATCGTGCTCCCCCGCTGCACGCAGGTCGGCATAGAGCACCAGGGACACGATGAACTTCTGGCCCAGCGCGTTCTCTTCGGGATACACGCCATGGTTGGCAAAAACCTCAAGGCCATCAATGACAATACGATCGGCATGGCGCAGATCGTCATAGCCCACGTGGGGCACCGCCGTTGCAGTGGATATTTCGCCCCTTTCACGGCGGGCGAGCTCGGTGCCTTCAGTCCTGGTTGCATTCTCGGGCAGCTTCTTGTTACTCATCGCGATCGTCTCCTTCGTTTAGGACCCCCGACCGCGCAAACTAACTACACGCGAATCGATAGGTTCTTTTTATCATCGCTCCAGTTGCAAGCATTGCGCGCGGGGCATGCAAAGCAGGCGCGCGACGCTTTGTCGGCTGCATAGAGCAGACGCTCAAGCGGTTGGCTGTTCACGCGCAGCTTTCGATGGCCTAGAATGGCCGTCTTAATGGCTGCGGCATCGGCCGGCTCAAACGCCACGTCATCGGGCATACCGCCGAGAATCGCATCAGCGACGCGCTCGCTTGCAACATCATGGGATATACCCGATTCATACTGTTCATCTTTGCCGATATCGTGAAGAAGTGCCGTGGCGTAGATGACCTCGCGGTCAAATTCGAGCTGTTCCTCGAGATTCTTAATCCACATAATACGCGCGACATCCAGCAGATGATCAATACCGTGGCGGCAGAAGATGCGCCCCGATTCCAACTGTGCAATGTTGCCCAGGTGCCGCCGGAACAGCCCGTTGGCACAAATGTAATCAATGCGAGGCATGGCGCCAAAAGGAGTCAGGCCCGAAGCCATAAAGCCGCGACGCGGCGTCCCCTCATCGGTCTTCGATGTAAAGTCGTTGACGACTCTCATGGTTAGCGGCCCAGCATCCTAAAGAACCGCTCCTCGAGCGCGGGATCGGTCTCAAAGACGCCGCGGCGAGCGAGCGTCACGGTCTTGGTGCCGGGCTTTTGCACGCCGCGCATGGTCATGCACATGTGCTCGGCTTCCATCAGCACAATCGCCCCTTGGGGAGCAAGATATTCCATGAGGCATCGGCAACCTGTGCGCACAGCTGCTCCTGCAGCTGCAGACGACGGGCATAGACCTCAACCGTGCGAGCAAGCTTAGACAGACCTGCCACGCGACCGTTAGGGATATAACCAATGGCGGCCTTGCCATAAAACGGCAGCAGATGGTGCTCGCACAGCGAGTAAAACGTAATGTCGCGCTCGATAACCAAATCGTTCGAAGCGACGGCAAAAGTTTTGGACAGGTGCTCCTCGGCACTCTGGTCCATACCGCCGGCAATCTCGCCATACATACGGGCGACGCGTGCCGGAGTCTCCAGCAGGCCCTCACGAGTTGGGTCCTCGCCTATACCTTCAAGCAGCAGCTTAATGGCAGTCTCGACTTTTTCCTGATCGACCATCTGGCCTCACTTTTTCGATTTCGCGTTCGCGCTATGGTACCACGCCGGCACGCAACCTCTGTCAGCTACATAGTATGGGTCGAATAGACCGGATCGTCCCGCCAAAGCTCCACGGCGTCGCAAAGCGCAATGTTCTCACGCTCGGCACGGGCACGCGTGGCGTTCATATCAATCACGCGCTGATTGCTCGAGCCCCTAAAGCGCAACGAGATATCGTACAGATCCTGAACGAACGGACCGTCCACCAACATATCGAGGCAGGCAAGGATGCGGTCCGTCACCTCGGTATGATGACGACCGCCCGGCATAAGTTCCTCGAGCACGTCGCCGGTAAAGCACCAAATGGTCTTCCCCGACCCCACAGGATAAGTGGCACGAACGCGCTCAATGAAATCAACAAGCCCCGCCTGGTTCTCGGGTTCCATAGGCTCCCCGCCCAGAATCGTCAGGCCATCAATAAAGGGATGGTCGAGGCTCTCGATAATCTTGTCCTCGACGGCACGATCGAACGGCTCACCCGCAGCAAAGTCCCACGCGACAGAGTTAAAGCAATTCTTGCACCCACGACGGCACCCGCTCACAAACAGAGAAGTACGAACGCCTTCCCCATCAGCAATGTCGAAATACTTAATGTTCGCGTAGTTCATAGGTAACCTTCCTGGGGGTCTGGAGTATATCATCCCGTCCTCAGACATTCTCGGCCTTCGGCCTGCGAAACTGCGGGCGGGACGATATACTCCAGACCCCTCGCGAGCGATACTCAATGAACGTAGCGAACATCGAGTATAGGGTTCGAGGTCTAATAAAAACTTTGTTGCAGCTCAACCGTCATCGCAAGCAAAGCGTTGTTGCAAGTCAACTCATGTCCGCTAAGAACTTCGAGGAGTGAGCAGACCACGAGCTGCATCTCAGTTACGTCAACTTGACTGCCCCGTAGCGAGGCCCCGGACCTTTGCTCGATATGAGTTCCGCACGAACAGGAGGCGCCAGTGCGCCTCGTCGTGAGCCAGGACATGTCCGAAATAGCGAGTAGTCCGGGGCCTCGCTACGGGGCGGCCTGGGATGGTTATTAGAGATGCAGCACGCGGTCGCGGATCTCCTCGGTTCGACCCTGGTTCCAGAACTGGGTACCGATGTAGCCGCACGTGCGACGGGCGACATTCATCTTCTCCTGGTCGCGGTTGCCGCAGCTGGGGCACTCCCACACCAGCTTGCCGTCATCCTCGACAATGCGGATCTCGCCATCGTAGCCGCACACCTGGCAGTAATCGCTCTTGGTGTTGAGCTCGGCGTACATGATGTTGTCGTAGATGTACTGCATCACGCGAATAACAGCCTTGAGGTTGTCCTGCATGTTGGGAACCTCGACGTAGGAGATAGCACCGCCCGGCGAAAGCTGCTGGAACATGCCCTCAAACTTAAGCTTGTCGAAGGCATCGATCTCCTCGGACACGTGGACGTGATAGCTGTTAGTAATGTAGCCCTTGTCCGTCACGCCCGGGATAATGCCAAAACGACGCTGCAGGCACTTGGCGAACTTGTAGGTCGTCGACTCCAACGGCGTGCCGTACAGCGAGAAATCGATGTCGCTCGCAGCCTTCCATTCCGCGCACTTGTCGTTCATGCGCTGCATGACGGCCATGGCAAACGGCGTGCCCTCCTTCTCGGTGTGGCTGTGACCCGTCATGTACTTGACGCACTCATACAGGCCGGCATAGCCAGGCTGATGGTGGAATAGCCGCCCACGAGCAGCTTGTCGATCGTCTCGCCCTTCTTCAGACGCGCCAGGGCGCCGTACTGCCAAAGAATCGGCGCGGCATCCGAAAGCGTGCCCATCAGGCGCTCATGACGGCATAGCAGGGCACGATGGCACAGCTCAAGGCGCTCGTCGAAAATCTTCCAGAACTTGTCCATGTCCTGATGCGAGCTCAGCGCAACATCGGGCAGGTTGATGGTCACAACACCCTGGTTAAAGCGACCATAGTACTTAGGCTTGGTCGGGTCATAGTTCAGCGCGTTGGCGACATTGTTAAAGCCGTTGCCCGAACGGTCGGGCGTCAGGAAACTACGGCAACCCATGCAGGTGTAGCAATCGCCGTTGCCGGCGGTCTCGCCCTTAGACAGCTTGAGCTCACGCATCTTCTTCTCGGAGATGTAATCGGGCACCATGCGCTTGGCGGTGCACTTAGCAGCCAGCTGGGTCAGGTAGAAGTACGGGGAATTCTCGTGAACGTTATCGTCTTCGAGCACATAGATGAGCTTGGGGAATGCCGGGGTGATCCACACGCCGGCTTCGTTCTTAACGCCCTCATAGCGCTGACGAAGCGTCTCCTCCACAATCATGGCAAGGTCGTGCTTCTCCTGGGGCGTACGGGCCTCATTGAGATACATAAAGACCGTCACGAACGGCGCCTGGCCATTCGTGGTCATAAGGGTCACGACCTGATACTGAATCGTCTGGACGCCGCGACGAATCTCATCGCGCAGGCGATCCTCAACGACCTCGCGCACCTTCTCGGCAGACGCCGAGACGCCGAGTTCCTCAAGCTCGCGAGCGACCTCGCCGCGAATCTTTTGACGGCTCACCTCAACGAACGGGGCGAGATGGGTCAGCGAAATAGACTGGCCGCCGTACTGGGAGGAAGCAACCTGGGCGATGATCTGCGTCGCGATGTTGCAAGCGGTCGAGAAGCTGTGCGGCTTCTCGATCAGCGTGCCCGAGATAACGGTGCCGTTCTGGAGCATGTCCTCCAGGTTCACCAGATCGCAGTTGTGCATGTGCTGGGCAAAGTAATCCGAATCGTGGAAATGGATCAGGCCCTCATTATGGGCATCCACGATCTCCTGGGGCAGCAGCACGCGCTGGGTCAGGTCCTTGGAAATCTCGCCGGCCATATAGTCGCGCTGAACGGAGTTGACGGTCGGGTTCTTGTTGGAGTTCTCCTGCTTGACCTCTTCGTTATTGCACTCAATCAGCGACAGGATCTTGTCGTCGGTCGTGTTCTTTTGGCGCTTCAGGCTCTGAACATAGCGATAGATGATGTAGTGGCGGGCAACCTCGTAGCAGTCGAGACGCATGATCTCGTCCTCGACCAGATCCTGAATCTCCTCGACCGAAACAGTGTGGCCCGCGTTCTCGCATGCCTCGGCGACGTTTTGCGCCGCATAAACCACCTGGCGGTCGGTAAGACGAGAGCCCTCCTCGACCTCCAAGTTGGCGGCGCGAATCGCATTGACGATCTTATCGATGTCAAAGACAACCTCGGTGCCGCTGCGCTTGATGATCTTCATCCTCTTGCCTCTTTCGCGTCGTAGTCTCATTGCGTTTCAGAGCCAAACGATGCCCGGCAGGGCTTGCCCCCGTCTTGCGGCGCCGTCGCGCAATCTGTGTTCTCGATAAACCATAAGCCTCCATGCGGACATTCCCAGGAGCCGATCAAGCGGCTCAAGCACGTTCAAAAGAGGCAGTTAAGGTCTTCGTTCTCTGTCCGCCATCTATCATACGACAAAGAGGCATCTATATCCTGTATTCTTTTTTTAGGTCAAACACAACATATAGTGTTTCAGCAGGTCAAAGCAATTGGTCATTTTGCAGACGCATTAATTATGAGGGGTTCTTGGCAAGTCGGTAAAACGTTACCAACACGGCTACCTGCATGGTAGTTATAAAACCCCCTTAGTCAAGCCGCTGACAAATCCTACCAAAACCAAGCCGCTCACGCCAAAAGAATCCAAAAGATTATGCTTGACCAACATGTAGCGGTCGTGCCTTGCTGAGCCTCATGCAACCGCGGCACGAATCCTTGAAAGATATGTGTATGCAAACGGAGAAGATGAGAGTTTCCTCGGATGACTACTGAGAAGCATCCCGGAAGATCAAAAACTCGATATTTGGTGACGTATTTGGCGACCAAAACAAAACAGCCCAGAGGCTAAGCCTCTGGGCTGCGAACATTTGGTGGGCGTTAGAAGATTTGAACGTTCTGACCTCTTCCGTGTCAGGGAAGCGCTCTCCCCCTGAGCTAAACGCCCAAATGGAGCGGACAACGGGGCTCGAACCCGCGACCCCAACCTTGGCAAGGTTGTGCTCTACCAACTGAGCCATGTCCGCTTACGAGGATTAATCTTACGTGATGCCCGCATCCTATGCAAGAACTTTTTTGAAAAGTTTTGCGACGCCCTCGCGAACCTCGCGAAGACATCAGCCACCACGGAAGGTGTAGGCAAACGCAAGCTCGCCACAAGAGGCCCTTACATCTCACCGAGCATGATCCAGGCAGAGCTGTCCTGCGCGAGCCTACCGTCTACAAGCGGTGATGAGGTGAGCAGGACCCTACCCGCCGGCAGCTCCACGGGTGCTGCACCGAAGTTCGTCACACACGCCCAGCCGTTGTCGCGGCGATAGGCGATGACGCCGCCCTCAGCGCCCTCGGCACCATCCGCAAGACCGGTGCGCCCGTCAAGATCGAGCCACGCAAAATCGTTGGCGCAACCGCGCAGCTTGCGCCGAAGCCAGAGGGCGTCACGATAGAGCGCAAGCATCGATGTCGGGTCCGCTTCTTCCCTATCGGCAGCGTAATCGGAAAACCATGCAGGTTGCGGCAGATGGGGCGCCGCATCGGCGTCCGCCGGCGAAAACCCAAACGATCCGCCCTGCGCGGGATCGTCCGCCGCCACCCACGGCAGGGGCACACGGCAGCCGTCGCGCCCCTTCTCACGCTTCGGTCCGCGCGTATTGGTCGCAGTAGGATCTTCGAGTGCAGCCCACGGGATGTCAGCCACCTCAAAAAGGCCGAGCTCCTCACCCTGATACACGTATGCCGAGCCCGGAAGCGCCAGTTCAAGCAAAAGGGCCGCCCGCGCGCGGCGCTCGCCGAGTTCACGGTCCTCGTCATAAGACAACCCGTCGCGTAAGAGCCAGTCGAGCGTAATCTGGTGGTAGCGCGTCGCCTTGATTTGCGGCAGGGCATAGCGTGTCGCCACGCGCGGCACGTCGTGGTTGGAGAGTACCCAGGTCGAGGCGGAATCGGATTCGACGGCTGCTTCAAGCCCTTCTCGATTGCAGTGTGCATGTCATCATAGGTCCAAGTGGCCTTGGCAAACTCAAAGTTGAATGTCTGGCCAAGCTCGCTGGGACGCGCATAGAGATACTGGCGCTCGGGCAGCACCCACGCCTCGGCAACGGCACTGCGCGGCGGATTATAGCGGTCGAACACGCGGCGCCACTCGCGATAGATCTCGTGGACCTCATTGCGGTCCCACAGCGGATGGGTGCCGTCGTCAACCATGTCATCGCCCTCGGCGAGATGCCACCGGTCGAGGTCATCGCGGTCGAGATCCTTGGCGAGACCCTGCGCCACATCAATGCGAAAGCCGTCGACGCCTCGATCGCTCCAAAACGCCAGGACGTCGCAAAAGAGCGCATGAACCTCGGGGCATGACCAGTCAAAGTCCGGTTGCTCGGGCGTAAACATGTGCAGATACACTGACCGTCCGCAACACGCGTCCATGCGGGGCCACCAAAGTTGGCATTCCAATTGGTGGGAGGCAGCTCGCCATGCTCGCCGCGACCATCGCGGAAGATATAACGGGCGCGCTCGGGCGATCCGGGGCCGGCGGCAAGAGCGGCTTTGAACCAGGGGTGCTGGTTGGATGAATGGTTGGGCACGATGTCGACGATGACCTTGATGCCGCGCGCGTGAGCCGCAGCGATCATGTCATCGAAGTCGTCAAGCGAGCCGAGACGCGGGTCGACATCGCAGTAGTCCGCCACATCATAGCCGCCATCGACAAGAGGCGATGGATAAAACGGGCTCAGCCAGATGGCCTCGATACCCAGTCGCTCAAGATAGTCCATCTGCTGGGTAATGCCCGCGATATCGCCCAGACCCGAACCAGTCGAATCCTTAAACGAGCGCGGGTAGATCTGATAGATCGCGGCATCGGACATCCATGAGCGCGAAGAAGACTTTTCTGTAGCCATGGGGCGTATCTCCCTTGCAACGAGGTTATGCGAGATGCCCACGATGATACGCCCAAAGCGGACATTCGCGACAAACAACGCCACAGCCACGCCCCAAAACGATCGCCCCCTCTCGTTCAAGCCTCCTGGGACGAATCGACCGATTAGTGAAAAGAACGGAAGACCCACTTTCCCGGCCACGACAGCGAGCGGGCTCCGGGTGCCCCAGGTTGCCGCGAAAGAGGAGGGAAGCGTACTTTATGTACGCGACCGACGATTGAGGGCAAGATGGGGTGCCCGGGGCTCGCGCAGCGTCAACAAAAAACGCGGTTCGTTAGAACCGCGTAAGATAGTTGGAGCGGACAACGGGGCGTCCGCGTATCCGCTTCGCGGATCCGCACCGCTTCGGCCGCCTGCCGGCGACCTCGCCAGCTCGCTACAAAGCTCC
>ENA-OQER01000217-OQER01000217.1-human-gut-metagenome-genome-assembly--contig:-NODE-217-length-31964-cov-2.166913_pt1 | contig 31964 bp, 37 predicted proteins | sample MGYA00242797_ERZ504639 | MGnify/ENA primary metagenome ERZ504639 (study PRJEB26092, sample SAMD00036306) | human gut metagenome | host: Homo sapiens | study: EMG produced TPA metagenomics assembly of...
TGAAGAAGCTTATGTAATGGATGATGCAACAAGAAAAGAAGTAGAAGCAAACTCTACAGCATACTATGACTCTACAGCATATGACAATGCAGAAGATACAATGCCAACATTAGGATCTGATAATGGTCTTACATTAGCAGATTTAACAGGCAAGGCTTATGATGATCCGATGTGGGATCAGTTATTAGATCAGATGAGCTTTGAAGATATGTCATTACTTGTAAACCTTGGTGGATGGCAGACAGCTCAGATCGATCTGTAGGAAAAGTTGCAACAAGTGACTGTGACGGACCTGCCGGAGTTAACAACTTCATTACAGGAACTTATGGAACACCATATCCGACAGAAGTATTAATGGCACAGACATGGAATACAGATTTATTATATGACCTTGGACTTGCAATGGGACAGGAGTATGCAGATGTAAATAACTATGGTGTATACGGTCCGGCAATGAACACACATCGTTCTGCATTTGCAGGAAGAAACTTCGAGTACTATTCGGAAGATGGTGTACTTGCAGGTAAACTTGCAGCCGCCCAGGTAAATGCGATGGCAACAAAAGGCACATACAATTACATCAAGCATTTTGCATTAAACGACCAGGAGACAAACAGATGTGCATTCTTACTTACATATTCTAATGAGCAGGCAATCCGTGAGATTTACTTAAAACCATTCGAATTATGTATCAAGAATTTTGACGGAACACAGATTGCTGTAATGTCTTCCTTCAACTGGATCGGAACTGTTCCGGCATGTGCAAATGAAGACACATTAACAACAATCCTTCGTAATGAGTGGGGATTCCAGGGAATGGTCATCACAGATTATGATGGTTCTTACGGATACATGATCACAGATCACTGCGTTCGTACAGGAAATGACCTGATGCTCGGATTTAGTTCTCAGGCATCTAACCAGCTGACAAATACAGAAAGTGCAACTCTTAATAACGCACTTCGCACATCATGCAAGAATATTATGTATACAATCGCAAACAGCGGTTATTATACAAATACTACTGATGATAGCGGAATGTCAAATATGACAAAACTCTTCGTGACAATTGATGTTGTAACAGTATTATTAGTAGTACTCTGCATGGCACTTGTGATCGTTCGCTATCGCAAAAAACATGCAAAAACAGCAGCAGAAGTTACACCGGAAGAGAAGAAAGAAGAATAGATTATTCCGCACCTCTGTGTGCAAGGATAACAGAACTTAAAATATGACAGGAAAGTCCCTGCGTGTTCGATAAGGAGCATGTGGGGGCTTTTTTTATGGAATGGAAAACTTCGTCCTTTGTATGAGTACAAATAAAAGATTTTAAGATGTGAAAAGAATAGTGTGTGGATGAATGGGGATTTCGTAGAAAATACGAGATGATGAACGGGGATTTACGCTACAATTTATAAAAATAATATATATGCGGAGTTTGTATTCTATTTTTTGATGGAGCGGAGAGGTCTTTATGGCTGAAATATTTTTTTTAAAGAAAACTATATGATGAAATTCTTGAATGGAAAAAGAACTGGAGTGATAGATACGCACTGCTTATTATGGAGATTGGGGAAACAATGGATGATGACCGCTGATAAACCGATAATGGTATTACCAGTAGAATTTATCCTATTAAAATCGATTATAATTAGTAAAAATATTTGGTAAAAAAAATCGGAATTTTTATTTGTTTTTTTATCAATGTGTTATAATGGTCGATACAAAGAATTATTATTAGAGAACCTAGTGAATATATGAAATAGGGGGACAAAGAGATTATGGCGACCATTAAAGACATAGCACTGAAAGCAGGAGTTTCAATTGCTACAGTTTCGAGAGTATTGAATCATGACGAATCCTTAAATGCTCAAGAAGAAACTAAAACAAAGGATTTTTGAGATTGCAGAAGAGTTAGAATATGAAGTGCGTACACAAAAAAAACGTAAAAGAAAACTAAAAAGTAGGAGTTTTTTATTCATATTCTCCAGAAGGAAGAGCTTCAGGATCCATATTATTTGTGCATACGTCTTGCAATTGAAAAAAAGCTGGAAAAAGAGGGATATATAAAGCAAAATGTAAATCTTGATGACAAGCCGGAAACACTAAATGGTCTGGATGGTATAATTTGTACGGGAACTTTTACAAATAGGATGATTGATCAGATCAATGCATGGGAGTGTCCGATTGTATTTATTGATGCAGATCCGAATCCAAAGAAATATGATTCCATTGTAGTGGATTTTAATCAGGCTGTAGAAGAGATAATCGCATATTTGGTAGAGTGTGGACATACAAAGATAGGCATGATTGGATGTCGGGCAGAATATAAAGATGGTAATGAAATAGTTGATGCCAGAATGCAGTGCTTTCAAAATTCTCTTATGAAACGAGGCTTATATAAATCGGAATACACTAAGTTTGGCGATTATTATGCAAAGTATGGATATGAATTATTAAAGGAGTTGCATAAAGAAGGAAATATGCCTACTGCATTGTTTGTAGCAAATGATTCAATGGCGGCTGGAAGTTATCGCGCAGCATATGAGCTTGGGCTTTCTATTCCAGATGATATCAGTATAGTGGGTTTTAATGATATACCAACTGCAAAATACATGGTTCCTCCACTTACAACAGAGAGATTATATATGGAGTTTATGGGTGAGTATGCAGTAAAACTACTAGAAGAAAGAATTGTGTTTGGAAGAGAAATTTGTGTCAGAGTAACTATTCCTACAAAGTTATATGTGCGAGACAGCGTTAAAAATTTGAAATAGTTAATAAAGCTATGTACTGTTTGTGTACAGGCCTTTTTTTTCTATAGCGGTAATATGCAGGTAAAAATAAAAGGGTTTTATCTGGAGAAGACTAAAATAAAATAGAAAATTGTAAGATATGCATAAAAAAAAGTATATAAAAAATATATAAAATGTAGAAAAAATATTTTACTAAATAAAATAGTTTACATTTTACTGGTAAAATAGTAAAATAAATTTTACCGGATGAATATAAAATGTTTGGGAGGAGAAAAACAATGAAGAGAAAGATTGCATTAGTATGTATGGCAGCATTAACAGGTACAATGTTAATTACTGCATGTGGAAGCAATGAAACAGGAAAAAATGTAACAGCAAGTGACGGGAAAGCAAAAGTTCGTTTTGCAACATGGGACGTGGCAGATGATCTTGATGCTCAGCAAAAACTTGTAGACAAATTTAATGAAGAACATGATGACATTGAAGTAACACTCGAAGCTTATGGAAGTGATTATGACACTAAAATTAGTGCAGGTATGGGATCAGGAGATACACCTGATGTAATGTATATGTGGAATTATCCAGCATATGCAGATGGACTTGAGCCGCTTGACGAATATATTGAAAGTGAAGGTAATGATTTTAAGGAAAACATCTACAGCACTTTATGGAATTACAATTCATTAGACGGTACAACATATGGAATGCCAGTAGGATTTACAACACACGCATTATATTTTAACAAAGACCTTTTTGAAGAGGCTGGTGTAGAAGAGCCTACAGATGATTGGACATGGGAAGATTTAAAGAGCGCAGCTAAGAAGATTGAAGAAAAAACTGGGCAGAAAGGTTTTGCTTTCCAGATGAAGCCAGATCCATATGACTTTGAAATGTATCTTTGGAGCAACGGAACATCTTATTGTGATACAGAAGGAATGATGGCCGGAAACATTGATTCTGATAACTCTCAGGAAGTATTCCAGATGTTCAAGATATGGAAAAAGACGGATATGCAATTGCCACAGAGAAAAATGGAACTGACGAATTCCGTGCAGGGACAGTAGCAATGTATGTTTACGGTTCATGGGCAATTAACACTCTCGATAACGACGGCATGAATTACGGTATTGTAAAGATTCCTACGTTTGATGGACAGACATCAGTAAGTATTTTAAGTTCTTCAGGACTTTCAATTTCAAAAGACAGTAAAAATAAAGATGCAGCATGGGAATTTGTAAAATACTGGACTGGTGAAGAATGCAACAAGGCAAGAATAGGAATGGAGCTTCCAGTTCTTAACAGCGTTGTAGAATCAGAGGGGATTATGAATGAAGATAAGTTTGCTCCATTCTACAAAATGTTGGAACAGAGTGATGGACATACTCCAGCAAGCTTCATTATTGAGGACTGGTCAGAGATTTCGGAAAATCTTAGCCTTTCATTTGAGCAGTTATTTAATCCAAGTGCATACATGGATGTAAAAGAAGTTCTTAAAGAAGCAGCAGAAGCACAATAAACAAAGTAATTGGGAGAAAATATATGAAACAGAAAAAATTTCTGAAATCGGCAACACCGTATATATTTATATTGCCTTGGATAATAGGATTTCTCGTGTTTACAATCGGTCCATTAATTTTATCTTTGATTATGAGTTTCTTTGATTGGCCACTTACCTCAACTCCACAGTTCAGAGGATTTGGAAATTACATTGAAATGTTTACTAACGATAAACAGTTTTGGAAGTCACTGGTAATCAGTTTGAAGTATGCAGCTATTTTTGTACCACTTAACATGATTATCGCACTGTTTCTCGCAATGTTAATTACACAGCCAGTAAAAGGAGTGAAGGTGTTCCGTACTATTTTCTACATTCCTGCTGTAATTTCTGGAGTGGCAGTTTCAATTATCTGGGGATGGATTCTTAATGGAGATTATGGTGTTTTAAATTATCTTTTATCTCTTATTGGAATAGAAGGTCCAAAATGGCTGGTTGATCCAGCTGGGCACTCCTTGCTGTGATTATAGCAAGTGCCTTTGGTGTGGGAACTATGATGTTGGTTTTCTATACAGATATCAAGAATATACCAATTGATGTATATGAAGCAGCATCTATTGACGGAGCAGGACCTGCAAGAAAATTCTTCAGTATTACGCTTCCGATAATTACACCAACAATCTTATTCAATTTGATTACATCAATCATTAGCTCGTTCCAGCAGGTAACACTGGTTATGCTGCTTACGGGTGGTGGTCCACTTAAGTCAACATACTTCTATGGACTGTATACATATAATAATGCATTTAAACATCATAAGCTTGGATATGCCAGTGCAAATGCCTGGGTAATGTTTATCATCATTATGATACTTACTGCATTAGTATTTAAATCTTCATCTACATGGGTGTTCTATGAAACAGAAGCCAGAAATAGTGGGGCAAAAGAAGACTAAAAAGAAAAAAGGGGGTAGAAAGTAATGAAGATGTCTAAAAGATCAAAAATAGTGATTTACGCATTACTCGGACTTGTGGCACTTTACTTTCTTGCACCATTTATCTACATGTTGTTTTCTGCATTTAAAACAGAAAGTGAAGCGATTGCGTATCCACCAAAATTATTTCCTACAGAATGGCATTTTGAGAATTTTTATAAATGCATGGAAGTCTCAGCCATTTGGAACTTATCTATGGAACTCAATACTTGTTACTGTTTTTACAACATTAGGACAAGTGCTTTCTTGTTCACTTGTTGCATATGGTTTTGCGAGATTTGAATTCAAAGGAAAGAATCTTCTTTTTATGATTTTGTTATCTACAATGATGATTCCATGGGATGTTACCATGATTCCACAGTATATGGAATTTAACCTGTTTGGATGGATTAATACATTGAAACCATTGATTGTACCAGCATGGTTTGGTTCTGCTTATTATGTATTTTTAATGAGACAGTTCCTGATGGGGATTCCAAGAGATTTCGAAGAGGCGGCAAGAATTGATGGTGCAAATCAGTTCCAGATTTATTGGAAAATCTTTATGCCAATTATGAAACCATCACTTATTCTTGTTGGAGTACTTAATATGTTGACTGTATGGAATGACTATCTTGGTCCATTGATTTTCTTACAAGACAGAAGCAAATATACACTTGCATTAGGACTTGCTTCTTTCAAGGGTGTTCACAGTACACAGATCATTCCTATGCTCTGTATAACAATAATTATGATTATTCCACCAATTATTATTTTTATAATTGCACAGAAATATATTGTTGAAGGAACTAGTGGTTCTATTAAATAAGACAGACTTGTAAAACGTCAGACAGACTGAACTGTCTGACCGTAATTATATTAATGATTTTACATTATAAAATGAGAGGATAGATTAATGGCAAGAAAAACAGTAAAAAGATGGGAGAACCATCAGATTACCGGAATCGGGAGAAGAGAGGCACGAACTGCTTTTTACAAGGATTCTCAAAGTAGAATTTCTCTTAATGGAGAATGGAAATTTAAATATATAGATGCACCTGAACTTTCACCAGAAGGATTTGAGAAACCAGGAGTAGGTAATGAGTGGGATAATATCGATGTTCCATCTGTCTGGCAGTTAAGAGGTTATGACAAGATGCATTATACAGATGTATTATATCCATTTCCGATAAATCCGCCTTACGTACCAGATGAAAACCCTACAGGAATCTATAAGAAAATTGTGAATCTGGATGACCAGTGGGTACAAAAAGATACCATTTTGAAGTTTCATGGCGTGGACAGTGCTTTTGATGTTTGGGTAAATGGTAATTATGTAGGCTTTAGTAAAGTCAGTAGACTTCCATCTGAATTTGACATTACAGAATTTGTTAAAAGCGGCGAAAATGATGTTACAGTACGTGTATATAAATGGTCAGACGGAACATATCTGGAAGATCAGGATATGTGGTGGTTATCAGGAATATACAGAGATGTGGAACTGATTAATGAGGAAAAGAACGCTGTTTTAGATGTACAGATTGACGGTTCTTTAGATGATAGTTATACAAATGGTCTGTTCACATCAAAAATCAAAATGAAGCAGGCTGGAACTAATATTAAGTGGAAATTGTCATACAAAGGAGAAGCTGTTTTTGAAGGAGAAGCTTCTTTTAAAGATAAAGAAATATATATTTCAGCAGATATTCCAAGTGTACATACATGGACAGCAGAAACTCCTGAGTTATATGATTTTACAATATCAACTGATACACAGGAAGTTACAGTTAGATGCGGATTCCGAAGAATTGAAATTAAAGATAAAAACTTCTGTGTAAATGGACAGGTGATTCTTCTAAATGGTGTAAATCATCACGACTACAACCCAAAAGAAGGAAGAACTGTAACAAGAGAGCAGATGGAGGACGATATTCGTCTGATGAAACAGTACAACATAAATGCTGTACGTTGCTCTCATTATCCAGCAAATGAATATTTTTATGATCTATGTGATGAATATGGTCTTTATGTTATTAACGAAGCAGATCTTGAATGTCATGGATTTGAATGGGTAGAAAACTATACATGGATCACAGATGATGAATCTTGGAAAAACGTATATGTTGACCGCAGTGTTCGTATGGTTAAAAGAGATAGAAATCATCCATCTATAATTATGTGGTCTATGGGAAATGAGTCAGCGTTTGGCTGTAATTTCCGAAGTGCAGCACAGGCAATACGTGAATTGGATGATACACGCCTTATTCATTATGAAGGAGATTTTGAAGCAGAGGTTACAGATGTATATTCCACTATGTATACAAGCTAAAAGGCCTGAAAGAAATTGCAGAATATGAGGTAAAAGGAGATAAGCCTCATGTGATGTGTGAATATGGACATGCGATGGGAAATGGACCTGGAGGATTAAAAGCATATCAGGATATGTATCGTAAGTATAAACGACTTCAGGGTGGATTTCTCTGGGAATGGTATGATCATGGAATTCATACAGTTGAAGGTGATAATGAATATTACAAATATGGCGGAAATTATGGAGATTTTCCAACAAACGGTAATTTCTGTATAGATGGAATTTTGATGCCAGATAGAACACCTTCACCGGGAATGGAGGAATATAAGCAGATTATAGCTCCAATAGAGATTACTCCAATAGCGGGGAATATTAAGAAAATTAAAATTGAAAACTATTATGATTTTCTGAATTTAAGCACAGTAATCATCAATTGGGAAATTAAAGCAGAAAATGAGTCTGTACAGAAGGGGATTATAGATGACTTATCAGTATCTCCTCATGACAGTTGCGTACTTGAACTGCCAATTACTCCATTTGAAATGCTGATAAATACAGATTATTATTTAAATGTTTTGGTATGTCAGAAAGAAGACAGAAAATATGCATCGTCTGGACATGAAATTAAGAACTACAAATTCCACTGAATATAAGAAGAGATGAATTTGTTGTTAGGGAAAAAGATGATAAGCTGATGATAAATGAGGTGCAAGGCGTACTTAGTATTACAAATAAAAATGTCACTGCAAAATTCAGTACAGTATATGGAAAACTAATATCTTTTGGTAAAGGTGAAACAGAATATATTACTGATGGCCCTAGAATGAATGTATATCGTGCAACAATTGATAATGACATGTACAAAAAAGATGATTGGATGAATAAGTACTTTATTCAAAAGCCTGTAGAAGAAACAGAATATGTTGATTTTGAAGAGGCAGAGGATAAGGTAATTGTTAAGATTGGAACATTTTTTAGCTGCTATAATCAGTCATGGGGCTTCGAATGTGTTTATGTATACGAAATATATTCTTGTGGGCAGATGAAAGTGGAAATTCAGGGAAGAGCGGTTCAAAGAGGTAAACTCGAACCACCATTTTTACCACGAATCGGTATCGTTATGAAAGGAAATCAAAACCTTCAGAACACCATGTGGTATGGTATGGGACCTGGAGAAGTTATATCGATAGTAATGCGGCATCTGTTATGGGGATATATGAAGTACAATTGATGAAATGATGACCAATTACGTATTCCCACAGGAAAACGGACACCGAGAAAATGTAAAATGGTTCAGCATAGGAGATGGAGAAAATGGTTTATTATGCAGAATGGAGAACAAACTTGGATTAAATCTTGCAAATTATACAGATGAAAGTCTAGAAAAAGCACAGCATCCATTCGAAATTGAGAAATCTAATGATGTTATTATTCATTTGGATTACCGTCATTCTGGACTAGGAAGTAATAGCTGTGGAGAAGAACAGTTAGAGGAAAATAAAGTAAAATTACAGGATTTCTCAATGGCATTTACCTTTTCTATTGTGAAAAATGGCACAGAAATAAATGAAGCAAGAAAACAGTATATCTAATTAATTTTATAGTAGGAGAATCATATATGACTAGAGAGCTTTTTTCAGAAAATCTGAGAAGTAGAATACATGATGATGAATGCTTATCTGCCAGGATAAATATGATCCGAAAGAAAATCTAAAATATGAGAGTCTGTTTTGCACTTCTAATGGCTACCTTGGAATAAGAGGCAGCCATGAGGAAGGTACAAAGATTACTCTTCCATATCTTTATATTAACGGAGTGTTTGATAAATCTGAAACATTTATGAGGGAGCTTTCGACACTTCCTAACTGGTTAGGTATCAGACTTTATATTGAAAAAGAACTTATTGGAATTGAGGATTGTGAAATAATAGAGTTTTCACGAGTCCTTGATATGAGAGGAGCTTTTGTCGGAAAAAGAATACTCTTAAAGGATTCTAAGGGTAGGGAAACTCTTGTTGAAGGACTTCGTTTTGTTAGCAGAAATAACGTTCACCGTATGGGTGTTAAACTATATATGACACCATTGAATTATAGTGGTATTGTTGAAGTTGAGAGTATCATTGATGGAAGTATTATTAATTTCTATGATGCACCACGTTTTAAGGTAAAACATACATATATGACAGCCAATGAGAAGTTAGCTGAGGACGGCGGATATGTTGAAGTTGCTACAAGGGAGAAGCATTTACATGTAGGATGTGGATGTCGTATAGAAGCATATTGCGATGGAAAACAAATTCTCGGAAATCGCATGACAAGTGTTTTTGGTGAACAGAATATTGAATTTGGTGATATTCACGTTGAAGAAGGAAAAGAAGTACAAATTGTTAAGTATGTTTCTATGTATTCAGAAAGGGAATGTCCTACATATGAACTTCATAGCACTATAAAAAAAGAAATCGAAGGATTTGTTCATACTGGTTTTGAGAATGAGCTTAAATTACATGAAGAAGTATACCATAACATGTGGGAAAATGCTGATATCAAAATAACTGGAGATGACGATCTTAACAGAGCTGTTCGTTTTAATATTTTTCATCTTATGAGCACTGGAAATGAGCATGATGATCATGTAAATGTAGGTGCAAAGCTTCTGACTGGCGAAGAATATGGTGGCCATGCTTTTTGGGACACAGAGTTATTTATGCTTCCATTTTTTGCATGGGTATTCCCAAAAACAGCACAAAATCTTGAAAACTATAGATATTATTTGTTAGACGCAGCACGTGAAAATGCCCACAAGAATGGATTTAATGGTGCTCAGTATCCATGGGAATCAGCAGATGATGGTAGCGAGCAGTGTCCAGATTGGACAATAGAACCAGATGGTAGCTGTTATAGATGTTATGTTGCCGTGTATGAACATCATGTAACAGCGGCCGTTGCATACGGAATATACGATTATGTTAAGATTACAGGCGATATAGATTTCCTATACACTAAAGGAGCGAAATACTGACAGAAACTGCAAGATTTTGGGCGAGCAGATGTGAATATAATAATGAACAGGATCGTTATGAAATTAATCAGGTAACAGGACCAGATGAATGGCATGAGCCAGTTAATAATAATTTATATACAAATTATCTTGCTAGATGGAATTTAAAATATGTTCTTTCGCTGTTAGAGGTCATGAAAAAAGAAGAGACTTCTTCATAATAATGAACTTGTTGAAAAAACAGGACTTACAGAGATGGAAACTGCTAAATGGAAAGAAGTTCAGGAAAAAATTTATCTTCCACGCAAAGAAGGAACGAAACTTCTTGAACAGTTCGAAGGATATTTTGAATTAGATAATGTAACAATTGAAAAATACGATGAAAATGACTGGCCGATTCGTCCAGAAGCGCTTAAGACAAAGAAAGCAAAGGAAACGCAGATTAATAAACAGGCAGATGTTGTTATGCTTCTTCATCTTATGGGAAATGAATTTGATGATGAAACTATAAAAGAGAACTATGCTTACTATGAAAAGAGAACACTTCATGGTTCTTCATTAAGTCCAAGTATATATTCAGTGATGGGACTTAAGGTAGGGGACGATTCAAAAGCATACCGTTATCTCCGTCGTGCAGCGTTTATTGATTTGTTAAATATGCAGGGAAATACAAGAGAAGGAATTCATGCAGCAAATACAGGCGGAGTATGGCAAACAATTGTATTTGGCTTTGCGGGTGTATCACAGCGCGAAGATGGCAAGTTAAGGGTTTGTCCTAATATGCCTGAGGAATGGCAGAATTTAACATTCCGTTTACATTATAAGGGCGCTTGGCTTGAGATTACAGCAGATAAAAACAATAATGCTGAAGTAAAACGACTTTGTGGAGAACCTGTAGAGGTTGAAGTAAACGGAAAAATTGAAATGATATAAAACAGAATGGAGGATATGTGATGAAAAAAGGGCTGGCAATCGGAGGACTTATACTGGTTACGGTCATATGGGGAGGCGGATTTGTAGCAAGTGACATGGCTTTGGAAAGTATGAAACCTTTTCAAATTATGATGGTAAGATTTTTACTCGCATCAGTATTAATGGGCTTAGTTAGTCTGGGACAACGAAATCGAAAAGAAGAAGTCGTTAATCGTACTGGTGCAATTAAAGCAGGCATTTTAATGGGAGTAGCATTATTTATAGGTTTTTCATTGCAGATTATAGCACTGCAATATACAACTCCATCAAAAAATGCTTTTTTAACTGCTCTTAATGTAGTAATTGTGCCATTTATAGCATTTGTTATTCTAAAAAAGAAGATAGGTGCGAAGGGAATTATCGGAGCTATATTGTCAGTAATTGGAGTTGCACTTCTTTCGCTAAACGGCAATCTTACGCTTGGTTTAGGAGATGCACTCACGTTGATTTGTGCAATAGGGTTTGCATTTCAGATTTTCTTTACGAGTGAATTTGTAAAGAAATATCCTGCTTCTGTATTAAATATGGTTCAGATGATCACAGCGTTTATTTTATCAGCTGTCAGCATGGTTGTTTTTGGAGAAACTGATTTTCAGGTAACAACACAAGGGTGGTTAAGCGTGCTATATCTGGGAGTAATAAGTACGACTTTGTGTTATTTATTACAGACTGCATGCCAGAAATATGTTGATGAGACAAAAGCGGCAATTGTACTTTCCATGGAATCAGTATTTGGAACGATATTCTCAATCATTATTCTTCACGAAATAATTACACCTCGAATGGTAATCGGATGTGTAATTATACTGGCAGCTGTAATCATATCCAACTTGTCTGATAAAAAAGGAGAAATAAGTAATGAAGAAATACAATGCAGTAATATTTGATTTAGACGGAGTAATATGTCATACTGACAAATATCATTATGAAGCGTGGAAAAAAGTTGCGGATGAAATAGGTATTTATTTCGATCAAGAGATTAATAATCGACTCAGAGGCGTAAGCCGTATGGAAAGTTTTGAAATAATTCTTGAGCGTTACAATGGTGAATTAAACGAATCAGAGAAAGAATTCTGGATTACAAAGAAAAACGATATTTATAAAGAACTTTTGAAAAATATGAACACTTCCGACTTATCCGAGGAAGTAAAAGCTACTTTGGATGGATTACGTGCAGCTAATCATAAGCTTGCAATTGGATCATCCAGCAAAAACGCAAGATTTATACTAGGTCAGTTAGGACTTGGAGAATACTTTGATGCAATTTCTGATGGAAATAATATATCAAAATCAAAGCCAGATCCAGAAGTATTTATTAAAGCTGCAGAATATATAAATGAAGAACCATCTAACTGCCTGGTTGTCGAAGATGCAAAAGCTGGACTAAAGGCTGCTATAGCTGGTGGAATGGATTGTGCAGCAATTGGTGATGCTGTTGCATGTGGCTTGGGGACATATAATTTGACGACTTTTTCTGATCTTATAACAATAACATCAAATCAGAAGGAAGATGATGACAATGAACAATAATTTTTTAAACAATCTTCTAAACAGCATTTCAGTATCAGGATATGAAGAGCAGGTACAGGACATTGTTGAAGAAGAAATGAAAGACTATGTAGATGAAGTACGTCGCGATGAAATGCAAAATGTAACCTGTGTAATAAATCCAAACAGCGATATTAGAATTATGTTATCAGCGCATGCAGATGAAATTGGTCTTATGATTTCAAACATCAGAGAAGATGGGAAGACTGCAAGTAATTGATAGAGGCGGAATTGTTCCTTCAACATATCCTGGACACGCTATTTCAATTAAGACTTCAAAAGGAATAGTTTATGGTGTTGTTGAAGCGTATAGGGAACTATTTAAAGAAAAAGATTTGGGAACAAAGCAGTTTCGGATTGATATTGGGGCTAAAGACCGTGAAGATGCATTAAGTTATGTAAGTATTGGAGATCCAATTGTACTGGATACAACTATACGAAAACTGGCAAATGATAAATTTACTGCACGTGCACTCGACGACCGACTTGGCGTTTATATTATTATGGAGCTATAAAAAGAGCTAAAAAACAAGGTTGTACGGTTGGTGTTTACGCAGCTTCTACTACAGGAGAAGAGACAACTAAGACAGGAGCATATTGGACAAGTACACGTATAAATCCATCTATGGCAATTGTAGTAGATGTTACTTATACTAGTGATTGTAGCGGAATGGATCCTGCTGAAATGGGGACAGTTCTACTTGGTGGTGGCCCTGTTCTGTGTAATAGTCCAATAGTTGTAAAAGCGTTGAATACTAAAATGGAGGAGTGTGCAAAAACAGCTGGAATCCAAATTCAGAGAGAAGCTGCAAGCAGACTTAGTTATACAGATGGGGATAAAATACATTTTTCTAATCAGGGAGTACCTACGGTGCTCGTGTCAATCCCACTGCGTTATATGCACATGCCCGCAGAAGTTGCAGATGAAAAAGATGTGGAAGGTTGTATAGAATTAATTTCTCAATTTCTAATAAAATACAAATAATTTTATTACTGAAAGAGAAAAGGCTACCTTAAATAGAGGTGTCACTTTATTTGTAAAGTAAGCGTCAAATCTGACGCTTATGCACATCGGAAGGATGAGTTCTTATCGGAAGAAACAGTAAATGATATCACATAGACACAGGAACTGTGATATACTGTGCCTATGTAAAATAAATGCGTTTTTATAAATTCCATTCAAGTTTGTCTGACTAACAATAATTTAATAATGAAATAATACAAGCACTTTCAGCATGAAATTATTTACATGGATCGACAGCTGTTGCCAGCTATACGAAGCGAGGTGGCGATAAATTTATTGGAAGAAGGCTGTTAGATTGTCATAATCCAGCATCCAGGGATATAATACAGCAGGATCATCTTATTGGTACAACATACAACTATGACATGGATCAAAAAACAGGAAGGTAAGATAGATAGAAAATGTTATTAGAAGAATTTGACGCAAATAAAAACTGCAATCATCAACCGGATATGTGTGTGGAGAAGATTGAAAATTTTCCGGAAGTTACGATTTCCTGTTTTTCAGAAGAACTTTTCAATGAGGTACTGGAATTTTTTCGTGCAAAAGAAATAGCGAGTGTTCATTCTGCAAGTGGCTTGAATCCTATTTATGAAGTTACATATAAAGGAAAAAGATTTGCAATGTTCAAATCAATGGTCGGGGAACCTTTATGCGTGGGACAGTACGAAGAAATAATTGCAATGGGAAGTAAAAGACTGATTTTGCTTGGAAATTGTGGGGTATTAGATAAACGGATTGAAGATTGTGGAATTATTATTCCGATTAAGGCTGTCAGGGATGAGGGAACGAGTTACCACTATGCGAAACCATGTGACACAATTGATGTGAATCATAATTACAGGGATGAGTTTAAGAAAGTTCTGAAAGAGTTTGGATATCCTTATGTGGAAGGAATCACATGGACAACAGACGCCTGCTATAGAGAAACAAGGGATAAGGTGAATAAGAGAAAAGAAATGGGTGCGGTCTGTGTCGAGATGGAGTGTGCTGGAATGCAGGCACTCTGTGATTTCAGGGGAACAGAATTTTTCCAGTTCTTTTATGCAGGAGATAACCTTGACCATTCATCCTGGGAGCCAAGAAGTTTATCAGGCAGTGCAAGATTGGATGATAAGAGTAAAATCATGCTACTGGCCTTTGAACTTGGTCTTAAAATATTAGAAAAATTGTAGAAGGAATGATGGATATACAGTTAGCTACAGAGCTTAAAGGAAAACTTTGTCCTTTGCATGAATACAAATAAAAAATCTTAAGGTATGAAAAGAATAGTGTGTAGACGAATCGCATATGCTAATTAGGATTATGCGGATCTGCGAATTAAATGTAAGATAATGAGTGGGGATTTGCGTATCAAATGCGAGATGATGAACGGGGATTTGCGTAGGATACGCATTTACACGAACGGGGATTTGCGATATAATTTAGATTTTTTCTTTCTCCAATTACAACAGTTGACCGGAGTCAGACTGTATGAAAAGGAATCCGTGATTATATTTGATGAGGTTCAACTATTGCCGAAGGCAAGACAGGCAATCAAGTATCTTGTGGCAGATGGAAGATATAAATACATTGAAACAGGGTCACTTTTATCGATAAAGAAGAATACGAAGGATATATTGATTCCGAGTGAAGAACATAAGATATCCATGTATCCGATGGATTTTGAAGAATTTTTGTGGGCAGTTGGTGATGAAATCACGGCGGATACCATTAAGCTGCTTTTAAAAAGCAAAAAATCTGCCGGAAATGCAATGCACAGGAATCTGATGCGTATGTTCCGGTTGTATATGCTGATTGGCGGAATGCCACAGGCTGTAGAAGCATATTTAGAACACAATAATCTACAGGTAGTGGATGAGGTAAAAAGGGAAATCGTTGATTTGTATAAGGAAGATTTTACAAAGATAGATGGAACCGGGCTTGCAGGTGATATATATGATGCAATCCCGGCAAGTCTCAGTGGAAATGCATCGAGATATGTTTTGTCAAATGCGAGGGAGGGAACACGTCTGGAACAGGTTCGTGAATTAATACCGGATATTCTTAGTTCGTATACTGTAAATATTGCATATCATGCAAATAATCCGGGAGTAGGAATGTCGTTAGAAAAAGATGCCGGACGGTATAAGTTATTTACCTCCGATGTCGGGCTGTTTATAACACTTGCTTTTAAGGATAAAAAATATACAGAGAATATCATTTATAATAAGCTGCTATCGGATAAATTAGAAGCGAACCTCGGATATATATATGAAAATGTCGTGGCACAAATGTTAGTTGCCAGGGGAAACAACCTGTTTTATTACACGATGGAAAGCGATACATCGAATCATCTGTATGAGATAGACTTTTTGTTGTCAAAAGGGGATAAAATTAATCCGATTGAAGTGAAGTCTGGAAATTACAGAGGGCATAAGTCGTTAGATATGTTTTGCGATAAGTATAGCAGTCGTATCAGAGACCAATATGTGGTTCATACGAAGGATTATAAATTGGAGAATGGCATCCATTATCTGCCGGTATATATGATCCCATTTTTGTAAAATCCTTACCATTTATGCTAAAAAAAGCACAGATTATGCAATTCTCCATAAAGGAATTCTTATGTTAGGATTAAGACAAGTAAAGCGGAACATAAATGCAGAAAGTTATTCCGAAACTGCAAAGTAGAGTTTCGCAGTCCAGAGAGAAAGGGATTAATATTATGGAGAAAATCAAAGGCTTATGGCTTGGATTTGCAGAAAAGCATCCGGGCGCATCAAAATGGATTCGTGAAGGTGGTTTATTTGTTATTGTAAGTAACCTTATCACAGTACTGAAATATTTTATGTTACTGTTTTTACCACTTGCATTTGCAGGGCTTCCAAAAGTTGATTTCGGATTCCCGGGAATCGATATTACTTTATTTGGAGAGACTTTCAAATGGAACATTATCGGCTATGACGCTGCACATGGAGGACTGCCTTACTTCTGTGCATACATGATTGCAATGGTAGTTGGTGAGTGTATCAACTTCCCAATCCAGAGAAGCTTCGTATTTCGCAGTAAAGGTAACATCTGGTATCAGGGAATGTGGTATCTGATCGCATTCTGTATCGTAACCTGTATCGTAAACTCTATCAACTGTATCTGGGTTGCTGTTGCAGGAATGTTCGTACCGGACTGGCTGTATAACATCGGAACGACCGTATTAAACGGTGGTGTATCTATGGTGGTATTCTTCTTTGTTAATAAAATCATCTTCCCGGAAGGGGAAGCAAAAAAAGCGGAAGCTTAAGATTTATGGAGCTGCTGTACTGAGAAATTGGTACGTAGCTCTTTTTATGTAGATTTTATTTTTGATTGTGGGTGTTGTTTTTGCTGTGTCAGCAGCAAAATTTAATTAAAAATTTTATTTTGTTTCATAGTCTTTTTTATGATATTGTAAATTTACAATTCATTGAGATATGTGTGGCGTATCTTCTATATGGATTCAAAAATTCTTTAAAGTTTTCAATATGAATGGTTTCCCTCCTAATCGTACATTGGCAATTGAATAGGAACTTTACATTATGCTATAATATCACCAGCGAAAGGCGGTGATGGAAAGTGAATGAGGAATATATGCCAACAGATGTACAATTCAAGTATGAATTAAGAAAACACTTAACAGAACTGGAAAGAAAGCTTGAACTGCTTCGGAACGAAAGAGTATGAAAAGCTTGAAAAAGAGTATTTGAAGGAAATACAGGATATTCAGACAAGTTTGGAAGATTAACAGAAAACAATATAAAAAAGAAGGTGTAAAGTCGTGATAGAAAAAGGGCTTTGCACCTTTTTCAATTGAATAGGAACTTACATTATGTTATAATATCACCAACGAAAGGCGGTGATAGCATGGAGGATAATGGAATGACAAGAGAAGAACTTATCAGTTGACAATTGACAAATATACGGATCTGCAGCGCATTAAAAAATCCAATGGCGGTGTGGAGAACAAAGAACTTGATTATCAGATTAAGGTCACACTTGCAAAGTTATCTTCACTTGGTATATCCGTCGAAGATATTACATTGTAGATTGTGAAAAATTTATCAGGGTGTGGAGCCAAAACTATGGCTTCGCACTCTTCTCATCTGGGAGAAAGGTTATGTTAAAAATAGCAATCGTAGAGGATGAACGTGAGTGTCAGGAAGCACTCATCGAGCATCTGAGAAAATATGAAAAAGAGAAAAACGAAGCATTTATCGTAAGAATTTTTAATGACGGCATAGATATTCTGGATGACTATTCTGCGGACTATGACCTGATTTTTCTGGATATCCATATGAAATATCAGGATGGAATGACAACCGCAAAGAGAATCCGCGAAGTGGATGCGGACGCACAGATCGTGTTCATCACGGCGCTGGCGCAGTATGCAATAGAGGGCTACAAGGTAAATGCGCTGGATTTTATTTTAAAACCGGTTGTTTATGAGCAGCTTGCGATGACCATGGACAAAGTGCTGGCAGTAACGTCAAAGTACCACAAGGAAAAACAGCTTCTGGTTGCAGAAGGGGAACGAAAATGCAAGATATCTACCGAGGATATTTTATATATTGAGGTTGTGGGACATGATATGTTCTTCCACACAAAAGATAAGGTGTATTCAAAACACGGAATCCCTTTAAAAACAATGGCAGATGAACTGGCGGAATATTATTTTGTCAAAAGCGGGCAGTCACAGCTTGTGAATCTGCGGCATGTGGATGAGGTGAAGAAAGATACTGTTTATGTGGGCGGAACGCAGATATTTTTAAGCCGGAGCAGGAAAAAAGAGTTCTTAGAGGCATTTGCCGATTACGTCGGAATGGAGATTGAGATGGAAGTGACAAGTTTAATTTCCTATACATGTTAGAAATGCTGCTTCCGGCGATCGGACTTTGTATACCATTGAAAAAAAGAAAACATGGCATGGGAAAAGCGATGGCAATCATAATTGTGGGTACCTGTCTGCTTGGTGTCTTACCCATTTTTTACATAAAATACTACGGGACGGAAATGCAGCAGGGGATTTTGTGGGTGGAATCCGTCATTCTTATGTTTGTGTGGTTTGTTTTGATATGGGCGATACTGATTTTTTCAATCTATTTCTGTACGGAAAGCAGTATCTATGAGGCGATGTACATTTTTGCCTTAAGTTATGGTGTGGAACATATTTTTTACTGTATTCGGGTTCTCGTGGAACATTTTACAAGTGGAATCATAGGAAACAAACATCCGCTTGTATACATTCCGTGTCTTGCAGGCTCTTTTCTTCTGGCGTATTTCTGGTTTGCAAAAGGAACCGTGTATGAGGGAAAATACCCGATCGGGGCGATTTCCGCGACTACAACATCCGTTGTTTTAATGGGAATTGTGTGGGGACTTAGCATTGTGATGGACTATCTGGGGTATGCGCATATACATAGCATTTATGCAATCCTGTGTTGTCTGTTTATTCTGACGAATCAGCGGGAACAGATGAAAAGGGAGACAGAGCGCATCGAATTTTCACAGAAAGAACAGCTCTGGGAAAAGACAAAGCTGCGTTACGAGATGTCCAAGGAGAGTATCGCAGTTGTAAACCAGCATATCATGACATGAAACATCAGCTCATGATTTTATCGACGATGAGTGATGAGGATAAGCGCAAGGCAAAGTTACAGGATATGGAGAGTAAAATTGCTGCTTATGATGCGGTGGTCCGAACCGGAAATGAATATCTGGATACCGTTTTAACCGAGAAAAAACTGACCTGTCAGAGTAATCAGATTTCCATGAGCTGTATTGCAGATGGGAGTCAGCTTGCGTTTATGGATGAGCTTGACTATATACTTTATTCGGCAATGCCCTTGATAATGCGATCGAGGCAAACCGGAAAATTTCAAACGTACATGAACGCTGGATATCTGTGCAGATACAGAACAAAAAAGGAATCCTTCTGGTGGAGATTGTGAATCCTTATGAGGGAAGTCTGGTCTATGACAGTAACCATATGCCGGTTACGTCCAAGCAGGATACAGGAAGTCACGGATTTGGAACAAAAAGCATGAAGAACATTGTCGAGCATTACGGCGGTCAGATGGTCATAAAGACTGAACAGAACAAATATCTGCTCCGCATGATTTTCCAAAATCCGCATGGACGATAAAAACATATGGGAACCCGTACAATATCGGATTTTACAAAAAACAACGGAATATGTCTCTCAAAATGCAGGTTACGTCCAAACCTGCATTTTTCTTTTCTTTCGTGTTATTTTTATGGTAAATAGAAGCAGCAAAACCTTTCATAGTCTTGAGTTTTGTTGCCGGAAGTGAATTTTTTAAGAGGAGGAAACTATGAGTAAAGCCAGAAAAATAATAGGAACAACAATACGTTCTGTGCTGATCATTTTATTTGCAGTGATCATCGCAGTCGTAAACACCATCCTTCCGAATTATGCGAGAATGATGGACAGTATGATCGGGGGGATCAACACACAGATTGATAATTCCGACGTAGATACAACAGGTCTTGATCTTACGTATAACAAAGCAGATTATACGACGGACAGTATCAAAGAAGCAGAGGCAGCGCTTCATCAGCAGATCGCAGATGAGGGGACAGTGCTTTTGAGTAATGAGGGAATCCTGCCAATGGCACAGGATACGGAGTTCAGCTTTTTCAGTGTAAATTCAGCAACTGTTTCCGCCAGTGATTCTATGCTGGGAGGAAGAAATCTGACACAGATTTTCGAGGACGCAGGAGCAAAAATCAATACAACTTTAATGGATTTTTATTCAGAGCAGTCGAAAGAATACGGACTCAGCTCCGGTTCGATCAGTTTTGGTGACGCAGAAGATTTTGCAATCCATGAAGTTCCGTTATCCGTATTACAGGAGAACACAGAGGTCATGGATTCGGTAAAGAATACCGTGCCGGTTTATTTCTTAAAGAGAGTGGCAGGCGAAGGCCGTGACATGCCGCGTTCCATGTACAATCATGCGGAGAGTGAGGAAGATAAGGCAAAAAGTTATCTGGAGCCTGATTCCACAGAGCTGGAAATTATTTCTTATTTAAATGACAACTTTGATAATGTGATTCTTGTAACCAATTCCAACGCTGCATTAGAGCTTGGTTGGGTAAAAGATTACGAGAATGTCAAAGCAGTGCTTTCCTGCACCGCAATCGAGTCCATTCCATACATTCTGACCGGACAGGTAAACCCATCCGGAAGAACGGTAGATACGTTTGCAGCAGATGCATCCAAATCTCCGGCTGCACAGAATTTTGGCGATTATCAGTATGTGGATGAGAACGGAGAACTGACAAAATATAACTATGTGACTTACGAAGAGGGAATTTATGTAGGTTACAAATATTATGAGACACGTTATGAGGATGCCGTTTTAAATCAGGGAAATGCAGGAGATTATGATTACACAGAGGAAGTGGTCTATCCATTTGGTTATGGTCTTTCCTACACAACCTTTGACTGGTCGAATATGCAGACAACATGGTCTGGTGACGAGTGCACCGTGACTGTTGATGTGGAAAACACCGGAGATATGGCAGGAAAAGATGTCGTAGAAATCTACGCACAGTCCCCATATACCGAGTACGACAAAGCAAACGGAGTAGAGAAAGCTTCCGTACAGCTTGTAGCCTACGGCAAGACAAGCGAACTTGCACCGGGCGAGAAAGAGACGGTAACCTGTACATTCTCCAAAGAGCAGTTAAAAGCTTATGATGAAAACGGAGCAGAGACATATATTTTTGACGCAGGTGATTATTACATCACAGCAGCTGCTAACGCACATGCAGCAATTAACAATATTCTTGCGGCGAAATCTGAGAAGCCAGCTCAAAAAGCAGAATTGTATCTGTATACACACCAGATAACACAGACACCGATGTGACAACCTACGCAACAGATTCTTACTCGGGTGTGACAATCACAAACCAGTTACAGGATTGCAAGGCAGACGTAACTTATCTGACAAGATCAGATTGGGAGGGAACTTCCCGACACATGACGGAGAGGCAGGAACTCAGATCAGTACCTGGGGAAATGAGATCAATGGTGAAGATGGAGTTTCCTATACATATGTGAAAACAGCGTCCGATGATCTGATCGCAGAGCTTGACAGCTTTTCAAGCGGTACAGATGTTGCTCCGGAGACACTTGCAGACACACAGATTGTCTATGGTGCAGATAATGGATTAACATTGATTAACATGAGGGGACTTGATTTGATGATCCGCTCTGGGATGACCTTTTAGATGAACTGACTGCAGATGAGATTTATAATACGATCGGCGTGTCCGGTTATGGTATTGAATACATTGATTCTGTAGAAAAACCTTTTAATATTGATGCGGACACCGCAGCAGGATTGATTTATGGTGGTACAGGAGCAATGTTCCCAAACGCAATGACGCTTGCACAGACATGGAACTTAGACCTTGCCAGTGAATATGGAACAATGATCGGAAACGAAGGATTGCTCGGAGGAGCTGATGGCTGGTATGCACCATCCATGAATATCCACAGAACACCATATTCCGGTCGTAACGGAGAGTACTATTCCGAAGATGCATTCCTCTCAGGAGCCGTTGCCTCCAGAGAAGTTTACGGAGCTGCTTCCAAAGGTATGTATACTTACATCAAGCATTTTGCATTCAACGATCAGGAAAACCATCGTGGTGACCGTGACGGACAATTCAGTGTTGCCACCTGGTTTAATGAACAGTCTGCAAGAGAGATTTATCTTGTACCATTTGAGATGTGCATGAAAGTCGGCGACGTTACCTTAAATTATGTCGAGAAACAGGAAGATGGAAGCTATGCGAACGCATCAAAATCAATCCGTGCTTCACAGGGTGTTATGACTTCCTTCAACAGAGCCGGTGCAACCTGGGCAGGCGGTGACTATGGACTGATCACAGGAATCCTTCGCAACGAGTGGGCATTTGATGGAATCGTTATGACAGACAATGCCAATACCGGTGTATTTATGGATGGCTACCAGATGACGGAGGCGGGGGCAGATGTGAAACTGACAACCTTCCGGCATCTGCAAGATACAATTTTGACAAGAGTGATCCTGCAACTTACTACTATGCAAGACAGGCAATGCACCGTGTACTTTACACGATCGCAAACAGCAAGAGCATGAATGGCGCAATGCCGGGTTCCCAGATCAAAGACGGAATGAGAATTTCAGACAAAATCAAACTGGCAATTGATATTATCTTTGGTCTGCTGATCGTTCTGGAAGTTTACAGGATTTTCCGGTTGTTCAGACCGACAAAGAAAAAACTTGCAAAGCTTCAGGCAAAAGCTGAGAAAAAAGCACAGAAAAAACAGATGTAAAAGTGACAGGACTTCTTTACATCAATGTAAAATTTATGTAAAATAGTAAATACAAAAAGAGCAGAACTGCGATCATATTTGAAGTAGTTTTGCTCTTTATTTTTACTGGAAAATATGAGGCGATGGGAGACAGTGTATTTTTCGGGGAATAGCAAAGGAGAGAAAAATATGAGAAAAAACTGGGCAGCATTGGCACTCACAGGCATGTTATGCCTGACAACTTTGCAGGAACACAGACTGTTTCCGCTGAGACAGCAGATTCCGCAAAACAGGTGGATATTGTATTCACACATGATACACATTCCCACCTTAACACATTTACGACGGTGGTGGATGATGCAGAGAAAGAAGTGGGAGGATTTGCGAGGATCAACACCTTGATCCAGGAGCAGAAAGCGAAAAATCCTGACACGCTGGTGATTGATGGCGGTGATTTTCCATGGGAACACTGATCCAGACTGTTTTTGAGACGCAGGCGGCAGAAATCCGTATGTTAGGCTATATGGGATGCGATGTGACCACACTCGGAAACCACGAATTTGATTACCGTTCCAAAGGACTTGCAAATATGTTGAACAGTGCGGCGGAGTCCGGGGATGATCTTCCGGCAATGGTTGTCTGCAATGTGGATTGGGAATCCATGGAGGCAGCAGGCTTAAGTGAGGGACAACAGCTGATCAGAGACGCATTTGATGAGTACGGGGTCAGTGACTATGTTGTATTGGAAAAAGGGGATACAGACATAGCTGTCGTAGGCGTTTTTGGTAAAGATGCACTTGCCTGTGCGCCGACCTGTGAACTTTTATTCAAAGATCCAATCAAGGCGGTAAAAGAAACGGTCGAAGAGATCAGGGAGAACGAGGATGTTGATATGATCGTCTGCGTTTCCCACAGCGGAACCTGGGAGGACGAGAGTAAATCAGAGGATGAAAATCTGGCAAAGGCAGTGCCGGATCTCGATCTGATCTTAAGCGGTCACACACATACAACACTGGAAGAGCCAATTGTCCATGGAGATACCTATGTGGTATCCTGCGGTGAATATGGTAAGAATCTCGGCGAACTTTCCATGACACAGAAAGCAGATGGACGCTGGGAGATGACTTCTTACGAACTTGTGCCGGTCACAACAGACGTTGATCAGGATACAGAGACACAGAACGCCATTGATCAGTTTATGGATACTGTGGACACCGACTATTTGGCACAGTTTGGCTATACCAAAGATCAGGTGTTAGCGGAAAATGACGTGGATTTCTCCACACAGAAAGATCTGGAAAATATTCATGAGGAACACAACCTCGGCGATATTATGTCGGACGCCTATGTGTATGCGGTGGAAAATGCAGCCGATTATGACGGTGTTCCGGTGGATGTTGCAGTCGTTCCAAGTGGAACGGTACGTGATACTTATGCAAAAGGTGACATTACAGTAGAGCAGGTGTTCAATTCCTTTTCCCTTGGAATCGGTGCAGACGGAGTGCCTGGCTATCCGCTGATCAGCGTGTATCTGACCGGAAAAGAGTTAAAGACGGCAGCGGAGATCGACGCATCCGTTTCTGATTTTATGACAACGGCGAGATTATATTGCAGCGGACTTGATTTTACTTACAATCCAAACCGCATGATCTTAAATAAAGTGACAGATGTGTATTTGGACGATGGTACACAGAGAATTGAGCTTGAGGATGATAAATTATACCGCGTGGTCGCAGACCTTTACAGCGGACAGATGTTAAGTGCCGTAACAGATATGTCTTACGGACTGTTATCACTGGTTCCAAAATACGCCGACGGAACACCGATCGAAGACTTCGAGGATGTCATTATCACAGAGAATGGAAAAGAGTTAAAAGCGTGGGATGCGATCGCAAGATACATGGAGTCATTTGAGGACACAGACGGCGACGGAATAGCCAATGTGCCGGAATACTACAGCACCACACATTACAGAAAACAGGTAGATGACAGTAGGAATATCGTTGACCTTGTAAAAAATCCAAATAAATTTACTGCTATCATTGTTGGTGCGATTGCGGTGTTGATTTTACTTGTCATTTTCATTATAGTATTAATTAAGAAAATTGTGAAAAAAGTAAAATCCCGCAAGATGAAAAAGTAAAAAAAATTTTCCGGTATCAGTGGATCATTCGGACATACGTTGAAAAAGAAGTTTACATAAGTCGGGATTGGTAGGGAGATTCAAAATGAGCGCACAGGACAACATGGAAAAGGTTCTCAGGGAATTACATGTCCTTTTATCAAAAAGCAATCCATATGAGAGAGATTCTAACTATTTGGTCGTAAATAAGAAAGAGATGCTGGATATTTTAAAACAGCTTGCAGTCTGCATGTCAGAAGTTATGGATGAGTATGAACTGACGCAGCAGGGCAGGGAGCAGGCGCAGCGGGAAAACCGGAAGATCGGGGAAGAAATCATCAATGACGCCAGAGCAAAAGCAGAGGACGTTTATGCCGCGTCGGTTATGTATACGGATGAAGCGCTCCGGCGGATACTTGATATTATGGATGAGGCGAATGAGTCTGTGAAAGCGGTCTATGACAGCATGGGAGAAAAGCTTGCAAATGAAAGAAAACTGGTTTCCGGTGACAAGCTGGAATTAAAGAGTCTGCTGCAGGATCTTAAGGATACGGACAAATACATGGGTATTATTGAGGAGCGGAATAAGAAGATCGCGAAGGAGAAGAAATGGAAAGAAGAGGATACGGAATCTTCTCCTTATGCAGCAGTGAAGCCAGAGATCAAGATCAACCGCGATTATTTTGAACAGCAGGGAATCTCGTTTGAAGAACCGGAGGAAGAACAGCCGGAAGAAAAAACAGAGAAAGCTGCCCCTGAGATCAGCGTGAATCTGGATTCTGAGTACTTTAAGTGGAAAGAGCAGGAAGGAAAAGAAGAGGATTCAGAGGATGAGAAACAGCCAGAGAAAAAAGGATTCTTTGGAAAATTATGAAATAAAATTAATTGTGTACAACTATTGACAAAGATGCCAATAGGTTGTATTTTATTATACATAAAGATTGAACACAATTGAATTGCAAGCAATATAAAAGAAGAGAAAAACAATGAGTAAACTTTATGATTTTGAAGCGGAAGATGTAATGTGTAACATGCATAACATGGAGGAATATCAGGAACAGGGTTTTGAGATTTTAGATTTCCCTTGCAATCAGTTTGGAAATCAGGCACCGGGCACCAACGAGGAGATCGTGTCATTCTGTGATGCAAAGTTTGGAATCACATTCAAGCACTATGCAAAAATTGATGTGAACGGCGCAGATGCTCATCCACTGTATCAGTTTTTGAAGGAGCAGAAAGGGTTTGCAGGTTTTGATCAGGACAATCCGCTGACACCAATGCTTGAAAGTATGCTGACAAGAACACGGCCGGACTATATGGAGAGCGCAGATATCAAATGGAACTTACAAAGTTTTTAATTGACCGGGAAGGCAATGTGGTAGAACGGTTTGAGCCGACAGCGGATATGGATGTGGTAGAGGAAAAAATCAGAGAAATTCTATAATGTTGTAAAAACAACGGAAATTCTGCTCCCAATTGCGTATAGTAAAGATACAAAAAAAGGAAACTATATATGAAAATAAATCGCACAGTATCATTGCCAAAAGGAGCGTAGGAAGTATGAATAGAGAAGAGCAGATCGCAAATGCTGAAAAAGCAACGGTGGATTCGATCCGGGAACAGAGATTTGCAAAGACGGCGGAGCTTGTGAAGATTCCGGGGCATCCACTTCACACATTTACGTTGGAGAACGAAGCACTTGCCAAAACGATTAAAAATGCAGGGAAGCATTAAAGAGCGGGCATGTAGAGTACAAGCTTATAGAAGAAGTCCGGCAGCTTGCAATCCATTATGCCAAAAAGGGAGATCTTCTTTATCCGCATTTAAAGGTAAAGTATGAGATCAGCGGTCCGTCGGATGTTATGTGGACGGTGGATGATGAGATACGGGATGAATTTGCTGCGCTGGCGAAAAAAGCGGATTCACAGGATGATGAGTGGAAAAAACGTTTCGAGGCGGCACTCACAAGAGCGGACGAGATGATCTATAAGGAAGCCAATATTCTTTTCCCAAATTGCGCATTTAACTTTACGGATGAGGAATGGTTTGGAATTTACCGGGACTCAAAAGATTACGCAGAGTGTTTTGGCGTAGAAAACGGAGTCTGGGAGGATGCAGAGAAGGTGCAGGAAGTAAAAATGTCGTCCATTAGTCAGGATGAGATTGTCATGGCAGGCGGTCATATGACTGTGGAGCAGTTGACAGCAATGCTGAATACCATCCGCTGGAGATTTCGTTTGTGGACACAGACAATATCAACCGCTTTTTCAACGAAGGTCCAAAAGTGTCAAAAGACCGGGAATGGCGATCGACAGAGAGGTATTCTCCTGCCACCCGCCGAAGATTGAACAGCAGGTACGCCGTATTATTGAAGAGTTCAGAGCGGGAACACTTGATAAAGTACCTGTCTGGATGGATAAAAACGGCAGAACCATGTTAGTCACTTATATGGCAGTCCGTGATAAAAGCGGAAAATATCTTGGAACCATGGAACTGGTACAGGATATGGAATTTGCAAAAGAGTATTTTCAGAAATAATTAATAAGTGGAAATCTCCTTATGGGAGGCAGCACGGTACTCGCGTGGTCTGCTTCCATAATTGTTTTAAACTGCTTTGAAAAATAGCTTGGGTTGGAAAAACCGCAGTTTAATGCGATCTCTGTGATGGGTGCGTCTGAATCGGTCAGCAGCTTTGCGGCATGGAAAATACGGATCCGCTGCAAATATTCGATCGGACTGTAATGCAGATACTGCTGAAAAATGCGCTGACATTCTCTGGGACAGATGTTTGCAGTGTTCGCAATTTCCGATACAGAAATGGTTTTATCTAAATTCCGGTGCATCCAGGTCAGCATTTTTTTCAGGCGTTCGTCCTGTACCGGGGAAATGGAAGGGCTGGAATCCACGGACATTTTGGACAAAACAAAAAGCAGGACGTTAGACAGCGCATTCCTTACTTGAAATTCATATCCGTAGTTTTCATTGATACAGGCATGGTAGGCACAGTGAAATTCCTGAAAATACGGAGCGTCCTCAGAAGTATTATGAAACACAAAGAAGGAAGGACCATTTTCCAACAGCGGGCGCATGTATTTGATGTGAAATACACTTTCCGGGGTTCCACAGATCATGTCAGTGCTGAACACAAAGGAGCGGAACAGGCAGGGAGCGGCGGTTTTCGGAACAACAGCATGAATGATCTCTGTGTTGATAAAGCATCCATCCCCGGCTTTCAGTTCATAGGACTGGTCGCCGATGCGAACCGTGACAAGCCCTTCGAGCAGCACAAACAGTTCCAGCTCACCGTGCCAGTGAGGAGGAACATATCCGCCCATATATTCATGCAGATCCATATTATTCAGGGAGAGGTCAAAAAGTCTCGCATTTTTTCAATTAGTTCTTTGCCGGATGCATCAATAGATAAAGAAATGGAATTATTTAACATAAACACACCGCCTTGTCGCTTTTGTTATATTATAAGTCGCATTTTCTAAAGATACAATGGTTTTTGCTGTGATAAAATTCAGAATAGAGATAAAAGGTTTTATGTTCAAATAGTAATAATAAGGAGAACAGCATGAAAAATACAGTGATTTTTGATCTGGATGGTCTGTTGATCGACAGCGAGATCATTTCCTTCCGATTGTATGAGGAACTGACCGGAAAATATGGACGTTCCATGACGCTGGAAGAATATGCAACGGATTATAGCGGAAAAACCGGCATTACAAATATGAAGCTGCTGCTGGAAAAGTATCAGCTTCCAATCACGTTCGATGCTGGAATGGCTTTCGTGGATGAGAGGGAAAAAGAATATTTAAAAAAAGGTGTTGCGCTGAAACCGGGCGCACGTGAACTGCTGGCGTATTTAAAGGAAATCACTACAAAATATTGCTGGCAACGTCGAGTACCGAAGACCGCGCAGAGGGAATTCTGCAGCAGAATGGGATCGTGACTACTTTGACCATCTGGTGTATGGTGTAAATGTGAAACGTGGCAAGCCGTTTCCTGATATTTTTCCTGAAAGCATGTGAGGATGCAAATGAGCCACGGAAAAACTGTCTGGTGTTAGAGGACAGCGAAGCAGGGATTCAGGCGGCATATTCTGCGGGAATTGATGTGATCTGCATTCCGGATATGCGGGAGCCGGGAGAAGAATTCAAAAAGATGGTAACAGCACAGCTGATCTCTTTAAAAGATGTGATCATCTGGTTACAGACCTTACAATTGAACGGTGTTATGTAAACTAAAAACAGGGATTGTTGTTTTGATGCCTCCGGCTGTGGTACAATATTGGAATCATAGGCGGAGGCATTTTATATGAAAGTGGCAGTGGCAATTGATTCTTTTAAAGGGAGTATGACAAGTATGCAGGCGGGAAACGCCTGTAAAGAGGGGATTCTTGCGGCGGCGCGTGCGCATTGTGACGGTGGGGCAGCAGCCGTTAGGGACAGGAAACCTGCAGCAGATAATATGGATGTTGTCGTAAAACCGCTCGCGGATGGAGGCGAGGGTACGGTGGAAGCTTTGGTAGAAGGGATGAACGGAACCTATGAGTATGTGACCGTGACAGACCCGATGGGAAGCCACGTAAAAGCAAGATATGGTATTCTGCCGGATCAAACAGCTGTGATGGAGATGGCGGAGGCATCCGGCATTACACTTGTAAAAGAACCGTTAAATCCATGGAAAGCAGCATCCACAGGAGTCGGAGAAATGATTCTGGATGCAGTTCAAAAAGGATGCCGCAAATTTATCATTGGAATTGGCGGCAGTGCGATGACAGAGGGCGGCATCGGAATGTTATCGGCACTGGGCTATGATTTCATGGATGAAAACGGAGACATATTGCCACCGGTTTTTGCCTCGCTGGAAAAAGTGGTGCAGATAGAAAATAATCGTGTGCCGGAAGTGCTAAAAGACTGCCATTTTCAGATCGCATGTGATGTGACAAATCCGCTTTGTGGAGCGCAGGGGTGTGTTTACGTTTTCGGAGCGCAAAAAGGCGTGAAGGAAGAAGAAAAAGAGAGCATGGACAGGGCGATGCAGTCCTATGCGGCATGTCTGGAAAATTTACCGGCAAAAAGCTGAGTGAAATTCCAGGCACAGGCGCAGCGGGGGGCTTGGGTTTGCGTTTCTGTGGGGACTTCCAAACGTGGAACTGAAACCGGGAATTGACATTGTTCTTGAGGCAGTCGGGCTGGCAAGTGAATTGCAGGATGCAGATATCGTGGTGACAGGGGAAGGCTGTCTTGATTTTCAGACGGCAATGGGAAAAGTTCCGGTCGGTGTAGCAAAGATAGCAAAAAACTACAATTGTAAAGTGATTGCTTTTGCCGGAAGTGTGACAGAGGAAGCAAAAAACTGCAACGAAAAGGGAATCGATGCATTTTTCTCCATCCTGCCGGGTGTGTGTTCACTGGATGAAGCTATGGACACGGAAATTGCGCAGAAAAATATGCGGAATGCGGCGGAGCAGGTGTTCCGGTTGATTTTGGCACTACTGAAAGAAAAATGTTGCGAATAATGTTACAAAATTACAAAAAAATTACGGAAAAATGTTACAAATACGAAGTCAAAACGAAGGAAAAATGTTACAACAAGCCTTGAAATACTTTGGAAAAATGTTAATATGAATGTAAGAAAAGGGAATCCTAACATTCGGAGGGCGTGACATGCTAAAAAGAAAAAGTATATCAGGAACTTTTTAAAAATGGAAAGAAAAATACAGGAGGGAAAGCACTGTGCATTATAGGCGCGAGACAGATTGGCAAGACAACTCTGATCAGGGAATTTGGAAAAAATGAGTATGAACATTTTGCAGAAATAAATTTTGTGACAGATGAAAAAGCAGCAGATATTTTCAAAGATAAATTGACAGCAGAAGCAATCATTACGAATCTGACTGCATACCTTCAAAAACCGTTGGAGCCTGGAAAGACATTGATTTTGTTTGATGAAGTACAGGAATGTCCGGCTGTCCGGTCGGCAATCAAATTTCTCGTGGAGGATGGCAGGTTTGACTATATTGAAGCTGGTTCATTGTTAGGAGTTCGGTATAAGGAAGTGAAATCTTATCCGGTTGGATTTGAACAAATTTTACCAATGTATCCGCTTGATTTTGAGGAATATCTGTGGGCAAATGGGGTGCAGGATAAGACGCTGCAGTATTTGAAAAACTGTTATGACAGAAGAGAAAAGGGTTTCTGACTCCGTGCATGAAACACTTTGCAAACTATTTTACAGTTATCTTGTGGTCGGAGGCATGCCGGAAACAGTTCAGATTTATATTGACACGCACGATATTGCAAAAGTTGTGCAAAATCAGAGAAGCATTCTCGATTTGTATCGGTTGGATATTGCAAAATATGCAGAGAAAAGTGACAAACCGAAAATTAAGGCAATTTTTGACAGTATTCCGGC
>ENA-OQER01000218-OQER01000218.1-human-gut-metagenome-genome-assembly--contig:-NODE-218-length-31900-cov-3.318950_pt1 | contig 31900 bp, 43 predicted proteins | sample MGYA00242797_ERZ504639 | MGnify/ENA primary metagenome ERZ504639 (study PRJEB26092, sample SAMD00036306) | human gut metagenome | host: Homo sapiens | study: EMG produced TPA metagenomics assembly of...
TGCCCCAAACAAACAGCCCAATCAAGGCACTGCTCATTGCCCACCCCTGCATGACAGGATCATTTGCTATACCAAAGTATTGTTCATAAAAAGGTTTTGCTCCTCCGATTACCACCCAGTCATATCCAAACAGGAAACCTCCCATAGCAGAAATCAAAGCGATAAGAAATAGATAAAAATTAGATTGTGTTTTCATGAATATCATATATTAGTTAGTTTTATAATGCAAAGTAACAAGGATTCAAGGACTTAAAGAATAGAAAAAATTACTGAGAACATGGACAATATTACTATTTCATCACTTTGCAGGTTGTCTTATCATAAAACGAGGACTACACCTCAATATACTAAGATGTAATCCTCAATCAAGCTATGCAAAGTAGCCTGTTTTTTTACAATAACTCCAGCAAATCTCCACGTTTCATATCCACCGTTATTAAACCCTTTGCATCAGGATTTGCAATTGCCTCCTTACCATTTAAAAGCACTCTATATTTTTTCCCTTGAGGAATTTTCACTTTTAAAACCTGATCAGCAGTAGCTTTTAAAGAAGCTTTATTGATGACAGCATTCGTCCATTCAGCAGTTGCTTCAGCTCCTCCCTTTAAACACAGACCTTTAAAACTACCATCTTTCCATTCAACAGGCAAACAGGGTAAGAATTCTACATAACCCTCATGATTCTGTATGAGCATTTCTGCCATACCAGCTGTACCGGCGGGATTCCCATCAAACGAATAAATATCACCTTCCGCACCAGCAATGCCACCAGGAGATACAGTCATTAAATTTCACGTGAAAGCTTGCCCTGTAACAATTGGACACTCTTATATGCTTCCTGCGCATCTTTCAACCGAGCATACATACAAATCATATTGGCACGGCTCCATTCTGTATCTTCCAGTTTTCGGCAGACAAACGATTCTCGATAGTCTTACGGGCAGCTTCCGCCAATTCGGGAGTCTTCTCCAAAGTGATCTGGGAAAAGGATACAAAGCTAGCAGATGGGAAGTATGACGATGATTGGGATGCGCTTCTTCAAAATCTTCAAACCACTCACGGATAGCACCATTGGCACGTAACTGGATAGGAGGAAGCTGAGCGATAGCGGTACGCAGGCTATCGGCAAACTCACGGTCTGTATCTAATATTTCTGAAGCCCGGACACAATTCGACAAGATCTCGTAGGCCAGTTCACGGTCACAGGCAGGCATCATGGAAGCAACCATTTCTTCACCACCTGCTGTACGGAACCAGTTTTCGGGTGAGATGCTCGGTCCTGTCATCAGATAACCACTCTTCGGGTCTTTTGCCAAGAAATCCAAAATGAACTGTGCATTACCTTTCAAAAGCGGATAGGCAGTTTCGGCCAGGTATTGCTTATCTTGTGTAAATTCGTATTGTGTCCAAAGATGAGAAGCAATCCATGAGCCTGCCATAGGAAACAGTCCCCAAATAATCGTGCTGGATGCGGGAGTATATCCCCATACATTAGCGGTGGTATGGGCAGTCCAGCCTTTACATCCGTAGACCACTTCAGCAGTCTTCGCACCGTGATGAGCTAAATCCTTTATATAGGTAAAGAGGGGGGCATTACATTCGGCAAGATTACCGACATTGGCTGCCCAATAATTCTGTTCAGTATTGATATCCAAATGATAATCATTCGTCCACCCCATATTACAAGCCTTGTTATCATTAAAGAAACCTTGCAAAGCTATGGGCAGGGGAGAGTTCTCGCGCGAACTGGCAATGGTAAGATAACGACCATACTGGAAGAACAAGGCATCCAGTCCGGTATCGGTCTTGCCTTCCTTCACTTGTTTCCAACGGACATCCGTAGGCATCGCCCGGTTAGCGTCTTGCCCGAAATGGATAGAAACACGATTGTACAACGTATTATAATCCTTTATATGCGCCTGCTTCAATTCATCATAAGATTTAACTGCAGCCTTCTCCACACCGTCAGCACAAAGAGTCTTGTAATCAGGACTTTTATAATCAGTACGCACATCGACAATCAAAGTCACGGTATCAGCTTCTTTGATACTTACCCCAAACTGTTCCATCTTTACCTCTCCGTTATCGGCCAAAACGGCTATTCTTCCTTCAAAACAGACTCCGCCCGGACCATGCAAAGGAAAATCCACTTTCCGGTAAACACCAATTGGTTATTTTCTACAGAAAGATCAGCTTGACGCATCAAATCCAATCCCATGTTCATAGTAATGGACTTTTGCTTATCAGCGGTCAAGCGGAGTACGAGAACATTATCCGGGTTTGTAGCAAAATACTCACGTTTATAGTTCACACCACCGGAGTTGAAAGAAACGCTACTGACAGCCTCATCCAAGCTTAACGAACGGCGGTAGTCGGTCACTTTACCTTCGGGGTAAATGAATTGCATCTTCAAATCTCCAATGGGAAGATGAGTTCCGAAAGAAGTCTGGTTGCCATGAAGATTATCTCCGGCTATACGGTTTCCTTCCGATAGTTTTCCCTCAAAAAACAACTTTCTGAGCTGGTTCATTTTCTCCCGTCCGAAAGGTTTGTTCTGGTTCTCATTGTACTGGCCGGACCACATTGTCGATTCATTCAATGCCAGTTTCTCTTCCTCTATTCCACCATAAGTCATAGCTCCCAAACGCCCATTACCGATAGGTAAAGATTCCATCCAAACTTTTGCCGGTTGGGCATACCACAATTCTGTAGTTTCACAGGAATCAGTTGCACTCTGGCATCCGGAAAGGGCCAAAGCCATTGCTGCTAAATAAGTCTTAAAATGTTTCATATTTTTCATGATTAATAGTTTCTTCTGAAACAAAAGTAGATATACCTCTCCCATTAGGTAGAGAAAAACTCGCCATTTTTAGACTCTTTTGCTTCAATCGTAACCTATAAAAGGGAGTTATTCAACATTTAGAAATCTTTCCCGGCACAAATTCCAACACTTCACCATTTGTTATCATTTTCCTGGTGAGGCAGTCATAACAAACTCCAATATTCCGCCCTTCATGATATCCTGATGAGTAATATAATTCTTCGTATATTTTTCACCATTCAGTTTCATGGAACAGATATAAACCTCATTGTCCTCCTTACGCGGAGCTTTTACCGTAAAAGTCTTTCTACCGGGTAACTGAATGACAGCTTCTTCCAACATAGGAGTACCAATAACGTACTCCCCACTTACCGGATTTACCGGATAAAAGCCAAGTGCTCCAAACACATACCAAGCAGACATCTCTCCACAATCATCATTCCGGCATAACCTGAAGAAGAATCGTTATACAGTTCATTCATAATATACGCCACGTATTTCTGTGTTTTCCAAGGTTCCCCCGCACAAGCATACAGATAAGCCACATGATGACTCGGTTCATTACCATGCGCATACTGTCCTACAAAACCGGAAGCATTGTCATTCAATGCACCACTTTGGTAGCTAACCGTAAAGAATGTATCCAACTTTGCGACAAAGGCTTTGTTCCCCCCTGTCAGTGAAATCAAATCGGGGATATTCTGGGGTACATACCAAAAGTATTGCCAAGCATTCCCTTCAGTAAAAGGATAACCTCCATTCGCCCCATACTTATAAGGTCAAATGGCTCAATCCACTCACCCTTATCATTCTTAGGCTGGAAGAACCCGGTTTTAGAATTGAACAAATTCCGATAGAAAGCAGATCGTTTCATAAAATGATTATAATCCTTTTCTTTTCCCAATCGCTTAGCCAACTGTGCGACACACCAATCATCAAAAGCCTGCTCCAAAGTAATAGAAACAGATTGTGTCTGAATATTCTCCGGCATATATCCATATTTCTCCCATACTTCAAAAGGAGAGTTCGGATGAGACACGATAGAACTATTAAAAACCGCTTCATAGGCTTTCTCTTCATCCACCCCGGCAACACCCTTCAGCACAGCATCCACAATGACAGGAATGGAGTGGTTGCCAATCATACAATAATTATCCTGTCCCCATAATTGCCATACAGGCAAATAACCATAATAATCGTATTGCCTCATCATACTCTTAACAAAATCGGGAATGCGGTGCGTGTGCATCAAAGTATAAAGTGGATGGGCGGCCCTGAAAGTATCCCATAAAGAAAAAGTAGAATAATGCACCTCCCCTTTTGCCACAGAACGAGTGACGTAATCAGATGCCATATATTCACCATTAACATCACTCATCGTATTGGGTTGTACCATAGTGTGATATAAAGCCGTATAAAAAATCTTTTTCTGCAAATCGGTACCTTGAATGATAATCTTCCTCAATTCTTTCTCCCAACTAGTTTCGGCAGCACGAGCAATATATTCAAAGTCCCATCCGGGGACCTCAGTTGCCATATTCAACCGGGCATTTTCAATGGAAACCGGAGATAAAGCGACTTACATATCAATTCTTTATTCCACTTCTTATCGAAGCAAAACAATCCACGCAGTTCCGTACCATTAATGACAGGAGTATTCTCATACATCCGATTGCCATCATATAACTGATTGGATAGGATCGGTTGGGAAAATTCAAGATGAAAATAAATCTTTCTCAGCTTTGCCCATCCCGTAATAATACGATATCCCTCTACTACGGTAGGAGAAACCATGCGGAGTTGTGATTGAATAATCCGGCGGTTCCAACTCCCCTTATTTGCCGAGTGGTCCAAATCCAACCATAATTTCAACTGGTCACCATCAGAACAGGTATAGCGATGCACTCCTACGTGTACAGAAGCCGTCAACTCCGCTTGAATCTTCTCATCTTTCAATAATACCTGATAATAGCCCGGACGCGCCTGTTCGTGTTGATGAGTGAAAGTCGATTTCCTTTTATCACTGATGGTAGGGAATAGAAGTATATCTATAAAATCAGAAGCACCGGTTCCGCTTAAACGCGTATGACTGAAACCATAAATAATAGAATCATTATAATCATATCCTGAAGCTTGCGCCCAATCAGGAGCTTCACGAGTGTCGGGACTCAACTGCACCATACCAAAAGGAACAGTAGCTCCCGGATAATTATTCCCAGAAAGACTAGATTGAACAGCACCGGTTCCAATAAACGGATTAACCCAACGAGTAAGATTCTGGGCGCTAATACAATTTACAGAAAGAATAAAAGCAGCCAATAAATTAACAAGTCTTTTCATCATAGATTTAAGTTTCATTTATTGGCAAAATTAGTATATCCACGCTCCCCAAACAGATAAATTTTCGTCTATTTTAGCTTCATTTGCTTCATAAAGTCCGGTTTCTTAGCCTCATCACCACAAAATATTACAATTATCCCGTTTTATTCCAATTCATTTACCGCCAACAAGGACTACTCTAACATTTTCCAAATAAAACTTATAAATTCAGGAATGTTACCCCAATTATCATATTTTTTTTCACCTATTTTTCTATATTTGTGCATTATTCCATCACACAAACGTAAAGACAAATGGACCAAACCTTGCTAAAATACTGGAAAACCTGCCTTCAAGATGCAGAACGCAAAGCCATTGCTCCCAAAGGAGCACGAATCACCTTAAACATCGGTGATAAAATACTTAAATTCGTTCCTCTCAAAAGTATTCCTGTTATTTTCCCTGATTGGAAAGCAGAAGATAGCAATGAAAAACAAAAAGTAATGATTGCTCCTTGTATTCTTTTGCCCGAATTTGAAAACGGCTGGACTTCCCAATCAGAAAGACCGGAATATCCCTTTTTGATTACTGCCACCATGTTGCCTGACGGTAAACTAACCGTATGCGAAAACGAATCAGACAGAATTCCAATCTTTATTCGTAAATTTTTGGAACCCAATGCAGCCAATGACCGCACCATAACCTCTCTTCCAAAAGTAGACCGACTACTATCCGATTTCAATACAGAAATTACAGAATGGGAAACCTATTGGCGAGCATGCGAACAGCTTTTCAAAAAAGCAACCGGCAAAACTTTCAGAACGATGAATTACCATGATAATCCAGAAATCATTATCATAAAAGCCTCCGAACGTAATATGCACAGCCCATAATCACACTATATGACAAGCTCTTAAAAGATAACGATACCACTCCGCATCCTTTGTTGAATTTATTGATACAGACCAAACCAACAACGTTCTTCCCAGTCCAACCACCCGAAAAGTTTATTGCAACCGAGAACATTGGGCACAAATGAGTGGCGACTTCCCTTTGTCTGTATCTCAACGCGAAACACTGGCAATGTATACTACACCGGAATGTACTGATATTTTTGTCGTCAACGGCTCCGGGAACAGGAAAAACCACTTTCCTGCAAACAGTCATAGCAAACAGACTTGCCCATAATATCCTAAACAATCCGGAAGAACCGGAAATTATAGTTGCAAGTTCAGCTAATAATCAGGCGATCACCAATATCCTGAAAGATTTCAAAGCGGAAACAACTAATGACACGGCACATCCCCGGTTATCCAACCGCTGGCTACCCGAACTAGATACGTTAGGCTTATATCTGTCAGGAAAAAAAAGAACTACAAGAACAATACAAAATGATGTTCAACCCCATGGGGGATGGATTTCCAGCAACATACGATACTCCCGAACATCAAGAGGAATACAAAAACTTTTATCTACAATGTTTCAATAACTTTTTTGGAAAAGCCTATCAAGATGAAACAAAATGCCAACAATTCCTCCGTAAGGAAATGCAAGCTCTCCAAAAAAAGATTATCTTCTGTATCCAAGCTGCCGAAACAACAGAATATGGAAACCGGAAGGAAAACAATATATTACAGAAGTTTATCCGCAAATTCCATGAGCCATTACCCTCCTATGACAAAGTAATAGAACAGTGGGCTTTGACAGAAGAATTCAAAGAACGTTACGAAAAGATCAGTTCCAACCCTGAGTATGGCAACTTGCCTTATACAGAAGACATGGCAGTAAGACTGGATATCAGTTATCGGTATCAAATGTTCTGGTATGCCATACATTATCGGGAAGCCGAGTTTATTCACCGGTTAAGCAAGTGTGATGAAGGTAAACAGCGTACACAGGAAGCCTATACCCAAAGACTAAAACGTCTGGCTTGTGTAATGCCTGTTTTCATCTCTACTTTCCACTCCCTACCCAAGTATATGACCTATGCGGAGAACGGAAAATGGGATGTTCCCTTATACAATGGAATAGACCTGCTGATTGTAGACGAATCCGGACAAGTTTCACCCGAACTTGCCGTTCCCTCCTTCAGTTTGGCCAAACAAGCGATTTTAGTAGGCGATATTCAACAAATAGAACCCGTATGGTCCATTTCTGATGAATATTCATTCATTAATTTAAAGAATCTGGGCATTGTTTCCAACCAGTCCTCGGAAAAATACCGTTTCTTGGAGAACAACGGTTTCCTTTCTTCTTCCGGAAGTATAATGAAACTGGCACGTAAAAGCTGTAATTTTACAGTAAAAGGTGAAAAAGGAGCTTTTCTGACCGAACACAGACGATGCGTAGATTCCATTATGCTTATTGCAATGATTATGTTTACCACGGCAGGTTACTTCCTAAAAAAGGTAACGAAGTAAAATACAAGTCCCTCCCCTCTAAAGGATATGTACACATCAACAGTTACAGCAGCCCCGGAAAAACAGGAAGCCGCCTCAACCGGGCTGAAGCGGAAGCCATTGTCTGTTGGCTGGAGCTGGAGAAAGATAATTTGGAAAAGACCTATAAAAAGCCTATTCATGAAATTGTAGCCGTAGTAACTCCTTCAAAGCCCAAGAGCCGAAAATACGTATGGGGCATAGAACGAAGCGGTTTTTTCAATGGTCGGGAAAAATGGGCGAAAGGTTTTGAAAACCAAAGGGTTTAGGCATGATCGGGAAAATGGGCTGAATATTTCGAAGCGGTTTTTCTCTTTACATGGCTTACATCTGCTTTACGTTTGAGGGGCTTTTCTTCGGATATTCGGGGGATTGCTTTACATCGGGCTTGCAGATGGGGCTAAAACGGCCTGGAAGGGTTTTATTTTCGGCTGTGTGGCCGTTTTATGGCTGGGTTGATGGATTTTGTTATATGATGGTGTGAACGGCTGTGTGGCCGTTTTTTGTGCCTATTTTTAAAGATGTTGCCTTAAAATTCTTCTAAATAAGTATTATTTGGTATATTTGCAGCATAATAGAAACGAATATGGCAAAAGTGATTCATGTGCATTTGCTGCATAAAATAGACGGGACGAAGCAGAAAGATTGGTATTTCAGCAGTATATCGGCTGTTTATACGGTTCTGACGGCAGATCAGGTGGGGGCAACCAAGAATTACCTGCTTCATGCCGGGCTGTCTGGTAACGGCACAATATGCACGAAAAAGGCTATAATTAAGCAATCTACGCTCATCTCGGGTGGTAGTAAGGGAATGGTTAGAACGATATAATAGCGCCGTTAGAAAGGCTTGTAGGCGTTATTTCTTTGAATGCTGATTGGGGAGCTTATGGCTCCCTTTTTTTATGCCCCTACGGTTGGTTTTATTTGGTTAGGGGTTACTATTGGGGTTACTGTTAGGGGTTACTACTTCTTTAAGTTAGGGGTTACTTTAGGGGTTACTTTTTCAGTTCTCAGAGGGTACGCCCGAAATAGGAAACTATGTTATAAATGAAAGCAAGTGCCGTTTTTCTCTGTTTTCAGAGAGGAAAAAACGACACTTGTTTGTGTGATATACCTTATTATAATAAAATAAATCCTTTGATTTACAGTGTATTTACGAGTTTGCTTCAGGTAAATTCCTTCAAAAGTGTGTGCGTGCGTCCTTTTTTAGCCTTCTGTAGGAGGCATGCGTGTACCACTTAGAAGAACTTGCTGATGCTTCCAATGACTTCAAAGACATTCATGATGCGTGATTTGTCGAATTCCTGCTCATCGTAGTCCTCTGTATTAATGGGAATGAAGCGCAACTTGCTTGGATCCGGCGACCTGCGCAGGATTTTGATGGTACGGATGGTGTCCAATACCACTGCATAGATTTCTCCATACTGGATGTCGTTGAGTGTGCATTGTCGCAGGGCGATGATGTCGCCATGGTTTATTTTGGGCTCCATGGAGTGGCCGGTGACATTGCACCAGAGGCTGGCTTTTTCGAATCCCCTTATTACAATGTTGGTGGCGGGTATGTTTACCTGAGAGTTGAACACCTCATCGAATCCCCCAATAAAGTCCACATCGTAGTATGGTGTGCCGACAGATGGGTTCATGGATGTGGTAGGCATGAACGAAGGATTGGCTTCGTCTATTGTTTTAATGCCGTTCAAATCATCTTTCAACATGCTTCCTGCACCAGTAAGCAACCATCCTGTTGAATATCGGGGATAATTTTCAACTATTATACTAAGCCATTTGGCTTGAATGTCGGTCCCGTTATTGATTGCTCTTGAAAGCACGCCTTTACTTGCGCCAATAGTTCTTTCCATGGCGCCAATAGTTATCCCCTCATTGGAGGCTATTTCTTGTATTCTTGATAAAATATTGCCCATAATTGAAAATTATCCCCATTTTTATTTCGATGGTTGAAAATTATCACTATATTTGCAGCGTGTTTAAGATGTAAACAGCGCGCCAAATATACAAAAAAGGCGTGTGATTAGCGAATTTTAAGGATTAAAGAAAATGAAAGCAAAAGTAATTATAGCTCAAGCAACAGCTGAGACCGCCGAAGCTCTTTACGGACTGGTCAAGAAGATGGTAGATACAACAGCAATCAAGGCTTATCCCAGTGTGGATTATCAGGCAGTTTTCTTTTCAGCTGATAGATACGACTTAGACTTTGTAAAAAGAGTATTGGCGGATAAGTGCTTTTCTTTCAAAATTGAAGATGCAGAATAATACAATAAAATAAGTGAGTTTATGACACAGCAAGAATTTATGGAACGGACGGGGATAACCCCTACAGCAGAGGATTTTGATTACATCCATGCGGTTTATCTGAACACTTCGATGAACAAGGATGAGTTCTGCAAAGATTTCAAGAAACATGGGGACAGCCGGATTATCCGCGATGTCCATGTACGGGTGCTGAACTATGAGATGAAATGTGAACGGCAAAAGGAAGTTATCGGCAACCTGACCGACTTCCTGATTGGAAAGGCGCATGCGTATGACGATACCGATTTCCGCAAAGAAGCGGTAGGCTGGTCGGTGAGATGGAAGTGGTGAAACGGACCATTGAATTGGGGCTTCCGCTTTGGGATGAAGACAGGATGGTTGTCCTTTCGATGATAGAAGAACAAGGCAAATAGATTGCCGGATAACTGGCAGCCCGGAAAGACGGGCAGGGGCGGCAGGCACGGCCGGAGAGTTGGTAAATCGAAATAAGAAAGCGTAGAAAGCCGTCGGGGTTCGATTCCCCGCGCCCCACGATATAAACTTTTAAAATTTAGAGTTATGGCAAAGAATTTCAATCCGAGAACAGCAGAGAGTCTGTTCAAACAGAAGTTGCGCACGATGATAGGCAGTACGGCACATACGCAGAATATTGCCGACCAGGCGATGGAGCTGGCTGGACAATTCATGACGGAGGATGAGATAAGCAACTCGGATGCCTACCGGGTGATAGAGAATGTGAGCTGTGTGTGTGAGGAAGCGATGCAGGTGCTGGTCGAAGAACTGCAGAAAGGGACACGCCTTCATGAAATACTGACGGGTGATTAGGAAATAGCGGAAGCCGTTGAAAACCTTTGAACGAACGATAACGATTAAAAAGTATGACGATATGAGAAAGCAGATTTTGACAGATAACGAGACCAAGACCTTCTTGATGAAGACATTCGGATGCAGCCGTCAGGCTGTGTGGCAAGCACTGAATTTTGTCCGTGACAGCGATCAGGCGCGCCGGATACGCACTCTTGCCCTGAAGCGAGGCGGCAAACTGACTGACGGGAACTTCATCCCGAACTGCGAAACCACCTTCGAGGAGTGCGAGAAGACCATGACCTGCACTTTCGGTCCCCGTGTAAAACTCGTGGTCCACAGAAAGACCAATGATGTGGATGTGTACGTGGACGGAAAACGGACTGAAACCTACCAATGTGAATTTGTATCGGATTTCATGCAGCTGCAGCACGAGACCCAACAGATGGCATCTGCCTTATAAATAGAAATGAAATGGAGTATTATGGAAAGATATTGTGCATATCCTACAATGACCTGACTTACGATGACCGACCGGTGATGGTGAACGGAAAGGCAGACTACAGCAGAAGCCGCACGCTGAAAGGAGTTCATCCTTCCACTCTTTCCGAAGAAGAACTTGCTCCCATCATGTCGATACCCAATTACAAGAAGTTAGCGGCAAAGGAGAAAATCAATGTAGTTCGATCCGGAAGAGGTCTGGGAGGTTACGTTTTGGTAGAAATAGCCACCATGCCCCTACGGTTTCAGGAAAGGATAAAACTAAAATACGGAGATATGAAAGAAGACGTAATAAGAAACTGGCTCGGCAGCCATTACCACATCGATGCGAAAGCCCGGGAATTTTACACCCGGTTCCGTTTTGACAACGGAGATGCACTGCCACCGGAACACATCCAAGAATATACGGTAAACGCTTCGGTAATTGAGGCAGTGATGCGTGCCATGGAGGATGCCACGTTTATGCGAAAGGCCATGAAGGCCGGGCCGGTGAACTGGGGCGAACTGGCAGGAGCCATCAGTTACTACCAAGCAGAGTTCGGACATACCTTGCCTGTCAGTTCCAACCGCTTCAAGAAGCGTGTGAATGACTTCAAGGCCAACGGCTATGAAAGCCTTATCAGCCGCAAGTTCATGAACCAGAACCGCCGGAAAGTGACCTATGACATTGAACGCCTGCTGCTGAGCATCGATGCCCAACCGGAGCAGCCCTTCAATACCACCGTGTGGGAACAGTACAATCTATTTGTGCAAGGAGAACTGGAGCTATATGACCCCGAAACCGGCGAGGTGTTGAATCCGGCAGACTTTACCGACAAGGATGGAAATCCGCTGGTATTGAGCCCGGCCACAGTAGCCAACTACCTGAACAACCCCAAGAACAAGGCCCTTCGCGGTAAGCTGCACATGAGCCAATGGGATTTCAACAATGCCTACCGTCCTTATCATCTGCGCAGCATCGGTGAATATTCCTTGAGTAAGGTTTCTCTTGACGACCGCGACCTGCCGCGCCCAATGAAGGATGGCAACCGAGTGAAAGCCTATTATGCCTACGATGTGGTGAGCGGTGCTGTGGTGGGATATGCCTACAACCGGTACAAGACTACCGAGTTATTTTTAGACTGCATGCGAAACATGTTCCAGACCCTGGACCGGAACGGCATGTATATCCCCGCCGAGTTAGAAGTGGAACACCACCTGGTAAGCGACTTTGCCGACGGATTGATGCAAGCCGGTACCGTCTTCCCCCTGATCCGCTGGTGTAACCCCGGGAACTCGCGTGAAAAAACGTGCCGAGCACAAGAACCGCGAAAAGAAATACGGTGTGGAGAAACGCACGCAGGTAGGTATCGGCCGATGGTATGCCAAGCTGGAGCCAACCGCCCGAAGGAAGAAAAGGTGTATGACGAAAAGAACAACACCTACAAGGTGAAGACCTATAGTTATGAAGAATTGGTAGCCGATGATATACGCGCCATTGAGACCTTCAACGCACAGCCTCACCCCAACCAAAAGCGCTATCCGGCATGAGCCGTTGGGATGTGCTTTGCGCCCATCAGAACCCGAACCTTGCACCTTGGGACAAGGCCGTTCTTTACCGGTTCATCGGACAGCACACCGAAACAACCATCCGGCAGAACACCTACTGCACGGTGATGTACAACCAATACGGACTGCCCAGCCCGGAAATCATCGAAAAGCTGGAGCCGAGGAACTACAAGTAGATGCCTATTATCTGCCCGATGCCGACGGAACCATCAACGAGGTATATATCTACCAGAACGGACGATATATCGCCACCTGCAAGCCCGTAGCCCGTTACAATGAGAATACAGCCGAGCAGACCGAGTACGACAAGGCAGCCTATACCGAACAGTCCAAGTATGTAGCTCAATTCGACAAGATGATGAAGGACGGCAAGATCAAGCGTGTGGGCATCCTTGCCAAAGAGGAAGCAAAGCTGATAACAGAGGTACAGGCGGAAGCCGTTCCCCTTCCTGCACAAGCCGAGGAAGAAGATTACTCAGCCTATATGGACATCAGTGCCTTCGAGCATGATGCAGTAGCCAAGATATAATTAACGACGTTAGAACGAATTTAAAACAGCATTCAAATGGAAATAACAAATGAAGTAAAGCAACGTATTGTGGCAGCGATAGCCGCCGACCGTGAAAATTATCCCAGTGACAACCGCCATGCCACGGCACTGGGCATAGCCCCCAGCGTTTACAATGCCATCAAGCGGGGCAATTATGAAAAGCAGGTCAGTGATGCCAACTGGGTAGGTATAGCCCGAAGATTAGGCGTGCAACTGCGTACAGAAATACCTTGGCTGGCAGCACAGACCCCGACCTACGTGTTTGTGAGCAAGCAGCTGGAAGTGTGCCAGGGAAGCGGGCTGAGTGCCATCCTGTGCGATATGCCCAATATCGGCAAGACCTTTACAGCGAAAGCTTACGTGAAGCAGCACAAGCACGCCGTATATGTGGACTGCAGCCAGGTGAAGACCAAACTGAAGCTGATACGCTACATTGCCAAGGAATTCGGTGTGACCAGCAACGGACGCTATAGCGACGTGTATGAGGATCTGGTGGCCTACCTGCGCACGATTGATACGCCCCTGGTTATCCTGGATGAAGCCGGGGACCTGCAGTATGAAGCCTTCCTGGAGTTAAAGGCGCTTTGGAACGCTACGGAACGCTGCTGTGCCTGGTATATGATGGGTGCCGACGGATTAAAGGAGAAGATCAACCGCGCCATCGAAGGCAAGAAGGTGGGCTATACCGAAATGTTGAGCCGCTACGGTGACTCCTACAGCAAGGTGACCCCGGACGATGCGCAGGAACGCGAAAAGTTTCTGAAGGCACAGGCTGCCATCGTCGCAAAAATCAATGCCCCGGACGGTGCCGACATTGCCAAGATTGTTCATAGCACCGGAGGCGGCTTGCGGCGCGTATATACCGAAATCGAAAAATTAAGGAGGATGCAGGCATGATAAGCAAGATAGAAATGCAAGCGATGGATGCTGTTATCGGTATCCATCGCGAGATGAGAAAAGCGAATGAGATAGACTGGGAACAGCGCAGATATGAAATTGCCAAAAGCATGCTTCCGGTAGTAAGAAGCAATTCATCAGGTATAATGTCTATAAAACAAGTTGCCAGACTTGCTGTGGACTATGCTGATGCTCTTATTGAAGAATTGAAAGGAGGTAACCGTGAAACTGAAGAGAGCCTACAGTCCCGGTGAGGTGCTGAACATGAAGATTCCCCGGTTCGAGTTTTCCGGGGACTGGCAAACCTCGATAGGCAACCCGGCCAAGAGCGGCGTGTGGATTATTTGGGGAGCCAGCGGAAACGGTAAGAGCAGCTTTGTGATGCAGCTGGCCAAGTACCTGTGTAGCTTCGGACGCGTAATTTATGACAGTTTGGAAGAAAGTACCGGTTTGTCGTTCCAGATGAGCCTGAAACGGCACAAGATGGGTGAAGTGAAAAAGAAGCTGATTATCCTTGACCGGGAACCGATGGAGCAATTGGAGGAACGGTTACGGCGCAGAGGCAGTCCCGGAATCGTGATTATCGACAGCTTCCAATACAGCGGCTTGAACTACAAAACCTACAAGGAGTTCAAGGAACGTCATCCCAAGAAACTGTTTATCTTCATCAGCCATGCGAGGGGCTTCATCCGGCAGGTAGAAGCGCCCGCAAGGTGGAATATGATGCCGATGTGAAAATCATGGTAAGCTGTTTCAAAGCCTGGTGCAAAAGCCGCTTTATGGAGCGGCCCGGTGAGCCCTACGTGATATGGGAAGAAGGTGCTGCCAAAACATTGAAGGACGATAATATGGAGGATTATTTGAATGATGGAATGGGAGAATAAGCTGTACCAGATACTCCTGAAAGAACAGGAAGCGGAGGCCGTGGTGGACGATTGTGTAGAACGTAACATACAAAGCGACCTCCGTCTGCGCAGGGCCAAGACAAAGGGACACGTAGTGATAGAAACCAGGGATGTGATGTTTGCTCGGAATATTCAGGTATGGCATCCGTCCTGCCAAATAAACATTAAAGATTTGAAGTGATGGAAAAGAAAGAAGAAAAGAAAGTGTGCTGCATCTGCGGCAAAGAGTATGAGGCTACGGATACAATCCGTTCCCGGTGAAAGAAGAAGGCTGCTGCTGCCAATCGTGCAACTACAGTGTGGTGGTTCCGGAACGGTGGGAACGACACAAGGCTTTTCAACGTGGTGAAGCGACCGGTGCCGGGAAAGTGTACATCAGCGGAGCCATCGCGCACTATGATATGAATGAGCGCAAGGAAGCCTTCAGCCGTGCCGAGGAGAAACTGATGGCACAAGGCTATGATCCTGTAAACCCTTTCAGGAACGGATTGCCGGATGAAGCTCATTGGAGAGCCCACATGCGGGCCGACATTGCCCTGTTGCTGGCTTGTGACTATATCTATATGCTGAAGGACTGGGAACTGAGCAAGGGAGCCAAACTGGAACTTGACGTGGCCAGTTCGTGTGGCATTAAAGTGTTGTTTGAATAAAATTAGTCGATATGGGAAAAATAAAAATGGAAACCGGTGTTGTGGTGATGAAGTTGACCGCTACGGTATATAGAGGAACAATTCGTGAAATCCAATCCTCACGCATAGGTTTTTGCGGGGAGTACAATAAAGAAATACTTTCTAAAATGGGTGATGAGTTCAAAAAGATATTTGCTAAGCAAATTGAGGCTGAATACAAAGGTAAATCAGTGAAGCCGGATAAGATAATTTATCGTGTCAGTACCAAATCAACGGAATGTGAAATGATTCTTAATGGTAAATGACATGGCACAGGAAGTAACCAATTTCGCCCGGTTCTACACATTGTTCAACAAGCTTCCCTGTACAGGAGACCGGGAAGAATTCAAGAAAAGCATTGTGCTGCAGTACACGTGGAACCGGACGGACAGTCTGAAGGAAATGACAGCCAAGGAGTATGAACCTGCTGTACGGCTCTGGAGAAGCTGAGCGGACAAGACGAATGGCGACAGAAGCTGCGTGAGGAGCTGCGGCGGAAACGGAGTCTCTGTCTGAACCTGATGCAGAAGCTGGGCATAGATACATCCGACTGGGCACGAATCAATGACTTCTGCAGTAATCCCCGAATAGTCGGCAAAGCGTTCAGACAGATTACGGTGGACGAACTGGATGAACTGGCGGTAAAGCTTCGGTCCATACAACGGAAAGGCGGCTTGAAGCCCAGGAAAGAAAAGCAAACGATTAACCCCGTGAGCATGGTATCACTCATTCAGATTGACCCTGATGCTCCGGCAAACTGATAGGATATGGAAAATAGAAACACAAAGATTTTAGAGAATCTGAAAAAGGAAATCAACCTGCTTGCCTCTGATATGGAGAAGCAAGATGCAGCCGAGTTTTATAGTGAATTGGCTGACTGGGCATACGCCAACGGAGAGGCTATGCTGATGGAAGACGAACCTGAAATGCAGGATTATGAAAACCAATAACCCCAAAAAACAAGAATCATGGAAGAAATGAAACAAACGACCGTGGTAATGACGGCAGAGGAAAAGGCGGAATTTGAAGCCTTCCAGAGAGAAAAAGCAAAGAAAGCGGCAGAGGAAAAAGCCAAGAATGACCGCGAAATGTACAAACAGATGGTGGATGAGGAGATAGCAAACTCCATTCCGGTACTGCTGGGCATCAGTGAGCAGATCAAGGCAAGCAAGCAGACTGTGATGGACAACTTCAAAACCATTCTGGAAATGAAGGCAGACCTTTTCAAGACCAAGGTGAAGGATGACCAGCGCAGCCATACCTTTACTAACAGTGAAGGCGACAAACGAATCACGCTGGGTGTGTATGTGACCGACGGTTACCGTGACACGGTGGAAGACGGTATAGCCATTGTGAAGGAATACATCGAAGGTCTGGTCAAAGATGAAAAGACCAAGGCACTGGTGAGCATGGTGCTTCGTCTGTTGGCCCGTGATGCCAAGGGAACGCTGAAGGCTTCACGCATCGTGCAGCTTCGCAAAGTGGCCATGGAAACCGGAGATGACCGTTTCATTGAAGGTGTGCGTATCATTGAGGAAGCCTACCAGCCGGAAGTGAGCAAACAGTTTTATCCGTGCTGAAATCAAAAACGAAAACGGAATGTGGAAACTATCCTCTGGGAATGACAGAATCATAAATAATAGAACTATGATACAAGAAGTGGAGAAATCTCCGAAAGTAGCCCTGTGCCGTGCTTGCTACGGTACAGGTAAAGTAAAGAAAGTTGTAGAATATCCCTCTCGGATCTTTGGAAAGAAGCGAAGCGAAACCGTTGAGGAAGTCTGCAGACAGTGTGAAGGAAGTGGCCGGGTAACGGTAAGCGCAAAAATGACGCTTGACATCCGTCCCTATAAACCTAAAGTAGAACCGTCTATGAACGATTAAACCTATATGGGAAAGCGGCACGGAGTCAGTTATCAGAAGCGTGTAGTAGAAGTAAACAGGATATATGACCATTATGCCAGTCACGGTGTACCGAACCGTGAAATATGGCGGCGGTACATATATCCTGTGTATGCTATTAGTGAGCGTACATTCTACAATATGCTTAAAGCGTCCGCAGACCCTAAAAATGATTTGCCGGACGATACGGTACAATTGAAATTTAACTTTGACTGGGAATGAATGAAAACGTAAAAAAAAGTAGTGGCCCGGATACTGAAAGACATTCAGGTGGAAATGAGTGATGAGTTTGACAAGAACTTTGAACGGCAGGCTTTTTTCAGTGAGAAATGGCAGCGACGGAAAAGCCCCATCCGGAATGAAGGTAGAGCCATACTAACAGATACCGGGGCGCTTCGGAAAAGTATCGGAAGTCGGACAACGGAAAACAGCATTACCTTCTTTACCTCTCTGCCCTATGCGGCCATTCATAATGATGGCGGTGAAATAGTGGTGACCAAGCGGATGAAGCGTTTCTTCTGGCATAAGTATTATGAGGCAACCGGAGCGTTCGGTAGAAGAAAAGACGGCAAACTTCGAAAAGACAAACGAAATGTCCGGCTTGATACAGAAGCCGATTTTTGGATGTTCATGGCTTTAAAGAAAGCAGGAAGCACCATCAGGATTCCCCGACGCCGTTTCCTCGGCACATCGCCTGAAGTGGAAAAAGCCGTCCGTGAGATTGTAGAAGAGAACCTAACAGAGTATTTTACCATTGAATATAATATCATAAGAAAATGAGAAAAGAACTTACCGGATGCTTTGCCGGGAGCTGAAGGCCATTGACCTTATCAAGCACATAGACTTGTGGAACCATAATGTGGAATTCATCGAACAGGAAGAAAACTGGGAGCGTCCGGCTGTCTTTGTGGAATTCTGCTATACAGTGGAATGCGATTGTTCCCGGTGTGGAATACCGGGCAGAACCTTTGATTAAACTGCACATCGTGACGGACTGGGAAGGTTCGAGTGCTGAGGGCAGCGAGCTGCAGGAGGATGCGCTGAAGGTGTTTGACCTGTCCGGACTGCTTCATGCACAGCTTGCCGGATTGAGCGGGGAGACCTTTTTTGGAGCTGGATCTGGTGGAGAGTGATACCAATCACAACCATGAGGATATTGTGGAAAGTATCGAGGTATATCAGTGTGTGGCCATCAAGCGGCTGCAATAGCCGTCTTTATTAGACAGAAAAAGCCGCGGACGTACAAATTACCGTCTGCGGCTTTTTTGTTCAATACAGGCAAAGTAAACGCAATCAGGCAGCCTCTTTCTTGTAAAGCATCATATCTGTGTAAGAAGAGTTGTAATTCATGTGAGCATTGAATTCCACCTTTGTGCAGTTTTCAAAAGGATTACCTAAATCCCTATTTTTACCTATCCATTCGCACAGCTCCAGAATTGAAGATTTGTTGGATGTGAAATATACGTATGAATGCCCCTTCAGTACATTCAGCACATCCAGATAGTCTGCCATATTCCAGTACATGTTATAGGTCCCTACGTCAGTGGACAGATAGGGCGGATCAACAAGAAATACTACTCCAGGAATATCTTTATACCGGTTGAATACTTCCTTGTAATCGCAAGATACGATTTCCAGCCCTTCGAGATAGTCCGTACATTCCGGGTAGCCGGTCTTGCGTATATTGTTGTATAAAGCTTCCTTCCGCATATCCTGAACAGACAGTTTGTATTTCATGGAAAACAAGATAGAGGAGGAGAGGGTAATGAAATCCACATATCCGGTGCTATTCTCTTCCTGCTCGATGCGGCTGAATATTCGTTCACGCAGTTCTCCTTTAATGATTTTATGACGTGGTACGGAATTCCCTACCATTTCGCGAATGTCAGCAAGCAGCTGATTCGTTTGCGGAATGTGCTTCATGCGGAAGCGGTAGTTATCAAAGTCATTATAGATAACAGTAGAGTGGGGCTTGAGGGATTTGGTAATGTGAGACAACAATCCGGAGCCACCGAACAGGTCAACAAACAATGTTCCATCCGGATATTGCTCCAGCACTTTCATGAATTCCTTGGCTAACATACGCTTTTGCCCGACAAATGGGAGAGGGGCTGACAGATACATCTTTCTCATACGTTCAATTCAAATTTTACATTTTCATTGCCGGCAAGCAGCTGTTCTGTTTTGTCGATGTTGTTTTCGTAAATATGCACATTCCCCAGATTCAGGGTGATGGATTTTAGTGGCAACTCAATCTGTCTTGATATTAGATACAAATGATAAATATCTGCCGGCAGTCCTAAATTCGCATCGCTGCTTCGCTGATAGGCGGTCATGACCAGTTCTCCTTGCTCTATCTGGAACTGAACAAGACTAAGGCATGGAGCCTGGTTGCTTTCTGTTCCTGTAGATCCGAGAAACAATATATAGTTTTTGCTGTTCCTTTTTTCCCTGTTTATGCGTTCGATGAGTGGCGGCAGTTTTTCAAAATAGGTTGGGTAGCTGTTCACAAGGATAGAGCCGCAGTAGTCCCACCAGTTGATTCCGGCTCCCTGTATTTTTCCACGTTTCGTTCGCCCCTCATAAACAGTTGTAACTCGTTTTTTAACTTCTTCCGCGCTATGGTATGCCCCTCGAATATATCAAGAAGGTCGGCAGGGAGCAGCGTCAGCTGTTCATTCAGTAGGTAGCGGATATTCCCTTTTTTATTGCTTTGCATCTTTCCGGACGAAAGCACCTTGCCTAAGATTTGATAATACTTGTCCATGATATGAATGTTATTTATTGCGATACAAAGGTAGGGTAGGGGAGTTTGCCTTTAGTGGGAGGAAGTCCTGATTACACTGCACACAAATTGCAGTCGGTTTTAAAACGCTTGATCAGGTCATACACCTTTCGCTCACTGATGCCATATCGTAGGGAAAGCGTAGCTACGATATAAGACACTTTTTCACCATTGGTCTGCAACTTGTTATATTCATTATATAGTTCTATATATTGCACGTCATCGGGTCGTATGCCCATGTAATGGCACGTTTTTAAAAGCTCTCTGTTCAATTTTAGTATCTCAATTACTTTCATATCCAGTTAAATTTCGTACATTTGCATTGTCTCACTTATCATTGCGCAGAATAGCGCTTACATAAAAAAGCCTCTTACTGGCGAACGAGGGTATCTGCCCCCGGTCGTGCCGGTAAGAGGTGCTTTATGTTTAAATGGTAAGTGAGACGACTATTTAACAGGCCGGGGGCTTTTTTTTTATCCTTCCCCCGAAGGGATTGTCAATCATTCAATCCGATATAAATCCAAGTTGAATACATCTTTCCTTTTCCATCCTTCAGCCAGTGTGTTTTGGATGTGTCTGACCGCTTGAATGTAGAAGTCCTTCAGATTATCCAACTTTTCAAAGGTATGGTATTCGGGCTGTTCATCCGAACCGAATTTGAATGTAACCGGAAGGGTCTCTCCGCCCGTCTGAACGGCCAAATCGTATGCTGCCTTATAGTTGTATTGGTTCTCCGTAGAAAGCCATACAGGGGCGCCATTATAGGCGAATCCGGATAGGATAGCTGCATCAGTCTGGCTGTTATACCATGACATAACCAATGTGCGGATTTCCTCATCAGTAGGCTTGTGTCCGAACTCCTCTTCCATGTAGGAGGCAGAGCCGTTCTCTTTTCCTGCACATCCCAGCGGATGCGCCATTTGTCTTTAACCGGGTTCGTGCATTCCATCAGCGATACACCGGCACTTCCTTCAACTCTTCTCATGTAAACACGTATTTGGTTCTACCTTTGCCGAATGTCTCTGTCTTGATGGTCGTTTCAAACGGGAAACCATCCGGCATTTCCTTTACTTGTGCGAGAATATTCTTCATTTCCTCGCTGTTGGTGAAGAACTTCTTTGCTTCGCCGTTCACTTCGATGGCCACAATACAGCGGTCTTCTCCCTGCTCGGTCTTGATACCGGTCTCAAAGTCCTTCACTACAATCGGTAAGTTTACCAGTTCCCGGATGCTTACCACCACACCGGGAAATCGCTTCTTGCCGTCCTCCGGCTTGTAAGCGACATTCAAGTCTTTAAAACTTCTCATTTCTTTGCCTGTTAATTTTTTAAACAACTTATTACAGTCGGCGTGCTTCGTCATGCCGTAGAAACTGGCAATCAGTTCTCGCCGTCTTTTTCTCGATTTTACCTCGTGCATCTTCCGGGCAAACTTCTGCTTGATACGTTTCCGCAATCTTACATAGTCGGGACGGATAACATAGCCAAGAAATCAATGCCTTCTTCTACAGGGAATACCCGTTCATTCGGCTTTATTTCCAAGTCTATTTTTCCCATTTGCCTGTGAATAACATCACGAATCTTCCACAATTCCGCTTTCGTTTTACCGAGTACCAGTCCGTCATCGCAATAGCATAGTAATAACGAACCCCGTACTTATCCTTCAGATAGTGGTCTAAAAATACAGACAGAAGCAGATTTCCTGCCCCTTGTGAACTGCGCAGTCCGAAACTGATACCTTCCGGCAGCAGCTTAACAAACCGCTCCAACAAGACCAACAGCCTTTTGTCCTTGAACACCCTCCGGAAGCACCACATAACAAAGTCCTGCCGCGCATTGTCATAAAACCTCCGGATGTCAAATTTGTATGCGTAAAGCGTGCCTTCCGGATTTTTTTGCAAATCGGTACGTATGCAGTTCATCAGGTCATGAGTACCGCGCCTTTTGATGCTTGCACCGGTTGTCCGGATATAACGTTTTTGCAGGTGGCGGTCCACCACATTCATGATGGCAAACACAGCGATGCGGTCTTTCATGGACAGGATCTGCAAAATACGTTTTTTACCGTATTCTTCAATTTCCCTCTCATGGTAGCCGCCCAGCCGGAATGAACCGTCCGCAATGGAAGCCGTCAGTTCGGCGATAATCTTCTCCCTATGGGCAAGCAGGAATCGTCCCTGCCTTGACCTCTTACGACCGGTTCCGCGAAGTACCGAATCGAATGCCTCCGACATATTGGAGTATTCGATGATTTCCTCGATAATATATCCTTCCCTGCGCATAAGCTATTGGTTAATAAACATGAAAGATAAGGGCCTTCCTTTCCCCGGATCTGACTTCTTCGAACTGATAACAGCCTACCAAACTCCACCCGACGCGTGATTTTTCAGCTTTCCACCCTAATGGGTGCTGTTGCTGTGGCTTGCTTCCCTCGGCACCGCTTCGGGGACACGTCCCCGGTGCTGTACGCCGATTAATTAGATTTCCAGACGCGAGCCGATATTCGCATTCGTATTCGAAGCATCGTTATTCGCATTCGCATTCGACACACCGCCATTCGCGTTCGCATTGTTGTACCCGCGATAGACCACACGGACTATCGGGAAGCTCCACCGGGTACAAAGTTACTGATTTAACAGGCAAAATGAGCTAAAGCATTACACTATCCACCAAAATAGGGCCGACAATATGCCGCCTATGACGGTAAGAGACCAGTCTATCCAGTCCCAAAGTCCGCCTTTCAGTTTGTCTTTCAGTTCCAGACAGGAGGCTGCGACAGCTGCAGCATAGAGCGCTGTCCACGGGGTGAAGGCCAAAATGCCTACCAACAAACCGCCAATAAGGTGTTTGTAGCGGTTGCTTTGTTTGAGAAATTCGATAATTTTGTTCATAACGGGTTGTTTTTAAAAATTGTTTTGTATATTTGCAGTGAGGAATAGCGTTAGATGTTCAGAACGGGATTGTAGTTCCCGGAGCTTGCGTCTTTCGCTATTCTTTCTTTTTATATGTTTGTATAATTCACCTCCTTCTGAAAGACTGTGCAGCGTGTATTCGTGCCAGTCGTATTCCCGAACTATTATCAGTGCTTTTTCACCTCTTACTTCTATCTCGAAAATGTGCGATTGTATGAGGTGTGGAATACCTTTGTGGTTATCTGCTGTTCCCAGTATTTGGCTTTGGCAAATACATTCTTTATATCCAGAAGCATGAGGTTCTTTTCATGGTAGAACTTGTATGGCTGGTTGGTCCATTCTTGAAGCGTGCGTTTTGATATGTTTACCGGGAATGGGAATTCATTATTCGTGATAACTGTTCCCTGCAATGGCTTGGCTTGCTTCTTTATCTGTTTGGCATCTGCATTGGCCAATGTTCTTACCAGTTGCATGCGGCGCACAATTCATTTTCCGGAACGAAGACCAGTTTCATATTTCCGTTGTTCATATCGCAATCCTTACAGCGCTTGATGGTGTATGGATTATAGTCGGGCATCGTCTTTTGTTCCATGCCTGCATTGAACCGGAACATTCCCTTTTTGTCAACTTCCAAAGCTGATTTCCCCCTTGCCATGGCCTCTTCGTGGTCTGTAGGCGGATACTTGGATTTGCGTACCTGGACCACGGAACAGCGGCAGCCCCATCCGTTAGGAGGATAGAATTCTGCCCAGAACGGGTCTGAAGCCGGGAGTGTGATGCCGGCCATTTCTGCATGGGTGGGACGTACCTTTGCATCCCCGGCCGTGCGGTACTGTAGATAATAGCGGTCGCCGTCCTGCATGAACCGTTCCCATTTGGCTGCCATTTCAGCCGAAGCCTGTACAAAGGTGAATTCAGCCCGTAGATAGTTTGAATTGTATGTTTCGTCGATCTTCCGGACATCATTCAAAAAGCGTTCGAACGTCTTTCTATTGCCGTTTTCATCCAACAGGGAGGGAAAGGCTTCATTCAGTTCATGGAAGGTCTTCAAGCCGGAGAATACATAGTTGGAACGCTCCAGCCGCTTGCGCATGGTCTCGGACATTTCCACCTTTCGGAATGAACCGTTCAAGACAGAAGAATGAGCTTCTATAAAATCCTGCGCTTCTTCGGATGCCAGGATACCTATTTCAAGGTTTGCCCCTTCTTGCCGGAACAGCACCTTCATCATGCGGTCAAAGCGTTCCGTGAGCTTGTCGCGCATGAGTTTTGCCTCGTCCTCCATGGAGAGGCATAGTTTCTGTTTGCCCAACAGGTGGGCATACCGCTGGTGCAGCCCCGAATAATCATCGGGGCTCAGTCGAAAAAACGGGACAGCGTTTCAGCCGGTTTGCCGTCTTTCTTTTTTTTCGGTTCTGTCGGGTCCGGCTCTTCTTTCGGTTCCTTCTCCTCGCACGGGATACCGTATTTTTCCTCAAAGTACTGAGGCTTTACCTTGTAGTGTTGCAGTACCATTTCCTCGTAAGCTTTCTGCTGTTCGGGCGTGTAGTCAATGGAGTAGTCCCAATCGAAGCGCAGCCCTTTAACAGGGAACCCGTGGCGCACCATGCGCGGAATGAGCTGGTTGTTCACTATATCCCGAAGCATATCACAGTCGCTTTCCACGAGGTTCTGGAACACTTCAAGGTGCGTTTCCGACTGTGATAGGCTGCTTCCGTCCTCGATGGTCATCGTCTGCCCGATGATAAGCTTTGACAGTTCGGAGTTGGCCCGATCGATACGCTTGTCATAGACATTGAATGCGTCCCCCTTGCCGCTTTCCACAAATTCGATTTCGGTTTCCATTCCTGCCACCATGGAGAGGGCGGTTCCGGCTTCACGCAACATCTTGTCGAGACGGTCAATCTCTTTCTGATCGCGCGAAGTGGTGCGTGCTATACGCATGGGCATTCCGAATATTTCCCCGAAGGTGTCCCAAAAGGCCAGCATGTTCTTTTTGGGAATAGTCTGTGAAGCAGCCTTGAGATACAGCCCGAGGTCGTCGGGCCTACCTGCCTCAATGAGCCAGTCGGAAAAAGGAGGCTGGCGGTAGTCTATACCTGTAGTCCAGTCCTGCCCGAGGTCGGTAATGACACGCCCATACTCAGGAATGACATGTTTGCGCGGAATAAGCTTCACATCCGAATAACAGATGCAGCCGTCGCCGTCAGTGCAAAGGTCGCCCAATTCGATGAGCGAATGTCCCCAGTAGATTGAATCAAGTGCATAGCGCATGAGCTGCTTGAACCAGGACTGGTCAAAGAAGTGAACCGCTTCCTCGTTCTCATCCCCTTTCATATCCACGATTTTGAAAGAACGTGCCATGACAAAACCTCTGCGCTGCTCCACACACCCGGAGAGGTGAAGGTCTATTTCCGCGTCCCGGTAGATGTCGTACAGGCGCTGGCGGCTGGGACTGTCCACATTGATGGCATACTGCCAGGCATCGCGCCAGTTCTTGATGTCCTTCCGGGTGAGTGCATCGGTGGTGCGTTGCAGGTCGATGACCATTTTCTGCACCCGCTTGATGTCTTTCCCCTTGGCCAGATTAAAATTGCCGTATGGCGTTTGCAGTACGTTTTTCGGTTTATTGGAAAACATACCGCTGAAAAAGTCTTTAATATCCATAATCCTACCAGTTATGATGAAGCTGCTTCTGACAGCTGTAAACAAATGAATTTCCGGACGGAAGCCCATCTTCTCCGACAGCCAAAGGCAAATCAGGGACAATTTTTCCGGCCTGTACGCTTCAAGCCACTTGATGGCCCGTTCATACCGTTCCTTGCGTATCTCGCTTCCCATCTTTTGCGGCATGGCTGCACTCATGTGGTAAAGTGAAATGTCGCAGGTGTACATGACAATGAGGCGGTTCCGATGTTCATCCTGTGCAGAGAAAATGGCCGTACAGTCGTATTTCGGCCGTAGATAACCGGCAATTTCTTCCCGGGCTTCCGCTTCTGCATTGGTACGGTTTTCCGGGCTTACCTGCGAGATAACCTTTAATGCGTTGTCGCCGATGACAACTTTGTAATCTTCTTCTGTAATGAACATGACTTTACTTTCATTTAGTGATGAACAATGCCATTTTTTCTATATCCCGGATGGTGGTTCCCTTGCGGAAACGGTGGCGGTGAATCAGTTCACAGATGTTCCTTTTGGGGACAACTTTCAGTTTGCCACCCATATACAGGACGTAGTACTTTCTTCCGTAGAGCTTGGCGTACTTGCAAGCACGGGCAACGGCACGTTTATAGCGCCATGCAAAAATCATTCTTTTAATCAGCTGTATCATGTTACCATATATTTTTGGCGGTCGGCCTTTTACCGAACACCGGTTGAAAACTCTCCTGCCTTGAATTGCGCTGCAGCATCCAGATGGCTCCCTCGTCGCATCCGGTGCATCATCGTGAATACGGCTGCCACGCTCCAGTGCCAAGGTCTGTTCGATTCCGGTCTGCATATCCGGCGATTCTTTCAACTTCTCATTGTAGAATACGAAACCGCGTTCCCATAATGGTGACACCGCTTCGATGCGCTGGAGCTTGTCCGGTTTCTTTCGTTTGTCCGGCATGATGGGCAGTTGGTATCCACGCAGATTCCCTTCTGCCTCAAACTCATCCAGAATGACATCCTGCATGAAGTTCGCTTCCATAAAGAACTGGACGGCTGCCGTATCACGTGTACGCTCGTAGAGGTCGTAAAGCCACCGTACCATTCCTGAAACGGTATCCTGCCGGACGTAACAGTCTATAAGGTGCAGTTCCTTCCCAATCTTGCCCCAAAGGCGGCAAGCCTTGTAGTCGTTGGAAGTGGTCGATTTGAAAGAGGGGTCGGTATAGCAGACCAGCATTTCATACTTGGATAGCCTGGGCAGTTTCTTGTAACGAATCCAGTCTGCCCGAAAAATAGTTCCGTCCACGATGGGGTTGTGCATCATCTCCTTTTCCCATGCCCGGTAGCCTACGAAATCCCTGTATTCCTGCGCCTCTTCTTTCGTCCATTTTTCGCGCCATACCGGTTCTCCGTTCTTGTCTATTGCCTTGATGACGGATACATGTACCCCTTTTGTCTTGGTGAGATTGGCCAGCACCGAGTTTTTAGAAATGAGGTTCCCGACCATGATACGCCCCCGGCCCACATCCAGTGCACCAAAAAGGGCTTCTTTCACCCAGTCTGTAATGTCATGCACCCGTTTCTCATTGCGGCACAGTTCGTCGTCATCCAAGTCATCGATGACGATGTAGTCCGGACGTGCTTCCCGGTCTCGCAAACCACGTGGAGACTGTCCGCGTCCGCAAGCCAGGAATTTCACCCCGTTGGCCGCCTTGAACTCCCCATCCTGCCAGGAGGCATTCCCCTGCTGCTTGCCGAAGTCGGCAATGATGCGCTGGTTATGTTCCAGTTCTGCCTGAATATCTCCCAGCAGACGTGTGGCTGAGTCCTCACTTTTGCCGACCACCACCATGAAGTTGATGAGACGTTTGGGCTGGAACATCAGCCACAGCGGAACAAAAATGTCCATGTGTGTGGACTTGGCATGGCCACGCGGCCACATGAATACCGCTTTCAGGTTGGGTGTGCCTTTTACTTTAGCCGCTGCCGCATTGTGGAACGGTGCATTGTGGATGGTGCGTATGACTTCCCCGGTGGTTTTGTCACGCAAGGTGAGAAAGTGGGGGAAGTAATATTCACAGAACGCGGCATAGTTACCCTGCAGACGCAGAATACGCCTGTCCTTTTGTGCCGGTGTCTCGCCCGCGAGCAAAGCCGTATCCGTGATGGACTGCACTCTTTTACAGTGTTCCTTCCACTGTTCGTATGCCTGTTTCTTTTCCGCTGCTGTTGCCATAGCCGTTTTATTTTATGCCCATCTGTTCGGTGATATACAGATCCTGGTACTTGTTGATTGCCCTGACCAGTTCCGGAGTCACTTCCGGGTCGATGGTTGAACGGTATTCAATCCATTTGGAGAATGCATGAACACTTCAATGACATCCACTACGTTGGCCTTCTTGTCTAACTTTTCAATCACCGCCGAAGTTTGGCCAGTTTGTCCCCGAGACCAGCTACAAGTGCAGGGTCGTTCGATTCGTTGACTTGAGTAATGAGTGTATCAATGGTGAGCAGGAGTTTGTTCACCAGTTCCGGCCGGGTGACGTTCTTTGCCGCCCTTGCCTCTTTCCATCCGTCAGCCGTGCACCATTTTGAGATGGTGACGCGTGACACGTCCACTTTCTCCGCAATTTCAGTCTGTTCCATGCCGGAAAGGAACAGTGAGCGTGCAAGAGATTTTTTCTTTTCGATTTCTGCCTTTGTCATATAATAAAGAATATAGGGTTAAAGCAGGCTTCGGAGTCCCTTGCACCTGCCCGATTTATTCGCAAAGTTGTCCGCTTATCAGCTTGCAGCCAAAATAATGTGCAACGGTTTCATAGAAGTGTGCAACCATTGCACACTTTTTTGGCTTCCCGGTAAGTGCTCTGTAATATTGCAGCGCCAATGCATAAAGGCGTGGCATGAGAAAATGAGTAAACGTGTAAGAATTTCAAACGACAGCCTGAACAGCTACGGAAGCCGTGTGTTGACATCGGGCATGAGTGTGGAGCAGTATTGCCGAAACCCGGTACTGCTGTACATGCACCAACGCGGAAACGTGATTGGTTATGTGAAGGACCTCGGGTAGAGGATGGTGAAGTAACCGGGGAACTGGTGTTTGACGAAGCGACCGACCTCAGTAAAAGATGCAAGAAACAGTTTGAATTCGGCAGTCTGAGAATGGTGAGTGCCGGAATAGACATTCTGGAACTGAGTGACCAGCCGAACATTTGCTGCAGGGGCAGACCAGCCCGACAATAACCAAAAGCAAGCTGTATGAGGTATCACTGGTGGATGTAGGTTCAATGATGATGCCATCGTACTGATGAAGGATGGAAAACAAATCACATTGGGAAAGGATGGTGATTGTCCTTTGCCACTAATCAATAACCAAAAAACAACAGAAGAAATGGAACTGAAACTTTTGGCCCTTCAATTGGGGCTGCCGGAAACGGCAACGGAGGCTGATGTTAATCAAGCCTTAAATGAACTGAAAGCAGCCAAGGCAGAGAATGATTCCCTGAAGCAAGAAAACGGGAAGCTGACTTTGGCCCGTATCACTGGTCTTGTAGAAAAGGCAGTGGTGGAAAAGCGTCTGGGAGAAGACAAGAAGATACAGTTTATCGAACTTGGCAAGAAGGTTGGTGTCGATGAACTGAAGAATGTGCTTGATGCCATGCAACCACAGGTGAAGATTTCCACTGTATTGAGCTATCAGGGCGGCAAGCAGCAGGCACAGCCGTCCACCTATGCCAAACTGAGCGATGTCCCGAGTGATGCGCTGCTTGAAATGCGCGAGCATAACCCGGAGGAGTACAAGCGCCTGTACAAGGCTGAATACGGCATGACCTGTGAAATTTGAAAACCTTTAAAATGAAGAAAATGGGAAAAATTGTAATGCTTTTGACGGCACTTCTGTTCAATACGCTGACAGGTGTCGTGTGTGCTTCGGTATTGGGATTCTCTCCGGTGGCCGGAGCTGTGGGAATGAATGCGGTGGCAGCCTTTATGGGAATGGCCCCGCAAAGTACTTCAATACTCCGTGAAGGGGTTTATACGGAAATCTGGACAGGGGAACTTGTTAAGGTGCTCCGTGCCGGACTGGAAGGAACCTGGCTGTCAGGAATCCCCGACCAAAGCAGTATCGTGAATAACGATGTGATTCACCTGGTAGAAGTTGGTGTAGATCCGGATGTCTTGATAAACAATAAAACCTATCCGATTGATGTGCAGGCTTTGGAAGACAAGGATATTGCCATCAAGCTGGACAAATTCCAGACCAAGGCTACGCCGATTACAGACGATGAGCTTTATGCCATCAGCTATGACAAGACCGCCCGTGTGAAAGAGGGACATGCCAACAGTATCAATGATGCGAAGTTTACCAAGGCGGCCCATGCGCTTTGTGCGAACAAAAATACGGAAACTACTCCGGTGCTTAAGACTACCGGCGAGAAAGATCCGGCTACAAACCGTCTGCGCCTTACCGTGAATGACCTTGTGGAAATGAAGCGTGCCCTTGACAACCTGCGCGTACCGTCAGACGGCCGCAGACTGGTGCTTTGCCCCGACCATGTGAATGACCTGCTGCTGACCAGCCAGGCATTCCGTGAACAGTACAATATTGACCGCAACAGCGGCAAGGTAGGTAACCTTTACGGCTTTGAAATCTACGAGTATGGCAACAACCCGCTTTATACTACAGCCGGAGTGAAGAAGGCATTGGGTACAACGGCAGAAGCCGGTGAATTTCCGTGTTCATTTGCCTTCTACAAACAGAGGGTTTTCAAGGCAACAGGTTCTACCAAGATGTATTATTCCGAGTCAAAGAATGACCCGTTGAACCAGCGTAACCTGATTAACTTCCGCCATTACTTCATCTGCATGCCCAAGAAAGAGGATGCCGGAGTGGTAATGATGAGCGGCTATCAAGCATGATGATTATGGCAAAGTTGAAATATCTGGTAATACACTGTACGGCAACCCCGGAGGGGCGTGAGGTATCATCGGCGGACATCCGCAAATGGCATACTTCTCCGGTTGCCCAGGGAGGAAGAGGATGGAGCAGGTTGGCTATACCGACCTGTTCCACCTGAACGGAGGCGTGGAACGTCTGGTAGAAAACAATGAGGATGCACAGGTGGACCCTTGGGAAGTGACCAACGGAGCCAAAGGATATAACAGTGTAAGCCGTCACATCGTGTATGCCGGAGGCGTGGAAAAAGACGGTAAGACCCCGAAAGACACCCGCACTGGCTGCCAGAAAAAGGCACTGGAGAAGTATGTGAAGGATTTTCATCGGAAATTCCCTGATGTACGCATTATAGGACACAACGAACTGGCAGCGAAAGCCTGTCCGAGCTTCGATGTGCAGGAATGGTTGAAAGAAATAGGTATTAATCAATAATAAAACCGGGTGGTATGGACTTGAGCGAATTTATGAACATTATCCTTGGCGGCGGCCTGGTTGGTACGGTGGCGACCATTGGCTCCTTGCGGGCTACTGTGAGAAAAGCGAAAGCGGAAGCGATGAAGCCGAGGCCGGTGCAGAGGCCATGCGCATAGATAACGCCGAACATGCCACCCGCATTTTGATGGAAAATATTGTAAAACCTCTAAAAGATGAATTTTGTGAAACAAAGAAAGAACTGGCCCGCAATACGCGCGAGATGGCCCGTCTTAGAAAAGCTATTGATACAGCCGGAAACTGTCCTCATCGTGACGATTGCCCTGTGCTTGACAGGTTGCGCGAGTCACCGAAAGAGCATGAACGGGAAGTCCGGACGGAATCGGCAAGCGCCGACAGCGCGAGCGGAAGTCGACGGGCGGGACTGGTGATGGCGGGTATACCGGCGAGTTCGGTGAAGCTGTCTATACCTGCGGACAGCCTCCGTAAACTTCCTGAAGGTGCCGTGTACCGTGGCAAGAGCGGACAGGCGAATCTGA
>ENA-OQER01000219-OQER01000219.1-human-gut-metagenome-genome-assembly--contig:-NODE-219-length-31845-cov-7.368939_pt1 | contig 31845 bp, 30 predicted proteins | sample MGYA00242797_ERZ504639 | MGnify/ENA primary metagenome ERZ504639 (study PRJEB26092, sample SAMD00036306) | human gut metagenome | host: Homo sapiens | study: EMG produced TPA metagenomics assembly of...
ATACCGCTGATACTGTTGGATCATAATTGTATTCGACATAGCTCATCAAAGATGCTGGTAAGTCGTAATTCCTGGGCCACTTAAAAACATAGATACCGGTATATTGTTAAATGAATTAATAAATGCTAGTAAAAAACTAGATATGATTCCACTAGAAATATTCGGTAATACCACTTTGAAAAATGCTTTAAATTTATTACATCCAAGGCTCCATGCAACTTCTTCAATAGAATAATCGAATTGTTCCAAAGAGCCACCTACAAACGCGAATAATGTAAGGCAGCACAACCAAAAAGTGTCCAAGTAAAGGCCTCATAAAACAGGAAATTTCAACTTAATAATTACAAATTGAAATAAAGCGTAGCCAACCACAATTCCTGGAACTATCGTTGGTGATAAGAAAAAGCTTTTAATAATCTTTTTCCCTTTGATACTATAACGAGATAGTGCATAAGCAGCAGGAATTCCTACTATCAAAGCTAAAAGTGTTGCAATTAAAGCAATTTCCATACTTAATATAAACGCTTTTTGAAAAGATTCAGAATTGATTGCTTTTATAAACCAGTCAAATGTAAAACCATGAATAGGAAAAGTAATTGTTGGCTCGCTTCCAAAAGCAGTTACTGCAATGATGAGCAATGGAATAAACAAAAATGCAAATACAAATATAGAAATAATACTTAATCCTTTATATCTACGCATTTATTTCACCTCTTTTGTCTAACTGCGCAGCTATTACATTCAACACTTTCATTACCACTAACGTGATAATTATCATTACAGCTGCAATCACTCCTGCACCAACCCAATCATTTAATGTCATAGCTCTTTGATAAATCAGCGTAGCAAGCACAAGAGATTTGTTTCCACCTAGCAATTGTGGCGTTGTATAGGCTGTTAGTGCCCCAGTAAACACAAGTACAGCACCAGTTAAAATTCCTGGAACGCTCATAGGAAGAACCACTTTTATAAAAGCTTTTAGCTTGCTTGCCCCTAGACTCTCTGCAGCTTCCATCATATCATTATCAATATGATCCATAACCCCTACAAGTGTCATAATCATAATAGGCAAAAACAAATAAATTGTTCCTATTAAAACCGAAAACTCTGTATAAAGCATACTAATTGGTTCATCAATTACACCAAGACTCATTAAAAGGTTATTAATTACTCCGTTCTTTCCCAAAATATTAATCCACGCAAATGAACGAACTACAGAATTTGTTAACATTGGAAAAATAGATATTGCGATTAAGATGCCTTTCCATTTAGCACTGCAGCGAGAAATAAAATACGCTGTTGGAACACCAAGCAGAATACAGACAAATGTTGCAATAAGTGCAATAACGAATCGTTCTAATCAAAATTTCAATATAATATTCATCCTGAAAAATGCCGTATAGGCCGATAATGAAAATCCATCTGGAAATATTGTTGGCCATAAAACAGATAGCAAAGGCATCATCAGAAAGAAAATCAACAATACGATTCCTGGAAAAAGAAATACATAAGGAATTCTTTTTTCATCGTTTTCCTCCTCGTCTTTATATTAGTTTTTAAAGTCATTATTCCTTCTCCTTGTCAAAGCTTTCTTTGAAAAGATAAAAAAGCTTCTATATGATATAGAAGCTAAAAGACATTTCTAATATCATCATAGTCCGATAATTTACGGCTACCGGGTAGAAACTTAACGCACCATATTTGCGCCATATATGACTTATTAAAACCTTTTGTATTATAACAAAAAACAATTTATTTGTACACAAAAAATTACATAGTACACCCACAATTTTATTATTATAAAGTTTACCTATATTCTTATTTTTAATATTTATTTTTTGTGCAAAAAATACACAGAAGTTTTCAAAAAAAACAAAATAATTTTATAGAGAATCTACAAAAAAAAATGTAGTTTCCTTTGATTTTCAGCGGATTATTCGTATTTTTGCATCGTTATAAATATAAATTCTTTATATGCCAGAGATACTATCACATATAGGAAACCTGGACTTGCTGGAACGCCCCAAGACAGCGTTTCTCTGTTCCAGCAAGACTACAAGCCGAGACATCCTAAAAAGTTTCGACTGGGCTACAAGTGTGCCTAAGGATTCCTGCATCATCAGTGGATTCCAGACAAAACTGGAAAAGGATGTTCAGCAACTTCTCCTGAAGCGCCACATCCCCGTCATCATCGTGCTGGCTAGAAGAATGTATAAGGTGCTGCCTGCCGAAATGCAATCAGCCATCGACAGCAACGAAGCTCTTATTATCTCCCTCTCCCATCTTCCCCGCAACTCCAAGCAAAGTGCTTTGGCTAGGAACAAATACATCATCAGCATCGCTGACAATGTAGTATTTGGAGCTTTAGACCCAACCAGTTCACTCACTAACCTGGTGGAGGAACAGAAACTACTTGGAATAGAAATACACGCAAGCGTATGATATCAAAGGATAATGCGTAAGATACAATCGCAGAATACGGAAGAAGTTGTCGGAAAAGACAGATGAAGTTGTCGGAAAAGATAGTATAGGTTATCGGAGAAGTTAACTCCGTAGGCCGCACAACAGCTGTTGTGCGCTTGCATAACAGATGATATGCGCTCGCACAACACCTGTTGTGCATGCGCAGACCAGCTGATGGGCGCCTACAGCAAACCAACATTACTCACAGATGGTTTTATCTATCTGTTTTGTAAAAACTTATAACCGGATTTTTGATATTGATTACTATACAATCTAGAGATAGAAATAGAGCTATTAAGCACTTCATTTGCCATATTACCTGTTTTTCTATAAGAGAAAAATCTATAGTTGTACGACTATAACCCCTATAGTCGTACAACTGTAGAGCTATGGTTGTACAACTATAGCACCTATAGTCGTACAACCGTAGAGTTATGGTCGTACAACTATAGGTCATTTAGCCGTACAACTAAAGAATCTGTGCAAAAGCCGTTTACCAACAATCACATAACTTCCTGTTTATCAGTGCATTGTGATTTTCTGCCATATTTTCAATATTCACAGCAAAATAAAAGCAGGATGAAAATACGGGAATCTCAGCAGGGTATTTGTCAAAAAAAACTATAGTCATATTCCAATCAATACTTTGGTAAAACTGAGAACAATTCACTATCTCAAAGAAACAAAAAAAGGGATGCCACGCCAGGTGACATCCCCCTATGAGAATCAAATACTTATTTGAAGCTTAAACTTTACTTACTCTCTTCCTCAGCCTTCTTGGTCTCAGGTGCATTAGGACCATAGTAGCCATAGTAAGCCTGGTAACGGGTGTAACCCCAGTTAGCCTGAGCCTTCTCTGGATCGAGCTGCTTAGCCTTGTCGAGAACTTGATAGCCTCCTGGTAAACAACCTTGCGGCCGTTAGGATCCTGCAAGTTACCAGCCTTGCTGTTGTAGCAACACCCAGATAAGTAAGAACAACTACGTTATCCTCCTTTGCAGCAAGAGCCTGCTTCAAACACTTGATAGCGTTGTCAGCATCGTTCTTCTGGATATACATCATACCCTTGTTGGCAAGAGCTACGAAGTTGTTAGGGTTCTTTGCAATAGCTGCGTCCAAAAGTTCAGTCTGCTCCTTCTCCATCTTCAATGAAGTGTACATAGAGTTCAAACCATCGAGAACAACCTCATTGGTCTCGTCCTTTGCAAAGATATCCTTGAGCTTGTTAACATAGGCAAGAGAATCCTCGTGAGTCTTCAAGCGTCCTTCATCACATAGAGCTTGAGGTTGAGGGCATCCTTAGCCTCCTTCTCACTCTTCATGGCGATGTCGCAATACTTCTCACAACGGGCAACATCCTTAGCCTGGTATGCATAACGGGCTGCAAAGAGAGCAACCTGACCGATATACTCCTTCTCGCTATCCTTCTGCTTCTGGTCTATAGAAGCGAAGAGAGGCTCATTGTCTGTATCGAGGAATGTACCCCAATACTTCAATACCTCATCAGCCTTACTGTTCTGAGCTGCAGTCTGACCCGCATTAACGAGCTGAACACGAGCACCCCATACACGGCTAGCGTTGTTGTTAAACTTAGGAGCAACCTTACCCTTAGCGTTAGGAAGCTGGTCGTACTTGTAGCACTCAATAGCATTAATCAATGCATTGTAAGCGCCCTCAGACATAGCAACCTCGTCAACCGGGTCGTTCTTCTTCATGAGCTGATTGGTCTGCTGGATGCTCTGCTGGTCGTTGAACTGCTTCATAGCGAGATCAACGAGCTTGTTGTAAGCCTTGGCCTTCTCTGCATCGTTAGCCATCTGACCCAAATTCTGCTTAACCAAAGCCTCAGCCTCGGCATAAGACTTAGCCTTCATGACAGCCTTGAGAGCGTCACTGTCGCCTGCGAATGCTGATGTGGCACCTAGTACCATCATTGCAGCTACTAAAAACTTTTTCATTTTTCTTAATGAGTTTAAAAGTTGTTGTTATTGATTTTTTACGCGTCTTTTCTTTTATTCGATATCTACGTTGCCCGAATCGGTATCCTCAGCTTCTGATGCTTCGTCAGCGAGATGAGCCTCAGCCTCAGCAGCCTCTTCAGCAGTCTTGGCACCTACGGTATCATTCTCTATCTCCTCGCTCTTCTTAGCCCAGGCAGAACGGCTCTCCTCTTCTACAGAAGCCTCGAGCTCAGAACTCATCACCTTGCATACGCTGGCAATGACATCATTCTTCTTGGCAAGGTTGATGAGGCGTACACCCTGGGTAGCACGGCCCATGACACGGCAATCGGCTACGGCAAGACGAATCACGATACCACTCTGGTTGATAATCATGAGGTCGTTATCATCGGTTACGTTCTTGATAGCTACCAGTCGACCGGTCTTGTCGGTAATATTCAGTGTCTTCACACCCTTACCGCCACGCTTGGTAACGCGGTAATCGAGTACGTCAGAACGCTTACCATAACCCTGCTCACTCACTACCATCACGGTTTCCTTCTCAGGATCGTTGACAACAATCATACCTACTACAGCATCATCACCCTCATCGAGGCGCATACCACGAACACCGGTAGATGTACGGCCCATTGTACGAATCTCGTTCTCGTCGAAACGGACAGCACGACCATTGCGGTTGGCAATAATCAGCTCGTTATGACCATTTGTCAGACGAACATCTACCACCTCATCGCCCTCTACGATGTTGATAGCAATCACACCGTTGGCACGTGGACGGGAATATGCCTCCAGACAGGTCTTCTTCACCGTACCATTCTTGGTAGCGAATACAACGTAATGGTTGTTGATGAACTCTGCGTCATTCAAACCTCTCAGACGGAGGAATGCATTCACCTGGTCATCGCTCTCGATGTTGAGGAGGTTCTGGATAGCACGACCCTTGGAGTTGCGGTCACCCTCTGGAATCTCGTAGCACTTCAACCAGTAGCAGCGGCCCTTCTTGGTGAAGAACAGCATGGTCTGGTGCATGGTAGCAGGATAGATATACTCGGTGAAGTCCTTATCACGGGTACGGGCACCCTTAGAACCTACTCCACCACGAGCCTGCTCACGGAACTCTGACAATGGGGTGCGCTTGATATATCCGAGATGACTCACGGTGATAACCACTGGGTCGTTTGGATAGAAGTCTTCTGGGTTGAACTCATGGTCATCAGGCTTAATCATGGTGCGACGTGCGTCACCATACTTCTCCTTCACCTCGTTGAGTTCATCCTTCATTACCTTCTTGCAGAGCTCAGGATCGTTCAGAATCTGGTTCAAGTAGTCGATAGTCTTCATCAACTCGTTGAATTCATTGTGCAACTGCTCCAGACGCAAGCCTGTCAACTGGCTGAGGCGCATGTCCACGATGGCCTTACTCTGAAGTTCATCGAGTTCGAAGCGCTTCTCCAAGTTGCGCTGAGCATCAGAAGGAGTCTTGCTGGCTCTGATAATATGTACCACCTCGTCGATGTTGTCGCAGGCAATGATCAAGCCCTCGAGAATATGAGCACGCTCCTGAGCCTTCTTCAGTTCGAACTGGGTGCGGCGGATTGTAACATCATGACGATGCTCTACGAAATACTTCACACACTCCTTCAAGCTCAAAAGACGTGGACGGCCATTAACAAGAGCGATGCAATTCACTGAGAATGAACTCTGAAGAGCTGTCAGCTTAAAGAGTTTATTCAAAAGAACATTAGCATTGGCATCCCGCTTCACATCAACAACGATACGCATACCCTGACGGCCAGACTCATCGTTTACGTTAGCGATGCCATCTACTCTGCCTTCCTTGGCAAGGTCAGCAATAGCCATCACGAGCTGCTCCTTGTTAACACCATAAGGTATCTCGGTGATAACAATCTTATCATGGTTTTCACTACTTTCAATCTCGGCAGTGGCACGAACCACGATTCTGCCTCGACCCGTTTCGTATGCATCCTTCACTCCCTGGATACCATAGATGGTAGCACCGGTTGGGAAGTCAGGAGCAGGAATATACTGCATCAATCCATCGGTGTCGATGTCAGGATTATCGATATATGCACAGCAACCGTCAATTACCTCACCCAGGTTGTGGGTAGCATATTGGTAGCCATACCTACTGCAATACCGTTACCACCATTTACCAGAAGATTAGGAATCTTGGTAGGCATCACGGTAGGTTCCTGCAGGGTATCATCGAAATTGTTGGTCATATCAACCGTTTCCTTGTCAAGGTCATCCATGATATGCTCACCCATCTTGGAGAGTCGGCACTCTGTATAACGCATGGCAGCAGGAGAGTCACCGTCAACAGAACCGAAGTTACCCTGTCCGTCAATCAAGGTATAACGCATGTTCCACTCCTGTCCCATACGCACCAGAGCGCCGTAAACAGAAGAGTCGCCGTGAGGGTGATACTTACCGAGCACCTCACCAACAACACGCGCACATTTCTTATAAGGTTTGTCACTGGTGTTTCCAATGCCGAGCATACCGTAAAGAATACGGCGGTGCACAGGCTTGAAACCATCACGTACATCAGGGAGGGCACGAGCCACGATAACTGACATCGAATAATCGATGTAGCTCGACTTCATCTCCTCCTCAATGTTGATCTTCATGATTCTATCATGATCCATTGTCTGATTTTCGTCCATTTCTTATATTAATGTATTATTGTTTATTCATTACTTTCAAAACGCCTGTTTTCCATCCGGAAATCGCGTTTAAGGGCATTTCCTTGCGTTCTAAGCCGTTTTACCCTTTTGAATTTCCCGACAAAGATACAAAAAAAAATGATACTAAAACGCTTTAGAGGCGAAAAATCGCATTATTTTAGCATTATTTGTATTTTAACAATGCAAAAAGTTGGCATATCATTTGCTATTATTGAAAATAATGTGTACTTTTGCACTGAAATATTAAAAAATATAAGCAAATATGATAAATCCGTTTTCACATATACAGGACATACTGAAAAGAAGTAGCAAAGAAGCAGCACGCACCATGGGAAGAGAAATCAGCGTGGAGCATCTGATGCTGAGTCTGATCAGCCAGAACGACAGCGATGTCAACAAGCTCCTGAAGGGCGCAGACATCAGTCCGATGGCTTTCAGCGGAGTCCTTAACAGCAAACTGGAAAAGCGTGTGGAAGAAACTCCTGCCGATAACGTGAAGGAGAACACCCACATCCCATTCAGCCAGATAACAGACAGCATTATCAGAGACTCTATCCGCGAGGCAAACAACTACGAGCACTCCAAGATTGTAGAGCCAAGACATCTGCTGCTTGCCATCTTAAGAAATGACAAGAACCCTGTAGCCAACTGGCTGAGTCAACTGGGTTTAAGCTACGACCGTGCCATCGAAATGCTCTATCCTACTGACAAGATGATGAGCAGAAGACAGAAGAGCCGAAGGATTTCAAAATGGAACCCCAAACACCAGATTCAGAAACCCCTGATGCTGACAGGCAGGAGGAAGCAGAGAATCTGGAGATGGCAGGTGGAATAGAAGCAGAAGATGACTACAACGAGCAGAACGACATGATGGAAACTGACGAAGAGCCATTCGATATGGAAAAGGACCAGAACCCGATGAGACTGTCTACCCGTCCAAATGGAACTCCGCGCAAAAAGAGCAGCACCCCTACCATCGACAAATTCAGTTTCGACCTGACCAAGCTGCAGCCGAAGGAAAATTGGATCCTGTCGTGGGCAGAGAGAAGGAGATTCAGCGTGTGCTCGAGATTCTGGGTCGCAGAAAGAAGAACAACCCAGTATTAATAGGTGAACCGGGCGTAGGAAAGAGTGCCATCGTAGAAGGACTGGCACAGCTCATCAACAACCAGGAAACATCGCCTATGTTCTTCAACAAGCGTCTGGTAAGTCTCGACCTGACTGCCATCGTTGCAGGAACCAAATTCCGCGGACAGTTTGAAGAGCGCATCAAGAATGTCATCAAGGAACTGGAGAACCATCCGGAGATCATCATCTTCATAGATGAGATTCACACCATGATAGGCGCCGGTTCCGGCGAAGGAAGCATGGATGCCGCCAACATTCTGAAACCAGCCTGGCAAGAGGTATCATCCAGTGTATCGGTGCCACCACGCTCGATGAGTATCGCAAGAGCATTGAGAAGGACGGAGCCTTGGAGCGCCGTTTCCAGAAGGTTATCGTTGAACCTACTACACGCGAAGAGACCCTGCTGATACTGCACAATATCAAGCAACATTACGAGAAGCATCACTGTGTGAGATATACAGACGAGGCTCTCGAGGCATGTGTCAAACTGACAGAGCGCTATATCACCGACCGCCACTTCCCAGACAAGGCTATCGACGTGATAGATGAAGCTGGCTCGCGCGTACATATTAATAATGCAAGTGTTCCTGCTCCATATATCAAGTTGGAAAAAGAACTGAAAAAGATAATCAGCAAGAAGCAGCAGGCTGTAGCAAACCAGAACTTCGAGATGGCTGCCTCATGCAGAGATGCCCAGACCAAGATTGAGAAAGAGATTGAGGACATGAAGGCGCAATGGCAGCAGGGAGAGATTGGCGAATATGTTGAGGTGACAGCCGAAGACATTGCCAACGTTATCAGCATGATGACCGGCGTACCGGCCCAACGTATGGCTGAGGGTGAAAGCAAACGTCTGAAAGATCTGGAACACACCCTGAAGCACAAGGTGATTGCTCAGGATAATGCCATCAACAAGATGGTAAAGACCATTCTGAGAAACCGTGTAGGCTTGCGCGACCCTAACCATCCTATTGGCGTATTCATGTTCCTGGGTCCTACAGGTGTAGGTAAGACCTATCTTGCCCAGAAACTTGCCGAGGAAATGTTTGGTTCGAAAGATTCACTCATCAGAATAGACATGAGCGAATTCTCCGAGAGTTTCAACACCTCACGTCTGGTAGGTGCACCTCCAGGATACGTAGGCTATAACGAAGGTGGACAGCTGACCGAAAAGGTACGCCGCAAACCATACAGCATCGTATTGCTCGACGAAATAGAGAAAGCCAACAGCAAGGTATTCAACCTGCTCTTACAGGTACTCGACGAAGGAAGACTTACCGATGGCAACGGCCGACTCATCGATTTCCGCAACACCATCATCATCATGACCTCTAATGCAGGAACCCGCCAGCTGAAAGATTTCGGCAGAGGCGTCGGCTTTACTTCTGCAGGTATAAAAGGCGGATTGGCGATGGATGAGAAAGACAAGGAGTATGCCCGCAGCATCGTCCAGAAGAGTCTGAGCAAGCAGTTTGCTCCAGAGTTTCTGAACCGTCTCGATGACATCATCACCTTCGACCAGCTGGATCTCAATGCCATCAAGCGCATCATCGACCTCGACCTGGAAGGACTGGTCAAGAGAATAGAAGACTTGGGATTCCATTTCCAGATTACCGAAAAGGCAAAGGAGATGGTAGCCAAGAAGGGATACGATGTGCAGTTTGGTGCCCGCCCACTCCGCCGCGCCATCCAGACCTACATCGAAGATTCCGTTTGCGAGATGTTACTCGATGGCACAATGAAGCCAGGCGACACCATCTCGGTAGGCAAAAATTCGAAAAAAGAAGAATTGACATTCAAGAAAGTATAATCTGAAGAGGGACTATCCACTGTCGATAGTCCCTCTTTTATTATGAACCCGGTATAGCAACCAACGAACTTTAGTTAATAAGAGTTAACCACGAGAAAAGTTTAGGCAATAATTTCTTATTTCAAAAAATATTCATTACCTTTGCATCTGCTTTCGGGCAAAAAGCCATGATGGCTCAGTTGGTAGAGCAACGCATTCGTAATGCGTGGGTCGCGGGTTCGAGTCCCGCTCGTGGCTCTTTCTTGTGAAAGGAGTTAGTATTTTCCTTCGCGAGATTAGCACATCGGTAGTGCACGGGCTTCCCAAGCCTGTGAGGCGGGTTCGACTCCCGTATCTCGCTCAGAACATCAGCAAACCCAGGGTTCAGCCCTGGGTTTCTTGTTTTATTAACATCTTTTCAATCTTCTACTACAACAAAATAACTCATTTCGAGTTATTATATAAATTAAACTAAGATAAAAGAATAATAATGAAGAAACATATCATACTTGTACTGGCGCTCGTCCTGTCTTCAGGGCCTCTTTTCGCACAGAGTTCACACATGACCGATGATCAGGTCATGAGCTTTGTGGTGAAAGAACATGAGCGTGGCACAGCCAATTCGCAGATTGTTACCAAACTGATGCAGCAAGGCGTAGACATCTCCCAGATTCGACGTGTACGCAATAAGTATCAGAAGATGTCGCAGCAGAACGAGCTCTACAGCACAACCGCTGCAGGAAATGCAGGCAACAAGAGAATGCGGACCAACAATGGTAAGCAAAGAGAAGATTACCAGGACAAGGACAATGAGAAGCAGGCTTCAACCTATAGCAATTATCGCATCCAGAGCAAACAGAACGACAGCTACTACTCATCTTATGATGAAACCAACCCAGATTATGACGATTTCAGCAAGGAAATGAACGCTCTGGTACCCGATACAGCTACCATGGTAAAACAGCTGCAGGCTGAGCTCAACCAGAAGCGCAGTAAGGTTTTCGGCCGTGACATCTTCAATAACAAAGACCTCAGTTTCGAGCCAAATATGAACATCGCTACCCCACAGAACTATCGTCTGGGGCCTGGCGATGCCGTCATCATAGATATCTATGGCGCCTCTCAGAAAACCATCGAGAGCACCGTTTCGCCAGATGGTGAAGTAACCATCGAGGGTTATGGACCGGTCAGCGTTTCAGGCTTGACCGTAGCTCAGGCTAATGCCCGCCTGCGCAATACCGTGGGCAGCAGATACCGTTCAAGCCGCATCAAGCTTACCGTAGGACAGACCAAGACCATCATGGTAAACGTGATGGGCGAGGTTAAGATTCCGGGCACCTATACCCTCTCAGCCTTCGCTACCGTATTCCATGCACTCTACATGCTGGCGGAACCAACGATCTGGGTACATTGCGAAACATCAAGGTATACAGACACAACAAACTGGTAACGGTTGTTGATATCTACGACTACATTCTGAACGGCAAACTGACGGGTAATGTCCGCCTTGCCGACAACGATGTCATCGTAGTAGGTCCATACGATTGTCTCGTAACCATCGCCGGAAAGGTCAAGCGCCCGATGATTTACGAAATGAAGAAGAACGAGAGCGTCAATTCCCTTCTGAAGTATTCCGGCGGTTTTACAGGCGATGCCTACAAGAAATCAGTAAGACTGAACCGCAAGACCGGCAGAGAACGTGCCGTATATAATATAGAAGAGTTCGACTTCTCCAGTTTCCGTATCGATGACGGCGACTCAATCAGCGTAGACAGCATCCTGCCACGCTACGCCAATACCGTAGAGGTGAAAGGAGCCGTATTCCGTCCGGGCATGTACAATCTGGGCGAGCAGATCAACAGCGTACGCACCCTGGTAGAGCATGCCGAAGGATTAACAGAGGAAGCCTTCACCAACCGTGCCGTAATGCACCGCATGAAGTCAGACCGCTCACTCGAAGTAGTAAGTGTAGACATCGCCGGCATTATGAACGGCAAGACTCCAGATATCCCATTGAAGGAAAACGATGTTCTCTTCATCCCTACCCGACAGGAAAAGATTGTAGAGCGCACCCTCACCATCCGTGGCGAAGTGCAGTATCCAGGCGTCTATCAATATGCCGACAATGAGACCCTCGAAGACTTCGTTCTTCAGGCAGGCGGTTTAACCGACAAGGCTTCAACCGTTAATGTAATGGTAAGCCGTAGAGTAATGGATGCCAAGGCTTTACGTCCAGATAGCGTTATCGCCAAGACCTACACCCTATCTCTTAAAGACGGCTTCGTTATCGACGGCACCCCTGGCTTCAAGCTGATGCCATTTGATGAAGTAATGATTCGTCAGAGTCCGGCTTATGTAGAGCAGCAGAACGTATCGATTACCGGTGAAGTGATGTTTGCCGGTCTCTATACATTAGACCGTCGCAACGCCCGCCTGAGTGAACTCTTCAAGAAGGCAGGTGGAGCTACCGACCAGGCATATCTCAAGGGAGCCCGCATCATCCGCAAAGCCAACGAGCAAGAGAAGCAGCGCATGGAGCAGTATTGAAGATGCAGCGCGAAGAGATACAGAAAAATCTTCTGCAACTAGCCTCCAGCAGCAACAATGCCAGTGCCATCTCGCAGACCTCTAAGGATGTAGAGCGTACCAACATAGAGAAGTTCAACGTACCTAGCGAATACCCTGTAGGTATCGATCTTCCTGAGGCATTGGCGAACCCAGGCAGTGATGCCGACATCATCTTGCGCGAGGGCGACCGTCTGGTCATTCCTCAGTACAATGGTACGGTAAAGATCAATGGTGCCGTAATGTTTGCCAACACGGTAGCCTACGAAAAGGGCAAGAAGGCAAGCTACTATATCGATCAGGCAGGTGGTTTTGCCTCAGATGCATTAAAGAGCAAAGCATACATCATCTATATGAATGGCAAGGTAGCCAAGCTCTCTCATGGTGCCAAAGTGCAGCCAGGCAGCGAGATTGTCATCCCAGCTAAGCTGAAGCGCAAGATGAGTACCGCCGAAATGATGAGTATGGGAAGCAGCATGAGCAGCATCGCCGCCATGATTGCTACGATTGCTAATATGAGTAAGTAATAAAAAAATGAACATATTCTCAAAACACATTAAAAACAAAAGAAACAGGATGTTAACAACTAACATCCTGTTTTCAGGCATTCTAAAGATTATCAGCCTCTCAACTTCACTACTTATCGTTCCTATTACTATAAATTATCTAAACAATGAAGTTTATGGAATATGGATGACCATATCATCTATGCTTTTTTGGATAAGCACTTTTGATATCGGGTTAGGAAATGGCATGCGCAATTATTTAACAAAATCCATATCGGAGAATAACTTACCTTTAGGACAAAAATATATTAGTACAACTCTAACTCTACTAAGTTTGATAGCAATTGCATTAGGTTTATTACTTTTAATTCCTTTGTTCACAATAAACTTCAATGTATTTTTCAATACATATGCAATAAACAATGTAGACTTGAGAAATGCCCTATTTGTTGCTTTGGCATTCACGTTGCTAAATTTTGTAACAAAGAATATTGGACTCATTTTTGTCGCAATGCAAAAATATGCAATAAATGATTTATTAGCAGTTTTGGGGAATATTACATCTTTAACAATTATCTATATTCTTACAAAAACAACTTCATCAAATCTATTGTATGTAATATTAGCATATACAGTAACACAATGTATAGTATATATATTTGCAGCAATTCCTTTGTTTACAAAGCATAAACAATTACGACCAAATTTTCACTGCTTTGACTGGAGCTTAAGCAAACAAATCGTCGGAAAAGGATTAGGATTCTTTAGTATACAGATAAGTAGCTGTTTAATCATATTTGGTGCTGCAAATGTATTCATAGCACAGAGTTGCGGACCAACTGCTGTAACAACGTACAATATAGCTTATAAGTTCTTCAACTTAATAATAATCGCTTACACCATTATACTCTCACCTATGTGGAATGCATATACCGATGCATATGTAAAAGGAGACACCAAATGGATTAATAAAACATTTAATAGAGCTCTAAAACTATGGGGGGTATCTGTATGTGGAGGAATAGTTATGCTAATTAGTTGTCAGTTTTTCTATCATCTTTGGATAGGCAATAAGGTTATAGTACCATTTACGGTTTCGCTATGCACCTTGATTTACGTTAGTTTTTTTAATTTGAATAACTGCGTTACATATCTTATAAATGGGTTGAACAAAATTCGTATCCAAATTATAACATCCTTAGTTATGACAACTATATACGTAACAACAGTTATATCGCTAGGCAAACATCTAAATATTGAAAGCATAGTCCTCTGTATGGCTGTCTGTTATGCAATTATGAGTTTCATTCATTTATATCAATGCAAACTTCTAATAAAAGGAAAAGCAACGGGAATATGGAATAAGTAATATTACTATTCCAAAGATAATAATTCAAAAACATGCAAGATTATTTGCATATATCAAAAGAATGTATTACTTTTGCATACGATGAAAGAATATAATCGTTCAAAAAAGGAAGTCTATTTATGAGTAATAAAATAAGTGTAATAACAGTAGTATACAATGATGTAGCACATATACGCGACACCATGGAAAGTTTCTTCTCACAAACATGGGAAGACAAAGAGTATATTGTTATTGATGGAGGCAGTACTGACGGAACTGCAGCAATTATCAAAGAATATGCCTCTCGCCTTGCCTTTTGGTGTTCAGAAAAAGACAAGGGCATCTATGATGCAATGAATAAAGGTATAATGCACGCAACAGGCGACTGGATAAATATACTCAACAGTGGAGATTCTTATGCCAGTAATGATGTCTTCGATAAAATCTTTTTAGGAAAGAACTACAACAATATTTCGGTAATATATGGGAATAGTATAGAAATCAATAATGGTGTTGAGATGTTTACTCCTGCAAACGAAGATTATCACGTGCTTTCTCAAAAGGTTGCATTTCGACATGGATCATGCTTAATCAAAACGGATGTTCAAAAAGCAAATCTTTTTGACTTAACCCTCAAGGAAAAACTTGGTTATGCTCTTGATTTTGAGATGATACATCGCTTATATAAAAATGGCTATAAATTCAAAAAGGTTAATTTGAATATCGAAAAATATGAGGCAGATGGAACATCAGCACATTCTCTTAAAAGTATCTGGTATAATTATCTCATTATTTCAGGGAAAAGGTTTAAAATCACCACCCTTCCTTATTTAATAAAAAAAATGGGATTTAGATTATTATCCATCTCACCATTCTACCGATATTTGAAAGGTTTCTTTATAGATATATGATAAATGATATATTGCCTCATATACCAATTTGGAGAATAAGAAAACTATACCTAAAAGGTATTGGCATGAAGATAGGTAAGAATAGTTTTATTATGAAATCAAACTATTTCCTGAGTCCTTGGTTAATAACTATCGGTAATGGATCACATATAAACAGAGGGGGTACACTTGATGGTAGAGGTATCATTGAAATAGGCAATAACGTTTCAATATCTCATGGTGTAAAATTAATAACAGGCGGGCACAACATAAGACATCGGAACTTCCCTGGAATATATGAAAAGATAAAAATTGAAGATTATGCGTGGCTTGGTGTCAATTGTGTTATTCTAAAAGGAATAACGATAGGAAAAGGAGCTGTTGTTGCAGCAGGAGCTGTTGTAACAAAAGATGTACCTGAATATACTATAGTTGGAGGAATCCCAGCGAAGCCGATAGGCAAACGTACAAAGAATTTAGATTACAAATGTATTTGGAATGAACCATTTACATAATTTAATATAAAAAAAACAATGAATAATATAAAAACGAACGAAATAAACATTATAGAACTTGTAAACAAAGTTCTAAAAGAAAAAAAGACAATGTTAGTATTTATAACATTCTCTCTTGTGCTTGGAATCAGCTATGCAATTGGCCAACAAAAGAGATATACAGCTTTTGTTACAATAGCTCCTGAAGCTAATAGCATGGGTATGTCACAAAGTTTGAGTGACATTGCCGGTGTTATAGGTGTAGATTTAGGTAGTAGCAATACTGGGATTGATGCTATTTATCCGGAAATATATCCAAATATCTTTGCATCTAAAGATTTTGTAATTAAGTTATTCAACATACCTGTTGTTTATAAAGGAGAAAAAAAAACATACTATAATCATATCTTGAAGGATGAAAAAACTCCATATTATAAGATTCCATACAAGTATCTTACATCATTATTAAAAAATAAAGATAACGAACATAAAAATCACATTAAATTGAATTCCTTTCAACTTACAAAGGAACAAGATGCCGTATGCAACTCTATTATAAGTAAAATAGATTGTCAAATGGATAAAGGATCAAGTATTATCAACATTTCTGCAGAAGATGTTGATCCATACATTGCAGCATGCATTGCTGATACATTACAACACCGTCTACAAGATTATATAACACAATACAGAACACAAAAAGCAAGACTAGACTATACAAATGCTGTTAAATTAAATAAAGATGCACAAGCAAAATACGAAAAACTACGTAAAAAATATACTTCTTTCGCAGATGCGAATACCGATGTTTTGCTTAAATCATACCAAGCAACGCTAGAAGATATGGAAAACGATTTACAATTAAAATACAACAACTATGCATCAACTCAACAACAAGTACAAAAAGCTCTAGATAAAATACAAGAAAAGACTCCTGCATTTACAATTATACAAGGAGCATCTGTACCATTGAAAGCTTCAACCGTTCCAAGAACTATTATTGTTCTAATATCAATTATTATTGGTGTTATGATAGATATAATATGGGTGTTAGGAATGAAAGATAACATAAAGAAAATCAAATTATAGAAATGGCATACGCTTATCCATATATTCTTTTATTGCTTACTTTTGCTATACTCGCTATAGTAAACAAGTATTATGAATACGCAAAGGAAAAACAAATAGCAATTAACATTATAGCATTGTTGATTTATGTTTTTTTCTTTGGGTTTAGAGGATTTGTGGCTTATGACTGGACTGCATATTTTAATGTTTTCTCTAACATACCGGATCTTCATACTTTCTTTAAAGAAAATACTTCTCGCTTTAAAATAGAACCGGGATTCTTGTTACTTGTAGCTACATGTAAAACAATTATGCCATCATATTTGTTCTTTCAATTAACATGCACTATTATAAATACAACATTACTAACAAGATTCATCAAAAGATATACAAACAACATACCAGCCGTATTGGTGATATTTATTTGTATGGCAGGTTTGGAATTAAGCATCGATTTGATGAGAAATTCTCTTTCTATTTTCATATTCCTTAATGCAATTCCATTTATTGAGAAAAAACAACCTGTCCGCTATTTCATAATATGTGCATTAGCTGCAAGTTTTCACACATCTGCACTTATATACATACCTGCATATTTCATATTAAATAAGAAGCTGAACAAAAGGTTCTTTCTTATTGTATTTATTATTGCCAATATCATATGTGTATTTCGTATACCTATTATCAAAACAATAACTATATTTAGTACAAATTTAATATCACCAACAACAGCTCAATACATTAATGCATATATGAGTTTTGATAGTGAAGGTTCACCATTAGGGATTGGATATTTAGAAAAACTATTTACAGGAATAATGCTTTTTTGCTATATGGATAAATTAAAAGCTCTAAGAAAAAACTATATATTGATAAATAGTATGTTTCTATATATAATTTTAAACCTTTTTCTTGGAGAATTCCGAACAATTAGTATCCGTTGTTCAAACTTGTTTGCATTCGCATATTGGATTGTTTGGTTAGATTTACTCAAATGTTTTTACTATAAGAGTAACAAAGTCATTTATTTCATAATTCTCTGCATGTATTGCATATTGAAAATCTACAGTGGATGTTCTGGGTCCATGTCGCAATATTATAACGTTCTCTTGGAAGAACAATCACATAATGAAAGATTTATTTATTTCAGACAACATCAAAATGACAAAAAGTAATATGAAAAAAGTAATATATATAAATTACATAAAGCAATATGGACATATCAATTTCGATAAGATCCATATCAATGCGTTAGTCTCGCAAGGATACGATGTAAAAATAATTATGCATAAAGATATTGCAAACAAACTTCCCTATTCAAAAGAAATATACGCATTAGTTTTACCGACATGGATGGGCTATTCTTCTAAAAATGGGATCATTAACAGATTGGTATACATAGCCACACTCCTTTTCATAAAATTTAAAATATCTTTTAAGAGTTACAATTATTGCATTATCTCAAATCTTGATGAAATATCAATGGCATTATGTCCTTTAACAAAGGATATGTTCCTTATATGTCATGGCAACAGCAAAAATTTCACTAATGCAATAAAAAAGATATTTTTGCACAAGTTAGCTTTATCTTGCACCTTCATCGTTTTTAACAATCAAATGGCAAAACCTTTTTTAAAAAATGGTATAACTTGCATTAGAATTATCTCACATGGTTGCGTAGCTCCATTTGTAAATATGAAAGTTCATTCTGAATATGCTTTTATGAAAAAATATAAGCATATTATATTTCATCCATCATCAAAAACAGATGTAAACTTTGTCAATATGATATATAATGAAAATGTCAACAAATCTCTTAAAGAAAATGAAACATTACTAGTTCTTAGGAATAATCCTTTAAAAGATAAAAAAATGAGTAATATCATATTCATAAACAAATACTTAAACAATATGGAATATCAATATTTATTTTCACTCTCAGAAATAATCTTATTAGCTTATCCGTCGTCATTTCATTATCAGGTAAGTGGCGTTAGTTTTGAATGCATTTCCAATAACAAAAAATTACTAGCACTAAGGAATGAATCTCTTATTTATTGTGGAGATTTTTATAACTATGATCCTTTCTTCAATAATGCTGATAATTTTATTAATAAGATTATATATTTAAACAAAACAAAGAACTCAGGGTTAGTAATTACTCCCCAAGAAGTGACCCCAAACTACAAAGCTATATTAAAATGATTAGAACAAAAGTTATTCTATACAATATATTTGCTCTCCTATCGTTTTAATAATGAAGATTATAAACAAAACTAAGAAATAATGTATAATATACCAATTCTGCTTATAATATTTAAGCGCAAAGACGTTACGTTAAGGACTTTAGAGTCAATAAAAGCTATTAAGCCAACAACACTCTACATCGCAGGTGATGGAGCCAGAGAGTATATTTCTGGCGAAAAAGAAAAGGTTGACACAACTAGAAAAGCGGTATTGGATGCTATCGACTGGGACTGTAAGGTAAAGACTCGCTTTCTAGAAGAAAATCAAGGATGCAGCAAAGGCGTCTATAACGCTATCAATTGGCTATTTGAGAATGAAAAATGGGGCATCATCATAGAAGACGACTGCATGCTGAGATCCTCATTCTTCCCTTTTGCAGAAGAAATGCTACAAAGATACAAAGATGATTTACGAATAGGAATGATTGATGCAGCCAACTATCTTCCTGAGATAGAGATACCAGACTCTTACGGATTCAGTAGATACAAATCGACAAACGGATGGGCAACTTGGCGCAGAGTATGGAAACTCATGGATCTTGACATGAAATGGAGAGATGGAGTTTATGAGGACTCTATTATTGCAAATATGTCATACAAGTCAAAAGAACATAATTATTGGAAATATAGGCTGAAAGCTATTGATGAAAATGATGTCAGCGCATGGGATTGGCAGTGGTATTTCACATTAGCAGCACATAACATGTTAGGTATATATCCGAAATATAGCCTTACCACCAATATTGGTTTTGGCGAAGATGCAACACATACCAGCAATGGTGAGATGCCTTCATACTATATATCAGATAAAGATTTGGATTTTCCTCTTCAACATCCGAAATATATGGTTCCATATTTGCCGTTTGAAAAGGAATTCTATGAGAAATTAAATGATACTAACTATGAGAAAATCAAACGTCTCATACCATTCTCGCTTAAAAGAAAAATCAAGAAGTTGCTAAAAAAATAACTACAAATGTAAAATTACAGTTAAAAAAACACCCAAAAAATGAAACTGAAAATAAAAACTCCTGTAGGGAATTATTATTACAAATATATTCCCATTTATCTGGGAATCAAACCAATAAACAAGGTTATTGCAAAAGAGAACTTACTACTTCTCAAAAGCATTTTAGACAATAATAATGTATTATTTCTACTCTCTTTTGGCACCCTTTTAGGAGCTGTTAGAGAGCATGACTTCATTAGCCACGATGAAGATATTGATCTTATTTTGTTTAAGAAAGATTTGCCAAAATTTCTTTCTCTTCTCTTTGTGCTCAGAGAAAACGGGTTTGAAATCGTAAGATATGAGTCAAGAGGCTTTCTATCCATCATGAGAAAAGGAGAATATATTGATATCTATTTCTTTGATGATTACCCAGAAGATTGTTCTCTCTCCTATTGCTGCAGAGACATGTATTCTAAAAAGTTGCTCGAAGATACAGCAGAAATAGAATTTCAAGGAGCCATGTTCCAAGCACCAAGAGACTACGAACAGTACTTGGAGTTCAACTATGGAAGCAATTGGAAGACGCCTATCCCATACGTCAGTTTTAAGATGTCAAAGATTCAAAAAGCAAAGGTTCTATGCTTGCAATATGCCAAAATGCTGCTGCCTGAGGCTATAACAGAAAAGTTGCAAAAAAAAGCAGACAAACCTTACATAGACAAATGGGTAAAGAAAGCAAAAGAATTCAAATTCTAAGGCGAAGGCAACTATGACTTTGCTTTTAAAAACAATATAAAAATTATAAGAATATGCAAGCAATCATTTTGGCTGCCGGGATGGGCAAACGGCTCGGCGAATACACAAAAGACAACACAAAATGTATGTTGCCTATAAATGGAGAAAGACTCATTGACAGAACTTTGAGCATATTATCCAATCTCCAAATCAAAAATGTAACCATTGTAATTGGCTACAAGGGAGAAAAACTTAAAAAACACATAGGCTCTAGATATAAAAAGACATTGAACATAGAATACATCGAAAATCCAATTTACGACAAGACGAACAACATCTACTCTCTGTCACTTGCACAAGACAAGATGATGAAAGACGATACGTTGCTCTTCGAATCTGATCTTATTTACGAAGAAGGAATCGTAAAGAATTTATTGGATAATCCATGGCCCAATCTAGCACTTGTAGCAAAATGGGAGTATTGGATGGATGGAACTGTCGTAAAGATAGACAAAGACAAAAATATACTCAGTTTCGTTTCAAAAGAACTTTTTGATTTTCATAATACGAACGAGTATTATAAGACTATCAACATCTACAAATTCAGCCAGGAATTTGCCAAAAACAAGTACATTCCTTTCCTACAAGCATATTGCAAGGCATGGGGCAATAATGAATATTACGAAGAAGTACTCAAGGTGCTAACATTTCTCAACAGAACCGATTTGAAGGCTCTGCCTATCGGAAATGAGAATGGTATGAAATTGACGATGTACAAGACCTCGACATTGCCGAAACGCTTTTTGCAAACGAAAGAGACATTCTGAAGAAATACCATAAACGCTATGGCGGATTCTGGCGTTTTCCAAAGATGTTGGATTTCTGCTATCTCGTCAATCCATACTTCCCAACCCAGCACATGAAAGAAGAGATGAAAGCATGCTTCGATACACTACTAACAGAATACCCTTCAGGCATGTTCGTCAACTCACTATTGGCAGGAAAATATTTCAACATTAAACAAGATTATGTCGTGGTAGGAAATGGAGCAGCAGAACTCATCAAAAGCATAATGAAAGAAATGAAAGGCAAGATTGGAATCGTCTATCCAACATTCGAGGAATATCCAAACAGACTTAACAAAGACGCAATCGTACCATTCAATGCAACCAGAAAAGACTACAACTATACTGCCGAGGATTTAAAAACCTACTTCGGAGACAAGAAAATCGAGTACCTACTGGTTATCAACCCAGACAACCCTTCAGGCAATTTCATTACGACCAAAGAGATTATCAATTGGTACAATGGTGCAAGGACAAAGACATACATATTATCATTGACGAATCGTTCGTCGATTTCAGTGAAGATTTCGAAAATAACAGCCTATTGCACAACGAGATTCTCGAAGCATACCCCAACCTTAAGGTCATCAAGAGCATATCGAAATCGTACGGAGTACCTGGACTGCGCCTTGGCATATTAGCTTCTTGCGACACAGAACTTATCAGCCATATCAAGAAAGATGTGTCCATCTGGAATATAAATTCCTTTGGCGAATACTACATGCAAATCTTTGGCAAATACAGCAAGGACTATGTATCCGCATGCCATGAATTTATTCAAGAGCGCAAACGCTTCCAAATAGAAATGTCAAAGATTTCATTTATCCGCGTTGTACCTTCGCAAGCCAACTTCTTTATGATAGAGATATCTGGCAGATTCACATCGGAGACTTTGTCTGAAACTTTGCTAAAGAAATATAATATACTCATCAAGAGCTGCAATACGAAAAAAGGATTAGAAAACAAAAACTACGTAAGAATCGCGTTAGAAGTAAACACGATAACGACCTTTTGATTGAGGCTTTGAAAGAATTAGATAACAACAAAGTATCCTAAAAAGAAATCGAGTTTAGGGCAATCAACAGAACACCCTAAACTCGAAAATTTTATACAGAAACTTCAAACAGATAAACAATTCATTGGTATAGATGCCATTGTCTCTACAAGCTTTTACATCCTCCTTTATGAGAGTAAGACGGCTTTGGAGATTGCTGTTGCTGGCTCCACCTGTCCGCATCGTAACGAAATCCTTAGGGATATATCGGCTCGAAATCTTGTGCTTCCTGAATAAACGAACCATCATCTCGTAGTCAGAACCAATCTTGTAATCGAGACGATACAAGCCCGACTTGTCAAAGACTTGTCGCTTACAATAAAACGATGGATGAGCAGGCATGAAACCAAAACGAAGCCAAAAAGGAGAGAACAGTCTAGACGAGTAATATCTCACACACTTATCAGGTACACCATCCTTGATGAAATGTATATCTCCATATATAGCATCCACATTCTGACATTTAAAAGCGTCTGCAATGGTATGAAGTATATCATCACTTGTATAATAATCGTCTGAATTTAAAATACCAATTATATCTCCAGAAGCCATTTTTATGCCTTTATTCATGGCATCATAAATACCTTTATCTTTTTCAGATACCCATTTCAGTCTACCAGAGAATTCTGATTCATAACTTTTCACAATGTCAATAGTTTCATCTGTTGACCCACCATCAACAATGATATATTCAAAATCTTTATTTGTTTGACACAATACAGATTTTATCGTATCATTTATTGTTTCAGCGCTATTATATGTTGCAGTTATTATTGAAATCATTATTTCATGCATTAATTAAAATTTCATTTATTTATATTATATATAACTAACTTTTCTACATATTATTGCTTTAAAATTATTTTTTTAACTACATATCTCAAGACAATGCCCCAAAAGGTTTATAGAAAAGAACATGCTTACTTCACTATATTCTTCATATTTTCTTCCAATCTATCAGCTCTACTTTGCCTGTCAAACTCGAGGGCTAAAGAGATAACTGGCTTGGAAGATGCAGCATAGGCATCAACATAATGACGAGAAGAGATTTGATGTGAGGCAGAAACTACACCACCATTATCAGACATCTTAAGTTCTAAAATGTAGATATTTTCTGAAGTTTCAACCACCAAATCTATTCTACCTGCAGATATCTGCTGTTCCTCTGAGACCTTAAAGCCACAGAGATAGAAAATGTTCTTCAGGATAAAACGGAAATGCTCCTCAAAAACAAAACTCTCCTTCTTTTGAGTACTGTAAGGAGTGCCAGCAACCAACTGCTTAAGACAAAACATACTCCTATCAATATTAGCAGCTAGCATCGATATCTTTAATTCTTGAATAGCATTGCTTACTTGCGAAGACTCCTTATGCAACATTATCGGAAGAATCATACCAAACATCGCATTTCGGACTTCTCGGTTAGGATAACCTAACATATAACTGCTACCTACTACCTTTTTGATTGTAAGATAACCGGACTGATAAAGGAAGAGTTTTGGATCATTCATATTGACATCACTCATTTCCAAATAGTCAGAATCAATCAAACAATTGTCCAGCTCAGGAATCTCGTTGATGAATTTACGCAAGACCTTGAGCAACATTTCGTTGGAACCAGAAGCTATCCAATAAGAATTTAGACGCAGATTAGCCAAGGCATTACAGACACTAAAAGGATTGTAAACACCGACGAGACTACGAGAGAAATGATAGCCATCATAGATAGAACTCATTGTATCCATAAGGGCACTCTTCGTGATAGCATAGTTATCTGCCAATTCAGATAGCTGTTCTGAAAAATAGAACTGAATTTCATCTTTAGTCAAACCACATATTGTTGCATACTCATTTCTAAAACTGACATTAGTTAATGTATTAAGCATACTAAACAAACTTATCTGAGTAAACTTAGTAATGCCAGTAATAAAGACGCACTTGATGCAGTAACCATAGTCTTTTAACCCTGTAAAGAAGTTACGATATATCTCACGGCATGCATCATGATGATTGGTCTCATAAGTATGCTGCAAAGGAACATCATACTCATCAACTATAATGGCTATCTGTACTCCCGCCTGTTCGTATGCTCTCTGAATGATACCATTTAAACGATTACCTAAAGACTGCTCATCTGGATTTCTGCCATATATTTTCTCGTATGAAGACAATACATTGTTCAAATATTCTGTAAGCGTCTGTGCAGAAGAACCACCCAAACTCATACTGAAATAGATTACAGGACGTTTTACCCACTCCGATTCAAGTTCCATCATTTTGAGACCTTCAAAGAGTTCCTTTCTACCCTCAAAATAACACTTAAGGGTAGAGCACAAAAGAGACTTACCGAAACGGCGTGGACGGCTCAGGTAATTGTATTTAGTACCATTAGCCAGTTTCCAAACCATATCAGTCTTATCGGCATAGATATAATGATCTCTACGCATCTCTTAGGGGGTATTTTAAAAATGGCAGTTAAAGTTGCTATTAATGGTTTCGGCCGTATTGGTCGTCTCGCTTTCAGACAAATGTTCGATGCAGAAGGTTATGAAGTTGTTGCAATCAATGACTTAACAAGCCCAAAAATGCTTGCTCACCTTCTTAAATACGATTCTACTCAGGGTAGATATGAATATGCTGACAGCGTTGAAGCTGGTGAAAACTCCATTACTGTAAATGGTAAAGAAATCACTATCTATGCTAAACCAAATCCTGAAGAATTACCTTGGGGCGAACTTGATGTAGACGTAGTTTTAGAATGCACAGGTTTCTTTGCTTCCAAAGCTAAAGCAGAAGCTCATATCAAAGCTGGTGCTAAAAAAGTTGTTATCTCCGCTCCTGCTGGTAACGATCTTCCTACAATCGTTTACAATGTAAACCATGAAACTTTAAAAGCTAGCGATACAGTTATTTCCGCTGCTTCTTGTACAACTAACTGCTTAGCTCCAATGGCTAACGCTCTTAACAAACTTGCTCCTATCCAGAGCGGTATCATGACTACAGTTCATGCTTACACTGGTGACCAGATGACTCTTGATGGCCCTCAGCGTAAAGGTGACTTACGTCGTTCCCGTGCTGCAGCTGTTAATATCGTTCCTAACTCCACTGGTGCTGCAAAAGCTATCGGTCTTGTTATTCCTGAATTAAACGGTAAATTAATCGGCTCCGCACAGCGCGTTCCTACCCCTACAGGATCTACTACTATTTTAGTAGCAGTTGTAAAAGGCCATGTAACTGTTGATGAAATCAATGCTGCTATGAAAGCTGCTGCAACTGAATCTTTCGGTTACACTGAAGAACAACTCGTATCCAGCGATGTTATCGGTATGAGATTTGGTTCCCTCTTCGATGCAACTCAGACTATGGTTGCTCCTATGGAAGATGGCAACACTCAAGTACAAGTTGTTTCTTGGTATGATAACGAAAACAGCTACACTAGCCAGATGGTTCGTACAATTAAATACTTCGCTGAACTTAAGTAATTTGATTTGTGCAGCCTTTTATGGACCGGTCTTAAAAAGGCCGGTCCTATTTTGAATTTACGGAGGGTTTTATTTAATGAATAAGAAATCTATTAGAGACATTGATGTAAACGGTAAAAAAGTCTTTATTCGTGTAGACTTTAACGTACCAATGGACGAAAATCAAAACATCACTAATGACAAACGTATTCGTGCTACATTACCTACTTTAAATTATCTTTTAGAAAACAATGCAGCAATTATTCTTGCTTGCCATGTTGGTCGTCCAAAAGGACAGAGAGTTCCTGAATTATCTGTTAAACCTATCGTTGCTAGACTTTCTGAACTCTTAGGTAAAGAAGTTAAATATGCTGAAGATTGTGTTGGCGAAGCTGCAAGTAAAGCTGCTGCTGATTTAAAACCAGGTGAAGTATTACTTCTTGAAAACCTCCGTTATCACAATGAAGAAACTAAAAATGATCCTGAATTTGCAAAACAACTTGCTTCTTTAGCAGATGTTGCTGTTGATGATGCATTTGGTGTATCTCACAGAGCACATGCTTCTAACGCTGGTATCGCTCAGTATGTAGAAGTTGTTGGCGGTTTCTTAATTGAAAAAGAAATTCAGTTCATTGGTAAAGCATTATCCAATCCAGAACGTCCTTTCGTTGCTATCATTGGTGGTGCAAAAGTTTCTGACAAAATCGGTGTTATTTCCAACTTATTAGAAAAAGCTGATGCAGTTGTAATCGGTGGCGGTATGGCAAATACATTCCTCGCTGCTCAAGGTAAAGGTATTGGTTCTTCTTTATTCGAAGAAGAAAAATTACCACTTGCTAAAGAATTACTTGCAAAAGCTGAAGAAAAAGGCGTAAAAGTATTCCTTCCTGCTGAAGTTGTTGTTGCAGATAAATTTGCAGCAGATGCAAATCACAAAACTGTATCCGTTGATGAAGTTCCAGCTGACTGGATGATTCTTGACAATAAATTCAGCAAAGAATGCCAAGAAGCTTTAGAAAATGCAAAAACAATCGTATGGAATGGACCTATGGGTGTATTCGAATTTGATGCATTCGCTCATGGTACTGAAGATATCGCTCATGCAGTTGCTGAATCCACTGGTATCAGCATTGTTGGTGGCGGTGACTCCATTGCTGCTCTTAAGAAAACTGGTCTTTCCGACAAAATTACTCACATTTCCACTGGTGGCGGTGCTACATTAGAATTCCTCGAAGGTAAACCAATGCCAGGTATTGCAGCTATTGCTGACAAATAATAAAAATAAATTATAAAGAGGTTGATTTGATAATGCGTAAACCTATTATTGCTGGTAACTGGAAAATGAACAATACAGTAGCTGCTGGTACTGCTCTTGTAAAAGAATTAGCTCCACTTGTAAAAGATAACAATGCTGTAGATATCGTTGTATGCCCAACATTTACTGCTCTTGCTGCTGTTTGTGAAGCTGTAAAAGGTACTAACATTCATGTTGGTGCTCAGAACGTTCATTGGGAAAAAAGCGGTGCTTTCACTGGCGAAATTTCCGCTGAAATGCTCACAGAACTTGGCGTTGAATATGTTGTAATCGGTCACTCTGAACGTCGTGAAATGTTTGGTGAAACTGATGAATATGTAAATAAACGTGCAAAAGCTGCATTAGCTGCTGGTATTACTCCTATCATTTGCTGTGGTGAAACTTTAGAAACTCGTGAAGCTGGTACAACTAATGATTTCGTTAGTGGTCAGATCGAAGCTGCACTTGAAGGTTTAACTGATCAGCAAGTTGCTAGCCTTGTTATTGCTTATGAACCAATCTGGGCTATCGGTACTGGTAAAACTGCTACATTTGAACAAGCTGAAGAAGTTTGCGCTTGCATTCGTGAAACTGTTAAAGCTATGTTTGATGAAGCTACTAGCGATGCTGTTCGTATTCAATATGGCGGAAGTGTAAAACCTGCTACTATTGATGGTTTAATGCAAAAACCAAACGTTGATGGTGCTTTAGTTGGTGGCGCTTCTTTAAAAGCTGCTGATTTCAGTGCTATTGTTAACTTTAAATAATTTTTATTATTGATGAACCGTGTGGCACATGGGGATTGCCTGTAATGCAGGAAGCACACATCATAGTAAATTATAAAATGATTTTAACTGGTGTGTGCTATGCTATTTTAAAATTAATAGATTGAGGTAGTGTAATAATGTCAAAACTTAACGCTCCTGTTGCTTTAATTATTATGGATGGTTGGGGAGTTGGCGATGCTCAAAGCACAACTAATGCTGTTAATGTAGGTAAAACACCTGTTATTGATGGTTTAACAGCAAAATATCCTCATGCTCAACTTGCTTGCTCTGGTGAAGCAGTAGGTCTTCCTGATGGACAAATGGGAAATTCCGAAGTTGGTCATACAAATATTGGTGCTGGTCGTATCGTTTATCAAGAATTAACACGTATTACAAAAGCTATACGTGAAGGTGCATTCTTCAAAAATCCTGTATTTTTGGATGTTATCAATGCTGTTAAGAAAAACAATGGTGCGCTTCATTTAATGGGATTATTATCCGATGGTGGCGTTCATAGCCATAATAGTCATCTTTATGCACTCTTACAGCTTGCAAAACAAGAAGGCGTTGAAAACGTTTTTCGTTCATGCTTTCCTTGATGGACGTGATGTACCACCATCTAGTGCTGCTGATTATTTAGCTGAGCTTGAAGCTAAATTAAAAGAAATTGGCGTTGGTAAAATAGCTACAATTTCTGGTCGTTATTATGCTATGGACCGTGATAAACGTTGGGATCGTGTTCAGAAAGCTTATAATGCTATCGCTTTAGGCGAAGGTGTAAAACAAGCTTCTAGCGAACTTGCAATTAAAAATTCTTATGAAGAAGATACTACTGATGAATTTGTTGTTCCTGTTGTTGTTGGCAACTATGCAGGTATGACAAGCAATGATGGAGCTATTTTCTTTAACTTCCGTCCTGATAGAGCACGTGAACTTACTCATGCTTTTGTGGACACTACTTTTGATGGCTTTGCTCGCAATGAAGATTTGAAAATTCCATTTGCAACAATGACTCAATATGAAAAAGGTATGAACGTAGAAATTGCTTATAAACCTGAGTCTTTAACAAATACTTTAGGTGAATATGTAAGCAAACTCGGTTACACTCAACTTCGTATTGCAGAAACTGAAAAATATGCACATGTAACTTTCTTCTTTAACGGTGGTATTGAACAGCCTTATGAAGGTGAAGATCGTATATTAGTACCTTCTCCAAAAGTTGCTACTTATGATTTACAACCTGAAATGAGTGCTATTGAAGTTACTGATAAAGTTGTAGAAGCTATTTTATCTAAAAAATATGATTTCATCATTTTAAACTATGCTAATGGTGATATGGTTGGTCATACAGGTGTTATGGAAGCAGCTGTAAAAGCTGTAGAAACTGTAGATACTTGTGTTGGTCGCTTTGTAGATGCAATAAAACAAGTTGGCGGTACTGTATGTATTACAGCTGACCATGGTAATGCTGAAAAAATGTTAGATGAAGAAACTAAAGAAGCATTTACAGCACATACTACAAATCCTGTACCATTTATCGTAGTTTCTGATAAAGTAAAAGAAGTTAAAGATGGTGCTTTATGTGATATTGCTCCAACTTTATTGAAATTAGCAGGTCTTGAAGTTCCAGCAGAAATGACTGGAAAAGCTTTAATCGATTAATATTATCTTATTAATAGATTAAGTTTTAATATAAGATTATATTATTGAAATAAGAAAAACTATTGTTATTTTAAGTTTTAGTTTCATAAACTTGAATAATGATATCATATAATGATATAATGTATATCGTGTATAAAATGTATATATTAAGGAGAGGAAACAAAGATGATCTATTCACAAGAAGTGTCTAATATGACATGTGTGGCAAAAGGCATTGAAAAACATGGCCCAGCTCCAATTCCTGAAGAAGGCAAATGGGTACAGGCTAAAGAAATTAAAGATATCAGCGGTTTAACTCATGGTGTTGGCTGGTGTGCTCCTCAACAGGGTGCATGTAAACTAACTCTTAATGTTAAAGAAGGCGTTATCCAAGAAGCTTTAGTAGAAACTATTGGTTGCTCTGGTATGACTCATTCCGCAGCTATGGCTTCTGAAATTCTTCCTGGTAAAACTATTCTTGAAGCATTAAACACAGACCTCGTTTGTGATGCTATTAACACTGCTATGAGAGAATTATTCCTCCAGATTGTATACGGTAGAACTCAGACTGCATCTCCGAAGGTGGTCTTCCTATCGGTGCTGGCCTCGAAGACCTTGGTAAAGGTTTAAGAAGCCAAGTTGGTACTATGTATGGTACACTTGAAAAAGGTCCTCGTTATCTTGAACTTGCTGAAGGTTATGTAACAAGAATTGCTCTTGATGCAGAAGATCGTATCATTGGTTATGAATTCGTTCACCTCGGCAAAATGATGGAAATGATCACTAAAAAAGGTATTCCTGCACAGGAAGCTTTAGAAAAAGCAAAAGGTACTTATGGACGTTTTGCTGACGCTGCAAGATACGTAGATCCTCGTAAAGAATAATACAAGAAAATAGGAAGGAATGAAAATAAATGGCATTGTTTGAAAGTTACGAACGTCGTATTGACAAAATTAACAAAGCTTTAGACAGCTATGGCATCTCTTCTTTAGAAGAAGCTAAAAAAATCTGTGATGATAAAGGCATAGATGTAGCTAAAATCGTTAAAGATACACAGCCAATCTGCTTTGAAAATGCTTGCTGGGCTTACACAGTAGGTGCAGCTATGGCTATTAAAAAAGGTACTACAAAAGCTGTAGAAGCTGCTAAAATTATTGGTGAAGGTTTACAGGCTTTCTGTATTCCAGGTTCTGTTGCTGAAAACAGAAAAGTTGGTTTAGGTCATGGTAATCTTGCATCCATGCTTTTAAGTGAAGATGCAAAATGCTTTGCTTTCCTTGCTGGTCATGAATCTTTTGCTGCTGCAGAAGGTGCTATTAAAATTGCTGAAAAAGCAAACAAAGTAAGAAAAGAACCATTAAAAGTTATTTTAAATGGTCTTGGTAAAGATGCTGCTCAGATCATCTCTCGTATCAACGGCTTCACTTATGTTCAGACTCAGTTTGATTATGCTACAGGTGAAGTTAGTGTAGTTAATGAAACTGCATATTCTAACGGTCCTCGTGCTGCTATCAAATGCTATGGTGCAGATAGCGTTCAAGAAGGCGTTGCAATTATGCACAAAGAAGATGTTGACATCTCTATCACTGGTAACTCTACTAATCCTACCCGTTTCCAACATCCAGTAGCTGGTTGCTACAAAAAAGAATGTATCGAAAAGGGTAAAAAATATTTCTCCGTTGCTTCCGGTGGCGGTACTGGTAGAACATTGCATCCAGATAACATGGCAGCAGGTCCTGCTTCCTATGGTATGACTGATACTATGGGTCGTATGCACTCTGATGCTCAGTTTGCAGGTTCTTCTTCTGTTCCTGCTCACGTAGAATGATGGGTCTTATCGGTATGGGTAACAACCCTATGGTAGGCGCTAGCGTAGCAGTAGCAGTAGCTATTGAAGAAGCAATGAGCAAATAAAATTTATTTATTATTA
>ENA-OQER01000220-OQER01000220.1-human-gut-metagenome-genome-assembly--contig:-NODE-220-length-31809-cov-16.957768_pt1 | contig 31809 bp, 20 predicted proteins | sample MGYA00242797_ERZ504639 | MGnify/ENA primary metagenome ERZ504639 (study PRJEB26092, sample SAMD00036306) | human gut metagenome | host: Homo sapiens | study: EMG produced TPA metagenomics assembly of...
TAATGATATAATTAATATAAAATAATTTAATAAAATTTACAGTTAGTGATATAATTTAAGTACAGCTATGCGGCCTTTGTGCCGCATAGCTAATTGTGCTTTTATAAAAATACTTATTTTAAGGGATACAGCCATGAAAAAATACTTGTTTATAACCGGTTTAATACTTTTAACGGCATTGTTGTTTGCCCTTGCCGGATGCGGCAGCAGCAAAAACAGCATGCCAAAAGACACAGCCGCCAGAATTACGGTAACGGACGATAACGGAAGAACGGTAAGCTTAAAACGACGTGCCGAAAAAATCGTGCGCTTTCAGCCTCTTTTTTGGAACCGCTGGAAAAGCTTGATGCAGGCCTTGCAGCCCGCGTGGCGGCAAAAACAGGCATCAGCGAAAAATATAAGGCGCTGCCGGAAGTAGGCAACGTTTATAATGTTAATATCGAAAAAGTAATTGCCGCTCAGCCTGACCTGGTAATTTGCTATAAAGACATGAATGATAAATTCGTGCATAATTTTGAAGAAAATAATATTCCGGTTATAGTTTTGGAAATGCGTACTTACGCGCAGGTAAAAAATACCGTAAGCGTATTGGGCAAAATAACCGGCAATGAAGCAAAAGCAGAAGAACTTAACAAAGACATGGATGAACGCATTGCCGCCGTAAGGGCAAAAATGCCGCAGGAAAGCAAGCGCATTGCCATATTGCACAGCACGGCGCAGAACGTAACGGTGCAGCTTGAAGGCAGCATTGCGGGCAGTACGGCGCAGCTGCTGGGCTTTACCAATATCGCCGCAGGCAGCATGCCCTTGGAAAACAATTCTACGGCGCGCCTTACAGTTTGGAAACACTCGTTGCCGCCAACCCCGATATTATTTACATTACCAGCATGGGCAAGCTGGAAACCGTGCAGGACGCCATGCTGAAAAGCATCAGCGCAAGCCGGCGTGGCAAAGCCTGGCGGCAGTGCGCAGCGGGCATGTTTACTTTTTGCCGCAGGAGCTGTTTTTGTTAAGCCCCGGCATAAAATACCCGCAGACGTCAGAATATATGGCTAAATTAGCTTATCCGGAAAAATTTGAATAGGATTTTTGGTTATGAATGCTGTAAACGAACATAAAAAATTTGGTATGGCAATAGAAAAATGGCGCGTTTTAATGCTTGCGGCATTTGCTGTTTTGGCGGCAGGCGGTTTTTTGTGCAGCGTGCTCAGCGGCGCGGTGACAATACCGGTATCTGCCTGGGCGATATTTTAAACGGCGGCGGAGATAATGCCAGTCGGCAGATTTTGCTGAACATACGCCTGCCACATAATTGGTAAGTTCCACAAACTCCTGCACCGAAAGCTGCTCGGGGCGACGGGTCATCACATCAGCTGTATAGAAATCCTCGCGGGGAGTCTGCCCAGGGAACATCTGCTTCAGACTCACTCTCAACATCTTGCGACGCTGGTTGAATACCGTCTTTACCAAACGCTTGAAGAGCAACTCATCGCAACCTAAGTCGGTCACCTCATTGCGTGTCATGCGGATCACGGCACTCTTCACCTTAGGGGGAGGATTGAATACATTCTCGTCTACGGTAAAGAGGTATTCCACACTGTACCATGCCTGTATGAGGACACTCAGGATGCCATAGGCTTTGTTGCCAGGCTCTGAGGCGATGCGCAACGCCACCTCGCGCTGAATCATTCCCGTGCAACAGGGAATGAGGTCCTTGTAGTCGAGCATCTTGAAGAATATCTGCGAGGAAATATCGTAGGGATAATTGCCCGTCAGCACGAACTGTCGCCCGTCGAAGATACGTGTGAGGTCCATACGCAGGAAATCCTCACCTATGATATTGTCCTTGAGACGTGGAAAGTTCTCGTGAAGATAAGCCACCGACTCAGAGTCGATTTCCACAGCTTTTACAGGTCGTGGTTTCTCTATAAGATACTGGGTGAGCACACCCATACCCGGACCTATCTCGAGCACGGGCAAATCAGGACAAGCGTCTACCGTATCGGCTATTCGCTTGGCAATACCGAGGTCAGTAAGGAAATGCTGACCCAAATTTTTCTTTGGCTTTACTGCTTTCATGTGTCTAATTTTCTGCAAAGATAGTGCAAGCGAGCGCAATGAAAACTTGTTTTCAAATTGCCGAGTGCAGCTTTTCTTCTGCAAAGATAACGTATTTTTCCGAAAAAACATGTAGCATCCATACAAAACAACACAAAATTATTAACTTTTCACTAAACACGGCATGAAAAAGAACACAATGATTATGTTAAATGAAAAGTCATTGGGACAAATTACTTCATCATTCCATACAGGAAAGTCACAAACATATTTATAGTTATTAGTGTCCGATAAAAAAACTGGCCTTCTAGAATATCGTGATGCTTACCAGAGTAACTCTGGGGGCAAATGTCGACCTCATTACACAGTTTTACAGTCCGAAAACTCGACTGGAACCTGCTGAAACAACAGCGAGCAAGACGGGAAGCGTGTTAAAACACACGACAATTGCAATAAACCACATTTCTGTCTTTCCAGCACTGTTATGACGTTTCTTTGCCAATTCATCATCAGGATGCACCAGCCCAGATAGTTCCTGTCGTGAATCGATGAACTTGAACAGTAATGAGAACTGGTTTCCGAACTGCTCGTAGACCTTATCGCCAACGAGTCTGCTTTTATATTTATCGATGAGTTGAGTAAGAGTCATTCCCTTGTCACCATTCTCACAGCCAGTGACAACGCTTTTGTGACCAGGCATTCCGCCTGTCTATCCAGTCGGTTTCCAAAAACCTTCATATCCCCAGTCGTTACGAAGAAAATCAGTAAGCAGATATTTGTTTATCTGGCATATACGCCGTTGATTTTATTATATGAAGACATTATTGACTATGGCTGAGCCTCACGTACCATCTTCTCAAAGCCGCGGAGATACATCTCACGCAGTGCACGTTCTGACACGCGCTCATCAACACGTGTACAGTAGCCTTTCTGAGAGTTGACGGCAGTCAGTCCAGCAACGCCAGGCACCAGTTTAGCGTTATGACCAAGCATAGCGCCACTGCCAACGAATGCCTCATGGCCTTTTCCACCAGTAGCTGTGCCTTTTCCTCAATAGTCATTGCAGCAATGACCTAATCAATATTGTTTTCGTTCAGTTGTGTGTGTTTGGGAAGCATTGTCCGAACATCATAGCAAGTTTCTCGTTCTTACGCAGAAGATGCAGAACATGCATAATCTCCTTGTCTATAGCCTCAGAACGGAACAGAGTCTTTCTTCTCCAGGCTGTTGTCACCTATGGTAAGCGGATGACGCTTACTGTCAACGAATTCCTTTATACGCAGACGCCACTCATTCTGTGTACGTACGTCATACTTGCTCCATGCAGCTCCGAAGTAATATGTAAAACGCTCATTGCTTCGAAGATTTCGATGAATGCCAACAATATGTCCTGTATTACCATTCTCAGGCTTAACATAAGGAAGATACGCAGTCTTGTCCACACCCTCTGGGAACACACATGCTGTATATACCTGTGAAGAATTGCCAAGGATATCGTCTGTTGGATCGGCATATTCCACATAGTTTCTGCCAACGGAGAATGCTGTTGAGTCCTCCTCATGTACGACTACTCCACCCACGACATCTGTTGTCTGTGGCAGATTCTCGTACCATACGGTCATCTTATTGAAGTTACTGCCTTTATCGAGTGAGATGATACGATGCTCTGTACTTCCGTCCTTGGCCTTACAATATGTGAGGGCTACGGTGAAACGCAGAGGACCATTATCCAGAATTTCATATTCCTTCCAGCAATAAGGCATCACCAGACTGTCACCAAGCAGTAATGCAGGAGTGCCACATCCCAGACTTGGACCAACCTTATATGGGTCGTAGCCACGGCCGCGATCCACATGGAATGATGTTGCCAGACCATTCTCCTTAGCCTCTTCCTCCTTACCGGCGGCCTTCAGTCTCATTGTTTCCTGGAATCCAGAAATATCAAGTGCATAACGCTCATCGACAACAAGCTCAGGAGTATTCTTCACCCATATATCTATGCCAAAGGCTTTTTCGCCGGTCTTCTGCAATGCAGGACCATACACACGATAGGCACAACGGTCGTTCTCCCATGCTATATCATCCTTACGCTCAGGGACAAGACGTCCTTTCACCCATACATTATCTACCACAGGCACACCGCGTGTAACAGTGTATTCAGTAAAGGAATGAGGACGCACGCTGGCATCAAATAGCAGTTTTCCGTCGTAGGTATATTGCAGGGTCAGAAGCTGTCCTATTCTGTTTTTCACGACAAGAGAGTTCTTATCCAGTCCAGCCTCAGCAAGGATTCTGACAGCATCCAGTTCCACAAGTTCGTGACGCTGGATGTCGGTACTATTTGAAATTCTGATTACGACATCCTTTGCTTCTGCGCCTGTGAGAAATGCAGAAACTATGATAAAAGCATATAAACGATTCATTTCTATATTCTATTTAAGAAGAGGCAAAATAATCTTTTCCATGACCTCATATCCTTTTGCATTAGGATGAACACCATCAACGCTATGACCCTCCTTCAGCGAACGGTCAGGTAACACAAGTGCAGAATAATAATCGGCGAATGGAATATTATGTTCCTCAGCATACTTACGGATACGGGCATTAAGACTCACGATTTTGTCCTCTGGCTGGATATGTGTACGCCATGTGAAACGCTTTGCTGGCAGTACTGATGAGAGTACGACATTTATCTTATGATACTGCGCAAGCTCCACCATTGTGATGATATTGCCCATTGTCACGTCCTCATCATACATACCTGTATTCTCGGCGATGTCGTTTGTACCGGCATTGATCACAACAGTCTTTGGCTTGAGGTTGATGACATCCTCACGGAAACGAGTCACAAACTGAGAAGAAGTCTGACCAGAGATGCCACGGCATACAAAATGCTTGTTCTTCTCCCAGAACTTTGCATGACGACGAGGCCAGAAGTCGGTAATGCTATTACCAAGGAATACCACTCTCTCAGCATCCTCATTCTTCATCACACGCTCATTGTCTGCGTCATAACGTGCAATCTGTGCCCAGTCACGGTCATTAGGATAGAGCAAACCGTCCATAGCATCGACATCCCACTTTGTTATTGCTGACACCTGTGGAATAAGGGTCATAGCTATCTTGCGCTGTCCCTGACGATTAGGATGCCATGACGCACCAAGGTCATAGCCATAGTTCACAATACCAGGCATTGTCTGCGCCATATGCACATGACGATACTGTTCCACACTGTCCTTCAGCACTCGCAATGCAGCCAGCAGATAGTCGTTGGCAGAATGAGGAGTGATGCAGAGCACTGGCACGTCACCATAATGTGAACGGAGCGAACGAATCAGCTTGAGATAATTACCCACATAAGCCTTCACCTCAGGGATGGCAACAGGTGAGAAGTCATTTGTTCCCAGGTTTATCATTACCAGGTTTGGCTTATAAGCCTTGAAATCATATTTGATAGTATCATGATCATCGAAGACACGGTCGTGACGAGTGAACATATTCACCTCTGAAGTCTGATTTTTATCACCATAGTCACGTATCATGCCCTGACCGGAATGGGCTATGAAAGCATAGTCGGCATCGAAATATCGTGCGATGATGCATGCGTATGAGTCATTGCAGTTCTCTGTTTCCAAACGGAATGGGTCTTCAGCACGGTTGCTTTCTACGCCAAAGCCACATGTATAGCTGTCGCCATAGACCTCAATGAAACGTTCTTTTTTCTTTACTGAAGAAAGTACAGCCTCCTTATCAACATTGATTCCGAAGATGGTTGTACGGCTGTATTTTCCTTCAGTACAACGCTGCAGGCTCACAGTATGCTTTCCTCTTCGCAGTTCATCGGCAAGCAGCACATCATGGGCTTTTTTACCGAAGCTCTTTATCTTCTTCTTCCATCTGCCATCAATGAACAGATTATAATATGCAGTGTCGCTCTCAGCAATGTTCACACCGATAGTTCCCCCAGAGAACTCTGTCTGCATATATACGCCAGTCCAGTCGAAGCTGACACTTCCATCGGCATTATTCAGTACACGACCAGTGAACGACACATTGCTGTCTGTCGCCTTTACAAAGCGAGCTGCACCAAATGCAGCAGTACTTGCTGCAACAGATAATATCAGAATCAGTAATTTTTTCATTGTCAAAAGATATATCCTTTATTTTTTGTAATTCCAGTCACTTATCTCACCACGAAGTCCTTTCAGTTGAGCTGTCTTGAACTCTGAATCAGAAGGTTTCATGTCACGATAATAAAACAGTGTTGCGCCCTCATCAAGCAGACGATCCTGCAGCGTTGGCACATTAACATCCTGTACCTTCACGTCATTGTCAATGGCGAGAGATGCAGCAGCACCAGCAGCCTGGCCCAGTGCCATCCAGCAAGGCTCCATACGGATTGTAGAGAAACCGATGTGTGAACCACTGACAGGAACTGGCAACAGAAGATTATCCACATTTTTTGGTACTATAACACCATAAGGAACTGTATAAACAGCCGTTGGATAACTTATGAATCCATCGAGGTGCACACGTCCCTTCTCGCGTTTACGTGCTGCATGTGAGTCGAGAGCATAATGACTTGCTGTGATGCTCTCCTTATGCAATGGAGGACGCTGTCCCTCAGCAACAGGCAGTGCATCCTTAGCTGTGAAGAAATACATTCCCTCGAAGCGACGTCCCTCACGAACATATACCTGACGTGGGAAGAACTCGTTATCTTCGTATTCTGTCTTTGCAAGTCCCCATTTCTTCATCTCATCACGGAAGCTCTGTGGCAAAGCCTCATCAATTCTGAGCAAACCAGAACAAACCCAGTGTATAGTCCTTCAGACGCTTAGCAAACTTATCGCGCCACTCCCACGAGCTTGTTGGCCATGGCCAGTTCTCCTCAGGAAGGTCGGTAGATATGAATGCAGCATGCTGATTATTGGCATCAGTCTTTCCATTTGGCAGAGTGTTGATAGTGACCAGTTTCAGGATTCCCCATCCGTCGCCAGGAAGGGTTGACTTTCCACCATTCTGGATTGCCTTACGGTTAGCCTCCATCATCTCCTTTGTCACACCACGCATCATCTTCCAGGTGTTACGACCAGTCCATACATCCTCAACAAGAGAAGCGAACTCCTCACGGTTGTAGTTCTCTGGCTTAATGAAAGGAGCACGCTGAGAAGGGTCAGATATCAGACACAAACGATAGTTATATGCCTGCACGGCATTATCAGCATCACCGGTGCTTCCCTCTGCTGGGTCGCTCTTCCAGTATTCGTATGTACGGCCTGCTCCTGGTTCATTGTATTCCCAACGAGCCTCACGACCAATACGATAAGGCACATGAGCAGCAGCACCGAGGTCACCCTCGTATGTGGCATCAACAAATATCTTTCCGCTGTAGTACTCATCAGCACCAGTAGTACGATTCACCACACGGATGCCTGTAATCTTAGTACCGGTCATCTGCAGATCACCGTCCGAGAAGTTGAACTGACGTTTTGTGAGAACCGTTATCTTACCCTTCTGCTCAGCAAGCATCTCCTCAAAGACCTTTTCTGCTACAGATGGCTCAAAGTGAAAGCCATCGCTGCAGTCCTTCACCTGCTGAGAGTTCTTACCGTATTTCTTAGTGTAATATGCCTTGATGCGCTGTGTAAACTCTGAGAATAGACCTGTCGTAGCACCACGTGTGGCGATATCTGTAGCACCAAGACCATTAGCAGGCAATCCGCCAATGTGACTGTTGCGCTCAAGGATAAGTGATGTTTTTCCCATACGAGCTGCTTCCACTGCAGCCATTATTCCTCCAGGGTTTCCACCCAGAATGACAAGATCATACTGCTGTCCGAAAGCATTCACCGAAATGGTTACGGCAACAGCACAAAGGATATTCTTCAGTTTCATGGTTTAATATTCGTTTTTAGTTTCTGTATAGCGTGTCAGCACCTTCAGCTGTGGACGGTCGGTCTTATAGTTGTATGTAGGATGCACGTCAAGGATATACTTGTTCCATCGTGCACCAGCAGCCCAGTAAGTACCTCCCACTCCACTTTCGTGGAGATAACTCATGAAGTTGTCAAGACAGTCCATCCAGCGCTTATCATCAGCAGGAATACCATATTCGCCAACGAGACCGCGGAAGTTATTTTCCTTGAGCCATTCCACGAAAGGACGCACACGATCCACACCTACAGTTGGATAGGCATGCTCCTCGTCATAGCCCTTACGATAGATACCTGATGCATCAATATCGAAGTAACAATGAGCCTCGAAGATGAGGTTGTCTTTAGGGTCACGAAGCTCACGCAGTTCATTGCTCAGTTTCTGCCAACGCTCAGCCGAACTCCAATGGTTTCCACCAACTACAATAGGTGTAACTGTATCATATAGACGTATAGAGTCGATTGCAGTCTGCGCTATATTCTTCCAAGGTGTAGAAGCCAGCATATCATGTGGCTCATTGCAGAGACCATAACCGAAGAGTGCAGGATGCCCTTTCACCTCACGTGCGAAAGCAGCCCAGAACTGTCCGAAGTCATTTGGCATCACCTCATCGCCGATGATATGTGCCTTTCCATTAACAGAACGACGACCATAGTTATGCATATCGATGAGGACCTGCATGCCACGCTGCTGAGCCTGATCAAGGATGCTCTTTATAGTATCGAGTTCCTCCTTGTCCATAGGGCCGTTGAGAGTTCTCTGCAGACGTTCCCACTTGAATGGCAGACGGATAAGTCCATGCCACGGCTATGCCAGTAGTCAAGCTCCTTTGTTGTTGGATAGTAATAGTCCTTATTCAGCTTTCCCTGTCCCTCCATCTTATGATGGAAGAACTCTGCACCAGCAAGGTTCACACCGTATGGCAGTGCCTCATGACGTGAAGCCTCGAAAGGTTTAAGCTGCCACAGCTCACCATTGTTGCTCAGTGTGTATTCTATCACAGCACCATTCACAATCTCATCATGACTTATCCATGAACGATCAAGTTTCTGACCATTTACTAATACAGAACTAATGAATCTTGCATCAGCAGAAGTACGGTTCACATGAATTTGTATCTTCTTTCCATTCTCCATTGTCACTGCAATATCGTCGTAGGCTGGAGGAAGAAGATAATACATGTTCTGCTGCATTTGGGAACAGACCAAGAGATGTGAATACATACCATGAACCCATGGCACCACTATCCTCATTGTCAGGATAGCCACCCTTCTGAGAGAACATATTCTTACGAATATTATTTACATAGTGAGCACTAAGATCAGGACGATCACAGTGACTGAAGATGAACGGAGATACGAAGCCAGGTTCGTTGCTCAGGTCAATGAGGTCATTGTCAAAGCCATGACGCAGACGGTCTGCCATCACTTCCTTGCCACCACACATACGTATAAGCTTACTAAACTGTGATGGAACGAAGAGAGAGTAAGTCCATGAGCTGCCCTCATAGAAATAGTCTACCCATGATCCCCACTTGTATTTTGGGTCAATGCTTATCCATTCACCATTCTTCTTACGTGGAGCAATGAATCCCTTGAAGCCAACACTCTCAAGATCAGGATTGAACATGTTCATCCATCCAAGAGAACGTTTCTTCAGCATCTCGCAGTCTCTGTGTCGCCCATCATCTCGGCAATCACTGCTACACGATCATCATTATATGCATATTCAAGGGTGTAGCTGCAACTCATCATCTTATGTTCACCAGGAATCCATCCCAGACGACGATAGGTGCTGTCGCGCTGTGTCAATGCATTGTTCTTCATCACCTCGTATGCCTGCTTATAGTCGAAGCCTTTCACACCTTTGAGGATAGCATCAGCAATGATATTATCCACATCATCGCCACCCTGATTCTCAGGCCATTCCATTGAAGCAGTATATGTTGCTGTACATAGTCCGTCATGCTTGTAACGATCGATGAACGAACGTACTGTTGCTGCTGTGAATGAAGGATTGAGCAGTGTCATCAGAGGATATTTCGTACGCCATGTATCCCAGACGCAATAGTGATCATCCAGATGTGGTTCATTGCTCTTCCATCCTGGATTATCGCCTGTACGCAGACGAGGCATCACATAGCTGTGATAAAGCGAGGTATAGAACAGCTGGCGCTGCTCCTTGTTTGCTCCTGAGAATACTATCTTGCCAAGAGTACGGTTCCACTGCTTGCGAGCTGCATCGCAAACCTGCTCAAAGCTATGGTCCTCCAGTTCCACCTCGAGATACTTTGTGGCATTGCGCACACTGCTCATTGAGATGGCAATACTGGCATTCACGGTCTTTGCCTTTACGCCTATCTTTGCATAAAGAGCCTTCGTATCATTATTTGTTATGGTTACTGTTGCATCTGGATCGTCTATCTTCATTGCGAAATAGACTCTATATGGCTGCTTACTGCCGAAGCCGCCTGCATAGATACCATAACCAGAAATGAGTTTCTGCTTTTCATTATAGTTTATCTCGCCGCCATTGAATGTACCTTTCACTATAGGAACGATGTCCTGTGGGATGTTATGGCGAAGATCAAGCAGAATATTGTTATTGTTAGGTTTGTTGAATGTGAAGCGATAGAACACACCATGATGTGTTGGTGAAAGTTCTGTACGAATGCCGTAACGTGTCAGTGTTGCAGCATAGCAATATGGTTTAGCAATCTCATTAGCCTTTGGAGAGTCGTGTCCAGTCTCCTTGGCAGAGAAGCCGTTCTGTGGAGAGAGCAATATCTGACCATAGCGTGACCAGCCAATGCCAGACACATGCAACTGAGAGAATCCGCGTATTTTGTCATTTTCATCGTAACCGTTCTGTCCTCCCTTAGGAGTATCAGGCGAAGGGTTAACAGAGCCGTGAGGCAACTGAGGACCTATCACACAGTTACTGTTGCCATGTACACCCATGAAAAGGTCTACTTCGTCAGCAAGGTCCTGCGCCATAGATGTCGTTGCTATTAGGATAGTCAGTGCAGATAGAAACAGAATCTTTAATTTCATTTTATTAGGTATTGAAAAGACAAGAAGTCTATAATTATCATCCGCTGTCAACATTTTATATTGAATATTTTTTGCCCGAAGGGACTTATTCCTCCCAAATGTCGTCTTCATCCACACGCTGTGGGGCTTAGCAAGACACTCGTATTCGGAGGAAGCAGAATCATCATCCTCTTCCTCGTAGACTAAAGTTCCAGTAGGGTTACTACCTGCTAAATTTACAACAGTATTCATAAGTAATACTTTTATTGTTGGAGCAATATAGTTATTTTTCATTGCTTTTAGATTTTTGGAGTCCATTATTTGTTAAAGAACTTATAACCATTCTTAATCACTATACCACGATAATCATTACCAACCTTCTGACCTGCAAGGTTGTACATAACATCGTTTTCGATTGTTGTAGTCTTAATAGATGTGATACCTGTTACTTCAGAATATTCTATGTTGATCTTTGCCGCTGCCATTGCAACCGAAGGTGTCAAATAAGCACGATTTGCACCTATCATTACAGAAGAAGCTGTCTCAACTTTATAGAAACCGACCTTACCATTATGATTCTGAAGAACGTAACTTCCAACTGGAACATATTTACAAGCCCGAACAGAGGTTAATGCACCAACTGTCTTTTCTGTTTTCTCCCAGGTAGTTTTTGTGCCATGAAAGATATAAGTACCAGCTACTGCATTGATAAGAACTGGAGTGTTAGCGGGTATGGATCCTGTTAACTCTGTTGCTATTGCCGTGGCCTCACCTTCCGTATTTGTAAGAGTATATGCTTTCACACCTTCGGGAATCGTTGCTTCATAAGGCAAAACCAATGTAGAAGCACCTGCTGATGTAACAGTTAAAGGTGTATCAAAAATATTATTTTCAATTGTGAACTTAAATGTATTCAAATCCAACGTTGCTTTACCAACTCCGAAAGTTGTAACTGGATAATCCGAATTTGAAGTTTTATCATCTGGCCAATAATAGTTCATATTGCTTGTTATCTTGAGTTTTACAGAACTTGCAGCAATTGTGAAATACTCAGAAATTTTAAGATCAGAGCCAGGCTCCCCTCCAATGATAGGACCATTAAGCAACATCAGTTTCTGCTTATTACAATAGGAATGAACCTTACCGTTACCATCAACCATTGCATAGAATGTTACATCTTCGCCATCTTCATTATATATAGTGAATTCCTGAGCAGCACTAATTGCACTACCTAAATCTGTAGCAGTCTTTTGTGCTACAAGAGAACCAAAGTCGTCAGTATCTACACAAGCAAACTTATGAACGTTACTCCATCCTTCATTCTCTGCATATGTATCACCCCATTTAGATGCCCACTTATTAGTCTTATAATACTTATTCAGATGAATCTTACAAGTATAAAGGTTTTCTGTACCAGGAACAAGCGTCATCTTGTAATGCTTATTTGCTTTGATATCATCTACCGATCCGCCCCAGTTTGTTTCCTTGTCGGAACGATGAGCAAAAACCGGCTTGACAATAATATCTCCAGCCATGGATGACAAAGCAACAGTTACACACACCAAAAGTATTAATAGTTTCTTCATTGTTAATTGTTTAAATTAGTTATTATTACGAATACAAAAATAGCATAAATTGACATTAATAAATACAACAAACCTGCAACAAAATAGAAAAATATTGGCAAATTACCATTGTTACATGTTGTTTTTGCACCATATCAGCGCCTGCATATAATAATAGTCTGCATAGTTGATAGAAGCATCCACTTCGTAACCTGCAGGCATATTACCTACACTATGTAATAAAATCGCAGAATTTTTCTCACGGCTCTGATACTTACAAGAAGAGAGTTCCTTGATCATCTTCACGGCTGCACAATAGTAACGGCGTGAGAGATTCTCATTATCCTCAAGCTTTGAAAGCTGAAGCAAAGCAGAACTGACAATTGCAGCAGCAGAAGCATCACGAAGAGCATTTGGAATCATAGGATCGTCGAAATCCCAGTAAGGAATCATGTCCTTTGGAAGACGATCGAGATAACACTTGGTGACCTTCTCGGCAAAGCGAAGGAATGTCTTATCACCTGTCTCACGATAGACCATGGTATAACCATAGATAGCCCATGCCTGACCACGTGCCCACATTGAGTTATCACTGAAACCCTGGTTCGTGAGGCAACGCAAGAACTGACCTGTATGAGTGTCGTAAAGAGCAACATGATTATTACTGCCATCAAGACGAACTGATTTTCCATTGTCTTACGTGCATGACTCACTGCAATATCATAATACTCGCGAGAAGCACCATTCTTTGCAGCAAAGAAAAGCAGTTCCAAATTCATCATGTTATCCATTATAGTATTGTGAGGCCATCCCTCTCTTATCATGTGAGGCCATGAAAGGATTGTTCCTGCCTGAGGATTATACAGTTCCGCAAGACGTTCTGCACCTTTCAGCAGAATATCACGATAGTGCTTGTCACCTGTAATACGATATGCATTACCATAACTGCAATAGAGCTGAAAACCTATATCATGGTCTGTCTTATGCTTAGGATCAAGGAGCCGCTCAAGAGTTGCTGTAGCATGTTCTGCCTTCTCCTTTATATAAGGGTCTTTTGTTGCTTCATAATCCATCACAGTATTCCTGGCCAGAAGCCACTGGTCCAGTCGGCAAAGTTGGTTGTCTTCCAAACCTTTGAGTTTGCATTTATACTACGTGGAAATATTGTATCAGAATGAATAGTCTGCTCTGTGAGTCGAATCTGTTCATCACAATAGTTTAGGTTGCTATTAATCTGATGTGCGAAAAATTCCTCGTGTGCATCAACAGCTGTATGTGTTAATGACACGAATGCAAATAATAGGCAGAATCGATAGTTCTTTTTAATGTTCATTGCGGTTCATAATTTTCCACAAAATTACAGAAATACCGATTCTGCCTATGAAAATATTCTTTTTCCGAATACAATTTTATTGCACAAACACGGAAAATACAATATTATTCTATTCCAAAACGACAGTTTTACCAGCCAGTTGCCAAGTATTAAGTTTTACGATATGTTTTTTGCCATTAATAGTAATCTCCACCTGCTCATGATGACGAGAAGGATCACTTACATAAAAGCGATTATCATGCTTCATCACCATGCATGATTTGTCTGCTGAGATTGTTTCAAATCCCGTCTTTATACTTCCTGCTTCGTAGAAGATTACATATGTGAGTGAGCCATCCTTGCTACTTACTGCCTGCAGAGAATCACTATTTTGAAGAATATCATACCATGGTGACCTTACATCGTTGGTATTTGGCATCACTGCATAGGCATAGCTGCTTCCTGCAGGTTTTATTCCATTACTTATTGCAAGTGTAAACACATCTTCACTAACTTTATCCTTGGCATAATCAACTCCCTTGATGCAGTTCTCCCATGTACCTTTTCTATGCTGAACAGATGACAAAACCTCATTATCCGACAAAACCTCATATGCATTGCCATTATGGAAGAACCAGTTGTTATCACGACGAACATCGCTCTTCTTCAGACATTGCTCTATAGTAGTGACAATAGTGTCATTAGAACTGCTGTAGATATTACTTCCAAGACAAACATATCCCTCATCAAAGAAGAAATAACCTTTACGAGCACGAAGATCAGAACGCTGTGAGCGGAAGTCAAAGCCTGCTGCACCATATAAAGAATCACATACAGCACCTGCAAAGACTGTCTCAGAATGGCGTACAAGAACCTCATTCATTGGTGGCATCTTCGCAACAAGCGGTGTTGTAGTACCAGGAATCATGCGGAAATCGAAGACAGGCTGAATGCCCTTATATTCACGACCTACCACAGAAAGCATACAAGCACCATCACCACGGAAGTGATTACTGATACCCTCACTATTATGTGCTGCCTCCATATTGGCATTACGCTCAGAGTGCATACGTACTGCAGTCTGCCATTGTGGGCGTGAGAATGCAAAGTAATCTGTCTGCCAAAAGAGATATGCATAGCTCATATCATATTGTGCAGAACCATTCTGAATATCTATGATATGCCTTAATTCGCTTTCACGATAGCCATCACTAAACTGCAGAAGTTGCTCTGCATAGTCGTTCTTCACCTCTCCTACCCAAGGGCGAGAGAGTTCACGATTGAATGCTGACGGCTCAATGAATTTACCTTTCACCATATGACGGCACACACCATCCAGATAATAGTCAATCATAAACTGAACATGTTCTTTTGTGAATGCAAGAGGTGTCCCTTTCAACAGACGTTCCCAGTAACAGAACTCATGTAGTAGTTCCTGACCGTATGTCATTGTGCTATTCACACGGTCGCCACGATGGTGGAAACTCATGTCTGCCTGTACTCCACGCCCTGCATGCATCCAGCCATTGCGTACCTCCATGCCACCACCAGCATCATACATTATCTCCTCGATTGGAGCAATGCGTGCCTCAGCCTCAATCTTGCGGAATATGTTCACTACCCCAGAACTGTCATGCTGCCACAGCAAAGCTTTTGCATGATTGCTCAGCACCTGTGAACGGTCACCACCTGGGCGAGCTGGATAATCGTCGCTATCAATGACACGCAAAGCCTCAGACACTGGTCCATGAAGATTTGCAGGGATGTCATCATCAAGGATATATGCCAAGTTGAGAATTCTGCGAGGAATACCTATCTTCTGATACCACCAGTTATCGTTACGAAAATGGCCATCAAACCAGAATCTAAGACCATTAGTAATCTTCTGCAAATCAGAAGAACGTTTCCTTGCACTGTTCTCATAAACAAGTGCCATTGCTATAAGACGGTCAAGATGTCGTTCTAATTGCCAAAGAGAACGTGAACGGTCAGCATAATCGATATCCTTCCATGTACCCTTTGAAGTTACAGTCTTGAAATACTTATAAGCATCACTATCTATTGCCTGTGACAGGAACTCGCTTCTGACATGTCCACGAATATTCTCCATCTGAGCTGAAGCACAGAATGGAAATAACAGCAATAGGATAAAAAGAGTAATATGTTTCATCTATGCAAATATACGAAAAATTTAATAACCGCAGGTAATTTTTCCTCAGAAAAACACCTGCGGTCATTCCATCAAACTTATAACTGACTTACTTACGTATAACTTTCTTTCCGTTAATAATTACCATACCCTTAAAGTTCTTGTCTACACGTTGGCCTGCGAGGTTGTAAACAACTTCATTGTCAAGTGTTTTATTTACAGTGCTAACAGTATTGATACCTGTTGGATCATCAAGAACCCAGTTGGTGATGTACTTATCCATGATACCCATTGTTGACTTTTCAACATTGTAGTTACCATAGAGAGCATTCTTATCTGGCTGAACACTCAGTTCGTTAGCTTCATACATAGCACCACCACACCAATATGTTGCATTTACCTGATAGCTGCGGAAGAAATCAAAAGCCTCATCGATAACTGTCATCCAACGCTCATCACTTGCAGTCTTTGCACCCACATAAGGTACGCCAAATTCCCCAATGAGAGCTTTCTTGTTGTTTACCTTACACCACTCAAGGAATGGAGCAAAACGTTTTCTGAAATCAACTTCCTGATACCCCTTCTGATATGTACCAGAGTTGTCCTTATCAAAGTAACCATGAGCCTCGAAGACAATTTTGTTCTGGGGGTCAACGAGATTAGCAAGATCCCAATTGCTGTTTGCCTTATAGCTCCAATCTACAGTTGAAGGATACTCTGGATACAGCTTGTCACTGCGGTTACCGTAGATCCACTCGTATGCTGATGCCCAATTAGCACCCTCAACGATGATCTGTGCCTTTGTATCTACAGTACGAATAGCATTTATAGCTGCCTGATAGATTGGAACCAAATTTGCAGCGCTTACCTTTGGTTCATTCTGTAGGTCATAGCCCCAAATATTCTTGTTGTCCTTGAATGCTTCTGCAATCATCTTCCACATACGAGCAAACTTTTCTGCGGTATAAACCTCATCACCGAGTTTCTGCTGTGTACCATTAATCGTACGCTCTGCATAATCGTGTGCATCAAGGAATACCCACATACCAAGCGCTCAGCCTCATCAACAACAGCCTTCATAGCTTTAATATCACTATTTGTCTGATCATAGTCAAGAGCTTCACCATCGAGATCCTCAAGTACACGTGCTGCACGGAAGGGGAAACGAATCAGACGAACTCCCTTAGCCTTATAGTAATAGAGGTCCTGCATCTTAGGATAAATATAATCTTTACCGAATGTGCCAGGAACAGAACCACCAGAAGCAGAAGCAAGGTTTACACCAAGCATTGGCTCATCCATAGGAGGAAGTTCACCAGCTGTGTTATCCTGGATTGTAGGATACTTTGTTGGATCATAGTCAGAACCGCCCTCTGTTGGCTGACCCCAGAAATAGATATTATCTACATAGAGAGTACCCTTACCGGTCTTGCGGATACGGAATCCAGCCATACCTGTAGCGAAATCACGACCAACGAAGTTTGCAAGAGGAATATCCAGAGATACCCACTTATCAGCAGGAAGCTCACGCCAGTTAGCATCACCATTAGCTGTCTCGTAAGTGATAGGCTCACCCCAGAGCTGGAATCCCATATTGAATGTCTCAACCTTATCAGAAGCAGGAGTATAAAGATCAATATGTACATAACCCTTATCGCTTACGTCGCGCTGACCAAGGTTGACAGCACACCAGTCAAGGTTTGTGATACGGCATACCTTGTGAGTAGCATCGTGATCAAGAACCTCTACAGTAGCCTTAGAATATGTTGTTGGCTCAAACTTACCGAACAGAGGAGAATATTCATCGGTGAAGAATGCCTTAACATCACTTGCAGGAGTCTGAGGAGTTGGAGCGAGAGGGATTGTGATACCGCTTGTAGCTGGAGTATCACCACTGCCACTTTCAGAACCACCATCTGTGGTACCCTTTGCGCCTTCAGTCTTTGAGAAGTAAACGTTGTCGATGATCATCTCACCTACACCGCTGTGCTTAAAACAAATTTCTGATATTTTTGAAGTGTCAAGACCCTTAGCTGTGAAGTCAGCAACCTTGATGTTAAGACTTGTCCACTTACCTGCTGCGAGTGTTGTTGTTCCTGTATAGTATGAGGAACTGCCATTCACGAGGATAGGCTGTACACTTGCCACATTTGCATCTGGAACGTAGAGGTCTACGTGGAGATAAGTCATATCAGAAGCATCAACAATACCACCAAGGTCAAACTTTGCCCATGTGTAGTTAGTGAGCTTCATTGCTCCGTCGTTAGCTGTTACCTGGATAGTCTCAGCAGCATAACCGCTGTTACCACCTACAGCCTCAAATTTAGCAGCTACTGGTACGTAAGCGTCAGAATAGACAGACTTCACGTCAGCTGCAGCATTTGTTGGTGTTGGAGCTGGATTCAAACCAGAAACAGAAGGTCCTGGAGTTGGACCAACAGGAATGTCACCATCCTCATTAAAGAAATACACATTGTCGAGATAAATCAGACCGGTCTTATTAGCAGGATCCTTGAATGTAAGGTTGTTGACTGCAGTCAGACCTACTGCCTGAAAGTCAGCTACCTTCAAAGTTACGCTTGTCCATTTACCTGGAGTAAGAGTCTGCTTACCAGAGTAAGCTTCTTTCTTTGCTTTTACATTATACATACCAGGCTGAACAGATGTTGTTACATTGCCCTCTGGTACATATACATCGAAATGAATCTTTTCAAGACCTGTGAGGTCAACAGTTGTTGTTCCCGGGATATCACCAAGTGCGAAATGTGCCCAACGGAAACCCTTTACCTCAAGAACCTTGTCTGTAGTACCCTCGATTGTTTTCTCTGACAGCTGTACACCACTATTGTTATAACAGTTGAAGTTATAATATGGTTCATACTCATCACAGAACATAGAGCGAACCTTTGAAGCTGCAACAGTTGGCTTAGGAGCAGATACTGTAGGCATTGTATTTGCAGGTGCCTTAGTTGTGTAGAAGTACACATTATCCATATAGAATGTGTTACCCGGCGTTTTGGTCATTGTCATACGCAGCACCTGTGTATTGCTGAAGTCATATCCATTGAATGCAGACAAAGGAATATCAACACTTGTCCACTGTCCTGCAGGAGTGTCTGTGTTATATGCATCAGCATATTTTTCACCACCACTCCAGAGAGAGAAACCAAAACGAACCTGAGAAACACCACCCTCAGCAGGAGAGTATACATCAGCATGGAGATATTCCATATCTGATACATTACGACCACCTACAGCTATAGCCACATAGTCACCAGAGAGCTTTGCCACATTATCTGTGGTACCAGCAATCTGAATAGTATTAAGGGTTGCGCCATGTGATCGTGCCCACTTTGTGAATGCAGGGTAGGCATCACTGAACGCCGACTTCACCATATCCGGATTTACCGTTGGCGTTGGTGCTGACACTGTTGGATCCTGGGCAGAAGCACCAAAACAACATGCCAGCATTACAATTGCTAATAGTAATTGTTTCATATTAATTTACAGTTGATAAGTTAAAGTGTCGGATTACTTTCTGATCATCTTCTTACCGTCGACGATAACGATACCCTTGTAGTTCTTTTCTACGCGCTGACCTGCAATATTATATGTATGACCTGTCTTTGAATTTTTCTGCATTGTCACATTCTCAATACCTGTTGCACCATCAGCAAGAATTGTGTTCTGAGCGGCAAAGGTATCATTATTATGAGCAATGATGTTTGTCATATAAATAAGTGTTGGATAAGGATTAACTGTTACATCTACAGCCTCACCACCAAGCTTGAAGACATTAATGCAACGCTGCTGAATCTCATTTTTCTTGCTCCAGGCAAAAGATGACATATCAATATCCAGACGGACCCACTCACCAGCCTTCAAGTCTATGACAGGAGAGACGAACTTCTCACCAGGCCACCAGTTCTGCATTGCAAAGTCGAGTTTACCATTTGCGTTTGCCCATATATCAAGGTGAAGATACTTATACTCACTGAGATCAAGAGTACTACCAAACTGCTCTGGGAGAAAATCGAGATTGTCAATACGGATAGCAGCACCATCACCGGCCTCATCCTCACTGACAGTACAAGTCTGACCCCATTTTACAGGTGCCCAGTTGCTTGCAGAATTGCCTTTACTGTCCTTGATAACCTCAAAATAGGTGTCTTGGTCGGCTGCGAAAATTACACCAACTTCACCTGGATCAATGTTAAAAGTTGGAGGAGTAGTTACTTCCTGAGCCTGAACGGCTGTTGCCATACATACGATTGCGCTTACTGCGAATAATTTGGTAAACATGTTCATGATTTTTAAATTTTTAGTTATTGAATTTATGGTGGCAAAGGTAAAAAAACAACGGTTCCTTTTATGCAAGAATATTGCTATCGGATGCAAACATCTTGCTAAAAAGAGCCGTTGAGAATATAATTATATTGTTTTTTACTACATATTATAGCGTTTTATGCTGATTACACCGCCAGAAATTGATTTTAGAGAGTTGATGTAGATATAAGCGCGAAATTTACCATCACCTGTTTCAATCCACATACCACCCTGCTGTTTCATGTTGATGCAATAGTTTGGCATGCCATCGAGCTGAATTGTTTCGAAGTCGATATCGTCAATATATGTACCTTTGTTTGGTTCATCTGTGAGATGACCATCAATAATACCCCACTCCTTACGCAGTTTAAGATCACGAGTGAATGTCTCAGGAACTGTGAGATTGTCGAGCCACTCCTTATCAGCAACAGGTGCTGCAAAAGTATGTCCGAAGTTAACACCCTCACTGGTCTTGTTACGCCACAGATAAACAAGGTCAATCTTCTCAGGAATCTGCCGTGCCTCTGCCAGTGTGTAAGCAGCCATATCTTCAAGAGAGATATAGCAACGTGTCTTTGTCAGAGTGATGTTACGCTTCAGATACTGCTTGCATATTTTGTAAGGACCCATTTCTACTGTTTTCACCTGTCCGTCCCTTGACTTAGCTGTAAACTTGAATGTTACTTCCTTGCCACGTGCCTCCTCTGGAATTACGTAGTAGTAACGCAGTGTTGCAGCACATGTATCGGTAGTGAATGTAACAGTAGTCTTGTTTCCACTGTTCACACTTGGAGAACCAACCTCAACTGGAACATCCATACCAGATGAATTGGTATAATATGAATTATTCTCAAGATATGTTCCCTCTGCACCAGCAATAGATGCCTCAACAGTGCATGACTCTATCTGTCCTGAACCATAAGGCATCGCCATGGCATAGGCAAAATAAATCTGATTTCCAACAACATTTGGGCCAAGTGTACGCTTCAGACAACGTGAATTCAGCTCATTTGCTCTGGTCTCTTCTTTGTCTGAACAACCCACTGTGCCTAATGACAGGACCATGATGGCCAGAAGAGTTAATATACTAATAATATTACGTTTCATAATTGATTATTGTTTTTTCTGCTGAACTGTTATAAAAATAGTGTAAGTCTTGCTGACGCGACGGCTACCTGAAATCACGGTATATTGACGTGGATTCTCCAGATCTGAGAAATCTGTGATTCCTTCAATCTTTGGTGAGAGTTTAGCATCAGTAACTAGAGAGAACTTTGGATAGAGATGCTTCAGATCTGTACCATAGGCAACAGTAATACGGATGATACCATTCTCATTGTCAATCTCTGCATCGCCCACCTTTACTGTAAGATGGTCTGTACCTGTGAGGTCAAAATTACTAACATAACACTCGTCACGGTCAGTGATAAGAAGACCGTCCTCATCTACAGGGTTGTCGTAGCAGCCTGTGAACATCACCAGCGCTACAAACATCATTATACTTGAAATTATCTTTTTCATATTTTCTTTGCTTTTAAAAAATTATTATCTCCAAGGCTTATTCTGAGTGAGGTTAGAGTTCTTATTACGCTCACTCTCAGGAATCTGGAAGATATAGCACTGCTGATACTGTAGGATTGGAGAGTTCACCCAGTACTGGTTCTCTTGTGCGCCAAACACGTCATACCATGTATAGCCAGTGCTCCCTGGACCACCATAGACATTCTCCAGACGACGCCAGCGACGAAGGTCGAAAACACGCTGTCCTTCACCGATAAGCTCTACTATACGCTCCTGCTCAATAGCATCGAAGAATGAGTCGTGATCAGCATACTTATCAGCCTTCAAAGCAGGAAGGTTTCCTCTGTGACGAATACGATTTACAAGTGCTACACTCGTTGTAGTTGGACCATTGATCTCGTTATCAGCCTCAGCATACATCAGGAAGACATCAGCCAGACGAATTACAGGCCAGTTGAAGTCACCATCAGTACGATCCTGACCAGCATAGTTACGGATGAACTTACGGAACACATAACCTGTTGTTGACAGTACGTTATATGATGTATAGTTTACTTTCTTGTAAGCATCGCCATCCTCCTCATACACATCAAGAGGACCTTCCCAATTCTTGTACTCGTATGGTGACAGACCAGTCTCCTTAAGAGACATCATACCCATAATCTGTTCGTAGTCCCACATGATAGTAGCTTTCATACGATAGTCACGGTTAGCATAGCTCTCAGGATTAAGAGAAGAGTTCTTCGTCACACGTGCATTGTTGCTTGGTGACATAGCAACAAGAGGCTCACAGAAATCACCAGTCTCTGTTGACTGATAACGGTCAACAATATTTGCACGAGGGTTCACCCATGACTGAGAGTACTGAACGGTGCGACCAGCAAAATCACGCATGAGCTGCTCACCCTGGTTTGTGCTGCTGCCACCCTGCTGGAATGTGAATACAAACTCACTATCACCATTTGCCTTTGGAGTGAAGAGATAGAAATAGTTTGGAAGGTTTGTTGCACCACCAAGTTTCTTTACCTTACCTGTCATGTCTACGCCATTGATCTTTGTACCCTTTGGCCACATCTCTGCAGGACCATCGCATACACCAGGCTCACCACCACGGTAGAGATCAAGGTTGAAATCGTTGATAACCTTACCGAAATCCTCACGAGCTGCCTTATAAGCACGCTGCGCCTCAGCTTCACTTGGCGTGAATGTGTCCAACTCTGGCCAACCATAGTGGTTCCAGCTTGCCCAATACAGATTAATCTTACCTCTAAGTGCGATAGCAGCTGGCTTGCTGTAACGCCCCTGTACCCTTGCCTTAGCAGGAAGAACCTGCTCAATCTCGTCAAGATCAGCAATAAGTTTTGCATAAATTTCAGAAATAGGAGTACGAGGCATGCTCGCTACCTCTGCATTACTCTTTACATTCCAGTCTATATATGGTACATCACCCCACCATGAGATAAGACGGAAATATATCAGTGCACGCATGAGTTTACATTCTGCAATAACAACTTGCATTTTCTTTTTCACCTCTTCGTTTTGAGTGTTGTCACGCATTGTGCTTACATGGTCTATAACATAGTTTGCATGGTCAATGGCACCATAACAATACTTGTACATATTCTCAAACCATCCACCAAATCCCCATGGCAGGTAATCCCAACGCCCCATATAGGCCCGTCCATTGTTACCACTATTTGAAAGAAATGAGTTTCCACGCATTTTCACATATTCTCCCATACCATCAAGATAGTAGTCGCGATTGAAAAGGTAACGTGTGTCAGAAAGCACACCTGCAAGAGCAGATGTTGCATCCGCTTCTGTTTTCCAATATTTTCCTGATGAAAGAACATCTGTAGGCTCCTGCTCCAACAGGTTGTCACGGCAGGATGCTAAAGAGAGCGCTGCCAGGAAGACAAGTGAAAGTTTATATATATTTTTATTCATTGTTGTTTTATTTTGAATTACCCACTTAGAAAGAAAGATTCAAACCTACTGTATATGTCTTTGTTGTAGGATAAAGGTCGCCAGAGCCTGCAGGTTTCTCAGGATCCAATCCCTCATAACCAGTGATAGTGAGAAGGTTTTCTGCACTGAAATACACACGAAGGTTCTCTACATAAAACTTCTGTGTCAAGCCCTTAGGAAGTGTATAACCAAGCTGAATATTTTTCATACGAAAATAGTCCATATTGCGCAAATAGAATGCATTTTCGGTAGCATTTGTTGCATTACCACCAAGACGAGGCCATTCTCCTCCACGATTTTCCCATGACCAAGGCTTTTTTATATGATCTGTTGTAGAAGTATAACTCTGTGTTGGAAGAATAGTCTGGTTAAACTTGTTAATCCAGATATCCTTACGACCAGCACCGCCTTGCCACAGCATAGCAAAATCGAAGCCCTTATAACTCGCCTTTACATTCAGTGCAAAGTTCATTGTCGGAGCATCACGCAATGAACTTGCATTCGCAATTTTATCATTTGCATCAAGAATTCCATCACCATTTGTATCCAATCGAATGATATCACCAGGTTTGGCTCCCTGGTCTATATAGTTATATATATCTTGGAATGTCTGTGCCAAAGTTGGCAAAGCATCCATATAGTATACAAAGTGATATGGCATATTCAAGTATACATAACCCTTATCGAGGAACTCGCCCCATTTTTCGAGATTCATGCGGTTGTATGAAAAGTTACCTGTTACAGAGTATCTTAGCTTGTCAATATTATCACGCCATGTAATATTTGCCTCAAAACCACGGTTACGGAGGTTTCCTAGGTTAGCCTTTGGTGCTTCATAACCTCCTGAAAGAAGGATTGACATCTGTGAATTCTGCAACATACCCGTTGTCAGACGATCATAATAATCGAACTGGGCAGATAAACGGTTGTGGAAGAAGTCAAGGTCGAGACCAAGATTGAAGACACCAGTTTTCTCCCAAGTAAGGTTCTCATTCAGCATTTTCTGATACGTGAAACCTGTTGCAATACTGCCATCGAACATATAATTGTTCTGTGTCATAATCTCACGCTGCTGATAAGCGCCAACACCACTATTGTTTCCCAGCTGACCATAAGATACACGAAGCTTAGCATTGTCGAGCCACTTCTCTACATATGGCTTTATCCAAGATTCCTCAGAGATACGCCATCCCAAAGAAGCTGATGGGAAGAAACCATAACGATGTCCTTTGAGGAACTTAGAACTACCATCAACGCGGAAATTAAGTTCCATAAGATAACGGTCAAAAGCAGAATAGTTCACACGGCCAATCCATGAACGCAACCCTTGACGTGCAGAAGTTCCAGCTGTTATCTGCGTTGTTGTAAGGGCTGAATTAATTTCAGAAAGTGAAGGATGGATACAATCCTTACGACCAGTAGTATTTGAACGGCTGTACCAGTACTCCTCACTATAAATACCGAGGAACTTCAAGTTATGATTCTCACCGAACTTTGTCTCGTAGTTCAGACGGAAGTTCATCAGAGTTTTATAGCCGTTCTTATTTATATCTGTCACACCTGAGTTTGCAGCTACGTACCATAAATCCTTATATGAATCGGTCTGATAGTTATATGACTGTGTTGGAGTTGGAGCATCCTTATAATACTGATTGTAGTAACGCAGAGAGTAATCCAGACGTGCTGTGAAACCCCTAAAAGGCTTGAAAGCGATGAAGGCAGAGCCATTGAGCTCCTGACGATTCTCACGTTTCACACTGTTTTTATATACGGCAAGTGCATTGAATGCCTCTGGAAGTTCACCGTATGCCATTGGACCACCATATGTACCTGTTTTCGAATCATATGGGTAAATACCAGCAATAGCTGTTGAAATACGGTTATCCTCACCATTGAAGCCATTACTCTGACAATATGAATAGTTACTCCAGTTACCGTCAATCTTCATGCCGACCTGCAGATTCTTAAGAATATCATAGTCGTAGTTCAGACGGATATTATAACGATCATAGTCATTGCTGATCTGCAACCCCTTCTGTTTCACATAACCGATAGATGCGAAGAAATTACTCTTCTCCCACCACCTGTTGCAGATACGTTATAATTCTGAATGTTACCAGTTCTCATAACATAATCCCACCAGTCTGTATTTGGATATTTCACTGGATCAATCATTCCCAGAGCCATCCACTGATCAATTGTACCGTCTTTATAGTTCTGCTGAACACCATTGGTACCTGGTCTGTAGCTGCAGAAATCTGGTGCAGGGTGAGAGCCTGAGCATAGTCACTCAGAAGGTCATAACTACGTGTAGCCTTCTGCCAACCATAAGAAGCTGAGAAGTTGATCTGTGTCTTATGGTCCTTGCTTCCACTCTTTGTCTTGATAAGGATGACACCATTGGCAGCACGTGAACCATACACAGATGCTGCTGTAGCATCCTTCAGGACTGTGATACTCTCGATATCATTCATGTTGACACGGTTAATATCAACATCTGGCATATCATCGACAACGATAAGTGGTGATGCGTCATTGATTGTTCCCATACCACGAATCAGGAGAGTTGCATTATTATTTCCGGCCATACCCGTTGACTGATTAACAGACAGACCAGGCATAAGTCCAGAGAGAGCTGATGATACATTAGCTACAGAGCGTGATGTAAGTTCTTTATCTACATTAACAGAGGCAACAGCACCGGTGAGGTTTACCTTCTTCTGAGTGCCATAACCTACGACAACGACCTGATCAAGCATCTCTGCGCTGTCATCAAGAGTAACGTCCAGTTGATTCCTTGAACCAATCTTCTGCTCAAAAGAACTGTAACCTACATAAGAAAAAGTAAGCACAGCCTTGTCATTAGGGACTGAAATAGTATAGTTACCATCGATATCGGTCACAGCTCCGACTTTACCGCCTTTCACCTGTACCGTAACACCGATAAGTGGCTCACCATTCTTGTCATGCACGTGACCTTTTACCACGTGGTCCTGTGCCATAGCTGTCATCGACATACTGGCTGCTAGGATTAAGGTTGAGAATAGTTTACGATTCATGTTAAATAGTTAAACAGTTAATTATTTAGTTATTTTTAATATATTCGTTAGGAGGATATGGAAATAGTCCTGGAAGCACTTCGAGAAGTAAGAAGGCGTGTTAAAGCCACCATGTAACATACTTCCACCACCTGATACTTCTCAGTTGCAAGGAGTTCTGCACTCTTATTGAGCCGTATGATCTTGATATAATCATTAGGGGTCTTACCTGTAACACGCTTCACCTTCTTGTGGAAATTACTGCGACTCATATAGAACTGCTTAGCGAGTTCGTCAATATTAAAATCAGAGTTACTGAGGTTATCAAGAATAATCTGATTCAGCTTCTCTACAAACTCTGCATTCTCCTTCTCTGTCTCGTCCTCATGATGTTGAGTCTTCTTATAATACTCAAGAGGTGACAGAATGAAGTTTTCACGTATACGGTCTCTGTTTTCAAGGATACTTGTGATTTGTGCACGAAGTTGCTCCAATGAGAATGGCTTTTCCATGTATGCATTTGCACCGATATTCAAAAGGTCTACCTTTGTTGACACATCTGTCTTTGCAGACAGAATAATGAAAGGAAGATGAGAATAAGCAGAGTTAGAGCGTACAGCACGACAGAGTTCCAGTCCGTCCATCTCCGGCATCATAACATCAGATACAATAATATCGATGTCTTCTTTCTCAAGTACTTCAAGAGCCTTGATACCATTCTCTGCCTCAAGCATATGATAGGAATCATCCATATTATCTATGATATATGAACGGAGCTCATCATTATCCTCAACGATGAGCACTGTAGGACGAGATTCGTTGTTAACTTCATCGATAACTGAAGGTTCTTCTGTAAACTGTACTGCCTCGGCAGCTTCCTCAGATGGTGCTCCTTCCAGATTCATTCCTATGGTAAGCAGGAATGTGGTACCATGACCATATTCAGATTCTACTGTGACATCACCCTGATGCATCATCGCAAGATTCTTTGCCAATGGCAGACCAAGGCCTGTACCAGGATGCTTGCCATGATCGTCAATCTGATAGAACGATTCAAAGATCTTGTTCTGATCATCTTTCTTGATGCCAGGGCCATCATCAGTAACGCTGACATTAAGTTTCGAAGGCTCTGACCAGAGAGTGACCTTTATTTCCTTATTAGCAAATTTTATTGCATTTGACAGCAGATTACCGAGCATCTTATCGAATGCTTCCTCATCGAGATTACAGAACACAGCCTCTTCTGGCTTTCCCACGTCCAGGCTGAGTTTATGCATATTTGCAAACTCTTTATAGCGACTGCAGATGGTATCAACTTTCTCAGATACATTGCAGGACTTGAAGTTCAGCTGAACCTTATGAGCTTCCACCTTACGGAAGTCTAAGAGCTGATTGATTAGCTCAAGAAGACGCTTAACATTATTCTGGATAATAGATAGATTCTTCTTTGTCTTCTCACTGCCATCACCAGATGCTATAATTGTATTCAGTGGCGCTGTGATGAGTGACAATGGAGTACGGATTTCGTGAGCAATATTTGTGAAGAATCCTATCTTCGAATCATACAGTTCCTTTTCCTTGTCCAGAGAGAAACGGTACATCTTCTCCTTGTTCTCTGACTTCAAATGATTACGATAATTGCAGACGATATACCATACCAGCCAGCTGATTATCATCACATATAACAGCAACATGAAGTTCGACAGAAGGAATGGACGATTAATTGTTATAGACAGTTTCACAACTTTACCTTCAACACCATCATTATTCATTCCCTTTACGTAAAGAGTATAATCACCAAATGGAATGTTCATATAACTGATATGACCATCGTCACCAGTTATCTCATTCCAATGTTCATCAAATCCTTCAAGCTTATAGAGGATACGGTTCTGTGACGGAGCAAGGAAGCTCATGCATGAAACATCAAAACTGAATGACGACTGATCTGATTCCAGTTCTATCTCCTTAGCATCACTGATGCCGCACTCCAGAGGACTGTCGTCCATACCTGGGTGCATCTCAATACCATCTATATAGAAAGAGGTGATGAACACACGTGGACGGATATTGTTTTCGCGAATATTCTGAGGGTTGAACGATACAAAGCCCGTTGAGCCACCGATATACATCATTCCATTATGGCTCAGCAAGGCTCCACCTGCTGTATAATGAAGGTGCAAAGGCTTCTCAATATAGTTGAACTTATGAACCTGATATTTACCTGGGGTGATGCGGACCATGCCCTTACCTGTTGTGACCCATATATTGCCCATGCGGTCCTCAACGATAGAATAGATAATATCAGATACAAAGCCAGTGCCCTCGGTAAAGATCTTATTGAATTTTCCTGACTGCGGATTGAGGATTCCCAGTCCGCCACCCTCTGTGCCTGCCCAGACATTGCCCTTTGAATCCTGAAGAACACAGTTCACATTGTTCACCATCAGCGATTTAGCATCGTTGTTGTCGTGAAGATAGCTCTTGTACTTTCCGTCGCTAGAGAGACATATCAGGCCATATTTATGACAGGCAAACCAGATAGAACCATTATAGTCTTCAGCGATATCCTTGACAGGATAGCCAGCCATCTTCTTCAATGAGTACAGACGGCCGTCCTTAAGGATATTGACACCCTGGTTTGTACCGAGATATACGCTGCCGACTGTCGACTTCAGCATCGATGTGACAATATTATCACAAAGGCCGTCAGCAGTGGTAAGCCATTTGGTGACAGCCATGCTCCTTGAGTCAACAACTGCAACTCCTGAGTCATAATTACTTACAAGGAGGTTCTGACCATCAGAAAGCAATGTCTGCACATTATTGGTCTTGAGGTTCACACCACATGCTGAAACTGTGCGTGTTGCAGGGTTGTAGACCTTCAGACCGCTGTTTCTCGTTGCCATGAACACACGACCGTCAGGAACCTCTGCAAATCCCTGAACAATACTGATGTCGCCAGAGATACCACTCTGACCAGTAAAATAAGAGAACTTGTTTACGTATGGTGACCAGTAGCTCACACCGGAGAAATATGTGCCGAGCCACAGACCACCCTCATGATCTTTTGCGATAGAGAAGATACTGTTGTCCTGCAGGTTGTCGTATGACAGACCGTCATTGAACATTGTCATCTGCTCTGTCAAAGTGTTCACCTTCACAAGTCCCATCTCAGAACCCATCACCAGCTCATATCTGCCGAAAGGAGTTATCGACTTCACATTATATATATTAGCACTTACAGGCGATGCTCCGGAGATATGGTTCACCACATTCTCGCGGAATCTGTAATGGAACAGACCTCTTCTCGATGTACCAACCCAAAGGTATTACGGCAGTCACAATATATTGTCTGGATATTACTGTCAGGAATGGCTGCAGACTTACATCTGCCGTTTGCCATATTCAATGAGAACAGTCCTGCACGGTCTGTACCGATCCATATATTACCGCTCATGTCATGGGCTAATGAAGTGATAAACTGACATGGCAACTCCTTCATATAATGACGTACAACCTTCAAGTTCCTGTTCAGATGGTAAATACCCTGACCAAAACATCCTACCCATATATCGCCATTGGCATCAGAGATGATAGCATGGATACTCGTCTTATCATCATCACGTGACTTACCGTCAAGGCTGATATGAGTGAATGTCTCCATCTGTCGGTTATATGAATACAATCCTTCCTTGGTACCTACAAGGAAATTACCAAATCTGTCTTCAAAGATACAATGAATGAAGTTATTGCCAATAGTCTTCTCATCACCGTTTCTTCTTCGGAACACTTTAAACTTACTTCCATCGAAACGGTTCAGACCATCATTAGTACCAAACCACATATATCCTCGACTGTCTTCCATGACAGCCCAGACACTTGAATGAGAAAGTCCTTCTTCAACCTGGTAACTTCTGAAAAGCATTGCGTGACTACAGGTTAAGGATAAGAGCTACAGTAATAGGGTTATGGTTCTTTTCATTTTATTTGTTTTAATTGCGTACAAAATTATGTATTATTAAAAGTATTGTATACCACTATCTTTTCTAAGAATACAAAAAATTCGGCAAAAATTAAGCTCTTTTTTTTTGTCAAAAACGATAAAAATCACTGATTTCATCGCTAATAATAAGGTTATTACCAATAATCTTCTCATCATCGTTTCTTCTTCGGAACACTTTAAACTTACTTCCATCGAAACGATTCAGACCATCATTAGTACCAAACCACATATATCCTGGACTGTCTTCCACGACCGCCCAAACTATTGAATGAGAAAGTCCTTCTTCTACCTGGTAACTTCCGAAAAGCATTGCGTGGCTACAGGTTAAGGATAAGAGCAACAGTAATAGGGTTATGGTTCTCTTCATTTTATTTGTCAGTAATATTCTGTAGTTCCTACCTCAGTTCGGGATAAGAAATAGTGCCTAAAAAGTTGGTAATCTCCGATATTTTTTCTTTGTAGTTGAAATCCAATTAGTTACAAACATAAATAGATATCATTATGGAGATTACCAAGGACAAAGTTACAGAATTATTTTGTATTATTGATGAATTTTACAAAGTTTTCAAAGTAGAAAATGCAGGAAAATTGCTTTTGGGTGAGGATGGAGTAAAGCGCAGACGACGTAAAGCCTCTTTATCTGATAGTGAAATCATGTCGATTTTGCTATATTTCCATTTCGGCTCGTTCCGAAACTTCAAGCATTATTACCTATTCTTTATTAGAGGAACATTGAAGTCATATTTTCCAAATGCAGTGTATTATAACCATTTTGTAGAACTTGAAAGTCGCGTATTCTTCCCTCTCATGTTCTTCCTGAATCTCCGTGCTTTTGGCAGATGTACAGGTATAACCTTTGTTGATTCAACCATGATACCAATATGCCACAATCTCAGG
>ENA-OQER01000221-OQER01000221.1-human-gut-metagenome-genome-assembly--contig:-NODE-221-length-31803-cov-3.613146_pt1 | contig 31803 bp, 43 predicted proteins | sample MGYA00242797_ERZ504639 | MGnify/ENA primary metagenome ERZ504639 (study PRJEB26092, sample SAMD00036306) | human gut metagenome | host: Homo sapiens | study: EMG produced TPA metagenomics assembly of...
CATCTTTCTATAGCCCGCTCAGGTAATTCTGCAGGCTCAGATTCCTGCAGAGAAATAAAATAATCCAATATAGAGTCCATGTATCATTTCTCCTAAAATGCTTTTGGTGAGCTATTACCGGTAAACAGATAGTTCGTTCACGGCCATAGCGGTCGTGTGTAGTTATCACATCCATTTCAATATCGTAAACAGATTGTAAGGTTTCAGATGTAATGATTTCTTTGGGAGAGCCGAATCCCATAACCTTTCCGGATTTCATGAGAAGAACTTTGTTTCCCACGGAAAAGGGATGCTCAGGACTATGTGTTGACATAATAATGCAATAGCCCTGATTGGCCAGCCCTGAAATTACTTCCATGAGAAGCTGATGATTGGCATAATCCAGATTGGCGGCTGGCTCGTCCATGATGAAGATTTTTGCAGACTGACAGATTGCACGGGCAATTAAAACCAATTGCCTTTGTCCTCCGCTTAAGGAAGTATATTTCCTGTTGGCAAGAGGCAGGGCATTTACTTTCTCCAAGGCAGCAAAAGCTGCTTCCTGATCAGGCTCTTTTGGGGTTTCAAATGCGGAGAAATGAGAAGCACGCCCCATAATTACCATATCAAGAACTGTATAGGCAAATACAGGGGAATGATATTGGGGAATATATGCAATCATATTTGCCAGTGTTTTGGTTGTAAAGTCACTAATATTTTTTCCGGCTATCTTTATTTTTCCATTAGAAACAGGAAGGGAACCTAATATCATGCGGAACAGAGTGGTCTTTCCGCAACCATTAGGGCCAAGCAGACAAAGCACATCACCATAGTCTGCGCTGCAGCTGATACCCTTTAAAATATCACCATTGCCGTAACCGCCAAAAACATTTTCAATTTCCAGAAGCATATAATTACGCGCGCTCCTTTCGTTTGATGATAAGATAGATAAAGAAGGGGGCGCCCATGATACTTGTGACAACGCCAAGTGGAAGTTCCATGGACAAAAGGGAACGGGAAATATCATCAACAAGTATCAGGTATCCGCCGCCAAGGATCGCACTTGCAGGTATCAGCCTTCTGTAATCAACGCCAACCAGTGCACGTGCCAGATGGGGGATCATCAGCCCGACCCATCCGATCAATCCTCCAAGACAGACTGCAGCGGCGCTGAGTAATGTGGAAGCGACTATAAAAATCAGACGATATTTACGCACATTGATTCCTAAACTTTTGGCTTCTTCTTCATCCAAAGTCAGCAGATTGATCTGCCATCGAAAAATAAAAATCAGACTTAATCCAATGATCATTGAAGAACACTCCAGCAAAAGGATTTGGTTGTGGTTTTGGTTAAGCTGCCCATAAGCCAGAAAGTAATTTGCTGGAGAACATCATTGGGGTCTGCCACATATTTGATCATTGTGACACCGGCATTGCAGAGTGACATGATCATAGTTCCGGTCAGAACAAGACTGAGGGTCTGGGAATGTGCGGATTTTCGGCTGATAAGATAGGATGCGGCTACTGCGGCCACACCACCTGCAAAAGCAGAAAGCTGAATCATCCAGTTGGAAGCTCCGTTTAAAATTGCAAAAGCAGCTCCGAGACTTGCACCGGAAGAAACTCCAAGGATATCCGGAGATACCAGTGGATTGCGAAACATTCCCTGATAGGTTGCACCTGCTACCGAGAGGGAAGCACCAATAAATAAAGCAGACAGAATACGGGGCAGACGGATATTCCAGAATATGGTAACTGCCTGGGGTAAAATATCTCCTTTAAAACCAAATTTTGATAAAAATGCATTTAGTACCTGCACTGGTGTAAGCGGATAATATCCCACCCAGAATGAGAGTACTATAATGATAAACAAAAGTACCAGCATAACCGCCAACAGCAGAACATATCGTCTTTGTCGGGCAGCGGCGGCATTTTTTTCATTATTTGTCAGATTCATAATCCTTCATCCTTGTAACTTGACTAATCAAATTTACGGTGTTATACTCAGAAAAACCGAATTGTTTTTAAAAACTATTCGCATATACATTATAATACTTAAAAATTGTATAGTCAATTTCAATAAGCGTCAATTATGAGTAATGCGGAGAAAAGAAAGGAGAAAGTTTATGAAAAAGCACAGACAACTTTTGGCTCTGCTTATATGTCTGGTGATGTCAGTCAGTCTTTTAACAGGATATTCTGAAACGAAGGCTGCTACTGAAGAGCCGGCGCAGAGTGGGGAGCAGGATGCCACGCAGGAAACTGCTGAAACCCGTGAGATCACAGACATGGCAGGAAGAAAAGTAACTGTCCCAACAGCAGAAAATATTGAATCTGTTTTTTCAGCGGGTCCTGTAGCTGCAATTTTTCTGTATATGGTTGCACCGGATAAGCTTCTTGGGTGGAATTATGAACTGAATGATGTTGAGAAATCTATTATTCTGGACAAATATCAGGATCTTCCTAATTTTGGAATGGGTGATGCTGTCAATTATGAAGCAGTAATTGCTGCCAATCCTACAATTGCTATTAATAGTGGAAAGATTAATGATGCAATGGTTTCTGATTGCGATGCGTTATCAGAAAGCCTTGGAATTCCGGTTGTTGCAGTAGACAACGAGCTTAATAATTCTGCGGAAGCTTTTCGTTTTATGGGCGAACTTCTTGGTGTAGAAGATCATGCAGAAGAGCTTGCCCAGTATGCGGAGCAGGTATTTACTGATATTAATGCACTTTCAGATATTCCAGAAGAAAAGAAAGTCAGTGTATACTTCGGTAATGGAGAGGATTCACTGGAACTGCACCCAGGGGATCCCAGCATGCACAGATTCTTGATGCCATCAATGCAGTCAATGTTGCAGATCTGGAATTGGGAGATGGATCTCGTGTTCAGATTTCAGCAGAACAGCTTCTTGCATGGGATCCGGATGTGATTGTTGTAAATGGTGAACCAAAGGCAGATAAAAGCGGAAGTTCTGCAGCAGAAGATATCCTGAGCAATCCTGATTATGCTTCATTAAAAGCAGTACAGGACCAAAAGGTTTATGGAACTCCGAATGCACCGTTTAGCTGGGTGGATCGTCCGGCAGGACCAAATCGTCTGATCGGTATGCGATGGTTCTCAGCATTGATTTATCCGGAATATATTAAATGTGATATCAATGAAGAAATACATAAATTTTTCGATCTTTTTTATCATGTTGATCTGTCCGATGAACAGTTGGAAAATGTTCTGAAAGGAACTTTATAAAGGTTAGGCATGGACGTGAAAAAGGGCTATACAATAAATAAACGAAAAAGAAACGCTGGTTCCGGTAAATACCGGTTCCGGCGTTTCTTTTTATAATTTTCGGATTATTGCGCTTCCATGCAGATCGCATACAGGATCTGCAAACAGATGGTTTTCAGACAGAATTCCCCAACCGCTTTTCGGCATCCGGAAAACTGTGTACTGTACACATCGTGAACCAAGAGAACTCCTCCGGTGGCCAGGCGTTCATAGAACAGAGGAAGTGCAGCAGCAGTTGGAGCATAGAGATCCGCGTCCAGAGATACAAAACAAAAAGTTTCATCTCTAACATCGGAAAAGGTATCTGGAAACCATCCTTTGTGGATCACAGTACGTGCAGGATCTGGCATAACATGAAGAACAGAGTCAATATCAGTAGAAGAAAAATCACCTGTTTTGGCGCGGGACAGATTACCGGAGGCTTCTATTGTGATATCCTTTTCTGAAAAGCCCTCAAAAGTATCAAAAAGATGGATTTTTCGGTCTGGAAAGGCTGCACTGATCAGGGAAGAAAATTCACCTCGGAAAACACCCAGTTCTGCAACATTTCCCGGAATATCCAATTGATAGATCTGCTCAGATAAAAGACGCATAACAGCAACCCGTGCGTCAAACATGCGAAGGACGGAGGGATCACGAAAAGGTCCGTGATAACCCAGGTTTTCCATCTGTTTTATCATAGAATTACGCCGTTCTTCATCCAGAACTCCCAGGATGACCAGATCCGGGAGAAGTGCTACTGCAGCATCCGGAGAATAGACTGGAATATTCCCAATATAGGATCCGTGTTTATGGGGGTCATTATCAGCAAAGCACAGGAGCTGACAGGGACTGTTGAGAAGTCTTGCTGTCATTTGTCCAATTTGTCCGGCACCAAATATTACAGCTTTATATACTGATTTTGCCATCATTTTGATGTACCTTTCTGTCAGCACGAACCTGGATCATCTGTCCTGTGATGGAAATGGCGATTTCAGCCGGTGTTTCTGCTTTGATCTCCAGTCCTATAGGTGAGATGATACGGTTTAAATCTTGTTCATTAATGTTGTATTCTTCAATCAGACGGCGAAATACAGCAGCTTTTTTTTGCGCGGCTTCCAATGACGCCTATATAGCATGCAGGTGTAGCAAGAAGCTGTGCCTGTACAATGGTATCATAGGAATGTCCGCGTGTCATGACGCAGCAATAATCAGCAGCTGTGATAGAAACATACTGCTTTAGATGGTTGAAATCACAAAGTATTGTTTCAACTGCTCCCGGGAAAAGAGCAGGATCTGTAAATTCCGGCCGGTCATCCAGGACAACACAGCGAAAATCAACGCTTGCAAGGATTGGGACAAGCTTTTGTGAGACATGTCCGCCGCCGAATACATAGACAGTTCCTGAGGTTCCAATCTGCTCAGAAAACAGATCATAATCTTCACTATGATATCGGTGTGGCTTTGCAGATAAAGAAGATAATACAGAAGAAGGAACATTGGCAGTTCCGATGAGACCGCATGCAGGACTGTAGAGGCTCACACCGGAGGTGGTGAGAAGATCGCAGATCAGCCAGAAATCTTTTCGCTCTTCATAGAATTTTTCCGCAGTTTCCGTGATTTCCATAATAATCGGATCGTTATGATCAAGATACTGGAAAAAGGCCGTAACATCACCACCACAGATCATACCAATATTTTCAACATCTTTATGATTCAGCCGGAATTCATGCTGGCAGGATTCCTTTTTTTCAAGAATATCCAATGCCATACATTCAGCACGATATTCTACAGCTCCACCTCCGATGGTTCCGGAAATTCTGCCGCTTTTTCCGACCAGCATGCGGGAACCGGCACCTCTTGGTGTAGACCCTGAGGATGCTGTAACGGAAACAAGTACAAGATCGTTTTCCTCTAGGAATTGTTGTTTTATTGTCTGAAATAATGTTCTCATATAATAAAATACCTCCTAACTAAATTAAGTGATTTTTTTGCTCCAGTTGTGTATGTCTGCCTGGACTAAAGCGTGATATGGCAGAGCGACTGTATCATGTCCTGCAGTTTGCGGGCTTGTTCTAACTGCTGCTCATGAGCTTTGCAAGCTTCCGGACTTTTGCATTTACTCATGCTGTCGGCAAATCTTTTTTCTATGGTTACACGTTGTGTTTCCTGAATCAGTTTATCAGCCAGAAATACAATAGCTGCTTCATCCAGCTTGGTTTCCAGCAGACCATGGTGCTGTGAAATAATCTGGCTGATCTCAGGATAACCTAACTGTGAGAAAAGTTCACCGCCTGTTTGGTGTGATGCCTCTGAAGTCTGGCAATATCATGCAGAAGTGCACCGGAGCGAACAAGCTTCTGATCAAAGATATAACCATTGGATTCCAACATATTGCATAAACAACAGGCAAGTTCAGTAACAGCATCACTGTGAGCCTGTACATGACGGGGCAGAGAAACCGCATTGCGAAGCCTGAAGCATAGCCCGTCATTTAATTCAGGATGAGGCAGTATATAACTGGGATCAGAGAAAGAAATATTATTTCTTTCATTCACTTCCAGATGATAGTAAGAGCACAGGGAAGACGAAACCGCTGCCTGCTGTACATACCGGAATGTAATGCATATATATAAGAAGAGATTACATCTGTATGAGCTACCACTGCAATATCACCTTCAGAAGCGCAAAGAATCTTATGAACTGCCTGCGAAAAGCGAAAACCAGATGCAGCAGGAGTTTCTGCTCCCGGGATCGGATGATCAGGGTTATTTTCACGGGCTTTATAAATGTCCGGCCATCTCTGGCGTATTTTATCAAAAGAAAGGCCATCCCATTCTCCCAGATTTCGTTCTGACAGATCAGAAACAATTATATGTGGAAGCTCAGGTGCCATATGGCCTGCTGTCTCAACAGCTCTTAACAAAGGACTGCAGTATATCCTTGATATTTTATCGGACAATTCTTCATTAAGAAGGACTGCCTGCAAGTGTCCAAGCATGGATAGAGAGAAATCTGTCTGTCCCACACAGTAAGAATGTTCATCCGGATACTGTGGTTTTCCATGCCGGACCAGATAAAGGCTACGCATTTAAAAATCCTCCGAAACATTCTTCAAATATTTTTTTTGAACAGGAACGTGTTTCTTCTGAAAAACGGGCATATCGTTTCAGAAATTCTTCGCCGTATGGTGTCAGTTCGCTATGGCTTCCCCTTGTACCGCCCTGGCTTCTGATGATCAGAGGTTCATGAAGCTGTGATTCCAGGGTATGGATCAGGTTCCAGCTGGTAGAATAGGAAATGTGCATGCGCTCACAGGCATCACGGACAGATCCTGTTTCATGGATCAGTGTAAGCAGCGAATAGAGCTTTTCATCAAAAAAACTTTTTCCCGGGCTAGCTGAATATGGATTTCAGAACGGATCAGGCTCTGGTTGTGTATGCGGAGGAGTTCATCGTAATCCTCTGGTGTATCAGCATCATGAATAATACCGGGATCCTCTACATTAAGATAATACATGGGTTCCCCGCAATTATCCACAGCACCTTTAAGTCCTGATTTTCCGTCATCACTTAGAATGGAATCAATCAGTGTGGAACGAATCAGAATGGGATGACCGGGATTGCCATTACAGACCGGAGTTACAAGGGGACGCCCCAGAGAGAGCATTTGCGTGACTGTCTGGGCTGTGAACAGCGGAACATCAACAGGTGTAAAGAGTACCGTATCCACTTTGTCTTTCAGATACTCAAGTCCGATCCTGACAGAATCAAACATATGAGTGTTTGCATAGTTCTCATTTCGAAGAAAGACTACATTATTGGAAGCCAGGTGGCATTCCAGAACATCTGCATGATATCCGGTTACCACTACTACTTTGGAGATTCCGGCCTGCCGGAAATTATTGATCACGCGCTGTGCGATGGAAATGGAGCCAAGCTGAAGCATGGGTTTAAAGTCTCCCATTCGTGATGATTTCCCCGCAGCCACGATGAGGGCGCCTGTCTGCATTCAGATACCTCCTTCTTTCAATGATATTATACAAATTTGATATTATTATAACATATAAAAGAATAAAAATAGTTAAAATTTACAATAAAACAAAATAAAATTGTCTGGAATATATAAAGTAGCCAACTGTTAATTATTTGTAATTTGTATAATTGTGCAAAATCATGGTAGTATGGATATATAAAATAACGTGGACAGGAGAACTTTTTTATGGATAAGATTTTTGAGATTACCGCAAAAGAAGTTACTGTACAGGTAAAAGATGAGCGTACAGGGGTTGTATACAGCCGGACGCTTCCCATCGATTATTATGAGAATGCAAATGTTTTAAAGCTCAGCGGTGAGAATCTGGACGGAAGCAGTTCTTCCATTGTTTTCTATTCCGCCAGAGGAATAGAGAGACTGAAAGATCTGACAGGCAGAGGAGCTGACCATGATCCGTGCGGAACGCATAAGCCTGAAGATCAGTAAGATGGAAACGAATATTTTTAAAAGGAGGAATGGGACATGATTAAAAAGACATTGAAGATTAATGGTGTTGAGAGAATACTTATTCTTGATAAGGATGAGACACTGGCGCAGGTACTCCGTAATCACCTTCTTCTTACAGGATGTAAGATCGGCTGCGGTGAAGGTCACTGTGGAGCCTGTAATGTTATTATGAACGGAAAAGTTACAAGATCCTGTATCTATAAGATGAGTCGTGTTCCCGATCATGCAGAGATCACAACCATTGAAGGTGTGGGAACAATTTCTGATATGCACCCGATCCAAGTTGCGTGGATGGCATATGGATGTGCACAGTGCGGTTTCTGTTCACCGGGATTTATTATTTCCGCAAAAGTACTTCTGGATAATAATCCAAGTCCTACCCGTGAGGAGGTAAGAGACTGGTTTAATAAACAGCGTAATCTCTGCCGTTGTACAGGTTATAAGCCGCTGATTGATGCTACTATGGCAGCAGCAGCAGTTATGCGCGGTGAGATGACAAAGGAAGACCTTGTGTTCAAACAGACAGGGGATTCTATTGTTGGAACAAATTATATCCGTCCGTCAGCAGCACAGAAGGTAACAGGTACCTGGGACTTTGGTGCAGATGATGCGTTAAAGATGCCATCAGGAACACTTCGTCTTGCTCTTACACAGGCAAAGGTTTCTCATGCAAATATCCTCAGCATTGACACAACAGAAGCAGAGAGCATGCCTGGTGTTGTCCGTGTTATCACAGCAAAAGATATTAAGGCAGCAGGCGGAACCAATAAGATCAATGGTCTTGTAATGCTTCCAAAACACAACAAAACAGACGGATTCGAACGTCCTGTACTCTGCGATGAAAAAATCTTCCAGTTTGGTGATGCGATTGCCATTGTAGCTGCTGATACAGAAGAGCATGCACGGGCAGCAGCAGAAGCAGTTAAAGTTGAGATTGAAGAGCTTCCTGCATACATGAATGCAATGGATGCCATCGCACCGGATGCAGCGGAGATTCATCCCGGTACTCCGAACGCATTCTTTGAGACAAACTGTATCAAGGGTCCTGATTTTGACTGGGACAGCATTCCGGATTCACAGCAGGTTGAGATAGAATCTTACTGTTCACGTCAGCCTCATCTTCATCTTGAGCCGGACTGCGGTTATGGTTATATTGACGAAGACGGTATGATAACTGTTCATTCCAAATCCATTGGTATCCATCTGCATATGCCTATGATCGCTGATGGTATCGGTGTGCCAATGGAGAACTTACGAATTGTTCAGAACCATGCAGGAGGAACCTTTGGTTATAAGTTCTCTCCTACAAATGAGGCTTTGATCGGTGCTGCTGTTAAGATTCTTGAACGTCCAGTATCTCTGGTATTTAATCAGTTCCAGAATATTACATATACGGGAAAGAGATCTCCTGCATTTATGAATATCAAGCTTGCAGCAGATGAAAACGGTAAGCTTCTTGCACTCTGGGGCAATAACTATGTGGATCATGGTCCATACTCAGAATTCGGTGACCTGCTTACAATGAGACTTTCCCAGTTTACAGGTGCAGGTTATGGAATCAATTCTATCCGCAATAAATCTACAACAGTATTTACAAACCACGCATGGGGTTCCGCATTCCGTGCTTACGGTTCTCCGCAGTCTTACATGGGATCTGAGATCGCGATAGATGTTCTGGCAGCAAAGATGGGAATCGACCCGTTCGATATCCGTGAAATGAACTGTTACAAAGAATCCGAAGGCAGTACAATCCCTACAGGTTATCCGCCTGAAGTATACTGTGAAGAAGATTTGTTCAAGACAGCACGTCCACTGTATGAAGCAGCTAAGAAACGTGTGGCTGAAAAGAATGCAGCTTCTGATGGCAAGATCAAATATGGCATCGGTGTATCTCTCGGTGTATATGGCTGTGGCCTTGACGGTGTTGATACATCAAACGCATTCGCAGAGCTGAATCCGGATGGAACAGTTACAATGTATGCTGCATGGGAAGATCACGGACAGGGCGCTGATATGGGTGTTCTTGTATCATCTCATGAAACACTTCGTCAGGCAGGAATCAGACCGGAACAGATCAAACTTGTTATGAATGACACCAAGACATGTCCTAATGCAGGTCCTGCAGGTGGATCACGTTCACAGGTTATGTCAGGTAATGCATGTCGTCTGGCAGCAGAAAACCTTGTGGCAGCTATGAAGAAAGAAGACGGAACCTTCCGTACTTATGATGAGATGGTGGCTGAAGGTCTTGCAACAAAATATGAAGGTAACTGGGTGACAACCTTCTGTGCAGATCATCCGATCGATCAGGATACAGCACAGGGTGATCCGTTTGCAACCTACATGTACACGATCTTCCTTCCGGAAGTTGCTGTTAATACAGAAACAGGTAAAGTTAAAGTTGAAAAATTCACCTGTGTGGCTGACGTAGGTACGATCATGAACAGACTTCTTGTAGAAGGCAACTTCTACGGTGGTCTTGTACAGGGTATCGGTCTTGCTCTTACAGAAGATTTCGAGGATCTGAACCATGATACTTCTCTGAAGAACTGTGGTATTCCGTATCCAAATGATGCGCCGGATGATATTGAACTTCATTTCAATGAAACATATCGCCCAAGCGGTCCTTACGGTGCTGCCGGCTGTGGTGAGGCTCCGCTGGATGCTCCTCATCCTGCGATCCTGAATGCAATCTACAATGCTACAGGCGCACGTATCACACGTGTTCCTGCCCGTCCGGAAAAGGTTCTTGCAGCATTAAAGGAACTTGAGAAATAATTCTCAGTATAATTTTATCATATGATATAATAAGGGGAGACGGGAGACTGTCTCCCCTTTGGAAATGAAAGGAGTATCGGGTTATGACATATATACAGGAGAGAGGTTCCACTCATGTTTATCACGTAAATCGAATGTCAAAGGAAGAGATGGATCATATGATCAGCTCTGTGTTCATGAACAGCCGGCGTACTGTGTTGCAGCCTGTCCTTTCAAAGCAGATACAAAAGAAATGCTGTTTTATGCTGCAAAAGGAAATTTTAAGAAAGCTCTGGGGATCTATGAGAAGATCACACCATTTCCCATGATCCTCTGTAGCGGCTGTACTGCACCCTGTGAGGAGAAATGCAGGCTTTGTGAGCTGGGTGATGGCATATCCATACGTGAAGTAGAGCGTGCCATTGTCCGATATGGGGAACCTGGAAAACGGAGCAGTGTATTTCGTATCAGAAAGAAAAAAAAAGGCTGTGATTTTTGGCTCAGGATTATTCCCGCTGTTTCTTGCAGGGGAGCTGGAAAAGAAGATGTATCCTGCAACCATTTACTGTCAGGAGAAAGATTATGAAGCTATATTGCAGCAGCAGCACCAAAGCTTTCGGAATCAGATTGTAGGAATGAAGCAAAAACGTCTCAGTTCCATGGATCTTTCCTTTGAATTCGGATGCAGTCTTGACCTTCCGTTTATCAGAGAGAAAATGAAGGAGGCAGATGTGGTCTGTGCTTCAGAGGAGGTGGCCAAAAAGCTGGCTCCTGAAGAAACAGCAGATGCAGAGATCATGCTGAGAGAACAGGCGGGAATTGTCAGCGGTCTGGCCCAGTCTGTGATGGATGCGGCTTTTGCTGCAAAGAGAGCTGCCCTGACTGTAGACCTCCTTGTACAGAATCTTTCGCCCCACAGCAACAGAGGCAGTGAAGGAGCAGTTACTACCAGGCTCTATACAAATATGGAAGGGATGAAAGGTTCCAAAAAGATTCCCTGCAGCATAGATGGATATTCAAAAGAAGAAGCTATGGAGGAAGCAAAGCGATGCATTCAGTGCCACTGTGATGAGTGTATGAAAAGCTGTGTCTATTTAAGTGAATATAAAAAGCACCCTGGTCTTCTTGCACGTGAGATTTATAATAATACCCAGATCATTATGGGAGATCACCAGATGAATAAACCGATGAATTCCTGTTCGCTCTGCGGACAGTGCACTGTAACCTGTCCAAATGGGTTTGATATGAGCCAGGTCTGCAAATCTGCAAGAGAAAATATGGTATCTACAGACAAGATGCCTCTGGCACCTCATGAATTTGCACTGATGGATATGCTGTTCTCCAATTCGGAGGCTTTCTTATGCAGACCTCAGCCGGGATATGAAACCTGCAGATATGTATTTTTTCCGGGATGTCAGGCAGGAGCCATAGCGCCGGATGTTGTCACAGAGGCATATGAGGATCTTTGCAGGAGGACAGAGGGCGGTGTTGCCCTGATGCTGGGATGCTGTGGTGCTATCAGTGAATGGGCAGGACGCTATGAAATGACAGAAAAGGTAAATGAACAGCTGAAGCAGGAGCTTGCAAAGCTGGGAGATCCCATGATCATAGCAGGCTGTCCAAGCTGTATGAAACAGTTAAAAGAGAGTCTTGGCGTCAGAGTCACAGGAATCTGGGAGATCTTAAAGGAAATCGGACTTCCCGCACAGGCAAAAGGCTGGAGATACCTGTTGCAATACATGATGCCTGCGGAGCCAGGGTGATGCGCAGACACAGGACATAATAAGAGAGCTTCTTGCAGATATGGGGTGCACTGTTGTAAACACAGAATATTCCAGAGATCTGTCTCCCTGTTGCGGATACGGTGGACTGACTTCCTACGCTAATAAAGAGATGGCAGATAAAATGACAGAAAAGTGTCTGGAACGATCCGATGCCCCATATATAACGTACTGCATGGCATGCAGGGACCGATTTGTCAGGGAAGGCAGGGAATCCAGACATATCCTTGAACTTCTGTATGGCACAAATGCCGTCAATATGCCGGATATCAGTGAAAAACGCTACAACCGGCTTGTGCTAAAAGAGAAGCTTTTAAAAAATATATGGAATGAGGAACTGATGATGGAGAAAAAAGATTATACCGTTGCATATACAGAAGATGCTATCAGTATGATGGATGAACGCATGATACTGAAAAGTGATGTGGAGCGTGTATTATCAGATTATAGAGAAAACCAGGAAGCGATTTTTGATGAAGAGACAAAAGAACTGGTGACAAGGAGCAGACTTGGAAATGTGACATTCTGGGTGCGATTTGTGGAAACTGAAGAAGGGTATCTGGTACGCAGAGCATACAGTCACAGAATGAATATTATGAAAAGGGTGGGACAGTAATGGCAGCAGAGAGAACATATTATACCATTGATCCTGAGGGAAAGCTGACCTGCATGAAATGCAAGGTTCCTCTTGTAAAAGGAAAAGCAAAATTTATGTATCTGGAGAACGGTTTTCCTGTTGAGATGCCGGTCTGTCCCAAATGTGGCTTTGTCTATGTTCCGGAGGAACTGGCTCTTGGAAAGGTTCTGGCAGTGGAACGTGCACTGGAGGATAAATAGATGAACAGACATCCCGGAGGGGAAGAGCAGACACTTCATCTTCTGAAAAGCATAGAACTGAAAAAAGGAATGAAAGCTCTGGATCTGGGAGCAGGAGAGGGAGAGACAGTGCGGATCATGAAAGCATTTGGTCTGAATGTGCAGGGGGTGGATCTTGCTCCGCGAAGCAGTGAGGTGCAGAGGGGAGATTTTCTGAACCTTCAGTATGCAGCAGACAGTATGGATCTCTGTATCAGCAGTGTGCATTTTTTGTCAGCAGAGATCAGAAAAAGGCAGTTTCTGAATGCTGGCGTGTACTGAAAAAGGGAGGATTTCTTTTACTGTCAGATCTGGATCCGGGCAATCTTTTGGAAATTGTGAAAGAAACAGGGTTTACGATTCTCTGTCAGGAGGATCAGACTGCTCTCTGGAGAGAATATTATCTGGAAGCAATCTGGAATGATTCATTCTGCTGCGAGGATCATAAGCTTTTGCAGAATGAATATAAAGGCAGAAAAATAGGCTATACCATGGTGGTTGGCAGAAAGGAGTAATGTATGGATCTTTACGAAAGAATAATGGAATTAGGCAGCATGGGATATCATTGTTCACAGATCATTATGATCATGACTCTGGAAACCATAGGAGAGGAAAATCCACAGCTTGTAAAGGCAATGGGAGGACTTGGAGGAGGAATTGGTTACTGTGGAGATACCTGTGGGTGTTTGACAGGAAGTGCCTGTGCCATCGGATATTTTCTCGGCAATCTGGCTCCTGAAGAGAAGGAAGATACACAGATGAAGCCGGCTGTACAGGAATTATATCAGTGGTTCCGCCAAAAGACAGAAGAAGAATTTGGAGCTTTTTACTGTAAGGATATCACTCATCTGGACTGGGGCATAATTATGGAGAAATGTCCCGGACTTATTGCAGATACTTATACAAAAGTTATGGAAATACTGACAGAACGGGAGGTGCTGGAGCTTTGATCACCATTGGCAAAACAAAAAGTGTCTGTCCGGAATGTATGAAGGTAGTTCCTGCCAAAAAGTGTATTGGTGAAGACGGGATTTATCTGGTAAAAGAATGTAATGCGCATGGGAAATTTCAGACTCTGATCTGGGAGGGAAATGTAACAGATTATCTTTCCTGGGGAAGAGAAAATCTCTCAGCGGAAACTCCTGTAAATCCGAAGGTTAAAGAAAAATCCTGTCCGGATAATTGCGGACTCTGTGAGGAACATGAAAGAAAAGGGTGCTGTATGATCCTGGAAGTCACAAAACGCTGTAATATGCATTGCCCTGTCTGCTTTGCTTCAGCAGGAGAAGGCGGGGAAAACGGAGATATTCCTATCAGTGAAATAGAAAAACAGTATGATTTTCTGATGGCTCACGGAGGTCCTTTTAATATACAGCTCTCAGGAGGAGAGCCAACCATGAGAGATGATCTGCCTGAGATCATACATATGGGAAGAAAAAAAGGATTTACATTTTTTCAGTTAAATACCAATGGGATCCGGCTTGCCAGGGAGGATGGATATGCCAGAAAGCTGAAAAAAGCAGGACTGAATACAGTATTTCTTCAGTTTGACGGTGTGACAGATCAGGTTTATGAGACTTTGCGTGGGCAGGCTATGATGGAACTGAAGAAAAAGGCGATCTTAAACTGTTCAGAAGCAGAGCTTGGTATTGCTCTTGTGCCGGTCATAGCGCCGGGAGTAAATGATATGCAGGTAGGGGATATCCTGAAATTTGGTCTGAATCATATGCTTTGTCCGTGGCGTACATTTTCAGCCTATCAGTTATTTTGGCAGATGTTCCCAGAAGCGCCCCACAAATCCCATCACCATACCAAAGATGCTGAGACTTATGGAAGAACAGACAGAGGGACTGATGAAAATTGAGGATTTTGCAGGCGGCGGAGCAGAGAATCCCTACTGCTCCTTCCATGCAAGTTATCTGAGAAAAGGGGAGCGGGAACTGAAGCTTCTTGAAAAAAAATCAGGAAAAGGATGCTGCTGTACCACCAGTGATGATTCCAGACAGTATGTGGAAAATCAGTGGAGCTACAGTACAAAAAACTATGATGAAGGAGAAATGACACAGACAGATGCGCTGGATGAGTTTCTGATCCGGATACATAATGAAACCTTTGCAGTATCAGGCATGATCTTTCAGGATGCCTGGAATCTGGATCTTGACCGTCTGAAACGCTGTTATATCTGTGAAGTGGATCCTGATTATGGAATGGTGCCGTTCTGTGCATATAATCTGACTAATCTGAAAGGAACATATTTATACAGAAAGTGAAACGATCCAATATAGATGCAATGATCTGTAGGCAGGAAAAAATTACAGATATTACAAGGGAAACAATAAACAAAATACAGCTGGATAAACTGAATGCTGTTCTGAAAAGAGAAAAAGAAAGGCAGGGATTTTATAGAGATCTGCCGGAAAGGCTGGAAAGCCTTGATGATCTGAAAACCTTCCCTTTACAACGGAATCCGACCTTGCTCAGAAAGGGGGCAGGATGTTACTGTGCTCTCAGGGAGAAATACAGAGGATCATTCAGAACAGACAAGCGGAACAACAGGTGCAGGTAAACGTGTATTTTATACAGAAGGAGATTGTGAACATACCATAGAACTTTTTATGGCCGGACTTGGTGAGTTTATTTATCCGGGAAGCCGGACTATGGTTGCCATGCCGTTTTCCGGTCCTTTTGGACTGGGAGAGCTGATCGCAGAGGCAATCAGACGTATAGGTGCACACCCCCTTTTAACCGGGAACAATAAAACCTATGGTGAGTTAAAAACAATTCTGGAAGAGGAACAGTCGGACACTTATGTAGGTATGCCGACAGCACTGCTTTCTATGCTTAGAATGTGTGGAAAAGGCAGTATAAAGAGAGCACTGATATCAGGGGATGCCTGTTCGGAAACAGTAATGAAAGAAATAGAAAAAATTCTGGGAACACCTCTCTGGCCTCATTATGGTTCCAGAGAGATGGGACTTGGGGGCGCGATCTGCTGTCAGGCTCATGAGGGCATGCACATGCGAGAGAATCACTGTATCATAGAGATCATAGATAAAGAGGGAAATGTTCTGCCTGACGGTCAATGGGGAGAACTGGTGATCACAACCATTGGGATGGAGCACAGCCTTTGATCAGATACAGGACGGCGACCATACACGTATTATCCCCGGAAAATGTATCTGTGGAAGTGAGATAAAGCGTCTGGATTTTGTAAGGCGCATCGACCAGTCAAAAAGTATGAGAGAAATGGATGAATTACTGTTTCAGATTCCGGAACTGGTAGATTGCTGTGTAAGGAGTGTTGGAGAGACGAAAGAAATCACAGCACTTTTTACATCAGACAACGGAGAAGAACTGATCAGAAATGTCTGTGCAGAGAAAAATATTATTTCTTTGGACTGCAGAAAAGCAGAATGGAGCGATAGGGCATTGTATCCTGCGAAACGTATTATTTTATAGAGAAACTATTAGAAAACAGAACGAAATCCACAGACTGTCAGCCGGATTTCGTTCTGTTTATTGTTTTATGAATAGTTATTTGTTCACATTTGTATTATCCATAAAAATCAGCATTTCTCAGCAATATCATAAATCAGCCGTTCTGTATCTTCCCATCCGAGGCAAGGATCTGTGATGGAACAGCCAGGAGTCATATGATCACTGATATCCTGACGGCCCTCCAGAAGATAGCTTTCAATCATAACACCCTTCACCAGCTTTTTAAGTTCCGGATTATAATTACGACTGTGAAGTACTTCTGAGACAATTCGGCTACATAAGCTTTAGATTTGCCTCTGAGTGGTATGCAGGGGGAGTTGGAGAAAGCAGAGAATATGGCTTAACATATCGTCTTAAAGACGGAAAGAAGTTGGCGGTTCAAGATGTTGCGTCTGGAAAAAAAGTAATGTAAAGAAAAATATAGCAACAGCATATTCGAAAAAACTTTCCGGCCAGGGGTATTCTTATGTTATGAAAATGAAGTATTCAGACTTTCAGTTTTATATTAAACCCGGAAAAAAAAAGTCGTTGTATGTTTTGGTCCATATGGAGCATTGGGAGCACATGGAAAAGTTGTGGTTGAAATAAAAGGCAAATTATAAGGATTGATCAGCTGCAAATTCTGCTTGAACGGTACGCCTATTCTGAAATCGGCGGTACATTCATTCTGATTTAGCGGTATGCGTTTTCTCTTTAGAGCTGACAGCACCAAACAAAAATATCCTGACAGTTACAGAGCTTTCTGGCTCTGCAACCTACAAAGTCTATGAAAAAATCTTCCCCAGTACTTCTCATCCACCATCTCGCAAACCCAGCTAAACCCAATCCCCACCAAATACATAAGCAGAAAACAGACCACTGCATAAACATAAGCATTTGCTCCAATGGTGGTATGCTGCAGCAGGGCCATAGGCAGTCTCTGCATAATATACAATCCGAACAGATGCTTTCCGGTGAATTCCAGGAGTGAATTTCCAAGCTGCATTTTCATGGTAAACATCACAACCACCAGTGCGAATACAACAGCGCCGATGGCATACATACAGATCTGCTGGCGGGTTTTGTAAACTACGAGGAGCAGGGCCAGGAGTATAAGGGCTGCAAGGATGTAATTCTTTGTGGCCTTTAATTTTACATCAATTTTTTCCTTAAAGATCCGTACCACATGCCGGCGGGGTAGCAGAGCATGGTGTTGTACCAGTAGTCGGTTTTGTGGAGGAACAGGATGTACATGCTTATCACGGTCAGAACTGTGATGAAAAGCAGAGAGGGTACAGGGCTGTTTTTTAAGATCCGGAATGCGAACCAGGTGATGAGGTACAGGATCAACATGACAAAAATGTACCAGTTGCTGTTGCCGAGGCTTTCCCAGCCCAGCAGTGCCAGGAAAATTTTTTGCATGGAAAAGGTTCTTCCCATGAAAGAATAGGCTGCCAGATAAAGCAGTACGGCCAGATCAAAATGCACCAGTGTCCGCAGCACTCGGTGAACTGGGATGCGGCGGACGTAGGGCGTGCCTTTTTTCATGATGGAGACGAAGACACCGTATCCGGAATAAAGCAGGAACAGGGTGACTACCAGCTGGCCAGAGTGGGTGCGCCAGAACTGGAAGATCCGGTCTGTGGGGCTGTTCATCTGGATGTACTGGCAGAAGTGGATCATGAATACCAGCAGCAGAAAAAATCCGCGGATGATGTTGGTCTGTTTCATCGAGATATATTCCGGATTGAATTCCACAGGCCTGGATGGAATGAGCAGCAGAAGGATTGCTGCCAGAATGAAAAAGTCCATAAAATAAATTCTCCTTGAGATGTTTTTGGAGTGCTGCCCCGTTTGTATACGCAGGTTATACAGAAAAACTTGAGGACTACAGTGATTTCAGCACTTTAACAAGCCGTGAATTATCCTCCGGCATCATAATACAGAATCGCACAAATTCCCCGTCCAGGCACTGGAAGGAAGAACAGTCACGGATCATCATGCCTTGTCTGATGCAGGCTTCAAATACGTCATAGGAGGTCAGTCCGTTTTTCAGGATCCTGAGCAGGATAAAGTTTGCATAGGCGGGATAGATTTTGTAGGTGTCTGTATCCTTCAGCTCCCGGATCATCCGATCACGTTCGGAAAGGATCAGATTTCTGGTTTCTTTAATATAATCTTCATCCCGCAGCATGATCTCTCCTGCAAAGGCACCAAGGCTGTTAAGTGACCATGGTGTCTGTTTTTCGCGCATTTTTGCAAGAAATTCCATGTTTCCGGTGATGCCGTAGCCCAGGCGTATTCCGGGAGCGGCGAAGAATTTCGATACGCCGCGGAGTACCATGAGATTGGTGAATTCCGTGTCAGCGGAACTGCGGTGATGGCGTTGATATCCGGGGCAAATTCTACATAGGTTTCGTCGATCATCACGAAGATATTTTTTTCAGCACAGAAACCGATGAGTCTGCGAAGCTCTTCCTGGGTGATGGCAGAGGAGGTTGGATTGTTGGGGTTGCAGAGAATGAGAAAATCATAGCCCTGCTCCAGCTTCCGGCAGAGATCCGGAATGTCTGGCTCGAAATCATTGCTTTCCTGAAGGTGGTAATATTCCTGGGTACTTCCGGAGAAGGATAGCTCTCTGGAGTATTCAGAATAGGTAGGCCCAAGGATCAGAGTGTGCTTCGGGGCACGCTCCTGGATCAGAAGGGAGATCAATTCGCTGGAGCCGTTTCCCGGAAGAATGAAATCAGCGGGAATATTGCAGTAGCCGGAAATCGTATTCCGAAGGGATGTGTATTCTCTGTCCGGGTAGGAGGAAAGAATATCCACGTGTTCTGCAATGGCTCTGCCGGCTTTTTGGGAAAGGCCCAGAGGATTGACATTTGCACCGAATTGACGATGTTTTCTTTTTTCAGATTGTAGTAGCTGCAGATCTTTTCTATATCACTTCCGTGAAAAACGGGTTTGGTATCCATTTTTGTCACCTCACATTTTTATTTTTTTCGTTAAAAATTTATATCCAGTATACACCAGAATACGGGACAAAAAAAGACGGGATAAAAAGTTTCTGTATTTTTTTGAACAGGATATTACTGAAAATTGCTTTCTGGAAATGTATGGGAATATTTGATACAATGAGCAGGTAGCGAATGCGGATGGCGAATATCCATGCTGTTTGCCAATGTGGATTTTCCATTGCCCGGCAGGATGCGTTTACGTGGCTTTGTATTGGAGTCAAAGATGCGGATGAACGGCAGCAGAAGAAAATTGCAGAAGTGACAGAGATCCTGAAAGGTGCAGATAATGCAACCAGTTCCCTGCAGAGGGATTTTCGCATCCGGAGAAAACAGACGGAGCTGGAAACCTTCAGCGGCTATATTGTGAAAGAAGCGAAGAAACTGGGTGTTTCCATTCCGCTTTCCGAAAAAATATATCAGGGACTTATGGAAATGGCAGAAAAATTCTGACTGAAAAAGGTGAGTTTTTCTGGTGGAATCCTGTATGCTCTGGTACAATGGGGATATAAAAATCCTGTATCGCGGGCTGACAGGTTATCTGTGATACCGGAAGGGAGGAAAAGAGATGAAAAAAGTATTTTTGCTGTTATTGCAGTGATCGTGATCCTTGCCGGAGGACTTATGCTCAGTTACAACGGGCTTGCCGGAGGTAAAGAAGCTGTGGAAACTGCAGAGGCTGATGTGGATACCATGCTGCAGAGACGGGCAGATCTGATCCCGAATCTCGTCAGCACGGTAAAAGTTACACGAAGCATGAGACGGAGATATTGACAAGTTCTGGCGGCGAGGGACCAGCTGATGAATGCGGATACTGTAGAAGAGAAATCTGAGGCAGATCAACAGATGGACAGTGCACTTTCCGGTCTGAAGGTTGTGGTGGAAAATTATCCGGAACTGAAAAGTGATACTACTTATGTGGGCCTGATGGATGAACTGTCCGGAAGCGAAAACCGGATCTCTGTAGCGAGAAAAGATTATAATGAGGCTGTGAAAGCTTATAACACAAGGCTTGTGAAATTCCCCGGGAATGTATTTGGTTCCATGCTTGGCTTTGAAAAGGCGTCATATTTTGAGGCCGATGATTCAGCAGCAGATACGCCGGATGTAGGGGATATGCTGGCAGAGTGATAAGATCAGACCATTGTTCTGATGAAATGAAAGAACGGATAGAGGGAGAATATCCTATGAAAAAATGGATCGGACGGATGGCTGTGTTGCTGGCTTTTGTATTGACGCTGTCCGGAAGTCGCTGGCAGTTTTAGGGGAGATCCCGTCTGCCACAAAAGAATTCTATGTTAATGATTATGCAGGGGTTTTCAGCGATGCCTGGAAGGAAGAGCTTTGCAAGGCTGGTGAGCAGCTGTATGATGATACCACAGCGCAGCTGGTTGTCCTTACCGTGGATACCACCGATGGGGAAGACATCAGTGATTATGCAGTGGAAACCGGTCGCAAATGGGGAATTGGTTCAAAGAAGAAAAATAATGGTGTCCTGATCGTCCTTTCGGTTTCGGACCGTAAGTCTGGGTATCTGTCGGCTACGGTCTTGAGGGAAAGCTGCCTGATTCGAAGACCGGACGACTTCTGGATGAATATGCAGTTCCTTCCTATAAAGACAATCAGTTTGAAAAAGGTACCGTGGAGCTTTATTATGCAATGTTAAATGAGATCCGTGAGGAATACGGTCTGGAGAAGATAACAGCTCCCAGATATGAGAAGGTGCAGCCGGATGTGGACGATGATGAGGATGAGGATGATGGAACTGTCTGGGAGATCGCGCTGGGGCTTGTGATGATCGTTTTGATCATGGTGGGCGCATATCTACTGTGCGTGATGCTTCCTGTATTTCTTATCGTAACTATGGTTCTGGTTCTGAAGGGCCTGATAATGAAATTGTCGGGAAAGGATACCGCAGACTACTGGAAAAAGAATTTTAACCGTATGAGTGTACTGCACCGGCTCTTTAATTCCCTGTTTCCGCTGAGCTGGATTCTGGGAAGAGGAGGAAAAAGCAGCGGTGGAAGTTCCGGCAATGACGATGACAGAGACGATGATTATGACAGCTACGACAGCGGAAGCTCCGGAGACGGAGGAAGCTTCGGCGGTGGTGGTGCAGGCAGGGATTTCTGATGCTATTGACAAAATTTCTCAACTTTGCTACAATGACGAAAATCAATTCCGTGAGGGAGTAATTCGCGTGTAGACGTGGTTTGTCAACATACTGGTGCATGCACCTGGCAAATCTTAAAGAATGAGACTCATGTATATTTTATTTCTGTTACAGAGATAGAGTATACGTGGGTCTTTTTTATGGCTCCGGAGCGGATGAATATGCAAAGGAGAAGAAAAATGCTGTTATTTATGAAAGTTCTTTTTACCCAGTTTATTGCGGAAATGGGTGACAAAACACAGTTGATGCTGGTGGCAATGACTTCCAGATTCAAGCTGAAGGATATTCTGCTTGGAACCGGTGTTGCGATCCTAGTGCTCAACGGACTGGCAGTGCTTGCAGGAGGTATTATCAGTACCGTGGTCCCTACCTGGCTGATCCGTCTGATCGCAGGTGCAGCGTTCCTGTTTTTTGCGGCGACAACGCTGAAGGGTGACGATGATGAGGAAGAGAATGTTAAGGATCGTAAGATCAAATTTGCACCGCTGTCTGTATTCTGCACATTTTTTGTTGCGGAGCTGGGGATAAGACACAGCTTACTGCAATTACATTTGGTGCCAATGAGGGGCTGAGTTCAGCAGTTGTGGTATGGCTTGCCTGTTCACTGGGGCTTTTTGTGGCGGATGTGATCGGACTTCTGATCGGGTATCTTCTGAAAAGCAAGGCACCGGAGGGAATCCTCAATACAGTTGCATTTGTTATTTTTTCCATCTTTGGAATCCTGACGCTGAGACAGGGATTTGGCCTTCTGTTCGGAGCGGGATCTTCTATGATCTTCCGCTTACCTTAGCGGTTACGGTTTGTGTTTGTGATCGTCTGTCTTATGCTTTATAAGCAGGCGAAAAAGAATTAAATTATTATAAGGAGCTTTGCACAGAATAAGGCTCATACCGGAAAAAGCCTTCGCATACACTGTAAAAAAGCGTCTTCGGGGGCTTGGCAGTGAAGGATTATATTGAAGAACGTGCAGTTGAGATCGCAGGATATATTGTTGAAACAAAGGCTACGGTGCGGCAGGCGGCGAAGAAATTCGGGATCAGTAAGAGTACGGTACATAAGGATTGCGCAGAACGCCTGAAAGTGATCAATCCGGCTTTGGCCATAGAAGTTCGCAAGGTACTGGATGTAAACAAGCAGGAGCGACATATCCGGGGAGGTATCGCTACCCGGGAAAAATATCTCCATGCTCATATCCGATGAACAGGCGGTCCGGATTAAATGCTGATCATAAAATATGAATGTCTGTGTTATTATCCGGCTTGCTTTGGTTGACATACCTGATAAGATGTGCGAAGATTTATCATACGATAGAAATAGCAAAATACAGCACATAGGAAAGAGAGGATTTTATCATGCTGAAACAGTTATCCATCTATGCAGAAAATAAAAAGGGTGTTATGCAGAACATTACCGGTATCCTGAAGGACGAGGATATCAACATTCTGGGCTCTGTAACCAATGACAGCGCAGAGTACGGAATCGTACGAATGGTAGTTTCGGAGCCGGATAAGGCAATGGAGGCTCTGATCGCTGCCGGATATCTCTGCCACGTGATCGAGGTGATCGGAGTGGAGGTTGAGGATAAGACCGGAAATCTGAACGATCTGCTTCTTACACTGAAGGACAGTAATGTGAGCGTGGATTATCTGTACCTCTCCTTTAACCGTGATTCCGGCAAGCCGATCATGGTATTCCATACCGAGGATATTATGGAAGTGAGAGCCTGCCTGAAATCCAGAGGCTATACCGTTTTATAAAAACAGGATTTCACTGTGTGGCAGATACTTTTATCCATCTGGTAAATATTAAAAAGTCCTATATTATAAACACGAAATATTAATTTTACAAATGTATATGACCATGCTATCATATACCCATAATAGTTCTTAACCTGTAAACAGCCACCTCAGGATATGTGAATATCCGTATCATACAGGCCGGGAACTAAAAAACTCATCACATAAAGTTAATAATTACACCCATGAAGAAATCTGTGGATCAGCGTACACAGATTCCTTCAGAAAGAAGCTGTTACGTCGGCGGAGTTTCTGTGTCTCCAAGGATGTGGCAGCTTTTTTTCTTTTACTCTGAAAAATTCGCAGTAATTTCACAAAAACATGATACAGTAGGAAACATGTTATGATATGTTTTGTAAAAATGCTCAGGTTTATGAGCATGTGATAAAGTAAGACGCAGATGTTCGATTTACAGAATACAGAGGATTAGAAAAAACAACGAAAAAGAAATGCCTGAAGCTGCTGCAGACAGACGAGGAAATGAAATGAGACCAATAAGAATACAGAAAGCGGAAAAAAATAAAAAAAGGGGAAACAGAGGGGGAATCTATCTCCTGGCATTTCTGTTTCCGGTGCTGATCTTTACGCTGGGTTTTGCACTGAAGGGTGTTTATCCTTTTGGAGAAAATTCGGCGCTGGTGGTAGATGGAGTCCATCAGTATACAGCCTTTTACAGGGAACTTTCAGAGCAGCTTGGAAAGGGAGCGGGCTGGACCTGGTCCGCACATGCCATGGGATATAATTTTTATGGATTGTTTTGCTATTATCTCTGCAGTCCGTTCAGCTTCCTGGTACTGCTGTTTATGAAATTCATGTATGTAAACGAGGCTGTCACTGCGGTGATCCTAATCAAGGCAGGGCTTTGCAGCGTATCCATGGCATGGTATTCCGGGAAAAAATATCCGGGTAAAGACTGCATGGCAGTTTCTGTGGGGTGTATGTATGCACTGTCCAATTTTCTGATGGGATATTACAGCAATGTGATGTGGCTGGACTGTATCATGCTCCTGCCGGTTCTGGCATATCTTATTGAACGGCTGGTAAATACCGGAAAGTGGAAAGGGTACTGCCTTGTTCTGGGGTATGGTATCCTGACAAGCTATTACATGGGATTTATGCTGTGCACCTTTGCGGCTCTGTATTATGTGGTACAAATGATTATTCTGGAAAAGGAGAAACGCCCGGAGAAGATCACACATTCTCTGCTGAAATTTGCCGGAGCCTCCATTGGCGGAGCCGGCCTTGCAGGAATCACGCTGATCCCGGGAATCGTTGCAGTATCCCGGACACCGGCTGCGGCAGAAGCGGGAACCGGCCTTCAGGGTGTCTACGGAGATATCTGGAAACAGCTTGGCGCATTGATGGAAGATTCCATGTCTTTTGTAAAATCCGGGGAGCAGGGAGATGTAAACCTTACTGCGGATGTGCGGTGCTTCTTTTTGCAGGAATCTATTTCCTGAACAAAGAGATCCGCAGGACAGAAAAGATCATGTTAGGGGCAATGGCTCTTCTGTATTTTGCAGGCTTTCATATCACAGCGCTGAATCTGTTGTTTCACGGAATGCACAAACCGGTGGGGATTCCCAATCGTTTTTGCCGTTTATTCTCATCTTTCTGCTTTTGAAAATAAGCTGTGATGCCTGGGGAAAACTGGAGAAGGAAAGCGGGAAGAGGATTTTGGCAGGATTTATCCTGGCAGAGATATTTTGTACTGTTGTAGGCTGAAAAGCGGAAAAGGGCTGGGAACCCTTCTTACAGACGGAGTGATCGCGGCATTTTTTCTTCCGGTGTGGACGGGCAGTTTTCTTTGTGGAAACTTCCGTCACATCCGTTGGGACGTGTGGAAATCAGGAAGATCGTATCTCTGGTCCTGGCCGTAATGATACTTGCGGAAACCGGAATCCATGGTGTTTTCAGTATCACAGACAACGGAACTGCCAACCGTGATGTTTATGCGGAAAGTGACAGGGAAGTGACCAGTCTTATGAAAAAGACAGGGGCGGATCAGGTAAACTACCGGTCGGCCATTGTAAATCCCCTTGTTCGAAATGAGGAAATGCTGTACCAGCTGAACGGAATCTCCATGTATTCTTCCACGAATACAGAAGAAATGTGGGATTTTGTCCGAAACATGGGATTTGAAAATCTGGAAAATCGTTATCAGTATGCGGGAGCTACCGAGGTGATGGACATGTTGCTGGGAATCCGGTATCTTCTTTGTAGAAATACAAGAACGCTGCATACGGCATATGAAAAGATCGGCGAAAGTGCATCCTTTGATCTGTATGAGAATCCCCGGGCATTGAAAGGGGCATATATGATAAACAATTCTGTAGCGGATTATGCCATGGAAGGAACGGATCCGCTGGAAGTGCAAAACCGGCTTCTCAGCGGGATCGTGGGAAAAAGACTGTACAAAATGCAGACGATAAATTCAGATTCCCTGCTGGACGGAAGAGCGGTTTTTACAGTGCGGTTGAAAAAAGGAGAGCATGGATATCTCTATATTCCGGGGACGGAGCCGGAGAATGTGACCATTAACGGGCAGAGCCAGACATCGGATTACTGGAACAATAATTTTCTGGATCTTGGAACCTGTCAGTCGGATACCACAGTGCGGGTAACGGCAGACTGTGGCATGGAAGAGGCAGTTCTGGGAACCTATCAGGAATCGGATCTGGATGAGATCTACCGGAAGCTTTCGTCCCAGCAGACAGATCTTTCCGACGGGAAAGGCAGTATATCTGTGAAACAGGATGGGATATTGCTGATACGAAGCTTTTATGATCCGGATATGCAGATATTTGTGGATGGAAAAAAAGTACAGGCAGTAAGTATTCAGGGACTTACAGGCATAAAGCTTTCCAAAGGCAGTCATGAGATCGTTATGAGATATAGCACCCCGGGATTAAAACAGGGAGCAGTTCTTTCTATATTAATGGTTATGATCCTGGGAATTTCCCAGATTGTAGTGGAAAGGCGGAAAAAGACGTGCTATACTTCCAGGAAGGAGCGGAGGCCATAACCGGATAAAAAGGCCGTTTCCGGCTTGCGGGAGCCGGCGGCTTTGAACCTGCAGGAGATGCTGCAGTACAGAAAGGAAAGGCCATGGAAAAACTGTGGAAAAAACTGGAAGCGCAGATGATACAGTCTTACGAAAGTATGGTGCGGGATGATGGAGATGTGACGGCGTGGAATCAGGCGTTTGATACTTTGATGAAAATCGTTGAGAGCGGACGCAGGGAAAAGCACAATTTTGCACCGGAGCTTTTTTTGCCTCAGCGGCATGGAAGGGTTTTCTTTTGATCTGAAATATGGATCAATGATTATCTGGAAACACTGGAACAGGAAGAAGGACCGGCTCAGATGGAAAAAGTCTGCAGAAAGCTTCTGGATCTTTTTGCGTGGAAAGAGGAAGCTCCGGCGGATCTGAGATTTCGTCTGGCGTCATCGATGCTGTCCCTGGACAAAAAAGAAGAGGCCGGTGATTTCTGCCGGGAATGGTACCTGCAGGATGAAGATGATCCTACAGCTGCAACGGCGCTGATCTATACCTGGATCGCAGGAGGAAGGCTGAAGGAAGCCCAGAAGATCGTGGACCGCTGGATGGAAAAAGAAGAAGGATATACGGAAGAGAATGCGGAGATTTTCGGAGCGGCGTCTCTTTTAAGGACAGTTTCCGGGAATATATCCGTGGAGAGAAACTGAAAGTTACAGAGGATCGTTGTAAAGAGATCGTGATCAGGCAGGATAGAGATGACGGAGCTGTAAAAATGGGGGATGGGATTTATGAAGATCACAATGGTGCATGGGCAGAACCATAAAGGTTCTACTTATCATATAGGAAAAATGCTGGCAGACAAGCTGGGTGGAGAAGTGACAGAGTTTTTTCTGCCAAAAGATTTCGGGCATTTCTGCATTGGATGTAACCAGTGTATTGTGAAGGATGAGAAGCTTTGCCCATATTATAAAGAACTGAAACCGCTGACAGATGCCATTGACAGCGCAGATGTGATCATTCTTACAAGTCCGGTATATGTTTATCACTGTACCGGTTCCATGAAAGCATGGCTGGATCACTATGGCTACCGATGGATGCTGCACAGGCCAAACCCGGATATGTTTTCCAAACAGGGAGTCTGTATTTCTACCGCAGCAGGTGCCGGAACGAAATGGACCAACAAAGATATGGCAGACAGTATGTTTTTCTGGGGAATGGGAAAGATATACAGGTACGGTACTGCCGTTCATGCCATAAATTATAAATCAATTTCTCCGGAAAAGATGGCGGAGATTGAGAAAGCGACCGATAAGCTGGCAGAAAAAATCCGTAAGAACTATGGCCATGTAAAACCGGTGTTGAAGACCAAAACATATTTCGAGGTGATGCGTAAGCTTGTAAAAAGTGGATGGAATGAAGTGGATGTGGCTTACTGGAAGGAACACGGGTGGACAGAAAAGGCCAGACCCTGGAGGTAAAACCGTCATTTTCGCAGGGTTGTGACATCTATGAAGAAAACTGTGTTAAACCCCTGTAAAATCAGCAAAAATTCTTTATAAAACACCTTGACAAGCTCTGTATTTACGGTCTATAATGAGCAAGCGTGCGAATGAAACGTTATATTTCCGCATGCCGTAATTTGTAAATAGCAACCGCAAGGCCCCATGGGAAAGCCCATGGAGAAATAAATCGGGAGGTGAAATGGAATGCCAACATTCAACCAGTTAGTAAGAAAGGGCCGTCAGACAGCTGTTAAGAAATCTACAGCACCGGCTCTGCAGAAAACATACAACTCTTTAAGAAAGAAAGCAGTTGATCAGGCTGCTCCACAGAAACGTGGTGTTTGTACTGCTGTTAAAACAGCTACTCCTAAAAAGCCTAACTCAGCTCTTAGAAAGATCGCCAGAGTTCGTCTTTCCAACGGTATCGAGGTAACAAGTTATATTCCAGGAGAGGGTCACAACCTTCAGGAGCATAGCGTTGTTCTTATCCGTGGAGGAAGAGTTAAGGACTTACCTGGTACAAGATACCACATCATCAGAGGTACTCTTGATACTGCAGGTGTCGCTAACAGAAAACAGGCTCGTTCCAAATACGGAGCTAAGAGACCTAAAGTTAAAAAATAATTTTTGTAGATCAGAAATCTACACCGCTTCCTGATTGCAGATAATCAGGAGGATTACAAAGATATTATTCATCTAATGTATTACAGCGGAAGACTATAAGGATTTGTACGGTATTCCATATACTGTCGGTTGCGGGTTAAATATAGGACCTTACCAGTGCGAACATGCAATAGTTTTACTGCGTGAGTACCGATGATATAATCAATATGATTAAGGAGGGAAGTAACGTGCCACGTAAAGGACATACTCAGAAAAGAGACGTTCTGGCTGACCCGATGTACAATAACAAAGTGGTTACCAAACTTATCAATAACATCATGTTAGACGGTAAGAAAGGTGTTGCTCAGAAAATTGTATACGGTGCATTCGCCAGAGTAGAGGAAAAAGCTGGTAAACCAGCAATTGAAGTATTTGAAGAGGCTATGAACAACATCATGCCAGTTCTCGAGGTAAAAGCAAGACGTATCGGTGGTGCTACTTATCAGGTTCCGATCGAGGTAAGAGCAGACAGACGTCAGGCACTTGCTCTTCGTTGGCTTACAATGTTCTCACGTAAGAGAGGCGAGAAGACAATGGAAGAAAGACTGGCTAATGAGCTTCTGGACGCAATGAACAACACAGGTGCATCCGTTAAGAGAAAAGAAGACATGCATAAGATGGCTGAGGCAAATAAAGCATTTGCTCACTATCGCTTCTAATTCGAGGAGGAAAATTCATTGGCTGGAAAAGAAGGAAGAGAATATCCGTTAGAGAGAACCAGAAATATCGGTATCATGGCGCATATCGATGCTGGTAAAACAATCTTACAGAGCGTATTCTTTATTATACAGGTGTTAACTACAAGATCGGTGATACTCATGAAGGTACAGCAACAATGGACTGGATGGAGCAGGAGCAGGAGCGTGGTATCACAATCACATCCGCTGCTACAACATGTCACTGGACTCTTGAGGAGAACTGCAAACCAAAGCCAGGTGCTCTTGAGCATCGTATCAACATCATTGATACACCAGGACACGTAGACTTCACTGTTGAGGTTGAGCGTTCCCTTCGTGTACTTGATGGTGCTGTCGGCGTTTTCTGTGCTAAGGGTGGTGTTGAGCCGCAGTCAGAGAACGTATGGCGTCAGGCTGATACCTACAATGTACCTCGTATGGCATTCATCAACAAGATGGATATCCTTGGTGCAAACTTCTACGGTGCAGTAGAGCAGATCAAGACTCGTCTTGGTAAAAATGCTATCTGCCTTCAGCTTCCAATCGGAAAAGAAGATGAATTCAAAGGAATCATCGACCTTTTCGAGATGAAAGCATATATCTACAATGATGATAAGGGTGACGATATCTCTATCGTTGATATCCCGGAGGATATGCAGGAAGATGCTGAGCTTTATCATACAGAGCTGATCGAGAAGATCTGCGAGCTGGATGATGACCTCATGATGGAGTATCTTGAGGGAGATGAGCCTTCTGTAGACAGACTGAAAGCTGTCCTCAGAAAAGCTACATGTGAGTGTACAGCAGTACCGGTTTGCTGCGGTTCCGCTTACAGAAACAAGGGTGTTCAGAAACTTCTGGATGCAATCCTTGAGTATATGCCGGCTCCTACAGATATCCCGGCTATCAAGGGCGTTGACCTTGACGGCAACGAAGTTGAGAGACATTCATCTGATGATGAGCCGTTCTCCGCTCTTGCATTCAAGATCATGACTGACCCATTCGTAGGAAAACTTGCTTATTTCCGTGTTTATTCAGGAACAATGAACTCCGGTTCTTATGTACTGAATGCCACAAAAGATAAAAAAGAGCGTGTTGGACGTATCCTTCAGATGCACGCTAACAAACGTATGGAGCTGGACAAAGTTTACTCCGGAGATATCGCTGCAGCGATCGGATTCAAATTCACTACAACAGGTGATACAATCTGTGACGAGCAGCATCCGGTAATCCTTGAGTCCATGGAGTTCCCGGAGCCGGTTATCGAGCTCGCTATCGAGCCTAAGACAAAAGCTGGACAGGGCAAACTTGGTGAGGCACTTGCTAAGCTTGCTGAGGAGGACCCAACATTCCGTGCTCATACAGATCAGGAAACAGGACAGACCATTATCGCTGGTATGGGTGAGCTTCACCTGGATATCATCGTTGACCGTCTTCTTCGTGAGTTCAAGGTTGAGGCTAACGTAGGTGCACCTCAGGTTGCTTACAAAGAGACAATCACCAAACCTGTTGATGTAGACAGCAAGTATGCAAAACAGTCTGGTGGTCGTGGACAGTATGGTCACTGTAAAGTTAAATTCGAGCCTATGGATGCCAACGGAGAAGAGCTGTACAAGTTCGAGTCCACAGTTGTTGGTGGTGCTATTCCGAAGGAATACATCCCGGCAGTTGGCGAAGGTATCGAGGAAGCTATGAAAGCTGGTATCCTCGGAGGATTCCCGGTAGTTGGTGTACATGCTAATGTATACGATGGTTCTTACCATGAAGTCGATTCTTCTGAGATGGCATTCCACATTGCAGGTTCTCTTGCATTTAAGGATGCTATGCAGAAAGCAGCTCCGGTACTTCTTGAGCCAATCATGAAGGTCGAAGTTACTACACCAGAGGATTACATGGGTGACGTTATCGGTGATATCAACTCCCGTCGTGGACGTATCGAGGGTATGGAAGATATCGGCGGCGGTAAGATGATCCGTGGATATGTTCCGCTTTCCGAGATGTTCGGATATGCTACAGACCTTCGTTCCAGAACACAGGGACGTGGTAACTACTCTATGTTCTTCGAGAAATATGAGCAGGTTCCGAAGTCTGTACAGGAGAAGATCCTTTCTAAGAAGGACTGATCCACTATAAAATAATAAAATGCTTGCAAATAACCTTGGTTTGCAATATAATCAAGGTTAGCAAGTTTAAATCTGAAAAAATGCTCTGATCACAGAGTCAAGTTTTTTAAGGAGGACATTTTAAAATGGCAAAGGCTAAGTTTGAGAGAACAAAACCGCATTGTAACATTGGTACCATCGGACACGTTGACCATGGTAAAACAACTTTAACAGCAGCTATCACAAAAGTTCTG
>ENA-OQER01000222-OQER01000222.1-human-gut-metagenome-genome-assembly--contig:-NODE-222-length-31746-cov-6.469559_pt1 | contig 31746 bp, 43 predicted proteins | sample MGYA00242797_ERZ504639 | MGnify/ENA primary metagenome ERZ504639 (study PRJEB26092, sample SAMD00036306) | human gut metagenome | host: Homo sapiens | study: EMG produced TPA metagenomics assembly of...
ACCGAGATGATGAAACTGGGACAGCTCTATCTGGCTGAGGGTAACTGGAAGGGCGAGCAGATTGTCAGCAGGGACTGGGTGCAGGAGGTGTCCACCCCGAAATTTACCTTCGAGCCATCTGCAGATCCCTGGCATGTAGATATGGCTATCAGTTCTGGATCAGTCCATATCCAGGATCCTATCGTGCTGATGGCGCATTCGGACAGATTACAACGATTCTCCCAGAGAAGGGATTGGTTGTTTCCATCCAATGTCCAGAGCGAGGTAATTTCGATCAGGTGAAACGTGCGCTGCATGAACATTTTCTGATGGAATTGTAAGAATAGACTTGCAACAATATGCTATAATTTGCCCAGAAACCGTACTTTTGGCTGCAAAGTAAAAATAGCAGAATATAAGAATAAATTACAATGGGGATGTGATAGAGGGAGAGGATCAGCTGGGCTGGTCCTTTTTCAGTGGAGTTAAACTTGTCTGAGTAATATGCTACAAACAAGTTTGTGGACTGAAAAACCAAAATAAAAGTGCCGAAAAATACAAGACGCAAAACATTAAGCAAACGCAATAATTAAACGCAAAATATCGAATTGGTTTGACTTTTTACGTTTTACTGAGGTATAATTTGCGTAAGATGAGGAATAATATTGCGAATGACAGGAGCTGATATATATATGAAAACTTGTAAAGAAAAGGCTTTAGAGTGGAATGTTTCTCCACGTTCCGTAAATGATATGTGCAAAAAAGGAAGAATACAGGGTGCAATAAAAGAAAAAGGATCTTGGTTAATTCCAGACGACTCTCCAAAGCCAATGGATGGAAGAGTGTCTAATGGAAAATACATCAAGAAAAATATGGTTGCGAAAGCAGAAGTTAAATCATTACCAATCGGCATCTCTGACTATGTTCGTGCGCAAGAAGAATATTACTATGTCGACAAGACGTTATTAATCAAAGAATTCTTGGATAAAAAGCCATTGGTATCTTTGTTTACGAGACCAAGGAGATTCGGAAAGACCTTGAATATGGATATGCTCAGAGTGTTCTTTGAAATATCAGATAAGAATACAAGTAAGTATTTTGCCGATAAAAATATTTGGCAATGTGGAGAAGAGTATCGTTCACATCAAGGAAAATATCCAGTCATATTCTTAACTTTTAAGGATGTTAAATTTGATACTTGGGACGCAACAATAGACAAAATAAGGGGACTACTTCAAGAAGAGTATGGAAGACATCAAGAGCTACTAAATAGTGATAAGCTCTCACAATATGAGAAGGAGTATTTTACAAAGATTATTAGCGCTACAGCTAATGAAGTGGAGCTTACTTCTTCGCTAGAAAGACTATCTAAAATGCTTGCTTCACATTATGATAAGGCTCCAGTAATCATTATTGATGAATATGATACTCCGATTCAAGAGGGATACTCTAAGGATTTCTACAATGAAATTATTGGATTCATGAGAAATTTCTTTTCAGGAGCATTTAAGGATAATAAGAATTTATCCTATGGTTTCCTAACAGGAATTTTGCGTATTGCTCAGGAAAGTATCTTTAGTGGTCTAAATAATTTAACAGTGAACTCCGTAATGGATGAAGAATACGATAGCTTTTTTGGATTTACAGAATCTGAAGTGAAAGCAATGCTCAGTTACTATGGAGTATCAGATAAAGAGGAGGAACTTAAAGACTGGTACGATGGATATTTGTTTGGTAGCGAAGAAATATATAATCCATGGTCTGTAATCAACTATATTTCCAAGGGATGCCTTCCTCAAGCATATTGGGTAAATACAGGAAAAAATGAAATCCTTGATGATGTACTAAGAGTGGCTACAGATGATATTACAGAAAGATTATATGACCTTTTGCAAGGAGAAAGAGTAGTTGCAAGAATTGATCAAAATGTGGTGTATAGATCGCTTGCGGAGGATCCAGCAAATATTTATAGCTTATTGTTGGTTGCTGGCTATTTGAAAACTCCTAAAAAGGAACTGCAAGCAGATGGTTCATATTTATGTGAAGTATCAATTCCAAATAGAGAGATTGCAGCTGTATATAAGAGTGAAATCTTGTCACATTTCTTGCAAACTGGAGCAATTACAAGGACTACAGCAAATAAGATTGCAGAAAGTCTTTATGCCAATGATTACAAGAAGTTGCAGAGCGCTATTGGGGAATATATGGATAAATCAATTAGCTTCTTCGATGGTGGAGCTGAAGGATTTTATCATGGTTTGATGCTAGGATTAATAGCATTAATGGATAATCAGTATAAGATTAAATCGAACCGAGAATCTGGAGATGGCAGATTTGATGTTTCTTTAATTCCAAGAGAAAAAAGGTATCCTGGTATTATTTTGGAATTAAAGTGGAAAGAAAAATTAAGCGATGTTGAGCTTGAAAAATGGTCTAATGAAGCATTAAAGCAAATTGGTGAGTTGCGATACGATTCTGAAATGAAAGAGGATGGAATTACGGAAATCTTGAAGTTTGGAATTGCTTTTTCGGGGAAGAAAGTATGTGTAAGAACTGAGTAGAACAAGAATTTAGTGCTAGGAGGCTATAGTATGTTTCCAACAATTAATAAAAAAGAAACAGGTGTTAATCTTCGAAGAATTATGGATATGAGAGGAGTAAAACCAAAAGATATTCAAGAATATTTAGGGTTTGGATGTGTGCAGAGTGTTTATCGATGGTTGGATGGCGTTAGTATGCAACAGTCGATAATCTGTATGCACTTAGCAAAATGCTTCAAGTTCCTATGGATTCAATTGTTTGCGGAAATGCTGGAAGAACAAAAAGTCAAATGGATGCATGTCTTACGGATCAGGAGAGAAGAGTTTATACCTACTATAAGAAAATGAGAGAATTAAATGCAGCATAATTTTTGAACTACAAGTTCAATGACATTACATGAATCCTCTTAGAATTATATTAAGAGATAATTTTAAGGGAGGATTTTTTATGAGCGAAAAGATGTTAGTAACACAGGCTCTTGACGAAAGAGACCTACTAGTAAAGAAGATATCAGATAAAATTGACAAAGCAAGCTGGATTACAAATGGTGGTATGCTGGGCATTATCATACATCAAGGGTAAGAGATAAGTTTCAGATAATGTTTGAGGATATAGAGGAGTTTGTACATAGAAAACTAGATTATCAATAAGCTTTGAAAAATAGAAAGTGATGGATTGGAATGAGAAGAAGCAAAAGCTATGAAGTAAGAGACCCAATGAATATATGGAATAAATATGATTTTGCTATGTCAGGTCTCGGAAAGAAAAGCAAAATCTTGGCAAAAATAAAACATTTTTTTAAATGCGTAAAGTGGAGTAAACAGCGTATTACAAGGGGCTATTGTGATTGTGATGTTTGGGAGATGTTTTCTTTTCTTCAGACGCTTATTCCGGATATGCTGCAAACACTGAAAGATACAAGAACGGGTTCACCAGGATATTTGGGAGAAAACTATACCAATGAAAATGGAATTCTTGTAAATGATACCTGCCATGAGGAGTGGAATTGCATTCTAGACAAAATGATATTTTTATGGCGAGAAGCGGAGAAAGATACATGCTCACAAAAGAATCCATTTGATGAAGCGCATTCCAAAGCAATGGATGAATTTACGGAACGATTTGGATTATTTGGAAATAAACTTCAAACTGAGAAAGAATTAGAAGAAAATAGAAAGCGCGGTGGCGGAGGAACAATTCATTTTATGGATGAGTTGCCTGAGTATAAAGAGATTTCCGATAAATATCGCGAAGAAGAAAAGCGTTTGGAAGAATATAGAAGAAAGTGTAAGGATGAAGCTATAGATATGCTTAAACAATATTTCTATGACCTGTGGGATTGAGTTATTAGTAAATCTTAAACCAAAAGTTTAATGCAATTAGTAATAGAATCCGTTATACTAATCATCTACAGGTAAACTTGTGATTCGGGATGGAAGAAAATTACGGAGGTACAAAGAGATGGAACCAATGTATTTGCAGGTCCTGCAAAAAGAAACAGGAAGACAGATTAAGAAACTGCTCGTGGAAAATGGTTATACCGTGAAAGACGTGCAGAATGCTATGGGATTTGAAAATCCACAAGCAGTCTACAAATGGATTTCAGGTAGATCATTACCGAGCTTAGACAATTTTGTAATCTTAAGCAGATTACTGCACACCAGCATAGAAGATATCCTCGTCATTGACGGGGATATTGTTCGTTTATGGGGATTTCCTTTAAACTGTTAGTACAATGACAAACTTAGCTGAAGGCTTTATGCTGATATCAGAACAGGAGAAATCAGGAAAGTAGGAGATGTAAAAACTTCGGACGCAAAGCTGTTTTTGATAAAGCTGCAGCAGGATGGAAAAAGGTATAGTACAGTAAAAACAGTGCGTGGCGTATTGAGACCAGCCTTTCAAATGGCTATGGACGATGATGTGCTTCATAAAAATCCATTTGGCTTTGAACTTGCGGGGGGGGTGGTAAATGACAGTGTTACCAGAGAAGCGCTAACGCGAGAACAAATGCGTAAGTTTTTAAAGTTTGTCCATGACGATAATGTATACTGCAAATACTATGAAGTGGTATATATACTTTTCCATACCGGTATGCGAATTTCAGAATTTTGCGGCCTTACGATTAAAGATATCGATTTGGAAAACAGGATTGTGAATATAGACCATCAGCTTCAACGCTTATCCGATATGACCTTAGTGATTGAGCCGACAAAGACATCTGCCGGCACAAGGAAACTGCCGATAACAGAGGATGTTGCGAAATGCTTCCAGGCAATCATTGAGGATAGCGAGAAAACAAAGGTAGAAAAGGTGGTGGATGGATATACCGGTTTCCTGTTTGTGGATGACAAAGGCCTGCCACTGGTGGCAATGCACTGGGAACATCGGTTTAATCATATGGTGAAGCGATATAATGATATCTATCGAGTTCAGATGCCGAATATTACGCCGCATATTTGCCGCCACACGTATTACAGTAATATGGCGAAATCTGGAATGAACCCGAAGACGCTGCAGTACCTTATGGGGCATAGTGATATAGGGGTTACGCTTAACACTTATACGCATTTGGGCCTTGAGGATGCAGAGGATGAATTGAAGCGGCTGGAAGACCTGCAGAATGCCAGAAAGGAATTGGAACGGACGCAAGGGAGAAGCCGGTATCGCAGAGGATGTTTAAGGCAATTTGATGAGAAATCAAGTTGCTGTATCTGTGATTTTGTAGTAAAATAAAAAATAGCAGAGTTGCCAGAAACAATATTATATTTGGAACCAAGCCAGGCGATTGTGCTTGGCTTATTTTATGTGGATAGAAAGAAGGTATTTATATGTGGTATGTGTGGTTTTTTGATGGAATAGGTTCAACTATTGTGTCACTTATTGCAAGTGCAATAATAGGTGGTTTTACGGGGTATAAAATAGGAATTCATAAAAAAATAAAATTAATTCAGAAGGCTGGAAATTCATCAGAACAAAATCAAACAATTGAACTAAATGGTGAGTCAGATGATACAAATACATCTTATAACGTAAATGTAAATATGGAACAGAAAGCAAAAAACAATGCAAAGCAAACGCAGATTGGTGGTGTTAGAAATGGAAGAAGTTAATCAGTTACAAAAGGCAGGTAAAGATTCACAACAGATACAAATTGGCAATGTTATTATTAATAGTGCAGGAATAACTGAAGAAAGAGCAAGAGCTGTATTTAATGAAATGATACCCCAGGCACTAGCAAATTATACGGAGGAAGCACAAAAGATAGCAACAGAGAGAGTTAATAAACTTGAAGAAAGAATTATGCCTCAAATCAATCAAGTCGAGGGATTGTTGCCGGCGTTTGCAGATCCAGCATTTCAGGTTTTACTCAGAAAAGCACAGCAGAAGGCTGCAATTACAGAACGAGAAAATGATTATGATTTGTTGACAGAGTTGTTAGTATGTCATGTTCAAAAAGGTAATGATATATTAATGCAAAACGATGCATTCCTGAATTACCAGATATTCTTGAGTAGTAACATCACCCACTTTTTACTCCGTTTTTATTACTTTTGCTGTACACATCTTGCAATATTTTGCTAAGTTTTGCATTTTATGTACAGAAATGACCGATACATAAAGAAGAATTAACACCGCGCAAATCGCTGCAAATGGCAGCAGGATAGCGCATTTTGAAAGGAGTTTTTATGAGTATACGCGTACTCTTTGTTTGCCACGCAGTCTATAATAAAATGGCTGAAACGTAGTAAAATAGGGCTTTTGAACATTTTGTAATTAAGTATTTACCTGTGATTTACTTATTTCGGTTTTGTGAGTAAGTAGGATATTTTTAGAGAAAAAGGCAAAATAACAACGGTAGATAAGTCCCAATCCAAAACAATAGCAATGAAATAGAGGGAGAAGTGGCACAAATGAACAATTATTTGAACAATAATATTGTACTAATTAATATGTACGAAAATCTTTATGCAAATGGAATTAGAATTGATGAGATAATTCAAATGTTTAAAAAGGGAGAATTTGCTCAATATAGCGGGTTTGATTTTGGGAGATTTAGAGTATTTGTTGATGGATGTTTGTTATTGCTGAATAAAGAAAAACTTAATAGATATTACAAAGATGAATATTGTTTTGCAAAATTTATAGATAAAGTTTCGGATGACCCACAGCTAATTCCTTATATTAATTATATACAAAATGAGGATTTGTTTTCAGAAATAGAGGATGTAGGGTTATATCATTCAATGGAAGGGAAAGCCAAAAGAACATGGGATCAGGTGTGGACAATTCGTAATGCACTTGCTCATATGCAATATGGTAATTTTCAATTTCAAGAGAGTGGACAGCTTATCTGTTATTATCTTTATAATAAAGATAAAGGTGTTCGTAAAGATGTGGGAATTGTTTTCGAACCAATATTGCACGAATTTGTAAAAAGTTTCTTTAGTAATTACAGTTTTGGAATACCATTTAGAAATACTTTTTTATGAAATATTCAATGAAGAATATGCGAAAAACATTAAGAATGAGATACTATGAAATTACATCTCTTAAGGGTGTAGATGAAGTTTATGATGGATATTCTGAAAATTCTATAGCCAATTTGATAAAAAGAATGAATGATATGGTGGATTTGCCAGCTTACCTATCTGATAATAAAAATAAATTTGATATAAAAGAATATAAGATAAGTGAAAAAATTAATGAAAACCATTTTAGAAGAATTGCAAAGAATTATGAGCTTAATGATAAGAATAAATACTTTTATGGATTAAAAACATTTCTTGACTTCGAAACGGAAATATCGAATTTTTTAGTTCATATTGGACAGTTAAATGAAGTGTTATATGAATATTATGTTTTTTTGAATTGTGGTAAGTATTCAAAAACTCAAATTAAGGAAGCTGAACCTCTTTTTGAACAAAAATTGGGAGAATTGAAAGAGGATGAATCTGCTGTAATTGCTTTTGATATTGGATTTACCTTTATGAAAATAATGAATTTTGCATTAAGAACGGAGGATGATGATTATGAGAAATTAGATTACGCAAAGGTTGATGTTTCAATGTTTTTTTATGATGAAGAAGCGTTAAGAAAATATGTAATTGACAATAGTATAAAGAAAGATGGGACACAAAAATATGTTGTTGAAAGAATAAGAAATTCATTAATGCATGGAAATTTTAATATAGAAGCGACTTCAAGGGGTGAAATCTTGGTGATTTTTACAGATACATATAATAAGAGAAGCGATGTTATAAAGGTAACACTTAATAAATTAAAAGTATTTCTTTGCCAACCAAGTTTGTATGTGGGAATTCCAAGTGAAACAGATGTCATGCTCTTTCAGAGACAAGATATATAGTAGGGTAGAAGTAAATGTGTTTCTATGGTATAATTTAGTGTGTGAGGTACAAAAGTACCTTGCATACTAAATTATAATTTCGTATTCATTTACAGGATTATTTCTTAATACAATTTTTATTGATTCTCTGGGTAAGAGTACTTGAAATTTCAGAGTTTATTACACAAATTATTAATCTGCTTGTAAGAGTTTCTATAAACTTAATTATCAATAAGTTGTGAGTATTTAAGCAGATGCAAATATTAATAGGAGGATATTAGTTATGAGAAATTCATTTTATAATGGTTTTATAGACACTGATGACTTAATGCCAGATAGTGAAAACAATAAGATAAGGGAATTGTCTGAAGAGGGAAAGCAACAGTATCTGGAAGAGAGAATTAGGAAATTCGAAATTGATGCTATGCAACAGGTTTCATTTCTTGATGGAATTAATTTTCGAGAAGATGAAAATACATTTCTTGAGGATTTATCGAGAGAATGTATTTAGTGATATGACTTCATAATTTATATCATCACAATAATGATTATGGCTATTCTCAGAAAAAATATCATTATGATTATTTCGAGGATGAATCTTTATCATTTGATAAGAAGGTAAGCAAATTAAAAGCTTTAGGTGAGGAAACGGATAAGATTATGGATATCAGAAGGATTATCTATAATGAACTTAAGACCGCTTCATCAAGAGAGACAATTGAAGATAGGAATCCAAATATTACATGTAATGAATTATCGCCAAATAGTTTAGAGTATATGAATAGCAAGATCGAGAGCATAATTATTGAGTTGTCTAGGAAACTGCTTCTTGATGAAAAAAAACTAGTGAAGAGTTCAGAGATAATAATTATCTGATGAATGCGCTTAGGAATTTAGAAGAATCTATGGGATATGCTAGACAGGTTGAGTTGGATTTACTATGTAAATGATGGATTCATATTTCATTTTTACACCACTTAAGGATTTTGTGACAAAACTCATGCATATAATTGTTGATCTTAATATGAACATGATAGATGATGAGAAATTTACTAATACGAAAACGGAGTTTTTTGAAACAGTTAAGAATTATCGTGGCATTCCTTATGGCGACAAGCTTTGGGGATTGTATTTGTTATCAGTTATGGCATGTGATGATGTAGTAGAAGCTTTTGGAGGCTCAACAGACGCGAACTATGTAAAAAATACATTTAAAGAAATGATTGAGCATATGGAAGAAATTCTTGTGGACAATCAGAAATATGAATATCAGGTATTTGATCTTTATAATTATCAGGGAAGCTATTTACTAGCACAGCAGAAGCGAAACAATATTGTTTCCGTGTGTCTTTATAGCATTAATCAGATTCCTTCTAAGAGATTTTATAATATAAACTATGTTAGAAAAATTGTAAAGGTTCTAAGAGGGAGTACATTTCTAAGAGATAAATATACAGACATGTCAATATTCTGTAGTAAATCAAAACGCATCGGAACCAGTTGTTTTGCAATTATGGCAATTGACGATTCCGGAAAAAAATATGTATCCATTTCAGGAGTTGATATTGATCCATCATCGACAAGCTATTTGATGTCAAAACTTATTGGTACTTCATATGTTTACGTTGACGATAAGGAAGATTATTATCTTCCTGGTGGTTATAAAATAAGTTTGAAGGGACTACGAGACAGCGTTTATTTGACCGCCAGTGAGAGTAAAAAAGCAAAAACCAAGGCCTATAAAAGAATGTTTTCATGCTGTGAGAGAAAATTTGTTAATTATTTGGAGCAGGGACGGTTACATGAACTTTATGTGAAATATCCACCTTGCTATATGTGTGAGAGGATGATTGATCATGAAGAAGTGGATAAGATGTGCAAGATAGAAATCATTTGTCCAGAATCAAAATATTATAAGTCAGTTGTCAATAAAGAATATGATAATATAGCTAAGAAGGCACTAAATATTTAATTTCATTTTTATTTATTATCTTATAGTGCTAGCTGACAATATATCCCTCAAAAAACAAGTGGAGAAGTCCATAGATGGATATAGCGGTCACAATGAATGTGTACACGCATATCGGATTCGATGATGCAGAGGAAGAATTGAAACGAATGGAAGAGTTCAGAAGGGCACAGGCAGAGGTTGAGCAGAAGAAGGAGAAACCGATGTCACAGAAAATGTTAAATCAGAACGAGATTTTTCTTGAAAATGAAATACAATCGTTTGTAAGTCAGCTTATAGGGTACAAATCGAAATATAACTTATATCCTCATTCGATACAGTGTGCAGATAGTTATTATGGTATACATTCGTGTAAGCATTGGTTAGATGGAACTTGTGATGGCCATTTGTGCGCAGAATCTGAAATTCCGGAATTGGTCATGGATGATAATTACCTTCTTTAATTTTAATACCAATTTTACTACTAAGGGAGCAAGGTTGGATGCTTAAGAAATAGAGATGGTAAAAGCCACAATTGTTGGTAAGTAATAAATATATGATTATTAGGAGAAAATTTGAGGAATATATGGATGATATGGCTGGTAAAAATACAGTTGAATAAGTGGAACTTTGTATTGCAAATGTTCCACACGAATGATATAATTTCCAATATTATGGGAGGAAATAGGTATGAATAAAACATATTCAATGAGTATTAGAGTAAGTGAAGAAGAATTAAATAGATTAAAACAGGCAGCAAAATTGGAATCATATTCTTCTTATAGTGAGTTTGTGAGAAGAATTGCGCTAAAAGAGGCTGATAAGGTAATAAAAAAAGACAGAAAAGATAAAACGAACGCTTGTTCGATTACGTGAAATGAGTTATAATTACATGTGAGCAAGATAATATTTGGAGGTGCTGGTATGGCTAAAAGCAAAAGAGCAGAGTCGCGATGTAGATATTTAGTGAGAGATATTGCTGGACAGAAAGGTTGGGATGTTAGACATCCTCAAAAAGGCGGAGATTTTTGGAGGAGCAAGAGATTGAAGATTTCTTTCCAGACTGTGGACTTGATGGAACAAAACCGGATTTTATTGTGTGCAAGAAATCACTTCCGTTAGTTGTGGTCGAAGCCAAAAATGATATAAAGAAAATTGATATTGCAATATCAGAAGCAATGGAATATGCTAATTCAATTAATAAAAAGGGAAAGTATAAAATTAGAATTGTAGTAGGTGTTGCAGGAGAAGAGGACCACGGATATCTTTTTAAATCGTTTTTTTGGAATGATAAAAAATGGACACCATTAACAGCTAAAGGATATGAATTGACTAGTTTTCCAAGTGTTTATGAGGTGGATGGTGCTTTAGTTACTAATAATGGTACTACTGAGGTTTCTATTCCGCAAACATCTGATTATATTAATACTGCGATAGAGTTGTCATCAATATTAAGATCTGCAAAAATAGAGCCGTCATTGCGTCCAAAAGTATTGGGAGCTGTAATTACGGCGTTGTATTGGGGCGAGATCGACTTAGAGGACGGAAAGGAATTAGAGTCCATTAATGATTTGGTATCAGCAGCAATTAAATCAACAGATCATTTTGAGGAAAACAAAAAAGAACAATTAATAGAAACACTTAAATTGACAGTTGGAGATTATAATAGATTATCTAATAAGATAAGTAAAATAGTATTTTTGCTTAAAAAACTTAATATTAAATCAATTTTACAAACAGACACTGATTTTCTGGGATTATTATATGAAGCGTTTATTAGATATGGATATGATAATAATTCATTAGGAATTGTTTTTACGCCACGTCATATCACGAAATATTGTGCAGAGTTAATTGATGTTACAGCGAAGGATAAAGTTATTGATATAGCTTGTGGTTCTGGTGGATTTTTGGTTGCATCATTTGATCGCATGATGAAAACCTCAAAAAAATTTGGAATACCATCAGAAATAGTGAGGGAGTCTTTGTATGGGTTTGATACAAATCCTACGGTTTGGTCTCTAGCAGCACTTAATATGTTTTTTAGAGGTGATGGAAAGAGTCACATTGAGAATGTGAGTTGTTTTGAAGAGAGTAGCAAAGAAAATGTAAAGAATAAATTTACGAAGGCTTTGCTAAATCCACCTTTTTCTCAGGATGAAGAGCCAGAACGAGATTTTATTTCATTAGCAATGGAATCTTTGCAAACAATGGGATTGATGGCGGTTGTTGTTAAATCTGGTATTTTTGCTGATGATGACAATGCTTTATGGCGTAGTGAATTTTTGAAAAAACATTCTGTTTTTGGGATGATTAGTTTGCCGGGTGATTTATTTTACCCAACAGCTGTTGATACAACAATAATGATTGCACAGGCACATAGACCACAAATGAAAAGCGATAAGATATTTATGGCTAAAATTTGGAATGATGGATATAAAAAGTTAAAAGGCAAAAGAGTTGAAGTAGAAGGTTCACAATTACCGGAAGTATTAGATTTGTTTAAGAAGTTTATGAAAAATAAAAAGGTAAAATCAGAACTTGTTACAATAGTATCAGCATCACAGATAATGGAAGTTGGAGCTGAATTTTCACCAGAACAGTATTTGCCACAACCAGAGTTGTCTGAAGAAGAGCAGAATATATTTGTAGAGAATATTACAAAATCCATTTTGACAGCGTCAGTATGTATTGAGGATATTGCGGATGAGGTTCTCACGAATTTCCCGCTAAGTGATGATAAGCTACCGGAACTTCCATACGGAAAATCTGATAATATAGAGAAGTTTTTTGCTGTTTCAGGTGGAAAATCAAGTGGTGAAAGTAATTACTTGGCGGGCACATGTCCGTATGTATCATCAGGAGACCCACAAAATAGTATTGTTAGACTAGTCAATGATGTTAATGGTGAAGTGTTTGAAAATGGGGCTATTACAGTAACTTGTTTTGGACAAGCTTGTGTGCAACCTTGGCGATTTATGGCTAGAGGAAATGGTGGTAGTGCAGTAAGGGTTTTGATACCGAAATATAAAATGTCATATTCTGAGATGGCTTGGTTTGCAGCTCAAATTAATATGCAACGTTGGAGATTTTTCTACGGAAGAATGGCAATACAAAAAAGATTAAAACAATTAAAACTAACGGCACCATCTAAAAAAATAGAAGATGGTGAAAATAGTATTGCAAAGAAAATATGTGAATTGTCAGGAACGTTTTCGAATATTATGAAGGAATAAAATTAAGGAGGGGGTATTGCATATCCTGGATGGAACTGAAAAAGAAATAGTGGAAGACCTGATTCGGCAGTTACGGGAACATGGGGTTCAAGGCGATATGGAAATAACGGAAGGAGTGCCAGTGCAACAGGATAAGCAGACACTTTTTCAACGTGCATTTCGGATGGACAGCACAGAGATTGAAATTACAGATGAAAAATAAATTTCACATGGTTTCCATACACAGTGGATGGAGATGAGATTGCAGACTACACACAATTTATCTCAAGGCTGTGTGACATGGCAAGAGATGCAAAAAGGGTATTATCAAAGCCGACTGAAACGGACAATGACAAATGAAAAAGTGTGCCAAGTAAGGAAACAAATGGAATAGGAAAAAAGTACTAATGAGTACAAATCGGGTTTATACCTAGATTTGTACTCATTTTACTTACCGAGATATGGTAAAATATGTTATTTTATGCTAGGATAGGTACACTAGGTTAGATGTCGTGAAAGTGTGATAAAACCTAGGAAAAATAAGGATATACAAGGAAAAACGAAGATATGCAAGATAAAATTAAAGTGCTCATGGTTTGCCACGGCAACATCTGCCGCAGCACCATGGCCCAAAGCATCTTCACCCATCTGGTCCACAGACAGCACCTCGATGCTGTTTTCGAGATAGATTCAGCTGCGACCAGCCGTGAGGAAATAGGCAATCCGCCGCACTACGGCACCAAAAACAAACTGTACGAGGAGCATATTCCTCTTATTCCACACCGCGCGAGACAGATGACACGCGATGATTATTTGTACTATGACCTTCTGATTGGAATGGACACTGCAAATATCAGGAATATGACAAGGATTGCAGGTGGCAGTGACAGTCAGCAGAAGATATTTAAGATGCTGTCATTTGCTGATTACGGGACAAATCATAAGCTTACAGCAGCGCGCGATGTTGCAGATCCATGGTATACAGGTGATTTTGATGCGACCTTTGATGATGTAATCAGTGGATGCCGGGGCTTGTTAGAATACATAAAAGAGGTGTATAATCTATAGCTATAGCAATTAAAAGACAATAATAGCAGCGGTTACGGTGCTGAACACAGCTGCGATAATTAATTTCAGGAGGCACAAATGCAATTACAGAATGGAAGACCGACAGATACCACAGGCAGACTTGGATAAAGAAATTCGTACATACGATTTTTTGGACAAACTGGGAATCGAATATCAGAGAATAGACCACGAGGCGGCATTTACGATGGAGGTTTGTGAGGAGATTGACAAGACACTCGGCGCAACAATCTGCAAGAATCTTTTTCTGTGCAACCGCCAGAAACCGATTTTTACCTGCTCATGATACCGGGAGACAAGACCTTTAAGACAAAAGAGCTCTCGCATCAGATAGGCAGTGCGAGACTTTCGTTTGCAAGTCCGCAGGATATGGAAAAATATCTGGATATCACACCGGGCTCAGTCAGTGTGATGGGACTGATGAACGACCATGACAATGCGGTCAGACTTCTGGTGGATGAGGATGTGCTAAAAGGTGAGTGGTTGGATGTCATCCATGCATAAATACCTCCAGCCTCAGGATAAAGACAAAGGACATGTTTGGCCCGGTGATAAAGGCCATGCATCATGATATGACAGTGGTAAAATTAACAGGTGAAGCATAGTAAAGCCTGGCAGAACGTAAGGAGAACCAATGGTAAAAGCAGTATTATTTGATATGGACGGAACACTCATAGATACGGAGAAATATTATCGTATTTTCTGGCCGATGGCACTTAAGCAATTCGGCTACGAGATGACAGATGAGCAGGCGCTTTCAATGCGAAGCCTCGGGCAGCCGTATGCACCGCAGCATCTTAAGGATATGTTTCATGATCCGGATATGGATTATAATAAAATCAGGGCATATCGGAGAAAAATCATGGAGGAGCATCTGGAAAAGGTGGGTATTGAGCTTAAGCCCGGTGCAATTGAGATACTTACATATTTGAAGGAAAAGGGCATTCACAGAGCGATTTCCACAGCGAATGATATAGAAAGAGCTGAGAAATATCTTAAAAAGATAGGGCTCTACGGATATTTTGACAAGATCATCTGTGCACCTATGGTGGAGCATGGAAAGCCGGCACCTGATGTGTATGAGTTTGCATGCAGCGAGCTTAAGCTGGCACCTGAGGAGTGTATGGCGGTAGAGGATTCGCCAAATGGTGTCAAAAGTGCATATTCTGCAGGCTGTAAGGTTGTCATGGTGCCGGATTTGACACAGCCTGATGAGGAGCTGAAAAAGATGCTTTTTGCCTGTGTTGACAGGATAGATGAGATTAAAAGTATAGTATAATCACAGCATATATAAGTCGTGGAGGCATGATGGGCACAGAAAATGATTTACCGGGAATTTCATTAAAAGACGAGCAGAGACAGCTTCAAAATATCATAGGGATTGCACAGGATAATCTGGACCGTGCAAAGGAATCGGTAAAAAAGCTGACAGATGATTTAGAGGATTTAAGAGATGTCTACGAGGCGCAGGACAAGGAGGGACTTGCCCTGTGGAACAATGCGACAGCGCAGCTTCATGAGAACGAGAGAAATATCGTAAGATGTGAAAAGGCGCGGAAAAAGCCGTATTTTGGCAGAATAGATTTTAAGGATCCGCGTCAGAAGTCACAGGAGTCCTACTATATAGGCAGAGTCGGTATTGCAAAGAATGCATCAGAGCCTGTGGTCATTGACTGGAGAGCACCGATTGCATCCGTATATTATGAGAGCAGTCTTGGACCATGTAAGTACACGGTGAGCTCAGAGGGTACTTTTGAGATTGATTTAAACAGAAAGCGCACCTATGAGATTGCGGAGGATAAGCTCATCGACTTTTTTGATTCAGATGTTGTAGCAAATGATGAGCTTCTGACAAAGTATCTGGCTAAGAATAAAAAGGCAGTGCTCGGAGAGATTATCGCGACAATCCAAAAGGAGCAAAACCTTATTATCCGCCGTTCGCCAAAGACGAATATCATTGTGCAGGGAGTTGCAGGCTCAGGAAAGACAACGGTTGCAATGCACAGGATATCGTACATTTTATATAATTATGCTGATGATTTCAGACCGGAGGATTTCTACATTATAGGCAGTAACCGCATTTTGTTGAACTATATTACAAGCGTGCTTCCGGAGCTTGATGTGTACGGCATAAAACAGATGACTATGGAGCAGCTTTTTACAAGGCTTTTGTACGAGGATTGGGATGACAAAAAGTACAGCATACATGAAGTCAGCAAAAATGACAGTAGAAACAGCATAAAGGGCAGTAAAGAATGGTTTGAAGCTCTTGAAAAATTCTGTTTAGATTACGAGGAAAAGTGTATTCCAAGAGATGAGGTCTACATGGAAAAAACAGGCAATCTGCTTGTGGGAAAGGTGCTGATAGACACTTATCTGCATGATAATCCGCTTCTTTCCATGCAGAGTAAAATCCTCATGTTAAATGAGATAATTTACTCGAAGTATGAAAATGAGGTTCTCGGTAAGGAAGTGAAGTTCCCTGCAAAGGAGCGCAGGTGCTTGATAAAAAATACAAAACATATTTCGGTAAGGATGACTGGAAAGGCTCTGTGTATGATTTTTACAGGGATTTTCTGCTTAGTCAGAAGGAGAAGGAATATGATATAGATATTCCAAAGGACTCATTTGATGTGTATGATCTGGCAGCACTTGCGTATATTTATAAGCGCATTAAGGAGACAGATCCGGTTCGTGAGGCGAGTCATGTGGTTATTGATGAGGCACAGGATTTTGGCATGATGGCATACTGCTGTCTGCATTACTGCCTCAGAAACTGCACATACACTATCATGGGCGATACCTCGCAGAATATACATTTTGAGTATGGCTTAAATGACTGGGAGGACTTGAAAAAGCTGATACTCACAGGCACATATGACGCATTCGGTCTGCTTCGAAAGAGCTACAGAAACACTGTTGAGATTTCAGAATTTGCAACAGAGATACTGCGCCATGGAGATTTTGCAATCTATCCGGTGGAGCCTATTATCAGGCATGGAAACGCAGTGCGCATAGAGGAGTATGCCAATGTGCGCTCACTGATTTCGGCATCGGTTGACACGATAAAAGGCTGGCAGAGTGAAGGCTATGAGACGATAGCTGTCGTGTGCGTGATGAGGCAGAGGCTCTCAAGGTGTCTGCTGAGCTTAAAAAACATATAGAAATAGCAGAGGATGATATTGAAACTGCACAGTTTGGTGCAGGAGTCATGGTACTTCCGGTCGCGTATACAAAGGGACTTGAGTTTGATGCTGTATTGCTGTTTGACCCATCAGAGAGAAAATATCCGGCTGATGATAGTCATGTGAAGCTTTTGTACGTTGCGGCTACCCGTGCACTTCATGAGCTTGCTGTATTCCACCGGGGCAGGCTGACAACGCTTATTGCAGACCCTGCTCCTTCCAACAGGCATCAGAAGGAGTTCTGCAGAGCCGCTCACTAAGGCAAAGGAATATGAAAAGAAGCAACTGACAGAAAAAGAAATAGAAGAGCAAAAGCGTGTTGATGGCAGACGCGATATGGATGAAAGAGAGTATTTTGGTCCGTCGCGCATTGCATTAAAGCCTGAGCAGGTGACAAATAAGGCTGAAAATGAGAAGCTTGATTTATCTGCATTTGTAAAAAAAGACAGGGAAAATCAAACACAATGTACTGCTACAGATATGGCAAATAAAATTAAGATTAAGGAAGTAAGTAAGGCTGCAAAAAAGAGCAGCCTCCCTCTCAATCCCTCCCCATACGCATACGGCTCAATCCCGGACAACGATATACTTCATGTAAAGGGACATTCAAAGGGCAAGTTTGCGGTAAAATGGCTCAAAAAAGGTAAGTCGCATGTTGAAATCGCCACAGCGGACGGCACACTTTATGTGATACCAATAACACCGGAGATAGTACGCGTAATCTTTGTAAAAGGAATTGGAGTGAAGCCGCACAAAACCTATTGGAAGCAAAAGGCCGATACAGCCTTCAAATGGGTGGCAAAGGAATCCAAATCGCTTATTGAAATTCAAACGGAGAAGCTGATACTTAGGATAGAAAAGAAAAACGGAGCCATACAGTATTTTGATGCCGACAGAAATCTTCTTGTAAGTGAAAATGCCACAGAGCCAAGGCTTTTAAATAATGGCGAGTGCTACACATTTTTTGACTGGGACAAATCGGAAAAGCTCAAATCCAAGGGAATACTTGCAACAGACCTTACTGATTTGACAAACAAAGCCAGATATATTTCGTTCGGAGGCAGACAGCAGAGGCTGCCGCTTGTCGTGTCAAACAAGGGATATGGAATCGCTGCTGCATCAAGCCGCACAGCACTCTTTTGCAATATAAAGATGTACGGACAGTATATCTATGCAGACGGTGACACCCAATGCGACTATTATTTTATAGGTGCAGGCAGTGTAGGCCATACACTTGAGCTGTACGGCACATTATAAAATGCAAGTTGCCCAAAGCAAAATTATCTGATAAAATATCGGCATGAGTATATACGGAGGATAACAGATGAAATTCAGGACAGAAAACGAGTTTACACATTTCAAATTTTCGGATGTGCATGTGAGCGATATCATGATGAGCTTTGGCACCTTCAAAATATGCCTTGACAACGTAATCATAAAGGCAGATAATTCTAAAAACAGAGATATCCGTGATATGAGGACAAACGGCCTTATATTAAAGCTTTCAGATGCAAATATTATTTCATTCGTACGCGAGGGTTTTAAGACATATGATGCCGATGGCAACCTAAAGAGCACCACGGCTGACGAGGAGATAGAGGAGACAGATTATCTCGACACCTTCAACAATTTTCTTGACGGATACGCATATTTAATCGAGAAGGAGAATGAAAATTATACCTTCGTATTCGATGGAACAGATGAGCGCTCGTACACCTTGATTGTATCGGCATCAAAAGACGAGTGCGAGTGGGACAGATTTATGAATATTGAGGCATAGAGTATGCATGGTGCATTTTTAGACAAGTCCAAGATGCACCATGGCATTTTTAAGCCCATCCTCTTTGATATCGTCTGTCACTATATCGGCAACAGCCTTGACTTCATCGCTGGAATTGCCCATGGCAACACCGACATCACAGTAGCGCAGCATATCAAAATCATTCTGGCCATCGCCAAAGCCTATTGTATCAGCCTGACTCATGTGAAGAAACTCTACCACATCACGTATGCCTGTTGCCTTGTTGACACCGCGCAATGTAATCTCACCGCTGTAAGGTTCAGGCTCTTTAAAGCTGCTCAGGGTTACTACAAATTCATCGCCGAGGAGCTTTCTTAAATCATCAATGTGGTAGTTGCAATTGCAGTAGATGGTGCTTTCAACATCGGCGTATCGATTAGAAAAGCTTGATAATTCATCATCAATCACGATATCCTTAAATGTCGGGTTGTCCTGTATCACATGCATGTCAAACTGCTTTGAGAATGCTGATATGAATTTGTCGGCCCACTTGTGGTTGGTGATGCTTTTATCCTTTGTCTGGAAGATAAGTCCTGTGTCGTTGTCACCAACAGTGTCAAGAACCTTCTGTAACAGATTCTGCCCATAGACATGATGTGCAATTACCTTATCACCCACAGTGACATAGCCGCCGGCAGCAGCCACCACGCCGTCAAAATCAAAGGCTTTTAATGATGGATAAATCTGATTGTAACTACGTCCTGTGCAAAGAAAAATCATGTGACCGTTTTGTTTTGCGTTTATTAGAGCATCAGCGGTTGATGGGCTCATGGTGCTCTTGCCGAAATCAACGAGAGTGCCGTCTATATCAAAAAATAATAGTTTTTTCATAAGTGTTACCTGCCTCATTATTATTAATTACATATACCAAATATACTCTACAATACGAATTCAATAAAGGCAATAGGGAATGTCCTAAATTTATTTAATAATTGTTGCAAAAGAAGGCTCTGTTATAACCATAATTAAGAAAAACTATAATATATTCCTATACTTTATTTTCTTAAGTTTTGGCTATGATGGGTTGAAATAATAAGTTTATTGTGTTATAACGTTAAACAACAAAAAAACAATAAATGCGTTGAAGGAGACTTGGATCACCAGACACCGACAGGAATACAGCGTCACCGACTGAGAGCGCTGTTTGGAAGAGCTGATTGCAGGAACACTACCGGAGCAGATCTGTTGAACGATTGATATGGTTTATTGCATAGATTGGTTTATCGTATGTGAATTAAGCTTTTTATATATCAAAAGTAGGCAGATACGATTCATCCACGTTACGGATAAGAGTGGAGAAACAGGAACAGTCCTTTTTCTCAAAGCGGGTGGTACCGCGGAATATTTTTAGAATTTTCGCCCCGGAGCATTTCATTAATTTGATATGCTCCGGGGCTTTTTTCCGTCCCGCTTAAAAAATCAAAGGAGCACAAAAATATGGAATTCTTAACAGGAGCAGTTCAAAAGGAAGACCTCGGTATCGCAGAAATTCTTGCAGGCGACTACGAGGGCAAAAACATCAAAGTAAAGGGTGCGATTCACACCATAAGAGATATGGGTGAGGTTGCATTCATCGTCTTAAGACGCAGGGACGGACTCGTACAGTGTGTATACGAGCCGGGCAAATCCCAGTTTAGCGTCGATGATCTAAAGGAAGCAGATACCGTGGAGGTATGCGGCACATACAAGAGTGATGACCGTTCTCCAAACGGCTTCGAGCTTCGTCTTGACACTATCACAATTTTATCTGAGCCGGCGGAGCTATGCCGCTTCAGATCAACAAATGGAAACTGAATACTTCGCTTGAGGCAAAGCTCAATAACAGGGCAGTGGCACTCAGAAATCCAAGAGAGCGTGCTACGTTCCGTATACAGGAGGGTATCACAAGGGGCTTTAGGGATTTCCTTTATAATAATGGATTTACAGAGATTCATACGCCAAAGCTTGGTGCAAAGTCAGCTGAGGGAGGAGCCAACCTCTTCAAGCTTGAATATTTCCACAGACCGGCTATATTACAGCAGAGCCCGCAGTTTTACAAGCAGATGATGGTAGGTGTCTTTGACAGGGTATTTGAGACTGCACCTGTTTTCAGAGCAGAAAAGCATAATACAAAGAGACATCTGAATGAGTATACATCACTCGATTTCGAGATGGGCTACATTGACGGCTTCGAGGATATCATGGAGATGGAGACCGGCTTTTTGCAGTACACCATGGAGCTTTTAAAGACCTCATACGCCAAGGAGCTTGAGCTTTTAAAGATTAAGCTGCCTGATGTGACAAGCATACCAAGAGTCAGATTTGACGAGGCAAAGCAGCGCGTCGCAGAAAAATATAACAGACAGTTCAGAAATCCATTCGACTTAGAGCCGGAGGAGGAGGTACTTATCGGACAGTACTTCAAGGAAGAGTATGGCAGTGATTTTGTATTTGTCACACATTATCCTTCAAAGAAGAGACCGTTCTATGCCATGGATGATCCGGCAGACGAGACATACACCTTAAGCTTTGACCTGCTCTTCAGAGGCCTTGAAATCACAACAGGCGGCCAGCGAATCCACGACTACAACAAGCTTATGGAAAAAATCGCAAAGCGTGGCATGGAGACAGAGGGTATGGAGAGCTATCTTTCAGCCTTTAAGTACGGCATGCCGCCACATGGAGGTCTTGGAATAGGACTTGAGAGACTTACAATGCAGCTTATCGGAGAGGATAATGTGCGTGAGGCTACGCTGTTTCCTCGTGATCTCAGCAGATTGGAGCCATAGGTCACAGGTTTTGTGGTTGTGGCGGGTGCGCTGTAAGGCCTTGAGGTGGCATGTGTGTATATATTTTGTTCAGAAAAATTTTTAAGCTTGTTCCGACATTTCCCTTTAAAAAACAAGACCTTAATTCCTGGGTAATGCTTCGTTTTATCGCGGTACTGATTCCTATTGTATTTATACTTTTGAAAATCACCAGCGGCAAATGGCTGGAATCCTCTGCTTTGTCTGTTGCCGTTGGGTTAATGCCGGAGATGCTTCCAGTGTGGGTAGCTTTATGATCTGGCAGCCCATTACAGCGGTGCAGAGCTTGTAAGGATGCAGGCACAGTATATCGGAATGTTTCAGGCTGGATGGTTTGTAGAATCCATGTGGATCCAGACTCTGGTTATCCATATGATCCGTACACCAAAACTTCCGTTTATCCAGAGCCGTGCATCAGCACCGGTAACATTACTTACCATGACAGATATTGCAGTTCTGACAGTAATTCCATTTACACCATTTGGAGCTGCACTTGGTCTTGTAGCATTACCGGCATCATACTTTGCATATCTGATTCCATGTATTCTGCTGTATATGATGCTGGCAACAAGTTTGAAAAAAGCATATGTCCGCTATTATGGCGAACTGCTCTAGGAGGTGAATAGAAATGAACTGGAAAGAACTTTGGATGACTCTTTTTGGAACCTGCGAATGCCTTAGCCTCAATATGGGATTCTGGGGAATAAAGCCAAAGAATAAGAAATCCGCTTTTCTTATTTCGCAATAAACAGTACTCCCAGAGTTCCCGGCCCACAATGGCTTGAAACCACACCACCGGCGCGCGTCTCAAGAATTTCCTGAAAAATTCCAAGGCTCTGCAGATAAGCCTGCACATCTTCCACAATCTTACGGTCACAGCCGGAATGTGTAATAAATACTCGCTCCGGTCGTGCATTTTTAAGATTTGCCTCCATATCTCTGACATAAGACATGACTACAGAATGTAATTTGCCACGATACTTCTTAGCTGCATCCATTGCACCGTTTTCTACTATGATCTTTGGATGCAGCTTCAATACACTTCCTGCCATAGCCGCAACCGCATTACAGCGACCTCCACGATACAAATACATCAAAGTATCTACCACAAAGCTTGCACGTACTTTTGGCTTCAATTCCTCTAGCGCAGCCGTAATTTCTGCAGCACTTTTTCCTGCCTGTGCCATTACTGCTGCCTCCACGACTTGAAGCCCAATACCTGTTGAAAGATTTGCAGAATCAATAACCGTCACAAAATCGGAAGCTTCCAGCTCATCAGCAGCAAGACGCATAACATTTCCGGAAGTTGACATACTTGATGATATTGAAAAACAGATAACTTCCCTTTTTTCTTCAACATAAGGTTTCAATATTTCTATCGCATCCACCAGAGATGGTGCCGAAGTTTTGGGTGTTGTCTTATGTGCATCTGACCATGCAAAGATTTCATCCGGAGTTATATTTTGCCATCCTTATATTCCTTCTCGCCAAGAAGAATATGAAGCGGCAAAATATCAATATCATATCTGTTCACCAGCTCTGGCGAAAGGTCGCAGGTACTGTCTGAAATTATTTTTACCATGAAATATTACCTCCTGCTGTTTTATAGACAATATATTACCACAATTCAAGAATGAAGGATACACCTGTATCTTTATTTCTTACTACGATATGCTTCCGCTTCCCAATGAGTAATAAAGTATGTAATATCATCTGTCATCTGTAATGCACCGCCAAAACTTTCGGCATATACAGCAAGTTTGATCGCATCCTTTACCAGAAGCTGTGCTTTTGCCTTGTCATCTTCCATGATAAATGCACCCACGCCCTGTACCAGGATCAGTCTTGGTTCTTTGTCATGCTCTTTCATAAATGCATCCAGTACATCTTTTGCCTGTTCAACATTTTCTACAAATAATGGGTATGGTCCGCAGTATACAATGTGATCCGGAGTAAATGGTTTCAAAAGCGGTGCTGCAGTTGTTTTATCTTTCACAAAATTATTCATTTCTGCAGCCGGAACAACTTCTACAGCATGTCCCAGTAACTCGGAAAGTCTCTTTGCAGTCTGTTCTTTTCAGGTGTAACTGCATCACTTACGTCAGCCGTTCTTTTTACCTGTTTCTCTAATTTGCTGATAACTCCATCAAATAAAACACCTATCTCTTCTAACAGTATTTGCTGCAACAAAAATTCCATGATTCTGAAGTAGAAGTACCTGCACATCTTTTCCAAATTCTGCTTTATACGCATTCATTTTTTCATAGCAGATACGTGCCAGCGTATATCCCGGTTTGCAGATATCGATCCAGAGTACATCTTTGCCAAGAAGCTGTTCACAAAGTGTCTGCGCACCCTTTCCGCAGGTCAGACCATTAACAAGAGTCGGATGAACATGCAGTACATAAGTATAAGCAAATAAATTATGAAGCAAAGCCTCTACACTTGGGCGTTTCGTCTTGTCATCATCGGTTACTGCTGCCATAACATCCGCAAGATATGCAGATTCACGTTTCACATCGTCTGCAGGGTATTCTGTTTTCATAATCTCATTCAGACGGGCTCTGTCCATTTTGACAAATTCTTCTGCTTTGATCGTAGCAAGCTGTGTACCGGAACCTTTAACATACAGGGTTGTATCGTCTTTGACAGAAGTATTGCCGCCACCTGCCAGGACGTAAGCCGGATTGCTGCCGTATGTATTTGACATTTTTACTAAAGTTGAAAGATCCATAGTTAAAATTCCTCCCTTGACTTCTCATCTTAATAGTTTCGATATTACTTATAGTATTATAGTACACCATATATAAAAAAGTTATCTATGCAAATATCGTGTCACAAAATATAACAAAACTCACCTTATCGTTGGCGCAGATCAAGAAAAAAGCAACCAGGACTTAACATCCTGATTGCTTTTTGCTCTCATTATTCTGTTATTGTTTCAATTCAAAGAAATCTTCTACCCGGTTTTTATAATCCGTCATGTCATTATACTGCAGCATTGCATATTCCTGAATCAGATCATAATATGGTGAGTTCTTATCATCCACACTGTAAAATTTTCCATCTGCTCCCCAATATCCATTACTGGTCAGTACCGGAATCTCTTTCTGTAGATCCTGCTGGAACTTCTGGAAGCCGGTCAGTTCTCCATCTATCGTCTCCATAAGGATGGTCTGAAGATAATTCATACTTGTCTTCTCTACAGTCTTCTTATCAATATCATAATTAGCCCAGATAAGGAATGGAACCTCATATCGCCGCATCATTTCCTCATCATTCCAATTACGCCACTCTCCATTTGTGATAGAATCCATCGATTCATCATGAATTCTCGGCTGGTGATCTCCTGTCAGAAAGATTACTGTCGGTTCATCTGTATTTTTATAATAATTGATCAGATTTTCAAACATCTCATCTGAATATTTGATAAGACTGAGGTAATATCCCAGATCCGTTGCATCTGCATTCTCTACTACAATTCGTTTATCATCGAAATTATCAATGGTACATCATAAGAACTATGGTTCTGAATCGTCATTGTATAACCGAAATACGGTGCGTCTGTCGATTTTCTCTGCTGTTCATAATCATGTGTGATATTGTCGTAGGTACACTGGTCCGTCGCATTATTTCTCATTTTTACAAACGGGACTATCATATTTGTATAATCATAAAACTTATCAAATCCAAGCAGCGGATATGCCTTGTCTCGGTTATAGTTTCTCGCCTTCTGAAGATGGGTTGCTGAATTTCCTGTGTATCCTTCACTCTTCAGTTCAGTTACCAACGATGGCATTGCATGCCTCAGATATAACTGAAATGCAACCGTTCCTTTTGGAAGAAATGCCATAGAATTTCCTGTCAGAAATTCATATTCCGTATTTGCATTCTGACCGCCTACGATTGATGCATAAGTTGTTCCACTCACACAGTTTCCATTTTTCATCAGATCATGAATAAATGGCATGTAATCTTCATTTGTCTCAATATCTCCAAGAACCTGCGGATCCGAAAAGGCCTCATTAATAACAGCAATTACATTTGGTCGTTTCTTATTTGGATCTACGGTATCAGAAGTATATTTTGAAGTAATCTCTTCTACTTTTTTCAGACTGTATCCATTTGGTTTCTCTGGTACAGAAAGCTTGATGCTTCTTGTGAAACAGGCGATACTGCCATATTGCTGATAACTTCTCATTGGATTAAAAAAGACTCAGATACAATCCTCTGTTGCTTACCATGTCTGTCATAACAAGCTGTGAAAAACCAGTTACACTCACAATAGCCATTACAGCGATTCCACACAGACGATGAGAAACTTTTTTGAAAACAGGTTCACATTTTATCGCGCGGCCAAGCATTATAAAATCAAACAGCATTACCAGTGCAACTGTTGTATAGAAATTAAATTGTATCTTATAACCGTCTGCAACTTCCAGTGCAGTACCTACGGTTGCAATATCCGATGCCATGGCCGGTGTTCCTCGAAACTCATAAACAAAATGATTTACTATATTAAACATTACACAGATAAACGCCCAAATATCAGTTCCAAGACGCACCCGATTTGTAATAACTATAAATATAAGTTCCAGAATACCAATCAACAGGAAGTTAAATAATAACAGTGATAAATGTTGTCCTCTAAAGCTGTATGTTTCATTAAATACAGCAATTTCCATATTAAAAAAAATGTAGCACGGTGCAAACAGGATATACAGAATATTAATTACTCTGTTCCACTTCTTTCCAAAATCCAGTCTGACAAAAATAAGAACAACACCAACTATCCAGCCCAGCACAATACTGGCTATTTTAAATTTCGAACTGAATTCCGGATCATTTTCCAATATAGTTGTTCGGTTTACATAAAAAAAAGATCAGGAACAGAAACAAAATGAACAGGCAGAAATAATTTTTCCATCTCTGCCTGTTTTTATCAAAGTTTTTATTAAAGTCTATATTCTTCAGTACGTATATTTTCCTCTATTCTAAAAATGCAACTGACCCTGAAGCCAGATCGTACCTTTAAACCTTCGGCCAACTGCCGGATCTCCCAGCAGATCCGCTCGATTGATACAGATGTCAAATCGAATATTATTACACTCAACTGTCATCTGAACAAGTTCTTCATCTGTAATATTATTCTGTACAGTATGATATTCTATAATCTCACCTAAAATACTATACTGGTCACACTGAATTCCATATGGCATAAAATATGAATCTACAATAGACAAAATATCTTCATGAACAATTCTGTTAGAATCATAGAATACGTGTCCATTTCTTCCATGGTAAGATTTTCCATAGCCTCTTCGTCACCATTTCTTGCAGCTGCAATCATTGAACTTCGGTTTTTACTGCTTTCCTGTTCAACTTTGACTGCTTCCTTATCCTTCAGTACTGGAAAAAGGATTTTACCCTCCCCCGCAAGTCCGGATAAGTCAATGACTGATTACCTGTTAACTGCTTTTTGCTTTCTTTCATATATTCAGCTGCATTTTGAAGATAAAAAATCAGCGTGATTCCTAATTCTCAGATCATCACAGGCTGCAGAAAAGGCATCCTTATCCGCATGCCTTTCTACTGTTACCTGTTCCTGAGTTGTAATTCCAGTTCCTCTGAAAAAAGGATAATAATATTCCACATGAAATCTGTTGTCATCATCATACTGACCACATACAGTAATACCGCAGTCATTTCCATAAAACCGGGAAAACTGAGCAAAGACACCATCTGGATGATCTTCCACTACGTTTTTTTCATCGTAATTTTTGATAACATCCAGAATGATTTCTTTTATTTCTTCCCGTTTGGTCACTTTAGAAAAACCGACTGCTTTTAAAAAGCTGTGCAAAAGTACACCTCCATGCCCTTATGCGCGGGTCTTTTTTCTCAATTCTCTTCATGCCGCCCATGTATGGCTGCAGAGCTTCCGGAATACTAACAGATCCATCAGCATTCAGGTTATTTTCCAGGAACGCGATCAGCATTCTCGGAGGTGCTACTACAGTGTTATTTAATGTATGCGCAAGATATTTCTTACCATCCTTACCATTTACACGAATTCTCAGACGACGTGCCTGCGCATCTCCCAGGTTGGAGCAGCTTCCTACTTCAAAGTATTTCTTCTGTCTTGGGGACCATGCTTCTACGTCCAGAGATTTAACTTTAAGGTCTGCCAGGTCACCGGAGCAGCATTCCAGAGTACGTACCGGAATATCCAGGGAGCGGAACAGATCTACAGTGTTCTGCCACAGTTTATCAAACCACATCGGGCTCTCTTCTGGTTTGCAGACAACGATCATTTCCTGCTTCTCGACTGATGGATACGGTAAACACCTCTCTCCTCCAGACCATGAGCTCCTTTTTCTTTACGGAAGCATGGAGAATAGCTTGTCAGAGTTTTTGGAAGTTCTTCTTCCGGAACGATCTGGTCGATGAATTTACCGATCATAGAATGCTCACTGGTACCGATCAGATACAGGTCTTCGCCTTCGATCTTGTACATCATAGCATCCATCTCTGCGAAGCTCATAACACCTGTTACAACATTGCTGCGGATCATGAAAGGCGGTACACAATAAGTAAAGCCTCTATTGATCATGAAGTCACGGGCATATGCAATAACTGCAGAATGAAGTCTTGCAATATCTCCCATCAGATAGTAAAAACCATTACCTGCAACACGTCTTGCACTGTCCAGATCAATTCCGTCAAAGCTTTCCATAATATCTGTATGATATGGAACTTCAAAATCCGGAACTACTGGTTCACCGAATTTTTCAATTTCAACATTTTCACTGTCTCTTTACCAATCGGTACAGACGGATCAATGATGTTCGGGATAACCATCATATTTTAAGAAGTTCTTCTTCTACTTCTTTTTCTCTTGCAGAAAGTTCATCAATACGTGCACCGGATGCAGCAACCTGTTTCTTAACTTCTTCTGCTTCATCACGTTTTCCCTGTGCCATCAGCGCACCGATCTGTTTGGAAGTTTTATTTCTTTCTGCTCTCAGAGCTTCAACTTCCTGTTTGATCTCTCTGTTTTCTTTGTCCAGTTCAATAACCTTATCAACCAGTTCCAGTTTATTGTCCTGGAATTTGTTTCTGATATTCTGTTTAACGATTTCCGGATTTTCTCTCACAAATTTGATGTCTAACATGTTTTCTCCTCCTGACAGTTATTTTTCTGTTCTTCTTTATTTTTCTAAATTCTTTTCATCTTCACTCATCTCACCCAGTTCAAAATTACAGCTTTTCGAAGTGCTTCTACTTCCTCCTGGCTGAGCATTACATAAGATTCACCTTTTACAATTTCTTTCAGATACAGGAAACAATTGTCTCTGCTGTGTACTGCATTTAAAATAATACCTGAATTATCTTTATCCAGCAACGCCAGCGCAAAACTGAGTTTGCCACCCACATCATCAAATGCATCGTATTTTTCTACGCCATATTTGCTGAAAATAACTTTAAAATGCTGTTCCAGTGTTTTAATTGCATGTTCATGATCTTCTTTTGCTTCATACAGTCTGTCAATCTGTGCAAATTTGCGTACAAAAGTTTTTTTCCAGGGACTGTGCATCGCTCCCCTTCATAAACATCTTATACTTTCGTTCCAAACGAGTCAGACGCATGCCATTACTGATCATTACCCCAATTAATATCACAACTATAGCCAGCAAAGCAATAATGATAATCCCAGGATCGATACCTATACTATCAAAAATCGTACTCATATCATACCCCTTTTAACCAATAGATTCAAACAGATCAATAATTCTGTCTAAATCATCTCTGGAATAATACTCTATTTCTATTTTGCCTTTGTTATTTTTCTTTCTGTGAATAAATACGCGGGTTCCTGTAATACCTTTCATTTTTTCTTCAAGGCTCTCATAAATCGCATCTTCGGTTGGATTTGAAGCAACCGGCTTCTTCTTTGTTGGTGTTAAAATACTTTTTACCAGTTTTTCCGTTTCACGAACGCTAAGCTTTTCATCAAAAACTTTCATTGCTGCATTGTATTGCTGCTCGGGATCGGAAATAGCAAGAATTGCTCTGGCATGTCCGGCGGATATCATCTCATCGACCATCATCTGCTGTACACGTGAATCAAGTTTCAGAAGTCTCATCGAGTTTGTTACTGCTGTACGACTCTTTGAAACACGTTCTGCAATCTCATCCTGTTTTAAATGAAATTCATCAATCAGTCTTTTGTATGCCATAGCTTCTTCAACCGGATTCAGATCTTCTCTCTGTATATTTTCAATAAGAGAAATTTCTACGATCTCCTGTGTTGAAAATTCTTTGACAACAACCGGAACTTCCTTAAGTCCTGCCATCTTGCAGCTCTCCAGCGTCTTTCTCCTGCAACGATTTCATAGTAGTCCTTCTTATCGGACACAAGCAATGGTTGCAAAATTCCATACTGTTTAATGGACTCTGATAATTCCTGTAAAGCATCCTCATCAAATTTCTTACGAGGCTGTTCCCTGTTTGGCTCGATCATGGAAATTTTCATCATTCTCTCGCCGTTACTGGTTTCCTGCTGACTGGATTTCTTAGTATCTACTGCAACCTTTTTTTCTTCTTTTACAGTTTTCACTGTCTTAGGTTTACTCTGCACTGTTTTTTCCGGAAACAATGCGTCCAGACCTCTTCCAAGTCCTGACTTCTTTCCAGCCATCATTCACCCTCCCTGTTAATTACTTCTTCAGCAAGAAGTCGATATGCCTCTGCACCTGCCGATCTCGTATCATACAATGTAATTGGCTGACCGTAGCTTGGTGCCTCTGCCAGTCTTACATTTCTCGGAATAATCGTTTTATAAATATTCTGCTGAAGGTTGTCTTTAACATTTTCAACTACCTGTAAAGAAAGATTCGTTCTTGCATCATACATAGTAAATACGACACCTTCCATTACGAGTTTCTTATTCAGACGTTCCTTTACAAGTTCAATTGTATGTATTAACTGAGATAATCCTTCCAAAGCATAATACTCACACTGAATTGGCACCAATACGGAATTGGCCGCTGTTAAAGCATTAATCGTAAGCATATTTAAAGATGGTGGGCAGTCCATAATAATATAATCATATTTTCTGCGTACCTTATCTATGATTTTCTTCATGATGTATTCTTTTTCATCGACACCAATTAATTCAATCTCAGCGCCAGATAAATTCACGTTAGATGGAATCAGGTCTACGTTCTCAACTACATCTTTAACAATAGTATCTTTTGCTTCTGCTTCGCCAAGAAGTAATTCATATAATGTATTCTCAACATTATTTTTATCTACTCCAAGTCCACTTGTCGTATTCCCCTGTGGATCAATATCTATCGCAAGTACTTTCTTCCCTTTTTCAGCAAGACAAGCAGAAAGATTAATTGCGGTGGTTGATTTACCAACGCCGCCCTTCTGGTTTGCTACTGCTATTACTCTTCCCAAGATTCATCCTCTTCGGGATATCAAATATCAAGACTATACATGTTTGTTTGAAAGTATAGCATACTGTTGTTATTATAGCACTTTTAATAGTATTGTTCCACAAAATGTTTCACGTGAAACATTAAAATTCAAAGAAAGTTTTCGAAAAATTATTGTTTATATTTTACAAGGGAATTATAGGGCTCGTGTATTTTACGCAATATTAAAGATATCCTGCCATCAACGGGCTTCGTCGTTCGGAAGTCTTAAAGGGCTCGTGTATTTCATGCAACAATAAAGATATCCTGCCATCAACGGGCTTCGTCGTTCGGACGTTCTAGTGATAACCTGCCTGCTAGATGCATCCATAATAATCACAAACTCGCTTCGCTCAGGCAGTGTGATTATTAT
>ENA-OQER01000223-OQER01000223.1-human-gut-metagenome-genome-assembly--contig:-NODE-223-length-31622-cov-2.991014_pt1 | contig 31622 bp, 46 predicted proteins | sample MGYA00242797_ERZ504639 | MGnify/ENA primary metagenome ERZ504639 (study PRJEB26092, sample SAMD00036306) | human gut metagenome | host: Homo sapiens | study: EMG produced TPA metagenomics assembly of...
TACTACATTTGGTACTGCAGGTACAGGTGGCTTTTGGTATAAAGAATTCAAGTCTTGGTGGATATTCCGTGACTATACAGTGGATAGTTACGATATTTATGATGCTTTTTGGAGTTAACTTCAATGCGTATTATATTATGATTTTTGGCAGTATAAAAAAAAAGCTTTATCCATGGAAGAGGTAAGAGCGTACTTTGGTATTATATTAACAGCAATTGTCATAATAACTATAAATATATACTCAATATGCTCAGGAGTATGGGATGCAGTTACCAAGTCAGCATTTCAGGTTGGTTCAATCATAACAACAACAGGATTCGCAACTACTGACTTTAATATATGGCCGCAGACTTCAAAAACTATACTTGTTCTTCTTATGTTTGTTGGTGCATGTGCCGGAAGTACAGGTGGAGGCATAAAGGTTTCAAGATTCGTAATTCTTATAAAAACTATGATAAAAGAACTGAATTCTTATATTCATCCAAGAAGTGTAAGAAAAATAAAGGTTGAAGGAAAGCCAGTTGAACATGAAGTTATACGTTCGGTTAATGTGTATATTATAACATATATTCTTATATTTGTAGCATCGGTGTTCCTTGTATCATTTGAGGGCAAGGATCTGACAACGAATTTTACGGCAGTTGCGGCTACATTTAACAACATAGGTCCTGGACTTGAACTTGTTGGACCGACACAGAATTTTGAACATTTTAATGTATTTAGTAAGCTTGTTTTGATATTTGATATGTTAGCAGGAAGGCTTGAACTGTTCCCACTTCTTTTACTGTTCCATCCTGTTGTGATTAAGCAAATGTTTGAAGATAAAAGAAGATATAGAAAATCACAGAAAAAAGATTAATATCTGATTTTAAAATGGAGAGAAAAATGAGATTTGTTATACAAAGAGTCAATTCTGCAAGTGTCAGTGTGATGATAAGGTTATAGGAAGCATAGGAAAAGGTTATCTTATACTTTTTGGTGCAGGTGAGGGTGATACTAAAGAAATGCTTGTACCTTTTGCAGATAAGATAGCAAAAATGAGAATATTTGCAGATGAGAATGAAAAAACTAATCTGTCAATCAACGATGTGAATGGGGAAATACTTGTAGTAAGCCAGTTTACTTTATATGCAGATTGCAGAAAAGGTAACCGTCCAAGCTTTGTGCATGCCTGTGAGCCAGTTCTTGCCAATGAACTGTATGAAGAGTTTGTCAGGTTGTGCAGACAACGGGTATCAAAGGTTGAAACAGGAGAATTCGGTGCACATATGAAGGTATCGCTCGAGAATGATGGACCGTTTACAATAGTTCTTGATAGCAGGGATTTTGAGAAGAACCATTAGAAGCCGTGGATTTTATTGTGAATATTTGTTGATGTTTACAGACATTATGCAGAATTATGCAGATATTACATGAGATATTATAAATAAGTACTTGATTATATGCTTGTATAGGTGTATAGTAGTTTTTGTTAACAGAGGTTAGTCTGTGCTAAGTACTAAGCAGACAGCCGTTTACATTAAAACAGAATATTAACTTCAGGGCAGGGTTAGATTCCCTACCGGCGGTACAGCCCGCGAGCGTAAAGCATGAACTGGTGAGATTCCAGTGCCGACAGTATAGTCTGGATGAAAGAAGTTATCTGATATATAACGTGTTTAGGATTGCGTGGCAGGATTTATTTTCTGTTATCTGCATTATATTGTTATATTGATTATGATTTGTGTCCTGGGAATGATAAGTTCCCAGGATTTTTATTTATCAGATGGATGTAGTAAAAGCTGCACCAGAGTATTCTTTCATCAGGGGGATTCCTGATTGACAGGATATTCTGGTGCATTTTTTTAAAAGAAAGCGGGGGATATGTATGTGTGGATATAGCAGCACAGATGATGAAAAATATATGAGGCATGCAATAGAGCTTGCAAAGAAGGGGTTGGGGTGGACTAATCCTAACCCAATGGTTGGTGCAGTTATAGTAAAGGATGGAAAAATAATAGGTGAAGGGTATCATAAAAAATATGGAGAGCTTCACGCAGAAACATCGGCTTTAAATAACTGTACTAAAAGTCCAGAGGGCGCAACGATATATGTGACACTTGAACCTTGCTGTCATCATGGAAAGCAGCCGCCATGTACAGAAGCGATAATAAAAGCTGGAATAAAGCGTGTTGTTATAGGTTCGCTTGATCCTAATCCACTTGTGAGTGGAAAAGGAATGCAGATATTAAGGGAACACAATATACAGGTTGATAATAAACTTGTGTGCAATAGAGAATGTATAGATATGAACTATGTATTCTTTCATTACATTAAAGAAAAACTGCCATATGTCATAGTCAAGTATGCACAGACACTTGATGGAAAGATAGCCACACACAATGGACTGTCAAAGTGGATAACAGGGGAGGCAGCGAGGGAAAATGTTCATATGGACAGACATAGATATTCTGCCATTATGGTAGGTATAAATACAGTACTTAAGGATGATCCGATGCTTAACTGCAGAAGTAAAGCGATAGAAAATCCACATCAGCCAGTAAGAATAGTATGTGATACAAGGCTTAGGATACCGTATGACAGCAAGCTTGTTAAGACAGCAGGACATATACCTGTCTGGATAGTGACATGCTGTCGCGATAAAGAACGTATAAACATGTATGAGAAAGCTGGATGTGAAATCATAGCTATGGAAGGTGAAAAGATAGATATAGCACAGCTTATGATTATACTTGGCAGGAGAGGAATAGACAGCTGCATATGTGAAGGTGGTGCAGAGCTTAACTGGAGCGTTATAAAGAGCGGCATGGTAAAAAGAATACAGGCATACATAGCACCTAAGATATTCGGAGGTGTGGATGCACTATCATCAGTTGCTGGTACGGGGTTTGATGCACCAGAAGATGCGTTGAAGCTTAAGGATTATACAGTAACCAGGCTTGGGGATGATATTCTGATAGAAGGTGAAGTTTAAAATGTTTACAGGAATTATTGAAGAAATCGGACATGTAAAAGCAGTGAAAAAACAGACATTTTCACAGGTGATTGTCATAGAAGCCTCTAAGGTATTAGAAGGAACTAAAATAGGTGACAGTATAGCTGTGAATGGAATATGTCTTACTGTCACGGCCATAGAAAAAGGACAGTTTAGTGCGGATGTCATGCATGAAACGGTAAAAAGAACCTCTTTAAAAAACATACGTGCAGGTTCGCATGTTAATCTTGAGCGTGCTATGAGTGCGGACGGAAGATTTGGCGGACATATAGTATCAGGGCATATAGATGGCACAGGAACAGTGACAGATATTAGAAAAGATGATAATGCAGTGTGGTACAGGATAAGTGCGGATGACGGTATATTAAAATATGTTGTTGAAAAGGGTTCAATAACAATAGATGGAATAAGTCTTACAGTTGCATCTGTGACTGATAAGTACTTTGAGGTATCAGTGATACCTCATACAAGGGAAGTAACAATACTTAGGGATAAAAGACTATCAGATGTGGTTAATCTGGGAAACAGATATAATAGCAAAGTATGTAGAAAAATTGTTATGCCCGTATGATATCAGCAGGACATTGGCTCATAATAGCAGTTATAACCAGCCAGCTGACAACAATGCTAATGGCATAACTAAGGAATTTCTTTTAAAAAATGGCTTTTAAAGACATGGTAACATATACATTTATCATATAAGGAAGGGAGCAGTTTATGTTTGAATTTAATACGGTTGAAGAAGCGGTTAAAGATCTAAAAGAAGGAAAGATTATCATAGTTACAGATGATGATGACAGAGAAAATGAAGGTGACTTTATATGTGCAGCAGAATACGCTACAACAGAAAATGTCAACTTTATGGCAACCTATGGAAAAGGTCTTATATGTATGCCTATGAGTGAGGAGTTAAGCAGAAAGCTATGTTTTCCGCAGATGGTATCAGAAAATACAGATAATCATGAAACAGCATTTACAGTGTCTATAGACATATAAACACAACTACAGGAATATCTGCACAGGAGAGAGGATATACAACAAGATGTGTTGTGAGTGACACAGCAGTTCCACAGGACTTTAGAAGACCAGGACATAACTTTCCACTGGTTGCAAAGAAAAACGGAGTTCTTGAAAGAAACGGACATACAGAAGCGACAGTAGATCTTATGCGTATAGCCGGCTTAAAGGAGTGCGGATTGTGCTGCGAGATCATGAAGGATGATGGAACTATGATGAGGAGGGATGACCTTATAGCACTTTCAGAAAAATGGAATCTGAAATTTATAACTATAAAAGCCATCCAGGAGTATAGAAAAAGAAATGAAAAGCTTGTTGAGTGTGTGGCTGTGACAAAGATGCCAACTAAATACGGTGAGTTTACAGCACATTGTTATATCAATAGCTGAATGGTGAGCATCATGTTGCGCTTGTTAAGGGTGACATAGGTGATGGCAATAATCTTTTGTGCCGTGTTCATTCAGAATGTCTTACTGGAGATGCATTTGGTTCACTGAAATGTGATTGTGGACAGCAGCTTGCTTCTGCCATGACACAGATTAATGAAGAAGGAAGAGGTGTTCTGCTATATATGAGGCAGGAGGGAAGAGGCATAGGTCTTGTGAATAAGTTAAGAGCATATGCGCTTCAGGATGAAGGTATGGATACGCTTGATGCTAATATAGCACTTGGTTTTCCAGGTGATATGAGAGAGTATTATATAGGTGCACAGATACTAAAAGATCTTGGAGCTAAAACATTAAGACTTCTTACGAACAATCCTGATAAGGTATATCAGCTGTCAGACTTTGGCATGCAGATAAATGAAAGAGTTCCGATTAAAATGGAAACAACACCATATGACGGCTTCTATCTTAAGACAAAGAAAATTAGAATGGGTCATATGTTGTAAATTAAAAAAAATATACTAGTATCATATAAATTTAAAAGGAGATTAAAATCATGAGAGTATTAGAAGGAAAATTAGTAGACAATGGAACAAGAGTAGGAATAGTAGCAGCAAGATTTAACGAATTCATCGTATCAAAGCTTATAGGTGGTGCACATGATGGTCTTGTAAGACATGGTGTAAGCGAAGAAAATATTGATCTTGCATGGGTTCCAGGAGCATTTGAGATTCCACTTATAGCATCAAAGATGGCAAAAAGCGGGAAGTATGATGCAGTAATATGTCTTGGCGCTGTCATAAGAGGAGCAACGAGTCATTATGATTATGTGTGTGCAGAGGTTTCAAAGGGGATAGCCAGTGTATCACTTAATTCAGATATACCAGTTATGTTTGGTGTTCTTACAACAGATACTATAGAGCAGGCTATAGAACGTGCTGGTACAAAGGCTGGCAATAAGGGCTTTGAGTGTGCAGAGGGAGCTATTGAGATGGTTAATCTTTCACGTGAGCTTGAAAAATAAAGTGTGCGCCGAAAGGCGCACACTTTTATTTTGTCATCATATTATTTTGACGAGTTAACTGTTGAATTAATACATCGCTTATTGTACATAAGGTGCATATACATGGCATCCTGGGCACGGACAGCATTATGTTCTGCGATAGCCTCTGCTATTTCACGATGAGTTTCGATGGTTTCAGTTTTAAGGATGTTGCCGGTTGTTTCAACAAAAAGAGGGATAGAGCTGTTTATTATTGGGATTAATCTTGGGATGACAAGATTCTTGCTTCCCATAGCAATAGCAGTGTGGAATTCTATATCTTTTTGAGTATGGTCTTTTTTTTGTTCCATAAGCTCTTCGACCTCATCACATAATCTGATGATTTTGCTGATGTCATTCTTATCTGCATAGGTTCTGACATAGCAGCAATAGAAGGTTCAAGTAAAAAACGTATTTCAAGCAGGTCCTGCACGAGCTTCTTCTTATCTGATATAAATGTAAAACCAAAAGGATCATCTACTATACCAGGCGATGAGGCTACATATGTTCCAGACCCCTGTTTGATAGTTACAATATTGCGTGAGGCAAGAAGCTTCATAGCTCCCTAAGAGAGCTTCTTCCGATATCAAGCTGTTTTGATAGAATCGCTTCGTTAGGAAGCCTGTCTCCTGGCTGTAGATGCTGGTTTAATATAAAGTCTATTATATCTTCGGATATCTTCTGTGGAAGATTCTTTTCGTCTGATTCTGAATTCATCATATGATTTCTCCATTTCCTGATAAAAAGTTATTTATTATATCATTATAATTATTATTATAGCGTTTAATACTATAATGAATTAAAAAATGTCAAAATGTCAAAATGCACAAAAAACAACAAAAATAATTGAACATTTTTACGATATTGCACATTCGAATAAAATGCTTTATATTAAATACATCAGATGAATTCCGGAATAAAATGATAACTTAATCAAATTTTCATCAAAAAACAGCAAAAAGGTCTGATGTTTATTGAATAATACATCAGATGATTAGGAGGTAATTAATTATGGAGCAGACAGTATTTGTTGCTGAACCGACAAGACTTCTTATAGCGGCAGCAGTCGGTATTATAGTTTTATTGTTATTGATAATTAAATTCAAACTTCATCCAGTTATATCAATGATGGTATCAGCGATTATTATAGGTGTTGGTGCTGGAATGCCATTAACAATGATATCAAGTACCGTTGAAAAAGGTGTTGGAAAAACATTACAGGGAATAGCATTGTTAGTAGGACTTGGCTCTATGTTTGGAGGAATCTTAGAGGTAAGTGGTGGTGCACAAAGAATAGCACAGACACTTATAGATAAACTGGGACAGAAAAAGGCCGGAGTAGCATTGGGAATTACAGGTCTTGTTATAGGTACTACAGTATTTTTTGAAGCTGGTGTTGTAGTTCTTATACCACTCGCATTCAGCGTTGCAAAACAGACTAAGAAGTCAACCTTGTATTATGCAATCCCACTTCTTGCGGGTCTTGCGAGTGGATATGCTTTCGTTCCACCATCAGCAGGTTCAGTTCTTGTTGCAGATTCACTTGGAGTTAATCTTGGTGTGATGATTATGGTAGGAGTACCAACAGCATTGATATGCATGGTTGTTGCTGGTGTTATATGGGGAAGATTTATAGGTGATAAGGTGTTTACTAAGCTTCCGGTGAATGTGCAGGAGATAAAGGAAGATTCTAAGGAACTGCCACCATTCGGACTTGTACTTGGCGTAATACTTATTCCATTGGTGCTTATACTTATAAGTACAATATCTAAGTATCTTCCTATCACAGCAAATGTTCAGAATGTACTTTCATTCATAGGTAAACCATTTCTTGCTTTGACTATTGCAACACTTGCAGCTATGTATTTTCTTGGAATCAGACGTGGCTATACAGGGGAACAGCTAAAGAAGATACTTGACCATTCATTAAGACCTGTTGGAATGATACTTCTTGTAATAGCAAGTGGCGGCGTAATAAGATGGATGCTTCAGGATTCGGGACTTGGTGAAATTATAGGGCCAGCACTTGAAAAGAGTGGTATGCCTCTTATTATTGTAGCATTTCTTATAGCACTTCTGGTAAGAGCATCGGTTGGAAGTTCTATGGTTGCCATGACTATGGCATCTGGAATAATGGCAACTATGCCAGCAGTTATGGCAACAAGTATGCTTTACAGGGCAGCAATGTGCTGTGCAATATGTGGTGGTGCTACAGCATTAAGTCATGTTAATGATGCTGGCTTCTGGCTTGTTGGAACGTTTCTTGAGATAGATGAGAAGACTACATTGAAATCGTGGACGGTTATGGAAACTTTAATTGGTGTGACATCATTAATAGTAAGTCTGATTATTTCAATATTTGCATAAATGTTAACTAAGTAACAGGCATCTAAGACAGGAGGATCAGGAATGGTAAAAATACCAGTATATTTGAATAATATGACAGATGCTAAACATCTTGTTCAGATAGCGGAAAAATGTGAGAACGATGTAGATCTTGTAAGTGGACGATATGTGGTAGATGGCAAGTCAATGTTAGGAGTATTCAGTCTTCCTAAGTTCGATAATGTAGAGCTTTGCGTGGATGAAAAAGAAAAGGATAAGGTTTATAAGGAATTAGAAGAAATGAAGCTTCTAAGATAAATGTGCTTATGTTTAATAGGCAGCAGTGTAATGAAAATGTTAATTAAATGTTTTAAGAAAGGCAGGTAAATATTATGTGTTTAGTTAGTCAGGAAATGAGAAAGTCAGCTCCAGAGTTAGATCCTTTAAGAATAGGAACAGGCTGGAAAAAAGAGGATCTTGGTAAGGTACAGGTTATGGTAGAGAGTACATATGGTGATAGCCATCCAGGAAGTGGACATCTTAATATTTTAGTTGAAGAGGTCCGTAAGGGGATAGCAGAAGAAGGCGGTTTTGGAGCAAGATATTTCTGTACAGATATCTGTGATGGAGAAAGTCAGGGAACAGATGGTATTAATTACAGTCTTGCCAGCCGTGAGATGATTGCCAATATGATAGAGATACACGCCAATGCAACACCTTTTGATGCTGGTGTATATCTTTCAAGCTGTGATAAGGGTGTTCCAGGTAATCTGATGGGACTTGCAAGAGTCAATATTCCTTCAGTATTCGTTTCTGGTGGAACTATGAATGCAGGACCAGAAATGCTTACACTTGAACAGTTAGGAATGTATAGTGCACAGTATGAAAGAGGCGAGATTGACGAAGAAAAGCTTGATTGGGCTAAATGTAATGCATGTCCTAGCTGTGGAGCATGTTCATTTATAGGAACAGCCTCTACTCTGCAGATTATGGCAGAAGCACTTGGACTTGCATTGCCAGGAAGTGCACTTATGCCAGCAACTAGTCCTGACCTGTTAGAATATGCTAAAGAAGCAGGAAGGCAGTCAGTAAGACTTGCAAAAATGAAAAATATGAAACCATCTGATATTGTTACAATGGAAAGCTTTGAGAATGCAATACTTGTCCATGCAGCTATATCAGGAAGTACTAACTGTCTTCTTCATCTTCCAGCGATTGCACACGAATTCGGAATAGAGATTACCGGTGATACATTTGACAGATTACATAGAAATGCCAGATATCTTCTTGATGTAAGACCAGCAGGACGCTGGCCAGCAGAATGCTTCTATTATGCTGGTGGTGTTCCAGCTATTATGGAAGAGATAAAGCAGCATCTGCACCTTGATGTTATGACAGTAACAGGTAAGACACTTGGTGAGAATCTTGAAGAACTTAAGAACAACGGTTTCTATGAAAAGTGTGATAAGTGGCTTCAGGAATTCAACAAGAGATACAACATTAATCTTACTAAGAACGATATTATCCGTTCTTATGATAATGCCATAGGTACAGATGGAAGTATTGCAATTCTTAAGGGAAATCTTGCACCAGAAGGTGCTGTAATCAACATACAGCCTGCCCTAAGGAAATGTTTAAGTCAGTATTGCACGCAAGACCATTTGATAGCGAGGAGGAGTGCCTTGATGCAGTACTCAAACATAAGGTACAAAAGGGTGATGCGGTATTTATAAGATATGAAGGTCCTAAGGGAAGCGGTATGCCGGAAATGTTCTATACATCAGAGGCTATAAGCAGTGATAAGGAGCTTGGAAAGAGTATTGCACTTATTACAGATGGACGCTTTTCAGGTGCTTCAACAGGTCCTGTTATCGGACATTGCAGTCCTGAGGCAGTAGATGGTGGTCCAATAGCATTAGTTGAAGAGGACGATCTTATTGAGATAGATGTAATGGAGAGAAAGCTTAACATCGTAGGTGTCAAGGGCGAACGTAAGTCAATGGAAGAGATTGATAGAATACTTCAGGAAAGAAGAGCAAAGTGGACACCAAGAAAGCCTAAGTATGAAAAAGGTGTGTTAAGATTATTCAGCCAGCATGCAGCAAGTCCTATGAAGGGTGCATATCTTGAATATTAATCTGATTAATCAGAACGGCTTAATTGATGCTGGTTAAATTGAAACTGCTTGATTGAAGCGGTTTAATAAAAATTGTTAAATTAAAATGCATAATGAGTAACTGATATAAAGAGGCGGGATTGTGTGCTATGCTCACAATTCCGCTTTTCTGTCTGTTTGGTGTCTGTCTACAGCTTATTTAGTGACTGTCCACAGCTTGTTTAGTATCTTTACATACTTTATTTAGTATTTGTGCATATAACAGAATTGTGTATAATAATTTAGAATACATCAATGGATATATATATGTAATAATATCAGTTAATCAGGAGGTTTTTATATGGCAGAATTAAAGTGTCCTCATTGTGGACAGGCATTTACAGTAGACGATACAGAGTTAAGTTCAATTATACAGCAGATAAGGGATAAGGAATTTGAAAAAGATATTGAAAAGCGTATATCCGAACTAAAAGAGCATATGATGATGACACATAGGCTTGAGATGGAAGCTAAGGAAAATGAGATTAAGCTTATGAGTCAGAAAGAATACGATAAAGAAATCCAGAAACTAAAAAGCCAGCTTGAAAAGGCAACAGACAGGGCAGTACAGCTTCAGGCACAGCTAGATAGTAGTGAGGATAAAAAAACAATTGCTGTAATGGAGGCTGTTAAGAAGGTTGAAGAAGAAAAGAAAGAACTGGAAAGCCAGCTGACACATGAAAAGGATAAAGGAAAGCTCCTTTTAGAGCAGAAGGATGAGCAGATTGCTTATTACAGGGATCTTAAAACAAAGATGTCTACAAAGATGGTTGGTGAAACCTTAGAGCAGCATTGTGAGATACAGTTTAACCAGTTAAGGGCTACGGCTTTCAGGAATGCATATTTTGAAAAGGATAATGATTCAAGAAGCGGAAGCAAGGGCGATTATATATATCGTGAGACTGATGAAAATGGTGTTGAACTTATATCCATTATGTTTGAAATGAAAATGAAATGGATGAGACTGCAACTAAGCATAAGAATGAGGATTTCTATAAGGAGCTGGATAAGGACCGCAAGCAGAAGAACTGCGAATATGCGGTGCTTGTTTCAATGCTTGAAAGTGACAATGAGTTGTTTAATGCAGGAATCGTTGATGTTTCTTATAAATATGAAAAGATGTATGTCGTAAGACACAGTGCTTTATACCGATTATAACTTTACTCAGGAATGCTGCCATGAATGCAATGGAGTATAAACAGGAGCTTGCAGTTGTCAGAAACCAGAATATTGACATTTCTGATTTTGAAGAAAAGCTTATGAACTTTAAGAGTGATTTCAGCAGGAATTATGATATTGCACATTCGCATTTTGATAAAGCTGTTGATGAGATTGATAAGACAATCCAGCATCTTGAAAAGGTAAAAAAAGAGCTGTTAGGCTCTGACAACCAGTTAAGAATAGCTAATAATAAGGTGGATGAGGTCAGCATTAAAAAGCTTACCAGAGGAAATAAAACAATGCAGGAAAAGTTTGAGGAATTAAAGAAAAACCAATAATGAATCAACAATAATCAGTCAGAAAAACACTGTATAGGAAGCTGATGAAGTAAAAGATACAAAATAAATATAAAGAGGATACTTTTTCTGTACTAATCACAATAAATCACTAGAAAAAGCTGCTTGATTACAGTATTATTATAAATAACAAAAATAGATGGGTTGTTTATAATAAGGAGTAAGTTATGGCAGAATCACGTAAAGGAAAGATTGATATGACGACAGGTCATATCATGAAAATATAATACTGTTTGCTATACCTATTATTATAGGAAATGTTTTGCAGCAGTTATATACAACGGTCGATGCACTTGTAATAGGTAAATATTGTGGTGATACATCCTTAGCAGCGGTTGGAACAAGTTCACAGCCGGTTGAGGTATTGTTGTGTGTTTTCTTAGGAATAGGAACAGGTGTATCCATTCTTATATCACAATATGCCGGTGCAAAGGAATCGGATAAAGTTGTTTCAATATGTGGAACTTCAATAACTTTTATATATATTATAGGAATTCCGATTGGAATTCTTGGATGGTTTGCAGCACCGTATATTCTTGAATTTATGAATGTTCCGCAGGATGTATGGGATGCTGCACTAATCTATACGCGATTAGTATTCTTAGGTACGCTTGGTAATCTTGCTATAACATGAATGCCGGAATATTAAGAGGACTTGGGGATAGCAAGGCTTCATTGTGGTTTCTTGTTGTATCCTGTATTTCCAATATAGTGTTTGATTTAGTGTTTGTTGCAGGCTTTGGCATGGATGTGGCAGGTGCAGCACTAGCTACAAGTATTGCTATGTTTATTTCATGGCTTGTAAGCATTACTTATATAAGAAAGATGTTTCCAGAGATTCAGTTTACATTCCTGCCTAGAAGATTCTCAGGGAAAATGATGAAGAATATTCTGGCTATAGGCCTTCCTGTTGGACTTAATAATTCGCTATATTCATTAGGACATGTTGCGTTACAGACATTTAACAACTCTCAGGGCGCTATATTTATGGCAGGAGGTGCAGTAGCAGGAAGAATCACAGGCTGCGCTAATATAGCAATTACAGGATTATCTTCGGCTGCCACCACATTCTCAGGACAGAATTATGGTGCAAAGAAGTACGATAGAATCAAGGAAGGACACTGGAGAATTCCGTTATGTTCAGGAGTGATTACTCTAAGCTTTGGATTATTCTTCATTATGATACATAGACCTCTGATACGTTTCTTTTCATCAGATGAAATAGTACTGATGTATGCAAGCAGACATATTGTTGTTATGCTGCTGTCACAGTGGTTTTTCGCTATCTTCAACTGTATAATATCTATTGTAAATGGAACTGGAAAGGTACGTTATACTACTATTGTCAATATTCTTATGCTTTGGGCAGTCAGAATTCCAAGTGCATATATTATCAGCAAATATTTTGATGGAACCTGGGTAATGCTGTGTTTCCCAATTTCCTTCAGCTTTGGAATGTTTGCAATGATAGGTTATTATCTGTTCTCCCCAGCATGGAAGGAAGTTATGGAACTGGCAGAACATGGGAAAGCAGCAGATTGATAAAAATAGAATAATTCTTGTATTCTCGTGGGACTGTCGCACTAAGTGATATGCCCCACGAGATTTTATTTTTTATTGCTATCTGCTGCAATTACTGATTGAATCTGCTTCATAAGATCATCATTCTGATAAAATCGAAGAGGTGCAGTTAAATAATCTGTCCGATTCGCAGATAGAAGAAAATCAGGTTAAAGAATTAAACAGACTTAGTGCTTCGTATAACAAGATGCTTGAACGTCTATAAAATAGTAATTATTACTATTTGTTGACTTATTTATATGATTATTATATTATAATAAAAAAGAATTATATGATGTGTAAATAAGACTGGAAATAATATCCAGTAAATTGAATATTATTGGAGTGTTATTATGGAGAAAGAAGAACAATCATATAAGAAAAGCAAGAATATAATAGGGATTATACAAAGCTGTTTAATATTGCTGCTGATAGTTCTTATTATATTTATTATGGTGAATATCAGCAGGCTGCAGGGAACAGCCCGTGTAATAAATTATGCAGGTCTGGTACGTGGAGCTACACAACGTGAAGTGAAGTTGGAAATTACGGGAAACCCAGATGATGAATTAATTAAATATCTTGATGATATTCTCGATGATTTGAAGTATAAGGATGGACAATACAATCTTGTAAATCTACGTGACAATGAATATAATGACAAATTATATATTCTAAGTGACTACTGGGAAGAATTAAAAAAAGAAATCAAAGCAGTAAGAGAAGTGGGCTATCAAAATACGGATATTGTTAATATGAGTGAAATATATTTTAAGATGGCAGATGAAACAGTATCCGCTGCGGAAAGATATTCAGAAAGGATAGCTATTAAAATTCGTACCATAGAGCTGCTGTCAGTACTTGACATGCTATGTCTTGTAATATTGATTATTATACAGACTTTAACAGCCATGAAAATGGCTGTATTAAACAAACTGTTAGAACAAAGAGCATATACAGATGCCATACGGGATTGCCAAACAAAGATGCCTGTGAGGAGCTTCTTAACAATAAGGAAAAGGTTGCCGAGCATACAGCGTGCTTAATGTTTGATTTAAATAATCTTAAGATTATTAATGATACAAAGGGACATTCAAAGGGAGATCAGCTTATATTTAATTTTGCCCATCTTTTACGCAGAGTTATTCCACAGGAAGCTTTCGTTGGAAGATATGGTGGAGATGAATTCATGGTAGTTATCTACAATACAAGCAAAGCGGAGATTGAGGATATATTAATGCAATTAAGCAGGGAAAAAGACAGTTTAAACAGCAGAGGTAATGATATGCCAATCGACTATGCATGTGGATGGGCAATATCAGATGCTGATAGTGAGTGTACAATACAGATGTTATTGGATAAGGCAGATTATTATATGTATGAAAATAAAACAGTCACGTAAGAAGTCTAAAGCAATCCTTGAAATAAAAGTTTAATAAAGAGTAGAAAATGATATTTTGTACATATCAGACGATTAGTATAAAAGTAAAAATAGAAAGCTGTTCGGCAATAGCAACGCAGCTTTCTATTTTTATAGACTGATATAAAACAGCTTTACCTAACAATAATTAAGAATTCTTAACAAGTACTGCATATAATGTTCTTGCAAGTATGCTGGCAACAACAAAGCATACAACGGCCTCAATAGCACCCTGTGTTCCAACGAAGGCAACTACGAATGAGAATGGGTTGCCAACACCAAACTTGGCAACATAAGTCTGGATGAAGTCTGTTCTGTAGAAAAGCGCTACAAGTGTGCTCATAAAGAGTAATGTGTTAAGAAGAGGGCAGCAAAGGCTTGCTATATAATAAGAAATCTTCTGGACACTCTTTATGTTGTGAAGAGCTTTGAAGATAAGACCTGTAAGCAGACCTTCAAGTGCTCTTGGTACAATTGTAAGTATTATAGTAAACACAGGATTAAGATTAAATAAAGCAAATGTAAATACTGAGCCACCGGTTACAGCCTGATAAAGACTTGTTAAACCGAATGTAAGACCACATATAAGACCACCAACTGGTCCAAGTATTATGGCACCTACAGCGACTGGAATTGTCAGGAATGTAATAGTAAGACCAGGAAGCTTGATGTAGCCAAGTGGTGTGAAGGCCATGATGATAATGATGGCTATCATAGCGGCAAGCTCTACCATATACTTAGTGGTAAATGTTTTCTTTGCCATTGCTGTGTTGTTTGTTTCAATGTTACTCATAATATTCTCCTTTTCGCCTGATAAAATGGTGGAGTTAGTGTAATATCCAGCCTGTCTTTCAGACATTATTATTATTAGCGTTCTATAAATGGAAATGCAAAGAAAATGTTTAGAACTAACAGAATAAGTTATGAATTATACAATAAATGAAATCATAACTGATTATACAGATACCTGAATTCAATATATGTAATGCTTACACGCCTTTACAGGTCGCACACCATTATGCTTTGTAGTGAATATAAAGTATCAGTAAGATGATAATAAACTTGGTTCTGATGCATTTTCATATGAATAACGCTCGTTTTGTATGATAACATATATAAATGTTGTATACAAGATATATTTTGCTTTAAATTGTATACAATTTTACAAAGTCTTAATAAATGCTTTTTATTTCCTTAATTTACATATTTTCTCAATAATGCTATCATTTTAAAATATCAGTTATAAGGTTATATAAGAAAGCCTAAAAGAAATCTTGAGGAAGAAAGGAACGGTTATGAGCAGAATATTAAAAAGTATTGCTCCATACTGGAAGTCAGTAATTATAATACTTGTATTGCTTATATTACAGGCAAATGGGGATCTTGCATTGCCACAGTATACATCTGATATTATTGATGTTGGTATTCAGAATGGCGGTATAGGGCATAGTATTCCAGAAAAGATAACTAAGGATGAATATGATATTGCTAAAATGTTTATGACAGATGAAGAAATAAACATATGGGAAAGCTGTTATGAACAGGATGGAGATATGTATATTCTTTCTGAGAAGAGTGAAAAGAAGCTGGATGAATATGATGATACATTAGCAATGTCACTTATTATTAATAATCAGATGTCTTCAGTAACAGCAGCACAGTTTAAGGAACAGATGGCAGCACAGATGGGGGTTGATGTAAAAACACTTGCTGATGTGCCGGTATCAGATATTGGAAAGAGAATGGGCATTGAATTAGAATCCTTTTACAAGGATGTAGAGGATGCCAATGGCAATATGGTTTCAACTGAGTGTGTAGATATGAGAATGGTATTCAAAGCTATGTATGATACTGGCAGAATGACAAAGGATACACTTGTGTCTATGCGTGATAATTTTAAATCAACATTTGACACTATGGGTTCATCACTTGTAGCATCTATGGGTAGAGCATATGCTAAGTCTATGGATTCAAAGGCTGGTATGGATATGAAGGCTATACAGACACATTATCTGCTGCTTTCAGGCATAAAGATGATAGGTATGGCATTTATGATTGCAATATGTACAGTCTTAGTTGCATTTTTTGCATCGCGTGTCGGTGCAGGTGTAGGACGTGACTTAAGGGGACAGTATATAAGAATGTTATGGGCTTCTCTAATGCGGAGCTTGATAAGTTCTCAACAGCCTCACTTATTACACGTACAACGAATGATGTACAGCAGATACAGATGGTTTGTGTGCTTACATTAAGAATGGTGCTCTATGCGCCAATACTTGGTGTAGGTGGTGTATTAAAGGTTATGTCAACAGGAGCTGGCATGGAGTGGGTTATTGCTCTTGCAGTACTTGTTATAGTTGGCTTTGTGCTTCTTCTTATGTCAATTGCCATGCCTAAGTTTAAACAGATGCAGAAGCTTGTTGATAATGTTAACTTAGTATCAAGAGAAATACTTACAGGTTTATCAGTTATAAGGGCATTTGGAAGAGAGAAGAAGGAAGAAGAAAGATTCGATAATGCGAATAAAGAGCTTACAAGGACAATGCTTTTTACTAACAGAGTTATGACATTTATGATGCCGGTAATGATGCTTATTATGAATTGTCTTTCAGTAGGAATAGTATGGGTTGCTGCACATAGAATTGACAGCGGTGTTATGCAGGTTGGTTCAATGACTGCATTTATCACATATGCTATGCAGATAGTTATGTCATTCCTTATGCTTACTATGATGTCGATTATGCTTCCAAGAGCGATTGTGGCGGCAGACCGTATAGATGAGGTAATCAACACTCAGTCATCAATAAGGGATTGCAGGAATCCTAAGATACTTAAGGAACATAAGGGCTTACTTACCTTCAGTCATGTAAGCTTTAAGTATCCAGGAGCTGCTGAAAATGCTCTTTCAGACATAGATTTCGTGGCAGAGCCAGGAAAGACAACGGCTATTATAGGAAGTACCGGCTGTGGCAAGTCAACACTTGTTAACCTTATTCCAAGATTATATGATGTGACAGAAGGTTCTATCACGCTTGATGGTGAAGATATACGAAATATATCTATGCAGGATTTAAGAGATGAGCTTGGATATGTTCCACAGAAGGGAGTTCTTTTCTCAGGCACAATTGAATCTAATATTAAGTATGGTGCAGCTAATGCTTCGATTGAAGAAGTTAAACAGGCAGCAGATATTGCACAGGCTTCTGAGTTCATAGAGGAAAAGGCAGGAAAGTATGAAGCACCTATTCACAGGGTGGTACGAATGTTTCAGGTGGACAGAAGCAGAGATTATCTATAGCAAGAGCTATAGCAAGGAATCCAAGGATATTTATATTTGATGATAGCTTTTCAGCACTTGATTTAAAGACGGATGCAGCATTAAGAAAAGCGCTTGCCTCGAAGGTTACAGATAGTACAGTAATCATTGTTGCACAGAGAATAAGTACTATTCTTCATGCAGAGCAGATACTTGTTATGGATGAGGGCAGGATTGTAGGTAAGGGCACACACGAAGAGCTTATGAAGAATTGTGAGGTATACCAGCAGATTGCCAGGTCGCAGCTATCAGCCAGCGAGCTTGAGAATTCAGTAGCTGTTAAAGAAAAGCTCAATAAGTCAGATGAAGAAGCTTCATATAATGCCGAGCATAATATATCAGATGTAAACGCTATATCAGATGTAAACACTATATCAGATGGAAAGGAGGAAGCATAATTATGGCAGACAATAATTCATATAAGCAGACTCCAGACATAGAAGACCAGGTGGACCTGGCAGGGTATGATGCCAGCTGAGAAGGCTAAGGATTTCAAGCTCAATAGGTAAGCTCATAAAGTATGTAGGAAGCTATAAGATAGCTATATTTATAGTTATGATTATGGCAGCAGCCTCAACGATATTCAATGTAGCAGGACCAAAGGTACTTGGAAAGGCAACAACAGGTCTTTCAGAAGGTCTTATGAGGAAAATAGCAGGTACAGGTGGTATTGACTTTGGCTATATAGGAAAGATTCTTTTGATTGTACTCGGCTATATGTCTGCAGCGCAATATTTAATTTTGTCCAGGGCTGGATTATGACAGGTATTTCACAGAAGATATGTTACAGGCTTCGTAAGGAATATCAGAGAAAATAAACCGTATGCCAATGAAGTACTTCGAGAGCAGGACATATGGAGAAGTTCTTTCAAGAATAACTAATGATGTAGATACTCTTGGTATGGGACTTAATCAGAGCATAACAACGATTATAACATCAACAGCAACTATGATTGGTGTACTTATCATGATGTTAAGTATTTCACCACTTATGACTATTATTGCTATTGTCATACTTCCAATATCAGTTGGGCTTATATCATTTGTTATAAAGAAGTCACAGAATTACTTTAAGACACAGCAGGAATATCTGGGACATATAAATGGTCAGATAGAGGAAACATATGGTGGACATATGGTTGTAAAGTCCTTCAATAAAGAGAAGGATATGGTAGATGAATTCAACAGGACTAATAATGTTTTATATTCATCAGCCTGGAAGTCACAGTTCTTCTCAGGAATGATGCAGCCTATTATGGCATTTGTTGGCAATCTTGGTTATGCAGGTGTTGCACTTTCAGGTGGACTTCTTGCTATAAATGGTGTTATAACGATTGGTGATATTCAGGCATTTATACAGTATGTAAGGAATTTTACACAGCCAATAACACAGATTGCACAGGTTATTAATCAGGTACAGTCAATGGCAGCAGCATCTGAAAGAGTATTTGAATTCCTTAACGAAGAGGAAGAGGAACAGATAGTAAAGAATCCTGTTTCAACAGATAATATCAGGGGAGAAGTAGAATTCGACCATGTAAGATTCGGTTATAAGGAGGATCAGGTTATTATCAAAGATTTCTGTGCTAAGGTTAAACCAGGCCAGAAGGTTGCAATAGTAGGTCCGACAGGTGCTGGTAAGACAACTATGGTTAAGCTTCTTATGAGATTCTATGATGTTAATGCAGGTGAAATAAAAATAGATGGACATAACATAAAGGATTTCAACAGACGAGAGCTAAGAGATGCTTTCGGTATGGTATTACAGGATACATGGCTGTATAAGGATACCATTATGGAAAATATAAGATATGGTAAGCTGGAGGCTTCTGATGAAGAGGTTATTGCCGCTGCTAAGGCTGCGCATGCACACCATTTCATAGAAACACTTCCAGGTGGTTATAATATGGAACTTAATGAGGATGCAAGCAATGTATCACAGGGACAGAAACAGTTACTTACTATGCAAGAGCGATACTGGCTGATAATCCTATTCTTATTCTTGATGAAGCAACATCTTCAGTTGATACAAGAACAGAGATACAGATACAGAATGCTATGGATAACCTTATGAAGGGAAGAACAAGCTTTGTTATAGCACACAGGCTTTCTACTATTAAGGATGCAGATATTATTCTTGTTATGAAGGATGGAGATATCGTAGAACAGGGAAATCACGAAGAGCTGCTTGCAAAGGGTGGCTTCTATGCCGGACTTTATAATTCGCAGTTTGAAGACGTTGAATAAAGGATGTAATATATAATAGAATTTTAATCAGGATTAACCTGCTGTTTTCGTTTTGACGAAGATAGCAGGGTTAAAAAATGAAGATAGTTGATTTGATTAATAAGCTCGGAATAAGCAGCAGTATGATTGCTAAGATGACAAAGAAAGAGAAGGTCAGATATGGATTTATTAAAGGTAATTGAGGCATGGCTTGTATTTATAAATATATTTACATTTGCAGCCTATGCACTGGACAAATATAAGGCAGTACATCATGCCTGGAGGATTCCAGAAAGAACACTTATACTGCTGGCGGCTATAGGTGGTTCTGTGGGGGCACTGTCTGCTATGTACATAGTGAGACATAAAACTAAACATAATAAGTTCAGAATAGGAGTGCCAGCTATACTTGTTATACAGCTGATTCTGGCATATATTGTATATAGTTATGTGGCTGTAAGAATGTAATTTCGGTAGTTTGCAGATGTGTTTAACAGATGGTGCTACATAAAATAGTGCTAAGTTAGCCGAAATAGGAGATGTAACAAGATCTATAGAAGCTGGCAAATGTGATGATATGTGCTGATATGATATAGACGAGTGATAATCTGTTAGAAGATCTCAGGACATAAAGATAAATAACAGCGGCAGTAACCAGTAGCATGATAATCTGGTTGCTGCGCTGTGTGAATATATATGCTTTAAAGCTGTTTCTAATCCTCAGTATTATCAACCGCTGAGGTCTTTCTTAACCTTTCAAGTGACTCTGATGTAGTGTTAATAGCATCAGAAAAGCTGGTAATACGGTTATTAAGGTCATGCATTTCCTGTCTTGTAGTTTCGGTTGTAGATGACATTTCCTGTGAGATGCCAGATAATGTTTCAATTCCATCTACAATAGAAGAGTTAGCATCAAGTACAGCATTTACTTCAGAACTTACTGATGTCATATTAGCCACAAGTGAATCAATATCCTGTTCAACAGCTACAAAGCTTTCATGTACTGTTTTAACTTTTCCGCGCTGGATATTAATACTGTCAACAGTGTGCTTAAGCTCATTCTGAGTGTTATTGGTAAGCGTAATAAGAGCATTCATAATCTGGGTTATTTCTTCAGTAGATGATTTTGTCATCTCAGCGAGAGAGCGGATTTCATCGGCAACTACTGCAAAGCCTTTTCCTGCTTCGCCTGCTCTTGCTGCCTCAATAGAGGCATTAAGTGCAAGAAGATTAGTCTGTGAGGATATATTCATAATAACATTAGTTATATCGGATACTTTACTTACGTGTTCAACAAGATTGCCGATTGTTTCGGATATCTGTAGGGCAGAGGTATCTACTATGGCAGACTGGCTGGCAAGCTCATCGGATTCATTCTTTCCTTTCTCTACAATCTGTTGAAGCTGTCTTGCTGTATTTACCGCTATATCGGTAGATTGATTAGTCTTATTAAGTCTTGTCTGGATTTCTGTTGTTTTTTCAGACTGAAGAATACTTTGTTCTGCACTACTGGTAGTTCCGTCAGAAATAATGTCAATAGTTTTGTTAGTATTGCTAATTATTTCTGCTATTTTATCAAGGTCTTTTCGTACCTGTTCAAACTGGGTATTTACATTGTTGGATATTTCATTAACATGTTTGCTATTTCAAGTTGTTTTTCAGCCTTTTCTTTAACTGCGTTAGTTTCTTCCTCAGAGAATTCTACAAGTCTTTTAATAGCCTTGCATCCTCCTAGAACGTATACAATAAGACATGTAATAACAAGAAAAATAACCTTTACCTGTTCTGTTTTATCAGCAGGGTTAGTAGTATTTATGTATATGATTTTGGTAATTACAAAGAAAAATGTTGCACCTGTTCCCCATATTATCAGGTATTCATTCATATAAACAGATAGTGATAATAAAGCAGGAAATATAATCATCATAGTTCTTGCAGGCTGTATAAAGCTTATTATACCAAAAACAGCAAGAAAACCATATGCAATTGACAGCTCAGCCTTTTTTTCATAAATATGTTTCCTGACATATATGGCATTGCAGATGTATAAAAGAAGATAGACACATGTAAAAACAATCTTTTCAATAACGGTTTTGTTGGATGTTAAAGTAATAAAAAGACATATAAGGTATGTTAGCGTCACAGTAGTGCTCGCTGTTATATTAGCACGTTTCATCTGATCAGGTGTCAGACTTTTTCTTGTTAAATTAAACATGAATAGATACTCCTTATTAATTAGATTTAGTTAACCCCATGCATAAACAGCGTGTAGAAGTAAGATTTGGTACACACTTAGCATTAAAAATATATGGTTGTCCGTAATTAGTTTAATAACTATAACATAATTATGTAAAAATAACAATATGTTATTAATTGTAAAATAAATGTGAGATTAGTAATTTTGATTTAAATATTGACAAAATGATATCATAATGATATCATCAAAATATCAATAAGGATAAGGCTGTCAGCGGTACAACTATCCGTTACATTTTAAAACGTGCGCAGAAATGAGGATACTAGTGTAAAAATAAGATTTTTCACACGCAGGATTTGTGCTTCGCAAAAACTTGAGATGCGCAAAGAAGCAGCACAAGAATGGAGGATTATTATGGAAGAAAAAGTGTTGAAAAAGAATAAGAATGGTATGGTAATGCTGATGTTGTTCATCGCTTTATATGTAGTGGCAATTGCAGCTATCGTGTCAGGTGCAATAATGACAGAAACAGCAGAATCCACCAAATCGGTTATTGCAATTATACTTATAGTTATCGGTGTTGTTTATGTGGGCTTAGGATGGATATTCTTTCTGGGACTTAAGGTATTAAAGCCTCAGGAGGCACTTGTGTTAACGCTTTTTGGTAAGTATGTCGGAACTATTAAGGAGGCCGGCTTTTATTATGTTAATCCATTCTGTACAGCAGTTAATCCGGCAGCGGAAACAAAGCTTAACCAGAGTGGTGATGTAGCAGCCAACAATAAAAAGATTGATTTGTCAGGTATGTCTGGAGTAACACTTTCAGCAGGTGGTAATACACAGATGACGAATAAGAAGATATCACTTAAGGTTATGACTCTTAATAACAGCAGACAGAAGATTAATGACTGCCTTGGTAATCCTGTTGAGATAGGAATTGCGGTTATGTGGGAGGTGACAGATACTGCCAAAGCTGTATTTAATGTAGATAACTATAAGGAATATCTTTCACTTCAATGTGATAGTGCAGTCAGAAATATAGTCCGTATGTATCCATATGATGTAGCTGAGAATGTAGATACAACGGGAGATGGAATGGCAGATGAGGGAAGTCTTCGTGGCTCAAGTGAAGTTGTAGCAGAAAGAATAAGGAAAGAGATTCAGAGTAAGGTAACGGATGCCGGATTAAATATAATAGAAGCAAGAATAACATATCTTGCTTATGCACCTGAGATAGCAGCAGTTATGCTTCAGCGCCAGCAGGCATCAGCTATTATTGATGCAAGAAAGATGATAGTTGATGGTGCCGTAGGTATGGTAGAGATGGCACTTGACAGGTTATCTGAAAAGCAGGTTGTTGAACTGGATGAAGAACGAAAAGCAGCTATGGTTTCTAATCTGTTAGTTGTTTTATGTGGAAATAAGGATGCCCAGCCAATAGTTAATTCAGGAAGCTTGTATTAATTAATGGCAGATTCAGGCAAAAAGCAGATTCCCCTCCGTTTATCAGGTAAGCTCTATGATGCCATTGCAGCATGGGCAGAGGATGATTTTAGGTCTGTCAATGGTCAAATAGAATATCTTTTGACGGAGTGTGTACGACAGAGAAAGAAAAATGGAGCACCAGTACCACATGAACTAGATGTTCCGCCAGAATTAGATATTAAATAAAATGGTGTGAACATGCCATTTTATGGGAGCTTTAAAGTGGTATTTAAGAAGTATTACTACAGATGCAAGAACCAGTATAATGTGTATAAGAGTCGGGCGAAGGATAAAAATAGTATAAATTGACATTTCCCCAGAGAGAGGAGCATATACATGCATTTTGTCAAAGCAAAAGGAATACTTTCAAATAATAACGGAATAAATATTTATCGTGGATGTACTCATGGATGTATTTATTGTGACAGCAGAAGTAAATGTTATGGATTTACACACGATTTTGAAGATATAGAAGTAAAGACAAATGCACCTGAACTTTTAGAAAAATCATTAAGGAGTAAACGAAAAAAATGTATGATAGGTACAGGTGCCATGTGTGATCCTTATCTTCATGCAGAAGAACAATTGCAGATTACACGTCGTTGTTTAGAATTAATTGATAAATATGAATATGGAGTTGCTATTCAGACAAAATCAACAAGAATACTCCGGGATTTAGATGTATTAAAAAATATAAATGATAAGACAAAAGCGATTGTTCAAATGACACTGACTACATATGATGAATCTTTATGTAAAATATTAGAGCCAAATGTTTCGTCTACTTATGAACGTTTTGAAGCACTTATGCAGTTTAAAAAAGCTGGAATCCCTACAATTGTATGGCTGACCCCTATATTACCATTTATCAATGATACTGAGGAAAATATCAAGGGTATTCTCGACTATTGTGTCCAAGCAGGCGTAAAAGGCATCATCTGCTTTAGCATGGGTGTTACCATGCGTGAGGGAGACAGAGAATATTTTTATCATGCTTTGGACAAATACTTTCCAGGAATAAAGAATAAGTATATTCGTACCTATGGTAATGCATATGACTGTCTCAGTCTAATATGACAGACTGTTAGATTTTTTTAGAAAATATTCTACCCGATATGGCATTATGCATAAAACAGAGGAATGTTTTAGGTATATGTATACTTCCCTCAAAAATATGAGCAAATGTCGTTTGCGGATTTTTTAATCAATAATTGAGTATGCAACAGAAAGAATGCTTTATGTTCACTTGCTGACTTTTGGTAACTACTATAAATCACTTATTGAACAGAATTAAGTACGTTAGTATTTGAAAAGCTCGAACAATCGGAATTTACTTCTACTTAGACATACAAACTGTTGACAGTAAAACTCCTATATAGTATTATTTGATAAAATACTATATAGGAGTTTTTGTATAAAAATGAATGGCGGATTTCTTGTTACCAAAATAAAACAACTTGGAGATCGAATCTTTGAGAAGATTCTCAGCGAAAAGAATATTGATGCGTTTAACGGAGCCCAGGGGCGTATTCTTTATGTACTGTGGCAGGAAGATGGAATCTCAATCAGGTCACTCTCGATTAAATGTGGATTAGCGATAACTTCTCTTACTACGATGCTGGAAAGAATGGAAAATCAAGGCTGATAAGACGTGTTCCGTCTGAAACGGACAAAAGGAAAACACTCCTGTTTCTGACTGAAAAAGCACATGCCTTAAAGGACGAATACGATTCTGTATCTGATAAAATGGGCAGTATTTACTACAAAGGTTTTTCGGAGGAAGAAATTACCCAGTTTGAGGAATACCTCGACCGTATCAGAAAGAATCTTGAGGAGTGGCAGAAATCATGAGTATTTGTATCAAAGATCAGATTCAAAACATGAATATCGTCATCGGATGTACAGTGGGGTGTGCATATTGCTATGCCCGCAATAATGTGAAACGCTGGCATATGATTGATGACTTTGCTGACCCTGAATTCTTTCCGGGTAAGCTCAAGATGATGGAAAAGAAACGTCCGCAGAACTTTCTTCTTACCGGCATGAGCGATCTTTCCGGCTGGAAGTCAGAATGGAGAGACGAGGTATTTGAAAAAATCCGTGAAAATCCACAGCATCAGTTCCTGTTCCTTACAAAGCGACCAGATCTGCTGGATTTTGATACAGATTTGGAAAACGCATGGTTTGGTGTTACGGTGACGAGAAAAGCAGAACTGTGGCGTATTGACGCACTACGGGAAAATGTCAGAGCAAAACACTATCATGTTACCTTTGAGCCGCTATTCGACAATCCAGGTTCAGTTGATCTTTCCGGGATCAACTGGATCGTTGTCGGCACCATGACTGGAGTTCAGAGCAGGAAGGTACATACGGAGCCGGAGTGGGCATGGTCTCTGACAGATCAGGCGCAGGTGCTTGACATTCCGGTATTTATGAAGGAAGATCTTGTCCCTATCATAGGGAATGAAAATATGATTCAGGAAATGCCGGATGAATTCAATAAAGTGTTGGAGGTACAGAGATCATGGCAGAAGTAATAAATGGAATCCTCGTTAATGAGGCGGAAACAAAGAACATCATGACTAAGTCTAGTCTGCCTGTAGGCGGTTACTCGGTCAATCCATATGTAGGCTGTACACACGCCTGCAAGTATTGCTATGCTTCTTTTATGAAGCGCTTTACCGGACACAAGGAGGAATGGGGCACTTTCCTTGATGTGAAGCATTGGCCGGAAATTAAGAATCCGAAGAAATATGCCGGACAGCGGGTGGTCATCGGTTCTGTGACAGATGGCTACAATCCACAGGAGGAGCAATTCGGGAATACCAGAAAACTTCTGGAGCAGCTGATCGGCAGTGACGCAGATATTCTGATCTGCACAAAGTCGGATCTTGTGGTACGGGATATTGATCTGTTGAAGAAGCTTGGACGTGTAACCGTTTCATGGTCGATCAACACACTAGATGAAAATTTCAAGAACGATATGGATTCTGCTTCGAGCATTGAGCACCGTATCGCTGCTATGAAGCAGGTATATGAGGCAGGTATCCGTACAGTCTGTTTCGTATCCCCGGTATTTCCCGGTATCACGAATTTTGAAGTAATCTTTGAGCGGGTAAAGGATCAGTGCGATCTGTTCTGGCTCGAAAATCTCAATCTTCGAGGCGGTTTCAAAAAGACAATTATGGATTATATCGCCGGAAAATATCCTGATCTTGTACCACTTTACGACGAGATCTATAACAAGCATAACCGCAGCTACTTTGAAGCACTTGAAGTAAAAGCTGAGAAAATGGCTAAGAAGTATGATTGTGCCTTTGTGGATAATGAAATGCCTTATGGCAGAGTCCCGCAGGGACATCCGGTGATCGTAGATTATTTCTATCATGAGGAAATCCGTGGGACAGAGAATACCGGAAAAAGAAATCGCTAAATTCAAATTGAACAAAATCGCTGCGCGATGGCCTGCCAAGGCTGTGGCATAGCGATTTTCTGCTTTCTATAGCAAAAAGCAGTGGAAAGCAAGTCCTAAAAGTAGTATTGTTAAGTCACCACAACGAAACAATCAAACAGGATCGACCTTCCCACTGCCTATGAAAAGAATACCACCCTTCCGCTTGGTTGGCAAGCGGTTTTATGACCCAAATGCACCTCCGTGTAAAGCAGTGTTTTGATTACTACTGATTTTACATGGAGGATTTTATTATGTATGAAAAATATTTAGAACAGCTTGAGGAAGCCGGAAAAATCCGTAACCTTAAAGAACGTTCCATCAACTGCTATAAAAACTATGTTTCTTACTTCCTGAAATATCAAGCGAAGCACCCTGAAGAACTTACCTGCCAGGATGTCAGAATTTTTGCTTGCCAAAGAGGAAGGACTAAGAGCCACAACTCTGAACCTTTATAATTCGGCTATCCGTTTTTCTATCGGAATGTCTGCATATCCTTTGGGATGACATCACAGTTCCACGTATGATTCTGGAACACAAGCTTCCGACCGTACTGACTGTTGATGAAATAGACCGTCTATTAGAAGCTGTTGATGATATCAAATATAGAGCCATGTTTGCAACGATGTATTCTTCCGGGATGCGGGTTTCTGAAGTGATCCACCTTCATTATGATGATATTTCCCGCTCAAATATGCAGATTCATGTCCGGGATACGAAGAACAGGATGGACCGCTATACAATTCTTTCTAAACGGTGTCTGGATATCCTTACACAATACTGGTTTGAGAAAGGGCGTCCCCGTGGAATCCTGTTTCCTAATAAATTTACCGGGAATTACCTGACAGTCAGTACACTGGAGCAGGTGATGCGACGGGCAGTATCCGATGCTGAACTTCCAAAGAAAGCAACTCCACACTGTCTCCGTCATAGCTTTGCAACTCATCTGATGGAGCAGGGAGTAGAACGGCAGAATATTCAGGCACTGCTTGGACACCGTGACCCAAAATCCACGGAAGTTTATCTTCATGTCAGCAACAAATCCCTCATGGGAATCCAAAGTCCCTTTGACAGGAAAGAAGGTGCTGATTATGAATAAGCCCACCGTTCAGGATATTTTCCGGTGTTTTTATTCGGCATACCTTGAAAAGTATTCTCCTTCTCCGGAACAGGCAAAAGTTGCCCGGAACATCTTGAACTGCAAAACCGGAGCCTATGGTGCAAACGTCAGTGTATGCGAAGACTGTGGTGCTGTTCAGATTCACTATAATTCCTGCTGCAACCGTTGTTGTCCCATGTGTCAGGCTGTTCCAAAGGAAATGTGGATGGATGCCCGCAGAGAGGATGTGCTTGATGCACCCTACTTCCACCTGGTATTTACAGTTCCTGACATCCTGAATCCGATCATTTACAATAATCAGAAACTGTTATATGACACCCTGTATCATGCAGCTTCTGCTACAATCAGGGAACTGACCGCTGATCCAAAGCACCTTGGTGCTGCTGTCGGTTATATCTGCATCCTGCATACATGGGCTCTGAAATGAACTTTCATCCTCATATCCATACAATACTGCTCGGCGGTGGTCTGACATCCAAAAATGAGTGGAAAGACAACGGTACTGCGTTTTTTCTTCCTATATAGGCTATCTCCAAAGTTTTTCGTGGAAAATATATGGATGAGCTGAAAAATCTCTGGAATACTAATCAGCTTGAGTTTCATGGAACTGCCGAAAAATACCGTAACCATTATGCGTTCAAAGAACTGATTGATTTCTGTTATGATGCGGAATGGATTCCTTATTGTAAGAAAACGTTTAACGGCGCACAGTCTGTGATTGACTACCTTGGAAAGTATACCCATAACCTAAAGAATTTGACTGTATCATTTTGTTCATCAAATTTATTATTCATAAGGTGTCTATTTTGATCCTAAGAAGAAATGAATTTTAGGTCTTGTATATTCATCAAACTGATCTTCTGTCTCTGTATCAAATGAACAAGACAAACTGATAGGCGCATCCTGATCATAGAAACGGAAACTCTTATAAAATGTCCCATTTAGAAATTCATCTTTAAATTGTTGTGGAATAGCCTGATAAGATAATATCTCAGGATTAGATACGGATACATTTAAATTCTCAAAAAGACTTTTGTAATGTCGCAAAATCTTTTTCTGCCTGCATTAAATTCTCTTCTAAACTCTTATTAATATCCACACCTTCTACATATGAGATATTGGTGATAGTACCACTATTATTGACTTGAACATGAACATAACAATCAGTAGCACCTGAATCTCTTAAATATCCCATAACAGTATAACTTGATCTACTACGTGATTCATTTGGATTGTCTGCATGTACTCTTACACATACAGGTTCTAATGCCTTTTTTACTATTTCTACTTGTTTTGCAGAAGCTGCAATTCTTTGATCCATTGCCTGATTTCCTTTTATATATTGAGGTATATAAGTACCGACTACAATAAGTATTGGGATAACTGCAAAGGCAATGAGTTGTTTTTTTATATCAGGAATAGGGATTCTATAAGCATGTGCCATGTTCTCGGCATTACTTCCTGCTTCAGATAACATATCTATAGATGTAGAGACTGTACTTACTGCACCAGCACCTGCATAGCACTTCCTATATTCTTTGCAGTATCATTATCACTTTCTTTAAGGAATCGACCAACAGCTTGTGACGCCAAAGCAGCAGATACCTCTTTAGAATAATCTGTTTCTGACTGTTTCACATTTAATCTACCTATAAGAGATTTCCATTTCTTACCGTTCATTCCAAAACTTAGGGGCAAGTGCACAGAAGCAGAATATAACAACATATATAATGACAAATCCTAATGCAGTAAACATCCCTGTAGGCTGAAAACCTTTGTTTTGGAATACTAAATCATCTATCATCTCTAATGGTACTATTAATGCACATTGTACAAATGAAAAGATGAGTGCAACCACTGCAATCTTTGGATATATACAATATCTTTGAATCATTTTTTTCTCTTTATCGTTGATCATGGATATCACCTCTGTTTCTAGTATAACTTATTTTTGAATGAAAAAAGAGCGATATTTTGCTCTTACTATATTTGTTTCTTAACTAAAAGGAAATTACGAATATTTTGATGTTTAATACCATACTCAAGTTTGATTGTATCATGGTTCATCCTTGACCCGTTAGAGGGCAACGCATTTAATCCGAACAGCTCATTTAAAATAATATTATTCCTTTACAATTCTACAAACTAGAATTTCTCACTTCTTTATTCTAGGAGCAATAAGCAGCACTACTGCCACAAGAAAATATACACCATACAGTAACCACGTAATTGTATTGTTCCAAGGGAAACTCTTTTCTGGATGGTTTAATGCAAACATTATAAATACAATAGCTACAATCAGCATTATCACACCGATAATCCTTGATATACTTTTTTTCATGTAAAGCACCTCCTCGTCAAACTTGAAGTTGGCTATTTCGTTGCAACAATACTTATCCAATGATTTTTTGCATTTGAATACGTTTTGATCTCTGTAAAACCCGCTTCTTTCAAAGCGGCAACAAGTTGTTTAGATGTGTAAATCTTCATACCATTGATCATCTTTGTCCATTTTTCATCTGCGGCATTCGTTCCGTCACTCTCGTTACAAATCAGGAATATGCCTTCGCTTTTCAGCACACGGTTGACCTCGGAAAAGCATTTTACTAATCCTGGCCAAAAGTAAACTGTTTCGAAGGCAGAAACATAATCAAAAGTCGCATCAGAAAAGGGTATAGCAGATACATCTCCTTGAACTACATTACATTTCCCTTGTTTAATGGCGAGGGCGTTCAATTTTTGAGATTCCGCCACACTAACCTCAGAATAATCCATTCCTGTCACGTGGCCATTTCTACATCTATCAACCAGACCGCAATATTTGCTCCGCCGCCACAGCCGACGTCCAGAACTTCAGCATCAGACTTCGCAGAGATATTTGAGAATCCCCATTGCGATAATTTGGCGTGACCGCTGTTCATCATCTTCGTCATCAATTTTCCGCCGAAGCCTTGTGGCTTACGGGTATTTTCAAAAAATCTCATTACAGAATTCCTCCTCCACAAATACCGGTTTTCTTAATTCGACAAACCGGTATTGCTCAATCGTTTTTCTCCGTTAGGAGAATATACAATCCATAAATAAAAAGAACAAGGAATAAAACCGTAGGAATCAATAATCCATTTTCTAAAATACTTATAATCATTCTTCCAGGTGGCGTTACCCATGCAGTTGCTGGATTTTGCATTGCCGCTATTATCATTCCTACAATACCAACAACACTACTTAATGTTAAAAAACCACCTTTTATATTTCTACTCATAATCATTACCTCCTCGTTAAATTCCGATTGAGATTTCACCTGTTTTAAGAAATTTAATAACTGTTATATTTTATTATTAAATTCTTCGCACCCCCTTGAAAACACTGGATTTGTCGCAGGTGAGCTTTCCCTTATTATTTCCCTTGTG
>ENA-OQER01000224-OQER01000224.1-human-gut-metagenome-genome-assembly--contig:-NODE-224-length-31622-cov-1.948563_pt1 | contig 31622 bp, 49 predicted proteins | sample MGYA00242797_ERZ504639 | MGnify/ENA primary metagenome ERZ504639 (study PRJEB26092, sample SAMD00036306) | human gut metagenome | host: Homo sapiens | study: EMG produced TPA metagenomics assembly of...
AAAGAAATTCTGGACTGGATGGACGGAAAATATTCTTATGAAGAAGCCGTACGGTCCTGAAACGTGACACCAGACACTTTGCCAAACGTCAGCTTACCTGGTTCCGCAGAGAAGGCGAGGTAACTTGTAGATAAAAATAACTTTGATTACGATGACAGCAGGATCCTTTCCTACATGCTTTCTGTATGCATGGAAAAGGGAATCCTCAATGCCAAATAAAATAAAAAAGGAAAAATGATCATGAAAGAATTATATGCACAGCTTGGAATCTCTTCCTCAGTTTACGATTTCGGTAAATCCGTGGAAGATTCCCTGAAAGAACGTTTTGAGAAATTTGATAAGACTGCAGAATACAACCAGATGAAGGTTATCCGCGCCATGCAGAAGAACCGTGTCAGTGAGGCTTGTTTCGGAGCTTCCTCCGGTTATGGCTACAACGACCTTGGCCGCGAAACTCTGGAGCAGGTCTATGCCGATACCTTCCACACAGAAGCCTGTCTGGTACGCCCGCAGATCACCTGCGGAACTCATGCACTTGCCATTGCTCTCTTCGGAAACCTGCGCCCCGGTGACGAGCTTCTTTCCCCTGTAGGAAAGCCTTACGATACCCTGGAAGAAGTGATCGGCATCCGCCCGTCCAATGGTTCCCTTGCGGAATATGGCGTAAAATATCGTCAGGTGGATCTTCTCGAGGATGGCACCTTTGATTATGAAAACATCAGAAAAGCAGTCAATGAAAAAACAAAGCTGGTAACCATCCAGCGTTCCAAAGGCTATCAGACCCGTCCTTCTTTCTCCGTAAAACAGATCGGTGAGCTGATCTCTTTTGTAAAACAGATCAAGCCGGATGTGATCTGCATGGTAGATAACTGCTACGGAGAATTCGTAGATACCATCGAGCCAAGTGATGTAGGTGCGGATATTATGGTCGGCTCCCTGATCAAAAATCCAGGTGGCGGCCTTGCTCCTATCGGTGGTTATATCGCAGGAAGAAAAGACTGTGTGGAAAATGCCTCCTACCGTATGACCTGCCCGGGACTGGGCATGGAAGTCGGTGCAACTCTTGGTGTAAACCGTTCTCTGTATCAGGGATTTTTCCTTGCACCGATGATCACCAAAGGAGCTTTAAAGGGCGCTGTTTTTGCAGCGAACATTTATGAAAAGCTTGGTTTCCCGGTAGTTCCCAACAGCACAGAGCCACGTCAGGATATCATCCAGGCGGTCACTCTCGGAACACCGGAGGGTCTTGTAGCATTCTGCCAGGGTATCCAGCTGCTGCACCGGTAGACAGCTTTGTGACACCAGAGCCGTGGGATATGCCGGGATATGACAGTCAGGTGATCATGGCAGCAGGTGCTTTCATCCAGGGTTCTTCCATTGAGCTTTCTGCCGATGGCCCCATGAAACCTCCTTATGCAGTTTATTTCCAGGGTGGTCTTACCTGGGAGCATGCAAAGCTGGGAATCCTGAAATCCCTTCAGTATATGGTTGATAAGGAACTTGTGAGATTATGAAAAATCCGAAGGACCGGACTTAAAAAACAGATCTTTGTCGTAGGAGCGGTGTCTTCCGGTCTTATGGCAGCTATTCAGGCTGCTATAAACGGAGCTGCAGTTACGGTTCTGGAACAAAATGACCGTCCCGGCAGAAAAATCTGTGCTACGGGAAATGGCCGTTGTAATATGACGAACCTGAATCAGGATGAAAACGCTTACCGGGGATCTCATCCTGAATTTGCCAAAGATGCTCTGGCACAGTTTCCTGTGGAAAAACTTCTGAAATTCTTTCAGGAATTGGGAATCTGTACCACAGACCGCAACGGATGGATCTATCCCCGAAGCAACCAGGCACAGAGTGTAGTAGATGTTCTTGTCATGAAGGCACGCACCTGAAGGTAAAGCTGAAAACCAATCAGACTGTTACCGGCGTGTCTTTTGCAGACGGACGGTGGAAGATCCATACTGACGGATGGACCTACAGTGGTGATGCCGTGATCCTTGCAAATGGTTCCCGTGCTTCTTCCGTTGCAGGTTCCTGCGAAAGCGGATACGAAATTGCAAAAAGTCTTGGACATCATCTGATCGAACCCCTTCCAGCTCTGACAGCTCTGAAATGTAAGGGAAATTCTTTTTCCGGCTGGAGTGGTGTACGAACAGAAGGGACGATAACACTTTATATAGACGGCACACCGACAGTCTCCCAGCAGGGAGAGCTGCAGCTTACCGATTACGGTGTATCCGGGATCCCGGTATTCCAGATTTCCCGCTATGCTATCCGTGCCGTCCATGAAAACAAAAATGTGGAGCTTTCCATAAATTTTTTCCGGAACTGAGCCGGAAAGAGCTGGAAGAATACCTGGAGCACAGAAAAGCAGCCTGCCCTTACAAAACAGAAAAAGAACTTCTAATCGGACTTTTTCCTGAAAAACTGATCCGTGTTTTATGCGCACAGAAGGATCTTATCCGCGGGATCACCGATTTTCGTTCTCCCGGTAAAAAACGGCCTTTCCTTTGAACAGGCACAGGTTTGTTCCGGTGGAGTGGATACGTCTGAAGTTCACAGCAAAACCTTGGAGTCCAGACTTCATAAAGGTCTTTATTTTGCCGGAGAGCTCCTTGACATTGACGGTACCTGCGGAGGTTATAACCTGCAGTGGGCATGGTCAAGCGGAGCTGCCGCCGGTATCTGGGCAGCAAAGGAGGAAGAAAAATGATCCGGATCACACAGCTGAAGCTTCCCATCACCCATACAGAAGAGCAGCTTCACCGAAAAATAGCAAAAATACTTCGTCTTGGAAATCAGCCGTTCACCTATGAGATCCGAAAACAATCTCTGGATGCCCGGCACAAAGAGGAAAAAAAATTTGTCTACACTGTAGATATTAAACTGGATAACGAATCCCGTGTTCTCAAAAAAGTTCACAATAAAAATATTATGTTAACCTCTGAGAAGAAATATCATTTTCCCTCATCTGGCTCTGAAACTCTGTCCCATCGTCCTGTAGTGATCGGAAGCGGACCTGCAGGATTATTCTGTGCCTGGTAACCTGGCCAAAGCCGGGTACTGTCCACTGGTACTGGAACGGGGGGAGAAGAAGCAGACAAAACGACAGGAAACAGTGGAAAATTTCTGGAAAAACGGCATCCTGGATCCGGATTCCAATGTACAGTTCGGAGAGGGCGGTGCAGGGACTTTTTCCGATGGAAAGCTGAACACTCTGGTAAAAGATACTTTTGGAAGAGGAAGGGAGGTTCTTTCCCGATTTGTGGAGGCAGGAGCTCCTTCCGAGATCCTTTACCAGCAAAAGCCTCATCTTGGCACAGATCAGCTTGTAGGTATCGTTCAGTTTATGCGTCATCAGATTGAAGAAATGGGCGGGGAATTCCGTTTTCGTTCCACAGTAACTGATCTGATAATCCGTGACCGGAAGCTTAATGCAGTCATTGTCAATGCAAAAGAGGAAATACCGGCAGAAATCTGTATTCTTGCTCCCGGCCACAGCGCCAGAGATACATTTGCCATGCTGGATAAACACAATATAAATATGGAGCCGAAATCTTTTGCGGTGGGGGTACGCGTGGAGCATCCGCAGACCATGATCAACCGGGATCTTACGGAGAACCGGAAAACGACCGTCTGGGTGCAGCCAGCTACAAGGTTACCCATACACTGGAAAACGGACGTGGCGTTTATTCTTTCTGTATGTGTCCCGGCGGATATGTTGTAAATGCATCTTCTGAAGAAGATATGCTTGCAGTGAATGGTATGAGCTATCAGGCACGTGACAGCCATAATGCCAACAGTGCTATCATCGTTACGGTAAACCCTTCTGATTTTCCTGAAGAGGGAGTTCTCGGCGGAATCGCTCTGCAGAGAAAACTGGAGCGCGCTGCCTGGGAAGCCGGAAACGGAAAAATCCCGGTACAGCTTTTCAAAGATTACTGTACACATCAGAAAAGTACCAGGCTTGGAGATGTGATTCCCTGTATCAAAGGAGCTTATACACTTACCGATGTCCGCAGTATTTTCCCGAAAGAGATCGGCGATTCCATTGAAGCCGGAATCCATGCGTTTGGAAAAAAGCTTTCCGGTTTTGACGGCCGGATGCATTGCTGGAAGGAGTAGAAAGCCGTACTTCTTCTCCTGTACGGATCGTTCGGGAACCGAAAAAGCTCACTTCCAATATAGAAGGGATCTACCCCTGCGGAGAGGGCGCCGGTTACGCCGGAGGCATTACATCCGCAGCGATGGACGGGATCAAGGTGGCAGAAGCAGTCGCTTCCGTTTATGCCCTGCCTGTAAACAAAATATGAAAAAAGTGGAAATTTCCGGGATAGAGTGTACATCCCTGCTTTTTTATGCTAAAATAACTTCTGCAATTTTGCATCCCCTTCTTCGAGAGCGAAAAGGGAAATCATATGAAAGATACTATAATGGAAATGCCAGATTATCAGCGCCCGTATGAGAAATGTCTGCGGGAAGGAGAACAGTCCTTAAGCGATCGAGAGCTTCTTGCCGTGATTCTGCGCTGTGGCGTACAGGGATCCAGTTCCCTGACTCTGGCAGATAAAATCCTGAATTTATCGAAACAGACCGGATACAGTGGCCTGCTTGGACTGTTTCATATTTCCATGCAGGAACTGATGAAGATTCATGGGATCGGTAAGGTAAAAGCCGTACAGCTGAAATGTATCGGGGAACTTTCCAAGCGTATGGCAACCGCAGCTGCAAAACCGGAATTGTCTTTTCACCATCCGGTAACCATTGCGAAATATTATATGGAGCAGCTCAGGCATGAAGAACAGGAATTGCTTTACTGCATGATGCTGGACGGACATAACCATTTGTCGGGTGAACAGCTTTTAAGCCGCGGTACAGTCAATGCCACACTGATCACACCAAGAGAAGTCTTTGTAGAAGCTTTAAAATATCGTGCGGTGAACCTGATCCTGGTCCACAATCATCCAGGTGGTGATCCATCCCCCAGTCAAGCTGATCTGGATGTTACGGAACGGATTTATCATTGCGGTGAACTCCTCGGCATCCATCTTCTGGATCATATCATCATCGGTGATCACAGGTATGTCAGTTTCCGCGAAAAAGGGATTTTTGATGAATATACTTAAGTGAAGGGACGGATTTATGCTTTTTAGAAATAATTACGGAGTAGACCTTGGAAGCAGCTCTGTAAAAGTCTATTCATTCAGAAACAAAAGTTACATAGAAAAGAACATGGTAGCCTACAGAGGACGCCGAATCCTTGCCATAGGGAACGAAGCTTATGAAATGTTTGAAAAATCACCTGCGGATATTTCCGTAAATTCTCCCATGGCTTTCGGTATGCTGGCAAATCTGGAATTGCAGGAGATCGTCCTTTACAGCATAATAAAAAAGATCGATCATACATCCGGTCTCGGAGCAGACATGTATTTTTCCGTGCCACTTGATATGACGGCTATCGAAAAGAGGCATATTATTATCTGGTCAATGGCCACTGGCTGCGAAAAACCGTGTTTTTATGGTGGAGTCCCCTATTGCAGATGCCATTGCCATGGGAATCGACCCTGAAAAAAATCAGGGAAGCATGATCGTAAACATCGGTGCACAGAGTACAGCGCTTTCCATCATAACCGATGGCAAGATCATCATTAGCCGTAAGATCCCCATCGGAGGCAGACAGATGAACGAATCTATCTGCAGCGAGATCCGAAAACATTATAATCTTCAGATCGGAACACGAACTGCAAAACGTCTGAAAGTAGTTATGGGAAGACTGAACGATCAGAAAAAAGAAGCCCGAAAAGTAGTCGGGATCGACAGTATTTCCGGACTTCCACGAGAAGAAGTTATTTCTGCCTACGTTGTTAATGAGGGGATCGCCAACTGTGTGAACCAGATCGCAGCAGAGATGAAATCTTTTCTGGAACGTACCCCGCCACAGATCGCTTATCATATTGCAAAAGAGGGCATTTATCTGACCGGCGGCAGTACACGGCTGCCTTATATAGATAACTATCTGGCTAGCTATACAGGATTTGCCTTTAATCTTTCTGATCTGTATGAAACTTCTGCAGCATACGGCCTGGAAAAAATCATCCGCGACAGAAACCTGCGCAAATGGGCCCAGCCGGTAAAGCAGAAAAAACTGTAAAGGGGCATATATAATGAAAAACATCCGAAAAAAAGTGCGTTTTCATTTTAATTTAAAAAGTAAACATCTTCTGGTAATCATGACACTTTTCTGTGGAAGCTGCATTGTAGCCACAGCAGCCTCCGGAACCTCTTCCGCACCACTTCAGGAGCCGCCGGTTTTCTTATCGTTCCCTTTGAAAAGGGGATCGCCGGTGTCAGCGATATATTTGGAAATGTAAAAAACAATCTTCGTGACAAACAGGACGTGCTTCAGGAAAACGAAGAGCTGAAAAGTCAGATCAACAGTCTTACGGAGCAAAATAACATCCTGATCCAGGACCAGACAGAGCTCACACGCCTGAAGGAACTTTACGATCTTGATCAGGAATATACCGACTATCCCAAGGTTGCCGCAAGGGATAATCTCCAAAGATCCCGGAAACTGGTATGATACCTTTATGATCAACAAAGGCAGTAATAACGGGATCCGGGTTGATAACAACGTGATCGCCGGAAAGGGTCTTGTGGGTATTGTCACAGAAGTGGGACCTTCCTGGGCTACTGTCCGTTCCATCATCGATGACAGCAGCAATGTCAGTGCTATGGCAGTCAGTACCTCCGACAACTGCGTTGTCACCGGAGATCTGAAACTGATCGATGAAGGTAAATTAAGCTTTGAGCAGCTTTACGATCAGGATAACAAGGTAACAGTCGGAGAACGTATTGTCACATCAAATATCAGTGAAAAATATGTGGAAGGACTGTTTATTGGTTATGTCAGTGAGATCCAACAGGATCCCAATAACCTGACAAAAACAGGTACGATCGTTACACCGGTTGATTTCGGTCATCTGAAAGATGTATTTGTGATCACCACCAATAAACAGGACGCGATAGACAAATCGGAGGATGCGTCCAATGAAAAATAGGATTATATTATTTATCACTATCATTGTCTGTTTTCTCCTTCAGTGCACAGTAATGGACCGTATTTCCATTGGATCCATCACTCCAAATCTGCTTCTGATCCTGTGTGTATCCATGGGACTTATGCGTGGAAGAAAAGTCGGTCTGTGGACTGGATTTTTTTCCGGGCTTTTTGTCGATCTCTTTTATGGATCATTGTTTGGATTTTATGCACTGATCTATATGTATATAGGTTTTATCAGCGGCTATGCATTCCGCAGTTTTTATGATGATGATCTGAAAGTTCCGCTTTTTCTTGTAGCAGGAACAGATCTTCTTTATAATCTGGCTGTGTATGGCCTCCAGTTTCTGCTCAGAGGCCGTCTTGGATTCTGGACCTACATATATAGGATCATTATCCCCGAAATTGTATATACGGTTTTTCTCACCATCATCGTATACCGGGTATTTTACTGGATCAACTACCACTTAATGGATACTGTAAGGAAAGAAAGTGAGTCTATTTGGGAATTAAAATAAAAAAAATCATCAAAAAAATCCGTCTGAAACGTACTACAGTTCTTGTGATCGTATTTATTTTTCTGTCATCTGTTCTGGTCCGGCAGCTTTTCAGTCTGCAGATCATACAGGGAGAGGATTACATCAGTAAATTTCAGACTCGTACCACCAAAACACGCGTGATCAAAAGCACCCGTGGTAATATTTATGACCGTAACGGCACAGTTGTCGCCTCCAATGTACTTGCATATTCTGTCACATTCGAAGATAGCGGTACATACAACAGCACCAGAGAAAAGAATCTGACTCTGAACGGTATCGCCTATCAGGTATTACAGATTCTTTCCAAAAACGGGGACAGCTTATCTGATAATTTTCATATTACCGTCAATGATCATGGAGATTATGCTTTTGATGTAGATGAAGGATTTACTCTTAACCGTTTCCGTGCGGATATTTACGGAGAAGCACAGATTGATGATCTCAGTGATGAGCAGAAAAACGCAACCGCAGCCCAGATCATGGATCATCTTACCGGAAGCAGCGGATTTTCTATCGTTCTTTACGGAAAAGATGCCTACACCCCGGAAGAACTTGCCGCACATTCTCTTCCGGAAGAACTTACTAAACAGGAAATCCTCGAAATTGCGATCATGCGCTATCAGCTGAACACCAACAGTTTCAAGAAATATATGCCGGTGACCATTGCAACAAATGTCAGTGAAAAATCTGTGGCAGCCATAAAAGAAAATCAGGCCGCTCTCCAGGGTATTGACATTGTAGAAGATTCCACCAGAAAATATGTGGACGATGAGAGTATGGCGCCGATCCTCGGTTACACAGGCCAGGCCTCTTCTGAGGAATTGGAAACCCTTCGTAAGGATAATCCTGATTATTCCAATGATGCGGTTGTTGGAAAAGCCGGAATCGAACAGTATATGGAGCTTGAACTTCAGGGAAAAGACGGAGAAGAAACGGTCACAGTTGATAATCTTGGTAAAGTCCTTGACATTGACAATTCTAAAACTGTTGATCCTGTGGCCGGAAACGATGTTTATCTGACCATTGATTCCGACTGGCAGAAGAGTATTTACCAGATCCTGGAACAGCGTGTTGCTGGTATTGTCCTCTCTAAACTGACACCGAATAAAAGCTTTGATTATGAAGCAGAGAAAGATGCAAGTAAGATCACCATCCCAATCTATGATGTATACAATGCACTGATCGCAAACAGTGTGATCGATATCAATAAATTCAGTGATGCAGATGCTTCCGATACAGAAAAAAATTTATACGTCAAATTTCAGCAAAAACAGCAACAGGTTTTTGATACAATAAGTAACAGGCTGACAGGCGACAATCCTCCAGCCTATAAGGATGAAGATACGCAGATGCAGGAATATCTTACCTATATCTGTGATGATCTTCTTACCAATACCTTGAAGGTACTGAAAAGTGATTCCATTGATACCGCGGATGAAACATACAAAGCCTGGAAAAATGATCAGAGTATCAGTCTGAAGGATTATCTGAACTACGCTGCCAGTCAGAACTGGATCGATATTTCCCAGATCTCAACCTCCGGAGAATATCTGGATTCTGAAGAGATCTATCAGGCTCTTACCGCCTATATCATTGATTACCTGAAAACAGATACAGGCTTTTCAAAGCTTCTATATAAATATATGCTTCAGGAAGACACCATCAGTGGAGAAGATCTGTGTCTTGTTCTCTATGAACAGGGCGTTCTTTCCAAAGAAGACGAGCTGTATCAGACAATGGCCTCCGGTGGTCTTGATGCCTACACCTTCATGTATCGCAAGATCGCAAATCTTGAGATCACACCGGCCCAGCTTGCGTTGGCTCCGTGCTCTGCATCTGCGGTGATCACAGATACTGCAACCGGAAATGTTCTCGCATGTGTTTCCTATCCGGGATATGATAATAATCGTCTGACCAACAATATGGATACTGATTATTATGCAAAGCTTTCCACAGATCTTTCCAGCCCGTTCTTCAACAAGGCAACACAGCAGAAGACGGCTCCAGGATCTACCTTAAAGATCTTATCTACTGTTGCCGGCATGTCTGAGGGCGTAATAGATGATGGCACATATATTGAATGTACAGGAAGCTTTGACCTTGTAACACCTCCGATCAACTGCTGGAATAAACAGGGCCACGGTTCTCTTGATATCCGTGAAGCCATTGAGCAGTCCTGTAACGTATTTTTCACTACGATTGGTTTCGAACTTGGTAAAGATTCCGAAGGTAACTTTCTGAAGCCAGAAGTCTTGGAATGCTTCAGAAATATGCTTCCCTCATGGGATTGGATCAGAAAACCGGCATTGAAATTTCCGAGCTTCTCCGCAGGTTTCTGACAAAAACGCCGTCCCTTCCTATATTGGACAGGGTACCAATGCGTTTACGACCAGCCAGCTTGCACGTTATGCGTCAACGATCGCCACTTCCGGTACGATCTATAAGCTTTCCCTTCTGGACCGTGTGACGGATTCCAAAGGAAAACTTATAAAGGAATATCCTTCCGAAACAGCTGGACAGCTGGATCTTTCCAGCAATATCTGGGATGACATCCATGACGGTATGTATCGTGTGGTGCAGACTCATGATCAGTTTAACGGACTTGGAGTTGAAGCAGCAGGAAAAACCGGTACTGCCGAGATTGACTATTATCATCCGAACAATGCACTTTTTATCGGATATGCGCCTGTTTCTGATCCCAAGTACGCAATATCTGTTCGAATCGCAAACGGATATGCATCCGGTAATGCCTGCCTTGCAGCTAATGATATCTTTAAATACATTTTCGGACTTGCAGATGAAAGCACCATTCTCACTGGCTATGCAGCAAGCGATACCAGTAATGTATCGAATGACTAAACAAACTTTATGAGGATACCAGAAGTGTGGAACATTTTATAGGAGGAATCAGAAAACATGAGTGAAGTCATTGTCATTACATCTGGAAAAGGCGGTGTTGGAAAAACCACCACCGTGGCAAATATCGGGACCGGACTGGCTGCCATGGGAAAAAGGGTTGCAGTTGTAGATACCGATATCGGACTCCGAAATCTGGATGTTGTCATGGGACTGGAGAACCGTATTGTTTACAATCTGGTTGATGTGATCAATGGGAGCTGCCGCCTGAAACAGGCACTGATCCGGGATCGTCGGCATTCAGAACTGTATCTTCTTCCGTCTGCCCAGACCAAGGACAAAACTGCCGTATCTCCGGAACAGATGATCAAGCTTACCGATGATCTCCGGGAAGAATTCGATTATGTCCTTCTGGATTGTCCGGCAGGAATTGAACAGGGATTCAAAAATGCAGTAGCCGGAGCGGACCGTGCACTGGTCGTGACCACACCGGAAGTTTCCGCGATCCGTGATGCAGACCGTATCATCGGGTTGCTGGAGTCCGGAGGGCTCCGGGATATCCGGCTGATCATCAACCGGCTTCGACCGGAAATGATCGCCAGAGGTGATATGATGTCTGTAGAAGATGTGTTGGAAATCCTGGCTGTGGATCTGATCGGTGCGATCCTGGATGATGAACAAATCGTGATCTCCACAAATCAGGGAGAACCTTTATCCGGAAAAAAATTCTCAGGCAGAAGAAGAGTATCGCAATATCTGCCGGAGGCTTATGGGCGAAGAAGTCCCTTATGTTACTGTCCGTCGGAAAAATGGTGTATTCCACCGTCTTGGCAGCATTTTTGAAAATAAGAGACACTTTGCTGTCTGACATTTTTCATCACAGGAGGAATGATTATGGGATTTTTCTCCGGGAAAAACCACTCTGCAGGCTATGCACGCGACAGGATGAAGCTTCTTCTTGTATCGGAACGCATAGACTGTTCTCCACAGATGATGAAGCTTTTACGGAACGATCTGATACATGCCGTAAAAAAATACGTTGTAATTGATGAACCAGGGGTGACCATACAGATCACACAGGAACACCTGTTCTGCATGCAGTCATACCCGTACTTAAGAAAAGAGATGCATAATTTATGATTAAACAGTATAAGCTGCGGTTTTACAATTTTCGACTGGTGACCTTTCTCCTGGCGATCAGCTTTATTGGAATTCAGCTTGTAGGAACAGCTGCCGACTACCTTCGCACACGTCAGCTTCTGGGTGTGATCATCGGTGTGGTCTTTATGCTGATCCTTTCACTGATGGATTATTCCTGGCTGCTGAACTTTCAATGGATCATGTATGGATTTAATATCGTTATGCTTCTGGCTGTCCGGTTCTTCGGATCCAGCGCCAATGGTGCTGCCAGATGGGTGGATTTAGGTTTTATCCGATTCCAGCCTACCGAGCTTTCAAAGATCATTATTATCCTGTTTTTGCCAAATTTTTTATGGATCATGAGGAAGATCTGAATACTTTAAAGACTCTGATACAATCAGCTGTCCTTCTGGTCATCCCACTGATGCTGATCTATGTACAGCCGGATATGAAAAACACCATCACCGTAACTGTTCTGTTCTGTATTCTGATCTACATCGCAGGACTTAGTTATAAGATCATCGGCGGTGTAGCCTTGATCGCGATTCCTCTGGCCATCATCTTTCTGTCCATTATCGTGCAGCCGGATCAGAACTGATACAGGATTACCAGAGAAACCGTATCATGTCATTCCTGTATCCGGAGAACGAAGAATACGCAGATGATATTGAACAGCAGAACAACTCAAAAACAGCCATCGCCTCCGGAGAGCTTGTGGGACGTGCTTTCAGTAATGACACCAGTGTTACATCCGTAAATGATGGAAACTTTGTTTCTGAGAATCAGACCGACTTTATTTTTGCGGTGGCTGGAGAGCAGTACGGATTTATCGGCTGTACTCTGATCGTACTGCTGCTGTTTCTGATCACCTTTGAATGTATCCGTATGAGCCTGCGGGCCAAGGATCTTGCCGGTAAGATCATATGCTGCGGTGTTGGAAGCATTGTTTCCATACAGAGCTTCATCAACATCTGTGTTGCTACCGGTCTTGCACCAAACACAGGTACTCCGCTTCCTTTTGTAAGCTATGGTCTTACTTCTCTGATCAGCCTGTTTATGGGTATGGGACTTGTTCTCAATGTAGGACTGCAGAGCAGTGTATATAATAAAGAATTACAGAAAAAAAGGTCAGAAATCGGATACCTACTTTCGGAAAGAGGAATACTTATGACACGTAAAGAACCTGTAAAAACTCATGTACGTTCTGGCAATCCTTCCAGAGGTCAGGCTTCCCGGGCTGCACATACAGCCTCCAGGGGGACAAAAAGAACTTCCACCACGCCTCTGACAGAACTGTTTCTGCCAGACGTAAAGCTCAGAATACACGGATGAAACGGATGCGTCGTAAAAGGATCCGCAACACTATTTTTCTCCTTCTTCTGCTGATCGTACTATGTACAGCTGGCGGTTTTGGCGTTTACATGCTGAAGGGCGGTGATTTTTCCACTCCTGCAAATTCTTTCAATGCATTCTCCGAATTTGATAATACTCTGACTTCCAAGGAAGAACAGCGCGCGGCAGGTTTCGCCATAATCTCTGTGTTGTTACAAAAGATGTTGCTCTGGATTCTGTCAGTCTGGATGACAGCCAATCCGGTGTGCTTCTGAATCTCAGTGATAAAAAGGTACTCTATGCAAAAGGTGCCTACAACAAGGTTTATCCTGCCAGCATCACAAAGATCATGACAGCTATGCTTGCACTGAAATATGGGAACATGGATGATACAGTAACGATCTCACAGGAGAATGTTACCCTGGAATCCGGTTCTCAGGTAGCTGGTTTCCAGGCGGGAGATCAGGTTACCATGGATCAGCTTCTTCATTGTCTTCTTGTTTATTCTGCCAATGATGCAGCATCTGCCATTGCGGAACACATAGGTGGAACAACAGATAAATTTGTAGAAATGATGAACAGCTTTGCTGCAGAACTTGGCTGTACAGGAACTCACTTTACCAATCCCCATGGTCTTCAGGACGAAAATCATTATACAACGCCTTATGACATTTATCTGATGCTGAAAGAAGCCCTGAATTATCCGGAGTTTACAGACATCACACAAATGGCATCTTATACAGTTAGCTATAAGCATTCCGATGGCTCCGACGCAAGTGCTACCTTACCCGCTACAGATCATTATCTTACCGGAGAGGCAGCAACTCCTAAGGATGTCACTATCCTTGGAGGAAAAACTGGAACAACCGATAAAGCCGGTAACTGTCTCGCACTTTTAAGCCAGAATGCTTATGGGAAGCCATTTATTTCCATCGTCATGGGTGCGTCTTCAAAGGATGTTCTTTATCAGGAAATGACATCCTTGCTCCAGAACATCAACTGACAGGATTACAAACCAAAATAAAGCAAATTCTGTTTGAAATTTTATTTCGCAGATTTGCTTTTTTTATTCTTTTTTTACAATTCAGTTAATTTCTACTGTGCCATCACTGCCGGTATCTTCGGGCTCACTGCTATCAAGATCCGTATCCGAAGTACCACTGTAATCATTGTCATTGACCACTTCACCGGAGCCACTGTCCGGATCTTCATAATTACCTGCGCCTTCGCCGGTTCCATCTGAAGATGTATCTGAAGTATCCGAGGTATCTGCTCCATTCGCTTCACTATCAGTATTGCCATCGTAAGAATTATCACCTGGATCATAAGTCGCTCTTCCGTATAGGAATCTCCGTCCCCAGTATCGTCATAAGAATACGAACTCTCGGACCACTGCTGTAGCTGTCCTCTGTATAGATTGGAAAATCCGCATCAGAAGTTCCCTCTGATGTAGAATCTGTAACAGGCTCCGCCGCATTATTATCCGGAATAGCAGTAAGACGAGAAACCGTTCCATCCTTTGGGACGACAATATAGATTCCCAGCATCACGATACATAATGCCATGGCTAATCCGGCAATCTTCATTTCTTCCATATGTTTCATCGCTGATGATCTCCCTGTCGTTTTTTTGTATTATAGCACAGAATCACTCATATTTGTAAACAGCCTTGTATTTCTTTTTGTTTTTTCTGTAACAGTTCCCGGAATTTATTTTCACGATCATATAGACACACTTTCTCTGGATGTTTATAATAAATAATCATATTTATTCATAAGCTTAAAGAAAGGCGTAACATTTTATGGGCGACTGCATTACCACATACACTGGAAAACACTTTGATCCGACACATCCGGCCGAAGAGCTGATCTGCATTGAGGACATTGCACACGCGCTTTCTCTTCTATGCCGCGGAAATGGCCATGTACGGACTTTTTTCTCCGTAGGGCAGCACTGCATCCTCTGTGCCAAAGAAGCCGAGGCACGCGGCTATTCCGGCCGTCTTATACTGGCGGCTCTTCTTCACGATGCCAGCGAATGTTATATGTCCGATGTTCCAAGACCATTTAAGAAAAGTCTTCCTGAGTATCGGAAACAGGAGGAAGCTCTTTTAAACATTATCTATCAGAAATATCTAGGATCCGGACTTTCTGCCATAGAAGAACAGAAGCTGAAGGAGATCGACAATGACCTGCTCTGGTATGACCTGAAATATCTTCTGAATGAAACACCGGACACTCCAAAACCGGTTGTCCATGTTCCGATCCAATACCGGCAATACCCTTTTTCACAGGTGGAAGAGGAATATCGGAACCTTTTTAACCAGTTGTCTGTAAAAATCTGTAAATAGATATAACAGACAAACTTTATACAATTGAAAGAAGAACCCTATATGGAACGATTGATTTTTCATGTTGATGTAAACAGTGCTTTTCTTTCCTGGGAGGCAGCAAAAAGAGTAAAGATGGGACTTCCGGATCTGAGAGACATCCCTTCCTGTATTGGCGGAGACCCCAGTAAACGTACCGGCATCGTTGTCGCCAAGTCCATTCCCGCAAAAAATACGGGATTCAGACAGGAGAGCCATGGCTATGCTTTTCGCAAATGTCCGAATCTTGTGGCCGTTCCATCTGACTTTGAATTATACGATAAATGTTCCAGAGCCTTCAAAAAAATCTGTGCGTCCTATGCACCGGTAATGGAATCCTTTTCCATTGATGAGGTTTTTCTGGATATGACCGGAACCTCCTATATTTACCCGGATCCGGTGGCAACTGCCCATGAACTGAAGGATAAGATCCGTACAGAACTCGGCTTTACCGTAAATATCGGCATCTCCACCAATAAACTTCTTGCCAAAATGGCCTCTGATTTCGAAAAGCCAGATAAAGTGCATACCTTTATTTCCGGAAGAAATCCCTGTAAAAATGTGGCCTCTTCCAGTGAGAGAACTCCTTTTTCTTGGCAGATCCTCCGAAAAAAAAGCTGCAGGATACAGGAATCAGAACCATCGGAGATCTGGCTCATGAAAAAAGCAAAAATACAGGCACTTCTCGGTGAAAAGGCAGGACAGCAGTTATATCAGTATGCCCGTGGCCTGGATGACTCCCCTGTGAAAGCAAAACCTGATGAAGCAAAAGGATTCAGTCTGGAAACTACCTTTAACGATGATCTTGTCTCCCTGGAGCAGGCACTTCCGATCCTGTTGGAACAATGCGATATTCTGGCTGCCCGCATGCGCCGCAAAAAGAAAAAATGCACCTGCATTTCTGTAACCTTCCGTACCCTGGATTTTCAAAACAAATCTCATCAGACTAAACTGCCAAATGCCACCGACATCACAGAAGAGATTTACAGAAATGCCCAAAATCTCTTTCAGGAATCCTGGATGAAACAGCCACTCCGGCTCCTGGGAGTATCACTGACCGGTCTTACGGATGATTCCTTTGAACAGCTTTCCTTTTTTGAGGATACTCACAGGAAGGAACGCCAGCAGAAACTGGATGCCGCACTGGATTCAATCCGTCTGAAGTACGGAAACGACAAGGTTACCCGGGCCAGTATCATGAACAGCACTGCCCGGATCGGAAGGAAAGCAAAAGCACAGATGGAAAATGAAAGAGAGCAGTAAGACCTGATTAAAATTACCAGATTTTTTCAAAAAACCCTTGCAATTTTATTCATAATGCACTATAATTTGAAGCATATCAATAGCAATTTTATTCAAAATTATTATATGTGTCTAAGGAGGAAAACAGGATGGTTGAACTGATCGTAGGAAAGAAAGGCAAAGGAAAAACAAAAGTACTGTTAGACAAAGTAAACGGAGCTGTTAAAGACGCCAACGGCAGTATTGTTTACTTAGACAAGAGTACTAAGCACATGTATGAGCTGAACAACAAGGTCCGCCTTATCGATGTTTCCGGATTTCCGGTTAAGAATGGGGACGAATTTGTAGGATTTATCTGTGGTATCCTCTCTCAGGATCATGATCTGGAGCAGATATATCTGGACAGCTTCCTTACAACAGCCAAGCTTGAAGGAAAGGACGCAACCGAAACACTGGATCAGTTAAGTGCCATCGGTAAAACCTTCAAAGTTTCCTTTATTATCAGTATGTCTCTGGATAAAGAAGAAGTTCCGGAAGCATATCAGGATAAAAATTATCTGCGCATTATAATAAAATTGAATATGAACGTCCTATTTTGTACATAAAGCATAAAAGAACGTAAATTTTTAAAGGAATCTGTCTTCAGGACGGATTCCTTTTTAACTGTAGAGGACTTTGTTTATTCTTCATTTCTGTGGTATACTGAAGAGCAGAATAAACACACAGGAGCGTTTCATATGAATCATTTACTGGAAAAAAATCAAACAGAAAAAATGCATCCGCATTCACCCACAGCGGAAAATTTCACGCAGACGATGTTTTTTCCGCCGCACTGCTTTTATATCTGAATCCCGAGATCACCATCACACGTGGAAACCAGGTTCCTGAAAACTATGAAGGTCTTGTTTTTGATATTGGCAGAGGACAGTATGATCATCATCAGAAAGACAGCCGTATTCGCGATAATGGCGTCCCATATGCGCCTTCGGCCTTCTCTGGGAGAAGCTTGGACCGGAAATCCTAGGTGAGGAGCTGGCACTAAAATTTGATGAATCTTTTGTCCAGCCTCTGGATATCAATGATAATACCGGTGAAAAAAATGAACTTGCCACACTGATCGGCAATTTCAACCCGGGATGGGATTCCAAAAGCAACAATGACGAAGCCTTTTTTCAGGCAGTCAGTGTGGCAGGCATGATCCTGGAAAATAAATTCGAGCGTTACCTTGGAAACGAACGTGCAGACAGACGGGTGGAAGAAATTCTTACAGAACATGCTGCTTCCCTCGCTTCGGGCGATACCCCGGCAGAAAATACCAATATCCTTATACTTCCGGAATTTATTCCCTGCCAAAAGCGCCTTTCGGAAACCAACATTGCTTTTGTGATCTTTCCGTCCAACCGGGGCGGTTACTGTATCCAGCCACAGAAAAAAGAATATTCCATGAATTACAAATGCAGTTTTCCTTCTTCCTGGCTGGGCCTGGAAGGCGAGGAGTTGTCTTTGGTAACCGGTCTTAAAAGTGCAGCTTTTTGTCATAAAGGAGGATTTCTCATGATATGCGGAACCCTTGAGGATTCTGTTCTTGCCTGCAGGAGCAGCCTTGCCGCCTTCCATGAAGAAGCTGTGATCGTAAGCCTTGGCGGAAATAAAGAAACAGACATACTGCTTCAAAAGCTTCCGGATCTTTCTTCTGCCAGGATCGTACATCTGCCGGTTCCCCGGTTACCGGAGCTGACTCTGAACGGGATCTATGGAGAACTCTCCATGGAAAAGGCAGAATGGAAAAGCTTTATAAAAGACAGGATTAAAGAAATCCTCAGTTGCAAACCAGAAGCAGTTTTTGCAGATAATGCCATGTTTTCCCTGTATCCCATCGTTCATGCTCTGCGAAAAAAACATATTCCCGTTCTTACAGCAGTAGAAAAAGACGGACAGAAGCTTCTGGTACGGATCCCATCCGGTTCTTAAAGATCTTAAACGTGTAATTAATTGTATTTACAGATATATTCGCACTGCGTATTTATACAGAAAGAAGGCATATTTATGCGAGAAGAAAAATTTAAAATGGAAAGACAGGGGCTGATCCAGGTGGGAGATAAAGTAAAAATCTCCGAATTTCTCTCTGCCACTAACTACAGCTATATCATTGAGCCTGCAGTAGCCATGTCCGGCTGCTACAGAAACGCAGACCGCATCAGATCCAAAGAGGGAATCATCAAAAGCATTGAGCATACGCCACGCGGCTTTATAGTTACTGCAGAATTTGACGAATAAACATAGTATCCATCAGATAAAATCCGGCAATTAGCAATCTGCCGGATTTTCGCTGAAAAACTGGCTGATTTATTCTGGATTATATTATAGGAATCTGGTATTATAGAGAAGATATTTGTGTAATTTCCCTAATTATCAGGAAATTATAAATTTTTTAGAACAGAGGTGTAATATTATGAGCTGGTACAACGAAGCAATCTTCTACCATATTTATCCACTTGGACTTACAGGCGCTCCAAAAGAAAATGATTACGGAACTCCTGTACATCGACTGAACACACTGCTGCCGTGGATCAACCACATCAAAGAGATCGGATGTACTGCCTTATATATAGGGCCGCTTTTTGAAGTGTCGGACATGGCTACGAGACAACCGATTACAAAAAACTGGATTCCCGTCTCGGAACCAATGAAGATCTCACCAATTTTGTAAAAGCCTGCATGAAAAAGGCATCCGTGTGATCTTTGATGGTGTATTCAACCATACAGGCCGTGATTTCTTCGCTTTTAAGGATATCCAGAAAAACCGTGAGCATTCCCCTTACGTTAACTGGTACTGTAATGTAAATTTCGGCGAAATACCGAATATAATGACGGTTTTTTCCTATGAAAACTGGGGTGGATACAATCTTCTTGTAAAACTGAACCAGCGCAATCCGGAAGTACAGAACTATATCTGTGATGTGATCCGTTTCTGGGTTTCCGAATTTGATATTGACGGAATCCGCCTGGATGCCGCTGATGTACTGGATTTTGATTTTATGCGGATTCTCCGCCATACCGCAGACGAGGTCAAGAAAGATTTCTGGCTTATGGGAGAGGTTATTCACGGAGATTACAGCCGCTGGGTAAACGGGCAGACTCTCCACAGTGTAACCAACTATGCCCTTCACAAAGCACTTTACAGCGGACATAATGACCACAATTATTTTGAAATCGCTCATACAGTAAAATATCTTCAGAATATGGGAGATCTTGACCTCTACAATTTCGTGGACAACCATGACGTAGAGCGAATTCATACCAAATTGCAAAACAAGGCACATTTTGCTCCTGTACATGTACTTCTTTATACTTTACCTGGCGTTCCAAGCATTTATTACGGCTCAGAATTCGGTATTGACGGAAAAAAGAAAAATTTTCCGATGCCAGCTTACGTCCGGCACTTGATCTTAACGATTATGCGGATGCTGCAACAAAGAACCCATGTACTGCACTGATCGCAGCCCTCGGAAAGGTCCGCCCAGGGAACTCCTGCATTAAGCTACGGTTCCTACGCAGAACTGGCTCTTACAAACCGTCAGTTTGCCTTTGCAAGAGATCTGGAAGGCATACGAGTGATCGTTACTGTGAATAATGATGACAGTGATGCAGAGATGAACCTTCCAACTGGAAGTGCACCGGAATACGTAGGTGCTCTCACAGGTCAGAAGGTTTCCGCACAGAGCGGACGGATCCGTGTCCGTGTTGCAGCAAACAGCGGTGAGATTTGGATTCCTGCAGGAGATATGCCGGAATATAAACCGGTTCAGACTGATGTTCCGGAAACTGCTGCAGCAAAAGAGAACGAAGACGCTGCATCTGAGGCAGAAGAGGAGCAGAAGGCTGAAAACAACACTGTAACAGAAGCTGCCCCGGAAAAAGAAGCTTCAAACGCTGAAAATCCAGATAAAGCTTCTGACAATACAGCAAACTCGGCGGATGTTCCGTCAACTCCTGAAGCAGAGTCCTCCAATCTACAGGAAACGACCGCTACACCAAATCCGCACAAAACACCGGAAGAAATGACAGTAGGCGAACTTCAGGCTGCTATCCTTGCAAAAATGGCAGGAAACGGCCCTGTAGACGATCAGATGAAAAAGACCGTATACGACAACATCTGGCATGATTCTCTTGTAAACTGGCTGAAGAGCTTCCGATAGGAAAAAAATAATAAAGTAAGATTCCATAAAAACAAGGCAATCCGATCATATCTTATGCGGTAAGCCTTGTTTTTTTGTGAAAAAAGATATTTATTTCACATAATATATATTATGTAAAGTTATGATCCTGTTATTCTATAATTTAAGAGAAAAAAAACAGCAGAGATTTCTACCTTAAACAGGCCAGAAATCCCCACTGCTTTTATCATTCTGTTTATTATCTCTCATCAAAAGGTACAAAATCTGCATGATGCCCCACATACTTATAAGCAGGACGGATGATCTTATTGGCACTGATCAGTTCTTCCAGACGATGTGCACTCCAGCCAGGCATACGTGCGATGGCAAAGATCGGAGTAAAAAGTTCTTCCGGAATACCAAGCATTGAGTAAACGAAACCACTGTAGAAGTCAACATTTGCGCAACATTTTTGAACAGCCTTCTGTGTTCCATGATCAGCTTTCCGGCAATACTCTCAACCTTATCATAGAGCTTAAATTCCTCCATCATTCCTTTTTCCTCTGCAAGAGCCTGTGCAAAACGCTTCAGGATCACTTCTCGCGGATCGGAGAGTGTATAAACTGCATGTCCCATACCATAGATCAGACCTGCATGATCAAATGCTTCTTTATTCAGTATTTTCTGCAGATATGCTGTGATCTCCTCATCACTTTCCCAGTCCTTTACATTGGTCTTCAGATCTGTAAACATGTTCTGGACCTTCAGTTGGCGCCACCATGACGCGGTCCCTTCAGTGAACCGATGGATGCAGAGGTAGAAGAGTAGCTGTCTGTTCCGGAAGATGTTACTACATGTGTGGTAAAAGTAGAGTTATTACCACCACCGTGCTCTGCATGAAGTACAAGTGCGATATCAAGAACCTTGGCCTCAAGCTCTGTATATTTGCCGTCCGGACGAAGCATCAGAAGGATATTCTCGGCAAGTGAAAGCCCCTTCTGCGGATTGCGGATAAAAAGTGTCTCATCTTTACGGAAATGACGGTATGCATGGTAGGAGTAAACCGCGATCTCAGGAAGCTTGGCGATCAGTTCCAGAGACTGGCGGAGTACATTCTCCACAGAAATATCTTCCGGGTTATCATCATATGTATAGAGAGCAAGTACGCAGCGCTCCATAGCATTCATAATATTGGCATTGGTTCCCTTCATGACAACGTCACGGACAAAACGTCCTCCCAGATCCTCCATGTCAGAAAGAAGCTCAAGAAAGCTGGAAAGCTCTTCCTTGCTGGGAAGCTTACCGAAAATCAGAAGATAGATCGTCTCTTCAAAGCCAAAACGTCTGTCCTTCAATCCGTTTACGATATCCTGCACATTGATTCCCCGGTAATACAGTGCACCGTCTGCAGGAATACGTCTGCCATTGACCAGCTTATAGCCGGTAACATCGGAAATCTCAGTAAGCCCTGTGAGAACACCTTTACCTGCGGAATCACGAAGTCCTCTTTTTACATCGTATTCCACATAAAGGTTGGGATCGATGTGATGATTCTCTACCAGTTCCTTTTCAAAGAATTTCATTCTGCCTTTCAGCTGTTCGGAGTCCTCCAGACTCATCATTTCATGCTTTTTTTCCATAATTTTTTCCTCGTTTCCCCATTGTATATTAAAAAACACTGATACAGTTAAGATTGGTTACATCTTTGTAATCAGTGTTCGGGTATGGCATACATTTGTGTTCACCTGGTTAATAATTTTACAGTAAAAGCTCCGAAAATGCAAGAGGGTATTTCTTTTTTCGTGTATAAATATTCATAATCTGACCTATTTCATCTATTAGTAAATTTATTCACCAAAATCTGTCTGGTTTCCATACCGAACCTGTGTTATGATTGTTCTGTGGCTTTTCTTATAATAGTAGAAGGGAGAATTAAAAAGAAATGCAAAGCAGCAATCAACAACATTTACCGGCTGGATGGAACCGTTCCCATTGCCAAAGCGATTCCTTTTGGCTTCAGCACATCCTTGCCATGTTTGTTTCAATCTGACAACCGATCACGCTGATCGCAGCCTCAGCTCAGCCGGCTCTTACCCAGGCCCAGATCGCAATTCTGCTTCAAAATGCTATGTTTGTGGCGGGAATTGCTACTCTGATACAGCTGTATCCATTATGGAAGATTGGTTCCAGACTTCCGGTGGTAATGGGAGTCAGCTTTACCTTTGTCACCGTTTTAAGCACTGTTGCAGCTAATTACGGCTATCCTGCGTGATCGGTGCGGTTATGATCGGCGGTATCATGGAGGGAACTCTTGGTCTTCTTGCAAAATACTGGCGTAAGATCATTACACCGGTTGTAGCAGCTTCTGTCGTAACTTCTATTGGATTTTCACTGTTTACTGTAGGCGCAAGATCCTTTGGCGGCGGCTATAGCGAAGACTTCGGTTCTGCCCGAAACCTTCTTCTTGGTACCATTACACTTGCAGTGTGCCTTCTCTGGAATGTCCTCAGCAAAGGGTATTTAAAACAGTTATCTGTACTGGCTGGACTGGTAGTAGGATACATAATTGCCATCTTTATGGGAAAAGTCGATCTTGGTTCTATCTTATCCGGTGGCTTATCTCTCTGCCTCACCTACTTCCCGTAAAACCTGAATTCCATGCAGGAGCCATTGTTTCCACCTGTATTATCTTCCTGGTATCTGCGGCAGAGACCATCGGTGATACCTCTGCACTGGTTTCCTCCGGACTGGACCGTGAGATCGCCGGAAAAGAAATTTCCGGTTCTCTCGCCTGTGATGGTTATGCCTCCACAATCTCTTCTCTGTTCGGATGTCCTCCGGTAACATCTTCTCACAGAATGTAGGACTAGTTGCCATGACAAAAGGTTGTAAACCGTTTTACCATTATGACAGGAGCTGTATGTATGATCCTGGCCGGACTGCTGCCGCCTATCGGAAACTTTTTCGCCTCACTTCCGGATTCTGTTGTCGGCGGATGTACCATTATGATGTTTGGTTCTATCCTGACATCCGGTGTACAGATGATCGCTTCCTGCGGTTTTTCACAGAGAAATATCACTATTGTTTCTCTTTCTCTTGCTGTCGGAATCGGATTCACCACAGCAAGCGAGAGCGGGATCTGGAATATTTTCCCGTCGATCATACAGTCCGTTTGCGCAAAATGTAGTTGCTGTTGTATTTATCATCTCCATTGTTTTAAGCTGTATCCTGCCTGAAAACATGGACATTGAAAAAATCAAGGAATAGGAATGTAAAAATGTTTAAAATTCTCATTGCGGAAGATGACCGGGAACTCCGCCAGCTTTTCCAGCATGTCCTCTTAAAAAACGGTTATACAGTAAAAGGGGTCTCTGACGGGCAGGAAGCGTTGGATGCCCTGGAAAAAGATTACTACGATCTGATCATTTCAGACATAATGATGCCCAATATGGATGGCTATGAACTGGTCCGCTCACTCAGAGATGCCGGAGATTCCATTCCTGTACTTATGGTCACTGCCAAAGATGCTTTTGATGATATGCGTATGGGATTTCTGTCCGGTACCGATGATTATATGGTGAAACCGGTCAATATCAATGAACTGGTTTTGCGGGTAGGTGCACTTCTCCGCAGAGCACAGATGATCAATGAGCGGAAACAGCGAATCGGAGATACCATTTTGGAGTGCGATTCCCTGACGGTATCCACCTCCTCGGAAGTATGGTACTTCCTCAGAAAGAATTCATGCTCTTATATAAGATGGTTTCCTTTCCGGGAAAAATCTTTACCCGGCAACAGCTTATGGACGATATCTGGGGATATGATTCCGCAAGTGATGCCCACACAGTAGATGTCCACATCGGAAGGCTTCGGGAACGCTTCCGCGATAATCCGGATTTTAAGATCATGACGATCCGTGGAGTCGGATATAAGGTGATAAAGGCATGAAAAAGAAACCCTTCATAAATTTAAGCATTCGTTTACGTTTTATCTTTATGATCATGTCGGAGCTTGTCTGTGTATCTCTGATATCCTGGCTCGTTATGGATGTGCTGCATATTTCAGACGTTCCGAACATCGTATGGATCATCCTGGCCAGCGTGGCCGCAGGGGGTGTCCTTAACAACTTCCTCAGTATCCGGTATTTCGGGCCTGTACTAAAGCTGAAAAAAGCCATGCAACAGGTTGCAGAAGGCGATTTTTCCGTCCGACTGGAAACTGAAAAGCAAATGAAGGAAATCCGGGATATTTATTCTAATTTCAATCTGATGGTCCAGGAACTGGAAGCAACGGAGATTCTGCAGACAGACTTTGTTTCCAATGTTTCCCACGAATTTAAAACTCCCATCAGTGCCATCGAGGGTTATGCAACTCTGCTGCAGGATGATGACATGCCTATATCAGAAGAGCAGGAGCAGTACATCAACAAAATCCTTTTTAACACCAGAAGGCTTTCCCACCTGGCAGGAAATATCCTGCTGCTGTCCAAAATCGAACACCAGTCGATCCAGACCCGTCAGAATTGGTACCGTCTGGATGAACAGATCCGACAATCCATTGTTATGATGGACCGAAATGGTCAGAAAAAGAAATTGAATTTGATGTGGACATGATGGATGTGGAGTATCTTGGAAACGAAAATCTCATCTGTCATGTATGGGACAATCTGATTTCCAATGCTATCAAATTCAGTCCCTGTGGTGGTACGATCTATATCCGGATGATGCCGGAAGGAGAAAAGATCCGTTTTTCCATAGAAAACGAAGGCCCCCAGATCAGTGAATACTCCATGAAACATATTTTTGACAAATTTTACCAGGGCGACAGTTCCCATAAACAGGAAGGAAACGGTCTTGGACTTGCCCTTGTAAAACAGATCCTGAACCTGTGCAAGGGAACCGTTTCGTGGAAAATATTCCCGGAAGCGGCTGTCGTTTTACTGTTATACTGTAAAACAAATACTTTACACATATCCATAAACCCAAAAAACAGCGGACACCTTATTTTTCATGAGGTTCTTCCGTTGTTTTATTTTATATAAACTTTTTCATAAACTTCAACAATTGTTGAGAAACAGTTGATGTTAAGTTGCAGATCATCTTTTAAAGTATAGAATAGTTATTTATGAAAAAATACAGGAGATATGGAATATGTTATTAAAAAAAGCACCTGCCTACCGGAAAGCAGAAAAGGAAGATTTTTCAATGATCCGGGAATTTATCCGAAGAAACTATAAAGACCGCTGGGAGTTTGAAGAAACACATACCGAAAAACGTCTGACCAGACTTTTCTTTTACACCTATATGATATACAGAGATAGCGTTACCGTGGCAACCTACCGTGATCAGGTAGTTGGGGTGCTCATTACCGGTAAAGACTCTCATGGCCATTTTGCCCCGGTTTTCCGTATGAAAAAAGGCTATCATTTCCTGCGCCTGAAATTTACTAAGGAAGGCAGGAAGAATCTGGAGCATTTTAACAAACTTCAGGATATGAAAAAACAATTGACTGTTTCCCCGGAGAAACCGACTCCCGGAAATATCCTCTTTCTTTATGTAAGCAAAGATTACCGCAGAAACGGAATCGGTACCGGGCTTCTCAAACAGATTTCAACAGAGAAGGATACGGATTATTCCATATATATGGACCAGCTGGATCAAAGAACATTTATGGAAAGTCATGGTTTCGTAAAGAAAAACGAGGTTTCTCAGATGCGGGAGCTGAACAAAAAACGTTTCCGGGAAAGTGTAGCTCTTTATAAAAAAGAACCGCATTGCGAAACACATTCATGAATTACGCAGGAGATAAATGGAAAATGAAAAAAATTGGAATCATGGCTGACAGCACAGTGGCATTTTAAAACAAGAAGCAGAGGAACTGGATATTCATGTCCTTCCTATGCCTTTTATCTGAATGGAGAACTGTTTCATGAAGACCTGGATTTTTCCAGAAAAGGATTTTATGAAAAGCTACGTGAAGGAGCAGATGTTTCAACTTCACAGCCTTCCCCACAGGAAGTTATGGAAATGTGGGACGAAATGCTTTTATCCTATGATCAGATCCTCTACATTCCGTTGAGCAGTAGTTTAAGCGTTCCTGCATGACTGCTGCCGCCTTGTCTCAGGAACCAAAATACGAAAACAAGGTGTTTGTGGTAAATAACGGGCGTGTTTCCACACCCCTTCACCGTTCCATTCTGGATGCGATAGACCTGGTGGAAGATGGATATACAGCACAGCAGATCAAGGATATTCTGGAAGCTTCCCGTGAAAAAACCGTGATCTATGTCGGATTAAGCACACTGGAATATCTGAAAAAGGGAGGCCGTATCAATACCACCACAGCACTGGCCGCAAGTCTTCTCAATATCAAACCGGTTATGAAATTTGGGACCGGTAAACTGGATGTTTTCCAGAAATGCAGAGGCATGAAAAAATCAAGAAAAGCCATGATCGATGCTATGCACAGAGAATTGGAAACAACTTTCAAAAAAGAATATGATGCCGGAAAAGTATATCTTATGGCTGCATCCAGCAGTACTGCGGAAGTTACCGCAGACTGGATCTCACAGATCCGGAAAGCTTTCCGGGAATGGATGTGATGTGTGACGATCTTTCACTTGGACTTTCCTGCCATATTGGCCCGGATGGGCTGGGAATCGGATGTTCCTGCATGCCTTTATAAAAAGGACTCAATACCTTATAAGACAACATTAAACTACATTTAAATCACATAATATTACCATTGCTCGCTTGTGTTCTCTGTTCTTTTATATCTGTCGCATATGTGGTTTGTTGAATATTTACATGGTTTTTTTATACTTCACATGTGGATTTGTTGATATTTTTTTCAAATTTCTCTTTACAATCCACATCAACAGTCATATAATAAAGTCACAAACAACAAGAAACCATATTAAAACAATTATAATTCAACAACAAACCACATAGAACACGGAGGGAATATATTATGAAAATTCTTGAGTCTAAATTCGTACAGGGCTTTATCAAAATGGCAGATGATGGATATAAGCAGGGATGGCATGAAAGAAACGGCGGAAACTTAAGCTATCGTCTGAAATCAGAAGAAGTGGAAATGATCCGCCCACGACTGAACGCACCCGGAGAATGGACCCCATCGGTGTTGAAGTTCCGGGACTTGCAGGCGAATTTTTCTGGTAACAGGAAGCGGTAAATATTTCCGTAATATCATCGTTGACCCGGAAGTGTGTCTTGCGATCATTGAGCTTGACGAGACAGGAACCAATTACCGTATCCGCTGGGGTCTTGTAGAAGGCGGAAGACCGACCAGCGAGCTTCCGACACATCTTATGAACCATGAAGTAAAGAAAAAACTTACCAACGGTAAACATCGTGTTATTTACCATGCACATACCACCAATACCATTGCACTTACCTTCGTTCTTCCCCTGGATGACAAGGTATTTACCCGTGAACTCTGGGAATCTGCAACTGAGTGTCCGGTAGTATTCCCGGATGGTGTAGGTGTCATCGGATGGATGGTTCCAGGCGGAAGAGAAATCGCGATCAAAACCGCTGAACTGATGAAAAAATATGATGTTGTTATCTGGGCGCATCATGGTATGTTCTGCTCAGGCGAAGATTTCGACCTGACCTTCGGACTTCTCCATACCGTTGAAAAATCCGCAGAGATCCTGGTTAAGATCTTATCTATGGCTCCACAGAAGCTGCAGACTATCACACCGAATGACTTCCGCGCCCTTGCAAAGGATTTCAAAGTAACTCTGCCGGAAGAATTCCTCTACGAGAAGAAATAAATTCTTCGGCTACACAGTTTTATATCATATAACTGTACTCCTATCTGAAACTTTATCGGAAACAACCAAATATTTGCTGATTTTTGCTGATAATCTGGTATGATAAAAAACACATCTGGTTTATCAGCAAATTAATATCAGAAAGGATATGGATAAGGTATGGAAGAATTATATAAAGCGATCGAAGAGAAGATCAAGGCAAGCGGATACCCGCGAAAGATTTCCGGAGAGGAAGTTTACGATGACATCTGCGATCAGATCGATGGGAAAGAGAATGGAGCTATGTGCTGCTTTCCAAGTTTGATGATGATGTGATCTTTGAATATCATATCACAATTATGGACAGTGAATTTAATCTGGGTGTTCTTACCATGCGTACTCCGGAAGGCGTATTCGAGACAGATTTTGACAAATAATACTACCGGTTTTGAGTATGGATATAAATTGAATATAATACAAAAGAGGGAGTTGGTTTACGTAATAATAATTATGTAAATCAACTCCATTTCTTTATATCTTTATATGTCATACACAGGGAAGCACATAAAAGCATCTGGTTCACTATATAGCTCTTTACCAAACAGCTGCTTCTCAATGCCAACAATACCAAATATCAGCCTCGCGAAGACGTACTGCCTTGGCCGCCTGACGCCGTCTGGCATCATCCAGAGCGCATAATGCTTCTTGGTAGTATTGACATCCTTATGTCCCAAAACATCCGCTACAAGGTAAATATCACCGGTTTCCTGGTACAGGGCAGTACCATAGGTGCTGCGAAGCTTATGCGGGGTGATCTTTTTTGTAGTTGTGATCTCTCTGGCATATTTTTTAACCAGATTCTCGATAGCCTGAACACCGATCCGGCGACGCTGGGTAGAATAGAAGAGAGCGTGCTCATGGCCTGCCAGAGGTGTAATATTCTCCCTGACTTCCAGATATTTCTTCAACGCTTTTTCTACTTCAGGACCAAAGTATACAACCATTTCATTTCCACCTTTCCGGGTAACTTTGATTCCATTGTTTTTGAAATCTACATCCTCAACATCCAGTCCGACGCATTCGGATACTCGGATCCCGGTACCAAGAAGGAGAGTAACAATAGCAAGATCTCTGTCCTTCGTTTTTTCGTGGTACATCCGTTTCTGCCCGGTCAGCGTATCTCCGCAATGCTCAATATAATCCAGTAGCATGGCAACCTCATCTGTATCCAGACGAATAATATTCTTTTCATGGATCTTTGGCACATCGATCAGAACAGACGGGTTGGTGGTGATCATTTCATGTTTATAATAGTAAGCATAAAAACTTCTTAAAGCAGAAATTTTTCGTTTGACGCCACGTTCACCATTTGTTTCCGTTTTGGAAGAGTCGGCGGATTTATAAACTTTGAGAAATTCTTCATATTCCTCAAGATCAACAGCTTTGATCTGATCCAGAACATCAACTGTAAAATCCGACATATTTTTGTCTTTAAACATTGGATTCTGATCTAACAGAAACTGAAAAAATATACGAATATCATATGCATAGGAAATTCTGGTCTTGGTTGTAGTCGTTGCATCAATAGCCCGGAAATAATCCCTGCAAAATGGCGGAAGCGTTTTTAAAACCTCACGGAGTTTTAAAGTATTGTCAATGTCATTTTGTTCGTGTAAGTAATTTTGTTATCCATAAAAACTCCTTAATATATACCTGAAACACCTGTTAAAAGAAGTGGTTTTGCCCCCATCTATATCTATACGACAAACCCGAGTTTTTCAAATAGATTGGTAGTGTAAACGGCTACTTCCGTAGATTTTCATCAAAAATAACGGTAAACGGCCCGTCATTTTCCAGAGATACTTTCATATCTGCACCAAAGATTCCATGTTCCACAACCGGAACCTGTTTACTGGCTTCCGAAATAATATACTCATATAATTTATTTGCTTCGTCCGGTGCACCGGCTTCTATAAAGCTTGGACGGTTTCCCTTACGGCAGTTTGCATATAAGGTAAACTGTGAAACCAAAAGCAATTCCCCGTTTACATCTGCCAGAGACAAATTGGTCTTTCCATTTTCATCCTCAAAATACGAAGTCCCAGAAGCTTTTCAGATACCAATCTGCATCCTCCCTGGTATCCTCACGGCCAACGCCGATCAGAACAAGAAAACCTTTTCCGATTTTTCCGACAATTTCTCCGTCTACTTTGACTTCTGCATGATTTACACGCTGAATTACAAACTTCATAACCTGTTCTTCCTCCGTCTCCGTCTGTTTTTCTGCTTCAGTCGAAAACCTACATATTTCGCCTGAATAAATTTAACTAAAAATGTAAACATTCGTTTAATTTCATCCCAGGCCCCGGACCAGATTCTGTTTTTTTCCGCTTTTACTGTAACTTCCTGTGCTTTTGATGCGTTTTTTTTTCACCGGCATTGGCAGAACCTTTCCGGAAACAGGATCTACACAATCAATATCTCTATAAAACTCAGCATCTGCAGACATATCTTTTTCATCAACACTACGTCCGATCAGCTTCCATACGGCAGCATTCAGCACAGCAAATACCGGAACTCCAACGATCATTCCCGGAACTCCAAATAAACCACCACCGACCATGATTGCAACAATAACCATAAAGCTGGACAGTCCGGTCGACTCACCCAGGATCTTTGGTCCAAGAATATTTCCGTCAAACTGCTGAAGGATCAGAATAAAGATCAGGAAATACAAACTCTGAATGGGATCTACCAGCAAAATAAGAAGAATACATGGAACTGCTCCCAGATATGGCCCGAAAAACGGAATAACATTGTAACACCGACGATCACACTGACCAGAATCGCATACGGAGTTCCGATGATCGATGTTCCAACATAACACAATACACCGATAATTGCAGAATCCAGGATCTTTCCACTGATAAATCCACCAAAAGTTTTATGCGTAAAACGCATGGAATGAACAAGAAAAGTTGCCCATTTGGTTGGAAGCGCTGCATAGACCGCCATTTTGCCTTTGGCAACAAATCCCTCTTTATCCGCCAATATATAAAGAGATACGATCGCTCCAATAAGGAAATTCTTCAGAAAAACAAGAAGATCCAGAAAGCTCGCAGATATATTTTTCATCATAAACTGCATCTGG
>ENA-OQER01000226-OQER01000226.1-human-gut-metagenome-genome-assembly--contig:-NODE-226-length-31618-cov-2.404592_pt1 | contig 31618 bp, 52 predicted proteins | sample MGYA00242797_ERZ504639 | MGnify/ENA primary metagenome ERZ504639 (study PRJEB26092, sample SAMD00036306) | human gut metagenome | host: Homo sapiens | study: EMG produced TPA metagenomics assembly of...
CGGTTGGCTACGTTCGGGAGGGATAACCGCTGAAGCATCTAAGCGGGAAGCCTGCTCCAAGATTAGGATTCCTTGACGCTCCCCGGAGCGCCTGTAGCCCGCATGTTGAACACGTGTTCGATAGGCCGGAGGTGGAAGCCCCGCCGAGGGTGGAGCGACGGTACTAACGGGCGAACGCGGCACACTTTTTCCGACCCGCTTGCTGGGTCGGGTCTCGTCCTGTGGTATCAGAACCATCTTCACTGCAACACCACCGAAAGACTCAACACTGTAGCCTTTCTTTGCACGGTCTGCACGGTTTTCATAACAAGTGCAACATAGACGATGCAGACAATAATGCCAACTACGAAACATGTTCTGTTAAATCCTTCACCTCCACCAAGGAAGTCCGGAATATAGTTATTGAACAAAGCCAGATAAGCATCCGGCATCGGAGCCAGGGTCTGTCCTTCCAGAACTACGTTGGAAAGGCCACGAAAAGCAAGCATACCTGCCAGAGTAACAATAAATGGAGGAATTCGTACATAAGCAATCCAGAATCCCTGCCATGCACCAATGGCAATACCCACAAGAAGCATCACGATCATAGTGAGATACGGATTCATACTGTTGAGAACCATCATCTTACCACCGACAGCAGCAACAAAGCATACAACAGAACCAACTGACAAATCAATGTTACCACCTGTTAAAATACAGAACAGCATACCGGTTGCAAGAATAAATACATATGCATTCTGGCTACTAGGTTATTTACATTCTGCGGAAGAAGCATAACGCCCTTTGTGTTCACAGAAAACATGATCACAACAAATACCAGAACAATGACCATGGTATATTTTTTTAATATTTCTGAAAAACTAATCTTTTTCTCCATCTTCTTACTCTCCTTTACCTGACTTCACGATCCTGGACATGATCAGCTCAGATGTAGCTTCCTCACCGCTTACCTCGCCTACGAATCTGCCCTCGTTCATGATATAGATTCTGTCTGACATTCCAAGCACTTCCGGAAGCTCAGAAGAGATCATGATCACAGATTTTCCTGCTGCGACCAGGTCATTGATGATACAGTAGATCTCATATTTGGCACCTACGTCGATACCTCTTGTAGGTTCATCCAAAATCAGAATATCCGGCTCTGCAAACATCCATTTTGCAAGAAGGACCTTCTGCTGATTACCACCGCTCAGGTTTCCGACATTCTGCTCAACTGTCGGACACTTGGTTTTCAGCTTCTTCCTGTATTCCTCAGCAACTGCATATTCTTTGTCCGTATCGATCACTTTTCCATTACTGATGCCCGACATGTTTGCAAGTGTAGTGTTCATCTTTATGGACTTGGAAAGGATCAGTCCGTTTCCTTTTCGATCCTCTGTAACATAGGCGAGCTTGTTGTCAATAGCCTCCTGAACTGTATTCAGCTTCACTTCTTTTCCGTTCATGAACACCTGTCCAGAAATTTTAGTTCCATAGCTCTTGCCAAAAATACTCATAGCCAGTTCTGTACGTCCGGCTCCCATCAGTCCTGAAATACCGACAACCTCACCTTTATGCACTTTAAAGGATACGTTATTTACCACCTTACGTTCTGTATACAGCGGATGATAAACATTCCAGTTTTTAACCTCCATGGAAACATCGCCAATCTTTACATTTGGACGTTTCGGGAACCTGTCTGTCATCTCACGTCCAACCATTCCCTGAATGATCCTCTGCTCAGAAAAATCGTCTTTCTTTTTATCCAGTGTTTCAATGGTAGATCCATCTCGGATAACTGTGATCTTATCTGCTACATAGGAGATTTCATTTAATTTATGGGAAATGATGATAGACGTCATTCCCTGCTTCTTGAATTTCAGAAGAAGATCCAGAAGAGCTTTGGAGTCATCTTCATTCAGTGATGCGGTAGGCTCATCCAGAATGAGCAGCTTTGCATTCTTTGCAAGTGCTTTGCGATCTCAACCAGCTGCTGCTTACCTACACCAATATCCTTGATCAAAGTTCTGGAGGATTCCTCCAGTCCTACTATTTTCAAATATTTATCTGCTTCTCCATAAGTTTCATTCCAGTTGATGGAAAAGCTTTTGCCTCTTTCATTACCCAGATACATGTTCTCCCCGATAGTCATATACGGGATCAGAGCAAGTTCCTGGTGGATGATTACAATTCCTTTATGTTCACTGTCTTTGATAGTGTTAAACTTACAGATCTCACCATCATAAATAATATTTCCTTCATACGAACCATACGGATAAATACCACTTAATACATTCATCAATGTAGATTTACCGGCACCGTTTTCACCTACCAGTGCGTGGATCTCGCCTTCCTCGACCTGGAGATTAACATTATCCAGTGCCTTTACACCTGGGAAGTTTGGTGATATTTTTCATTTCCAGAAGTATCTTAGCCAACTCAATTTCCCTCCCTTTCCACTGTTCATGCAGGCGGTTATATTCCCCGCCTGCATGTGATAAATTTCTTTCTTAAAAATTCTGATTATTTGATCTGATCCTCTGTGTAGTATCCGGAGTCGATCAGGATCTCTTTGTAGTTATCTGTTGTAACAACAACCGGATCGCAAAGGTATGTCGGGATGACACCGGTTCCGTTATCATAGGATTTTGTATCGTTCACTTCCGGCTCCTCACCTTTCATGATGGAGTCAACCATTTTTACTACTGCAGATGCAAGAGCTCTTGTATCTTTGAATACAGACATTGCCTGTTTTCCTGCTACAAGGTTCTTAACGTTTGGTGTGTCACAGTCCTGACCAGTAATGATCGGATATTCTCCTGTGTAGGAAGCTGCCAGTGCATTCTCAACACCAAGGCTGTGGAATCGTTGGAGCAGAGAACTGCGTCAAGGTTTGTTCCGTCAGAGTAGTTACCTGCGATGATAGTATCCATTCTGTCCTGTGCTTTTGCACTGTCCCAGTTTGCGGTAGCAACCTGCTCGAACTCTGTCTGACCGGATTTTACTACCAGCTTACCGTCATCGATGTATTTCTGGAGAACATCCATTGCACCACCGAAGAAGAAGTTACAGTTGTTATCGCCAGGATCTCCTGTGAACAGCTCAATATTGAATGGTCCGTCCTGATTGTCAAGATCCAGTGCATCTACCAGGTACTCGCCCTGTTTCTGACCTACTTTGTAGTTATCAAATGTTGCATAATAGGTTACTGCATCGGAATTCATAAGAAGACGGTCATAAGAGATAACCGGAATTCCTTTTTCTTTGGCCTGTTTCAGAGGCTCGCCAAGGCTGCTTCCATCGATGGATGCCACAACCAGAAGGTCACATCCGTTTGCTACCTGATTCTCAAGCTGGGAAACCTGTGTGCTTACATCATTGGATGCATACTGAAGGTCTACCTCATATCCTGCTGCCTCCAGCTCTTTCTTCATGTTATCGCCATCCTGGTCCATCTCTGGAGATCCTTGGTCGCATGGTAACACCGATCAGTTTCTTGTCTGCTGCCTGTGCTGTTGCTGCCGGAACTACCACCATACCAGCTACCATTGTTGCGCAAAGAAGTGCAGATACCATTTTTCTTTTCATTGTAAAATCCTCCGTTTCATTATTTGTTTTTGGAATCACGTTTCCTTTGATGATGTTACTATAGCACAGGACTGTCTGGACATAGTTGGCAAGGACAGAGACATTTTTTTGCAAAAGAATGCCCTGCATTAGGCAAGACATTTTTGCACCAAAAATCTGCTATTGATTTTTGTCATAATTGTGTATTATTGCGCATATGGATACACTGCCACATTACTTGCAGAATTTCACTGCCACATATATGCCGGTATGCAATCTGTTCTGCATTACTCTGTATCGTAATCTATATTGAGATATACTTCATCTCGTCTGTGGAAACCGCCGTCAATGATCACCTCATCAATATTATCCCTTGTAACGGCAACCGGTTCCAGCACCTTCGCCGGGATATCATAGCTTCCATCGCTCATGGTATCTGTCACATCTGACGGAATCTTTCCCTCTTCTGCCATCTTCACCGCATATTCAGCTGCCTGGCGTGCCAGATCTTCGATAGATTTAAATGCTGTCATGTACTGGGTTCCTTCCACAATACGCTGACATGCAGCCAGATCACCATCCTGGCCTACCACGATCACCTGTCCGGCAAGCTGGTTTTCCGCAAGAACCTGTATCACCTGGCTGGCAATATCATCATTTCCGCACATGATTCCCTTTACATCAGGATACTCTTCCAGTGCTTCCTCCACATAATCTGCTGCCAGCTCTGCGATCCAGCCCTCACAGTTGGCTTCGTAAACTACCTTCAGATCACTATTTTTCAGAGTGTCTTCAAATCCCTCTTTTACCATGTCTACATTGTTATCTGAAGCAGATCCCTGGATCATAAAAATATTTCCGCCATCAGGGATCGCTTCCATCATGGACTGTGCCATGACCTCTCCGACTTCCGGTTATCAAAGGAAATATACATGTCTGTATCCGCATCATTTACCATGCGGTCATAGGAGATCACCCTGATTCCTGCATTGTGGGCACGCTCCACGGCCTCAGATAATGCTTTGCAGTCTCTGGCAATGATCACGATCACATCCATATGCTTCTTGATAAAATAGTCGATCTGGCTGATCTGCTCTTTTGTATCTGCTCCCGCATCCTGAACATTCACTTCCGCTCCCAATTCCCTTGCGGTTGCCACGAATGCATCCCTGTCACGAATCCACCTCTCAATACAAAGGAATCCACTGTAAGACCAATCTGAATTTTCTTTTCACCACTGTCTTCCTCTGTATCGTTTTCCTGTGCAGCTGTCTGCTTTGTTTTTTCGGAAGCACAGCCATTCAGCATCAATGTCAACAGACACAGCAAGATCAACAGCTTCCTGATCATTTTCCCCCCGCTCATATTGTCTACCTCAACCTCTCTCTGAATTCACTTGGTGTCACGCCTTCGTATTTTTTGAATATCCTGCTGAAATAATTGGGGTCGCTGTATCCGGATTCCGCACAGATCTCCTTGATGGAAAGCCCTGAATCCTTGAGAAGTTCTCTTGCATTCCGAAGCCGCACTTCTGTAAGATACTCGATAAAATTTCCTCCGGTCTCCTGCTTAAAAAGCTTGCTGAAATAATAAGGGCTGATATCCACCTCCCGTGACACCTCATCCAGTGAAATATCTTTTTTGTAATTGTCCCGAATATAGGACTTTGCTTTTTCGATAATAGAAACCGCTTCTTTTTCCCTTGCAATTTCCATGTTACTGCAGATTTCTGATGTTTTGCCCAGGAACCATTTTTTCATTCCTTCTATATCTGTATATTCCTGGATCTCATGAATATAATTTCTGCGGCAGCTGATCGCATATTTCACGGTACCTGCAAAAGGCCTTTTTTTCCACTCCCATCACAAGCTCCAGGATCTTGATGCGCATGTCCTCCAGATCTACTCCCGGCTGCTTCTCCATCCACCGGATAAATTCCTCGGCACAGCTTAAAGCTCCTGCCACATCCTTATCCATCACCCGCTTTTCATAGCGACGTTCCAGATCTCTTGGATATTCGCCGTCATATTTCTGTGCAGCCGGAACATCCTCAATATGTATCACATGGCTGGTGCTTTCCCGAAGTGCGATCATGGCCTCCTTGAAGGATTCTTTCATGGTGCTTCCCATCTCCTTCACCCGGCCGATACCACAGCGAAATTTACTGTCGATCCTGCTTTCCAGCTTATGTACCATGTTTCTGGTTCTTGTTACAACCTCCACACGTTCCTCATAGGACTCCCTGGAATTACGGTGCGGAACAAGCAGTACAATACGGTTTCCCATAATGGGTCCTACCAGACATTCAAAAATCCCTGAGCGATTTCCCGGAATGTGGAATAAAATTTGTTTGCCTTCACACTGGCCCCCACCGCATTGGTAAGAACGCCATTTTCTGTGGAATCCCCGAATTCAGCCACGATCATATATCCATATTCTTCCCGGATATCCAGAAGCTCCCTGTAATTATCCTGATATGTCTGAAAATCATCCTGCAGAAGAATATTATTGATATATCCGCTCTCGATCATGGGTACAACTGTCTCCAGCTTTTCACGAATACGGAGATCATCGCTTCGCTTCTGTCTTGTGGAATCTACCTTTTCCATAGCTTTGGAGCATATTTCCAGAATCACCTTTTTGTTTACCGGCTTGGTAAGAAATTCCATAACTCCAAGATTTACCGCTTCCTTGGCATAATTAAATTTATCATAGGCTGTAATGATCACAAAGACCACAGATCTGTTAAATTTCTGAATTTCCCGGATTGCCTGGATCCCACTTAAGCCCGGCATCTGAATGTCCATAAAGCAGATATCCGGCGGATATTTCTCCGCCTCCTCCACAACCACACGGCCTGTCTTGGTGTATGGATCTCACATTCATTTCCATAGTTGGAACTTATAATATTTTTCAGGGATTCCAGCATGATCCCCTCATCATCAGCAATCAGGATTCTGTACATTTTTTTCGCTCCTCTCCAGAGGAATATTGATCACTACCTCTGTTCCCATTCCTTCACCTTCACTGTATATTTCCATTAATCCGTCCCGCTCATAATACAGTTCCAGACGCTGATCACATTATTCATTCCAATTCCCGTGGAATCACCCTCGCCTGAACTGCTGTGGACTTTTTTTGACAGTACTCTTTGTATCTGTTCTCCGGTCATGCCCAGTCCGTTATCCCGAACACTGATCTCAATATGGTCGTTCCATTTCTCCACACTGAGATCAATATGTCCTTCCCAATCTATATTCCGGATTCCATGATTGACTGCGTTTTCCACAACCGGCTGCAGGATCATACTGGGAACACGTACATTTTCCACATCACATTCCACTTTTTTTGAAAAATGGATGTCCCCGGCAAACCGTACATTCAGAATATAAATGTAATTGTCCACAGCCTCCAGTTCTTCCTCCAGTGTGGCATCTTCCTCACCCTTCTTTACATTGTAGCGAAAAAAATCTGCCATCTTTTCCACAAAGATACTGGTTTTTTCTGCATCCTCCATCATTGCAAGCTGTACTCCTGCATTCAGGGAATTAAAAAGGAAATGCGGTTGATCTGAGACTGGAGATACTTAAGCTGTGCCTCCTTGAGATGTGTTTCCATCAAAAGCTCCCTCTCTATCATCTGCTGTTCTTTTTCCATGCTGGCCTTTGTCCTGGCAATGTAAAGACCAAGATTATCCACCATGGTATTAAAGGCTCTTGTTACCGTTCCAAGCTCATCCCTGGAATCTGCTGGGGGCATCTTTACATTAAAATTCCCCTGACCTACCAGCTGTGCAGTTTCTGCCATATTAGTCAGCGGCAGGAACATCTCCCTTGTTGCCATGATCAGAAGGAACATTCCACAGATCACCACCAGAAGCATGATCATCATATTACTGATCTCCAGATATCTCATAACCGCCCGGAGAGCTGCATAAGTCTGGGAATTTTCTTTAAAAAGCTGCTTGTTCAGCTCATCCATAGAACTCTGGATATAACTGTAAAGCTCCAGACTTTCATCATATTCCTGCTTATATTTCTCCACATTCCTGCCTCTCTTGGCAGCTACAGTTCCTGCGGTACAGGAAAGATATGATTCCGACATCTTACGTATCTTCTTCTCCAGAAGTTTTACGGAATCATCAATATTCCGTTCATTTAACTTCTCCAGCTCCTGCCTGTATTTCGCCTCATTCTGATAATAATCCATCAGTGCCTGAGAGTTTTTTACCTTCAGATACTGGTACATACTGTCCTGCACATCGTCAAAAACCTGCCCCAGCTCTGTGATCTGGGCATTGCTGGCATACACATCATCCATCTCCTGCATGGAGTTGTTGATCCGCGCATAAAACAGCATGTTGATGCTGAACAGTAAAACTGCCAGCACGCCAACCTCGATCATGATCTTGCTTACAAGAGAAAAGTCACTCCAACGGATCTTTTTCATCTGTGACTGCCTCCCTCCTCATCTTCTTCACTGCTGTTCTGTCAAGAAAATTAATGTCTACGTTGTAGAAAGAATTGGTTCTTCCATCTTCTATATAGCTGGTAACTGCCTCCACACTGTACTGTCCCAGCTGGTCGTGTCCACATCACAGGTAACTGAAATAACACCTTTTTCAACTGCCGCCAGAATATCCTCAGATGTATAATAACCAATGATCTTCACTTTTCCTGCAAGGTTGAAATCCAGAATTGCCTGTCTTGCACACTCCGTTGTCTCCTCATCCATACACACAAGGATATCCGGAACATTCCGCTTCTGCTGAAAAATATCAGTAACTGCCTCCTCTGTTTCAAAGGTTCCTGTTGACAGAAGATTCCTTCCCTTGATCTCAATATCCTCAGAACCAGCTGCCATCTTCACCGCATTGCTGATCTGAGTGTATATCTGACTTCGTTCATATCATCAATGTCCCGTTTCTGCAGGATCAGGATCTTCTTCGTGTTCTCATCCACGTATTTGGCAACAATTTCCCCGTAAGCCATGCCAAGCTGATAATCGCTGACTCCCACAAAGCTCTGGCGGCGGCTGTGCACCGCATCACTCATGACTGTAACCACCGGTATTCCGTTTCTTACTGCAGTATTGATCGCTTCTTCCAGACCGGCTTCTCCATTATACTGCAGGATAATACCATCCGCCTTGGCCGCAATGCTCATATTCATATAATCAAGTTTATCATAGGATGTTTCTCTGTCCGGCCCCATGATCTCAAGCAGTACATTATTCTGAGCTGCTTTTTTCTTCGCACTGTCATATACTGCCTGCCAGAACTGGGAATCAGGGCTGTCCACGATCATGTCGTACTGGTATTTATATATTTTCTCTTCCTGTTCATCCAACCCTGCTTTTTCACTGATTCCTCTGTAATAGGATTCTCCTGTCATATAAGTAAGTACTATCACGGCAGCAAAAACCAGCAGGATGCAAGCTGATTTCTTTTTCATAATACACTCCATTCTGTTTCACAAAACATTCCGGGTTTCAGTTTATCATAATTTCACAGGAAAGTCACTGTTTGACATGGATTTTCTGTGCACTTTCATGTTATATTAATAACCACAACATTACCAAAGGAGGCCGCAAAACATGACAAATGCAACCAAGCTTGCCCTGGAAGAATCCCTGAAGCATCTGCTTCTTAAGAAACCTTTAGATAAGATCACCATCAATGACCTGACTACGGACTGCGGTATCAGCCGCATGACTTTTTACTATCATTTCAAAGATATCTATGATCTTGTGGAGTGGTGCTGTCTGGAAGATGCCAGAATTGCCCTTCAGGGCAAAAAAACCTCTTCCACATGGCATGAAGGGCTTCTGCAGATCTTTGATGCCGTGATGGAAAACAAGCCGTTTATCTTAAATGTATACCGCTGCGTGGGGCGGAACAGATCGAGAATTATCTGTTCCAGCTTACCTGCGGTCTTCTTATGGGCGTGGTAACAGAAAAATCAAAAGACATCTCCATCACGGATGAACAGAAAATTTTTATCGCAGATCTGTATAAATACAGCTTTGTAGGGATCATGCTGGACTGGATTAAAAACGGCATGCGTGAAGATTATCGCGAAATCGCAGATGATACCGCAACCGCACTGTACGGAAGCATCGACAACGCCATCCGCAATTTTGCCACTAGAAACAAAACAGCAGAAATGCCTACAGAATAAAAACTTATCAAAACAGACATAATGATAAAAAACTGAACACTTTCGGTGTTTTGTAAATAGAATCTTTTTTCCGGATGGGCTATCATAGCCTCAACAGCAACAAAGAACAGTTAATCCGATACAAACAGGTATCTCATTTACGAAAGGTGGATGTCATATGTCAGATAAAAAAGGATTCATGGGCCTTGCAGCACTTGCGGCAGCCGGAGCCGGCGCAGCCATGCTGATGAAAAAAACAAAAGAGATCAACGAAGAGGAAAACTTCCATGTAAAAGAAACTACTGCAAACTACCGCAACACCGAGCGTGGAAAGCATGACAAAAACAGCAAGGGGATTTATTATTCCAACGGTAACTACGAAGCTTTTGCCCGTCCGGAAAAGCCGGAGGGTGTGGACGACAAGCATGCCTACATCGTAGGAAGCGGTCTTGCTTCCCTGGCTGCTGCATGCTTTCTGGTAAGAGACGCACAGATGCCAGGTGATCATATCCACATCCTGGAAGCCATGGATATTGCCGGCGGTGCCTGCGATGGAATCTTTGATCCGTCCAGAGGCTATATCATGCGTGGCGGTCGTGAGATGGAAAACCATTTCGAATGCCTGTGGGATCTTTCCGCAGTATTCCTTCTCTTGAAAAACCGGGTGCTTCTGTTCTGGACGAGTTCTACTGGCTAAACAAGCACGATCCGAACTATTCTCTCTGCCGTGCAACCGTCAATCGTGGACAGGATGCACATACTGACGGAAAATTTAACCTGAGCCAGAAGGGCTGTATGGAGATCATGAAGCTGTTTATGACAAAGGATGAGGATCTTTACGATAAAACCATCGAAGATGTATTTGATGATGAAGTGTTTGATTCCACCTTCTGGCTGTACTGGAGAACCATGTTCGCATTTGAAACTGGCACAGTGCTCTGGAGATGAAGCTTTACTTCCAGCGTTTTATCCACCACATTGCAGGTCTTCCTGATTTCAGTGCCCTGAAATTCACCAAGTACAACCAATACGAATCTCTGATCCTTCCCATGAAAAAATATCTGGAGGATGCAGGTGTTGACTTCCAGTTTAATACTGAGGTCACAAACGTGATCTTTAATTTCAAGGATGGCAAAAAGATCGCCACTGCTATCGAATGCAAGGTAAAAGATGTGGAGCAGGGTATCCTTCTTACAGAGAATGATTATGTTTTCGTCACTAACGGAAGCTGTACAGAGGGCACGATCTACGGTGACCAGAACCACGCACCAAACGGTGATGCAGAGGTCCGTACCAGTGGTGTATGGTCTCTGTGGAAAAATATCGCAGCTCAGGATCCTTCCTTCGGACATCCGGAAAAGTTCTGCTCAGACATTTCCAGAACAAACTGGGAATCTGCTACTGTCACCACTTTAGATGACCGTATTATCCCTTATATCACCGACATCTGCAGCGTGACCCACGTACCGGCAAGGTTGTTACCGGTGGTATCGTAAGCTGCCAGGATTCCAAATGGCTCTTAAGCTGGACCATCAACCGTCAGGGACAATTCAGGGAACAGGATCCGAAGAAGGTCTGTGTATGGGTTTACGGACTGTTTACAGATGTTCCCGGTGATTATATCAAGAAGCCGATGAAGGATTGTACCGGTAAGGAAATTACCGCCGAGTGGCTGTACCACCTCGGTGTTCCGGTAGAGCAGATCGACGATATGGCTGAAAACAGCGCTGTCTGCGTTCCGACTATGATGCCATACATCACTGCCTTCTTTATGCCACGCACAAAAGGTGACCGCCCGGATGTTATCCCGGATGGCTGTGTAAACTTTGCATTCCTGGGCCAGTTTGCGGAAACTCCTCGTGATACCGTATTCACAACAGAGTATTCCGTACGTACTGCAATGGAGGCTGTATACGGACTTTTCGGTGTAGATCGTGGGGTTCCGGAAGTATGGGGAAGCGTTTACGATATCCGTGAGCTTCTGGACAGCAGTGTAAAACTGATGGACGGAAAATCCCCGCTGGAGATCCAGCTGCCGGGACCGCTGAATGCACTGAAGAAACCACTTCTTAATGTTGTGAAGGGTACCGTGGTAGAGAAAGTACTGCGGGATCATGATGTGCTGAAGGATTATATGTAAGATATACAGCCTGCCAGGCAGATATTCTCGATCCGAAAATTAAGATTTGAAAACAGTAACTGAGCCTCAGGTTCTATTAGTGCAGCAATCCCCCGAATACTTCTCGCGCGGTATTTCCGGGGGATTATTTCATTTTCTGCTACTTATTTTCCCAGTGTTTCATTCATACTTCCGGAACGGAAGCCCTGAAGATCCAGCGTCACGTAAGAAAATCCCAATGTGTGGAATTTCTCTGTGATCTTTGTTCTTGTTTCATTATCTGCAATTTTCAGGATCTCTTCTGCCGGAACCTCGATCCTGGCCATGGTTCCATGGATACGGACGCGGAACTGACGGAATCCCAGATCCATCAGAAACTGCTCCGCCTGATCTACCATGTGAAGCTTCTCCTCGGTAATGGTCTCACCGTATACAAATCTGGAAGCAAGACAGGCAAAAGACGGCTTGTTCCAGGTAGGAAGATTCATCTCCTTTGACAGTTCACGGATCTCTTCTTTATAGAGTCCGGCTTCCTGAAGGGGACTTCGCACACCAAGTTCCTGGATAGCTCTTTTTCCCGGACGGTAGTCGCCCAGATCATCCATGTTGGAACCTTCCGCAAGCACATTGATGTTGTTCTTTTTCGCTACTTCCCATAATCTGGTAAAAATGCCTTTTTTGCAGATGTAGCAGCGATCCGGAGGATTCTGGCGAAATCCCGGAATCTCAAATTCATTAAGCTTGCATATCTCCTGATGAATGTGATTTTCCCTGCAGAAATCCTCGGTTTCTTTCCTCTCTCTTTCTGTAAAGGAGCAGGGGCATGCAGTGATGGCTATGGCCTTATCGCCAAGTGTCTCCTGCGCCACTTTCAGAAGAAATGTGGAATCCACTCCGCCCGAAAACGCTACCGCCACACTTCCGAATGAACGGAGGATTTCCTGAAGTTTTTCATATTTTTTCTCAAGGGTGATTCGGTCTGTTACTGGCATATGTTCTGTCACCTCAAAACCGGAATGCCACCACAGTCTCATTCCCGGTCCTTTATCTATATTTCTTACATCTCGATCACATCAAGATCATCCGGAATAAACAGATTTCCGTGATAATACTCTCTGCCTTCTGCTCCGTAAAGCTCTTTACGTTTCTTAATGTTCTTATCCTCTGTGTGATACAGGACAAGATTCTTAACTCCAAGGTTCTCAGCCAGCTCACTGGCATCCTTAACCGTAGAGTGGTGTTTCTCATAAGGATTGAAGATATCACGCTGTCCATACAGACAGAATGCTTCGTGGAACATCCAGTCGCTGCCTTTTGCGTATTTCTCCTCACATTCATTGTATGGCTCGTCTCCGCAGCAGGTAAGTACCTTACCACCGTCATAGATCATCTGGAAACCGAACTGTTTCGCCTTGGTGGAACCGATATCAAAGAAGGTCACTTTCTTATTAAGAATTGTTTTTTCCTCGCCATCTTTTACCTCGATCAGATGAAGTCTGTCACCGATGTACTGTGTCTCCTTCTTATTCAGAAGCTTAAATGCCATGTCTTTCAGAAGTCCGATCACTTCGTCATGTGCATAGATATTTGCCTCGCCCTGATAAGTGCCTTTTTCATGTTCTGGCAGATGATGCGGATCACCCACACGATTCCCATGATATGGTCTACGTGCTTATGTGTAACAAAGATCTCATGAACATCCATCAGATCAATGCCTGCTTTTTTCAGCTGGGAAAGCACCGTATTTCCGCCGCCTCCGTCAACCAGAAAATGGCCGTACTCATCGCTGAGTACAAAGCAGGTATTGTAACACTCTGTTACCAGTGCGTTACCGGTTCCAAGCATGGTTAATTTCATTGTATTCTCCTCCTGTATAGCCCTGGTCATCAAACATTTTGCCACCCATCATTCTGTTCTCTGACCGGCTGCCTCTGATCGTATTACAGACACATATACAACCGTTTAATTTTTTTGTTTTTTAATTTTTTCTGTGTTTTTCGTGTCCAATGATAACATTACGGAGAAATATTTTCAATAAAATCCATTCATTTTCATAGCAGAAAAATCAATCCACAGATCTTCATAAATTCCTGCTTTCACAGAGTCCTGTAATGTATATGGTTCCGAGGTTCCATGTTCAAAATTATATACCAGAACAAGATTCTTATCCGGATCTACCAGAATCATAACAGTTTTATTACATTCTTACAAGACAGCTTTTCATATGAATCCTATCCAAAAACAGGAGCAGGCACATGGCATGCCATGTCTGCTCCTGTTTTTAATTTTCTTATTCCAGCATTTCTATTTCTGTCTCAAAATACTGCTCCTGAAACCGTACCTGTTCCATGATCTCCCTGGCTGTCATATTCATATCTTCCGGGACCGCCACCCATTTGTCTTCCACATCACTGAGACGATGGATGATGGCAATCACTTTTCCTGTAAATTCTTTTACAGGGTGATCAATGCCAAGAACGTAGACGTCCTGTTCCTCTCCGTCCGGGGCGATGATTCCTTCAATGTAACCATAATTTACCGGATAAAAAAGATCTTTGTGTTCCGATGGCAGGTGTTCATGGGCCGGTCGATCACCACATGCACCATCTGGCCGGATGCCGGTTTCTTTTCACGGTCACGCTCGTTCATTTATTTTTCCTCTCTGGACACATCTCAGAAATTCGCCAGATATTTCCATCTGTTTTTCTTCGTATCCGAAACAAACCTTCTGATTTCCGTGCATCCTGTATTTTACCAGATTTTGGATTCCACAGCAGCTCTCTCGATGCCAAGCCCTTTCATATACCGGTCCATAAAGCGTTAAATCCTTTTACGCCCTCTTCCTCCGGCGCAAGGGTGCTGCCCTCATTTCCCTTAAATACATTCTCATCCAGGAAATCCGCAAGCTCCTCGCCGTCTTTTTTATTAATGAGATAGGAAGCCAGAAGTGCGATTCCCCAGGCTCCGCCTTCTCCTGCCGTAGACATTACAGATACCGGTGCGTTCACTGCATCTGCAAGGATCTGCTGTCCCACACCTTTTGTCTTAAAGAGACCGCCATGTCCCAGAAGCTTGTCGATCTTTACCTGTTCCTGATTCAGAAGGATATCCAGACCTACACGCATGGCGCCGAGGCAGGTGTAAAGATTATTTCGCATAAAGTTTGCCAGTGTAAATTTGCTCTCAGGAGAACGTACAAACAGTGGACGTCCCTCTTCAAAGCCGGTCATATGCTCACCGGAGAAATAGCAGTAGGAAAGAAGTCCGCCACAGTCCGGGTCGCCTTCCATGGCTTTGTTATAAAGAGTTCCGAACAGTTTGTTCATATCTACTTCCATGCCCATAGCTTCTGCAAATTCCTTGAAAACATTCACCCATGCGTTCAGATCAGAGGTGCAGTTGTTGGAATGTGCCATGGCAACCGGATCTCCGGCAGGCGTTGTGACCATATCGATCTCTTTATATGGTTTTGAAAGTGCTTTTTCCAGAACGATCATTGCGAAGACAGAGGTTCCGGCCGAAACATTTCCGGTACGCTGACGTACACTGTTTGTGGCAACCATACCGGTTCCTGCGTCTCCCTCAGGCGGGCACATAGGAATTCCGGCTTTCAGCTTTCCGCTTACATCCAGAAGCTTTGCACCTTCCTCAGTAAGAACTCCTGCATCCTGACCTGCCACCAGAGCTTTCGGCATAATATCGCGGAGTTTCCATGGATATCCATAAGGCGCAACCAGTTCATCGAACTTCTGCACCATCTCCTCGTTGTAGTCCTTCGTTTCACTGTCGATCGGGAACATACCTGCCGCATCACCGATACCAAGAACTCTTTTTCCGGTGAGTTTCCAGTGCACATAGGCCTCCAGAGTGGTGATGTAATCGATATCTTTTACATGCTCCTCACCTTTCAGGATTGCCTGGTACAGGTGTGCGATGCTCCATCTCTGAGGGATATTGTAATGGAAAAGCTCTGCCAGCTTCTCAGAAGCTTCTCCCGTGATATTGTTTCTCCAGGTGCGGAAAGGAACCATCAGCTCTCCCGCTTTATTAAGGCATATATCCGTGCATCATGGCACTGACACCGAAAGCACCTACGCTTGTCAGTTCCACGCCGTATTTCTCCCGGACATCTTTTGCCATATCCTGATAGCTGGCCTGAAGGCCCTTCCAGATCTCTTCCAGCTGTAGGTCCAGATTCCGTCCACATACTGGTTCTCCCATCCGTAACCGCCGGATGCGATCGGCTGATTTTTGTCATCTACCAGACTGCCTTGATCCTTGTGGAACCAAACTCAATACCAAGAGCTGTACGGTTCTCAAGAATGGCTGTTTTTGCCTCGTTTACTCCCATTTTAAAAAACCTCCCGTATTATTTGCTGAAATACATGCTGTTCCATCTCAGCTCATTCTGCAGATTCCGGATTGTTGTATCACCATCAATATAAACAGCTTCAATACCCATAGCTGCTGCCCAGTCGCCCATCTGCTCTGCGGTCAGATCATAGGTAAATGCAGTATGGTGTGCGCCGCCAGAAAGGATCCAGGCTTCTGCTGCCGTGGAAAGATCCGGCTTCGGTGTCCAGAACGCCGTACCTACCGGAAGTGCAGGCATTGGTTTCTCTGTCTTCTTGCACTCCACTTCATTGATCAGCAGGCGGAAACGATCGCCAAGGTCAACCAGGGATGTTGCGATTCCAGGGCCTGTCTTAGAAGTAAATACCAGTCTTGCAGGATCTTCACGATCTCCCATGGAAAGCGGGCACACACGCATGCTGACCTTTCCATCAGCAACGGATGGGCAAACCTCCAGCATATGTGCCTCAAGGATTCCCTCTTTACCAGGTACCAGATTATAAGTGTAATCCTCCATAAAGGAAGTGCCCTTGGCGTCCTTTTTGCCTGCTGCCATGATTTTCATCAGGCGAACCATAGCTGCTGTTTTCCAGTCACCCTCGCCACCGAAGCCATAGCCTTTTTCCATCAGTCGCTGGATCGCAAGTCCCGGAAGCTGCTTCAGATCCCAGATCACCGAAGTGTGTTACGATAGCCTGGTAGTTTTTTTCCTCAAGAAAGCGCTCAAAACCAATCTCAATTCCCGCCTGGACTGCTACATGCTTCTTAAATTCCTCAGGGTCACGTCCATCCAGAATCATATCATATTTATTATAATATTCTTCTACCAGAACATCAATATCTCCCTGGCTTACATCCTGAACATATTCTGCAATCTCATTAACCGGATAAGCATCGATCTCCCATCCGAATTTCATCTGAGCCTCAACCTTATCGCCCTCTGTTACGGCTACATTTCTCATGTTATCCGCAACACGGCATACACGAATATGGCTGCTTTCCATGATACCAACTGCAGTACGCATCCAGGATGCCAGACGCTCCTGGACCTTTTTTGTCTGCCCAATGTCCTGCAATGACCTTACGCTCGATTCCCATTCGGGTTACCATATGGCCAAACTCACGTCCGCCGTGTGCGGACTGGTTCTCATTCATAAAGTCCATATCAATGGTGTCATAGGGAATCTCCACATTGAACTGTGTATGAAGGTGACACAGCGGTTTACGATACTCTTTGAGACCAAGAATCCAGGATTTTGCCGGGGAAAATGTATGCATCCATGCAATCACGCCGGCACAATTTTCATCTGCATTGGCATCATTAAAGGTTTTACGGATCAGCTCATTTGTGATCAGCGTTGGTTTCCATACAACCTCAAACGGAAGTACGCCGGATTTATTCAGCTCCTCTACGATGATCTTAGAATGCTCGGCTACCTTGCGGAGACACTCATCTCCGTAAAGATCCTGTGAACCTGTGCAAAACCAGAATTTGTAATCTCTTCCTGTTTTCATGTGAAAAATCCTCCTTAAAATAAAATTAATATCATATGCATAACATTCCTGAAAATCTGCAGCCCGGTTCTGCTGCCAACATGCGTCCGATCTTCTGAAATGTTATAGGGTTCTCTGTAAGCTACATCGCTTCATTCTCTAATAAAACGATCTGATAAAACGGTTATGTATCTGTGCTCATGCCCCTGCTTTCACACTGCTGCCTCGCACGATCAGTTCCGGCCGGATCAGCCGTTCCACGGTACTTTCTTCATCCGGCACGCCGCTTAATTTTTCCAGAAGAAGCTTCGCCGCCATCTCTCCCAGTTTTTCCTGGGGATGGGTGATGGTGGTAATGCCCTGTCCCTGTCTTGCATATAGGGAATTATCATAGCCGGTCACTGCAACATCTTCCGGGATCTTTTTGCCCTGACGTTCCAGTTCTTCCATGACCTGGACAGCGATCTGGTCGTTGTAACATACGATCCCATCCGGAAGACTGTTCTGTCGGACCATGTTCCGTACCATAAGAGCCGGCTTTTTTCGCCGGTCCTCGGTGTGAAACCAGACCACCTTATCCGGGTCATAGGCAATTCCATGCTCCTGCAAAGCCTTCACATAGCCCTTATGCCGTTCAATGCCCTGACGGTCATCTGCCTTGAAAAACCCTGCGATGTCACGTCTGCCGGAATCCAGGAGATGCTTTGCAACAAGATAACCGCCACCTGCATCATCCATGAGGATATGGGGTTTTTCCTGCATCTCTGTATACAGTCCCTGGATAAAAATATAAGGGATCTGATACTTGTCCAGTGTTTCGTACAGGCTTACATGTCTGCACAACAGCTCGCTTTTGCTGGGTTCAATGATCAGTCCGTCAATCCCCTTACTGATCAGCTCTTCCAGGAATCTTGCCTCCTTCTGACGGCTGTTTCCTGTATTTTTGAGAATGATACTGTACCCGTTATCGGACAGCACCTCATCAATCCCCTGGATCAGCCTGGGAAAAATATAATCCGAGATATATGTAGTCACCACTGCGATGTTTCCGGTCCCATGGATCTGACGGAGTACATCCGCACAGAAGGTTCCTTTTCCCTGAAAGGATTCTATGTATCCATCTCCTGCCAGGATTCCCAGAGCCTTTCGCACCGTATGCCTGCTCAGCCCGTAGCGGACACTGAGCTGGTTTTCAGAAGGAAGCTTCTCACCCGGACGGATCTTTCCGGAAAGAATGTCTGTTTTCATTTCTTCCATCAGTGCATAATATTTTGCTTTTCCGTTTTCTGCCATAAGCTTCTCCCTTCGTTTGTATTATTCTTCCTTCAAACATCGGATGTAAAACGGATATTTATATTTTGATCTGTATTTATCCTGTTAATTTCATCTGTAATTATTCTATAACTTGTATATACATACGAACAAGTTGTTTTTATTATTTATCAAAAGTTTCATATAAAGAAAGACCGGAACACCCTCCCCATTCTGGTGTTCCGGCCTTTCTATGCCGCCTTGCATATTTATTTCAAAGTTTTTGCTGCCTTCCGATCATTTCCTGCCTTAGCGGTACATCTTCATATAATCCCATGTGCCTCGATCAGCTCATCACACATTGCCTGGATGTCTTTGATGTTCAGCTCTGCACTGTGTGCGGGTCCATCATGGCTGCCTGATAGATTTTCTGGCGGTCTTTGGTCACTGCTGCTCAATAGCAAGGAGCTGCGGGCTGACATTGGATGAGTTCATAGCTGCCAGCTGTGTAGGAAGCTTGCCCACTTTTACCGGATGTACACCGGTTCCGTCGATATAGCATGGAACCTCTACGCAGGCATCCGGCGGAAGGTTATCAATGTAACCGTTGTTAAGAACATTTCCACCGATCTTGTACGGTGTGTTTGTAACAACAGCCTCCATAATATAAGAAGCATACTCTTTACTTCTCTCATGGCCGATCTTGCCATCCTTGAGGATATCCTCGCGCTCTTTTTCCCAGCCCTCGATCTGTTTGATACATCTTCTCGGATATTCGTCAAGCGGAATATTGAACTCCTCGATCATCTCCGGATATTTGGATTTAATGAAGAACGGATTATACTCTGCATTGTGCTCACTGGACTCTGTGCAATAGTATCCAAGATGACGGATATACTCATAACGCACCATGTCCTCATGCTTCTCACCGGAGGTATTCTTCTCCTCGGCAATTCTGCGGATCTCCGGATACAGATCATTTCCGTCTTTGTCGTGGATCTCAAGGAGCCACGCCATGTGGTTGATACCTGCGATCAGCTCAGTACGTCCCTCAATCTTGTCTTCCATTCCCATTCCCTCAAGAAGCTTCTGGGAACATTACCTGTACGCTGTGGCAGAGACCTACCGTGCGGATCTTTGTGAAACGCTGCATATAGCCGGTAAGCATTGCCATAGGGTTGGAGTAGTTCAGGAACAGAGTGTTCGGGCAGACCTCTTCCATGTCGCGCGCAAATTCTTCCAGAACCGGAATGGTACGAAGTGCACGCATGATTCCGCCGATTCCCAGGGTATCTGCGATTGTCTGTTTGATGCCGTATTTCTTCGGGATCTCAAAGTCTGTTACGGTGCATGGCTCATAGCCGCCTACCTGGATGGCATTAACTACGAAATCTGCATCACGAAGTGCATCTTTACGGTTCTCTGCACCAAGGTAGGTCTTGATCACTGCGCGGTCCTCGTTTACGTTGTGGTTGATGGCACTTAAAATAATTCTGGAATCCTCCAGCCTCTTCTCATCGATATCATAAAGTGCGATCTCGCTCTCGCGAAGTGCCGGTGTACACATACAGTCACCAAGTACATTTCTTGCGAAAACCGTGCTTCCTGCTCCCATAAATGTAATTTTGATCATGTTCGTTCCTCCTGCCTGTCTTTTTGGATATTTCTGTGAAAAATACCTCTGTTTTTTATAAAAGTACTGATTTTCTGCTGTTTCTGCGGTGCAGCTCCGCTTTGTTTTTATTATGTCTTTATGATACTGCCGAAAGTATCTTTAAAATATATACTTTGATGTCAATAATTGTTGTTTTGTTGCATGAAATATAAATGCCCGTTTACTGATACAGTTCAGAAATTTCCTATAAAACATATTTCCTATAAAATTTACTTCCATTCGTTTTTATGCTTTTTTATGTTTTCGGAACATTGCAAAGTAATTTTCCATAATGCAAAAACTCTCCATCCGATACCAGGATCATATATATCCTGATTCGGACAGAGAGCTGTTATTTTTTATTGCAAAGGTCTGCCAGCAACAAAAGGTACTGCCAGTTATCAGCCTCAGATTCCGTATAATCGCCCTTCTTTCCATTCACTACAAGTCTTCTCTTTTCTTCCTTGTATTCTCTCGGACTTCTTCCTGTTCTTGCCTTGAATACCTTGGAAAAAGCCAGCGGATCTCCATACCCTACTCTTGCAGCTACTTCACTGACCTGAATATCTCCGTTTTTCAGAAGAGTTTTCGCCTTCTCAATGCGAAGATTCATAAGATATTCCTGCGGCGAGCATCCAAGGCTTTTTTAAATGAACTGGTAAGATAGCTCCGGTTGACGCCAATGCGGTCTGCCAGCTCATTGATCTTCAGCCTCTTGTCAAAGTTGGCTGCAATGTAATCCACTGCATGCTCCACATAAACGGAATTTGGATATCTGTGGGATGGAAGAAGCTTGCCTTCTCTCAGACATGCATCCCGGTTATCTGTGATCAGGTCAGAAAAAAGAAGCAGCAGAAGTCCGTTTCGTTTCAGCTCATTTTCAAAAACAAGCTTGTTGGTCCGTACCATTGCATCAATATACTTCGCAACATTTTCCATGCAGTGGATCCTTCGGACCGGATTTTCCCGGCTGAAACCACTTACATGAATCACTTCCTCGGCAATCATTCCCTCAAATCCTACCCAGCGGTACGTCCAGGGATTGTCCATGTCTGCCTCATACCAGGCCTCCACACTGGGTGGGATCAGAAATGCTTCTCCACCGGTCAGATGATACTGATAGCCATCCATCTCAAAAACTCCGCTTCCGGATTCCACGATATGAAGTACATGAGAGATCCTTTTATTTGGTCCAAATCGATATCCCGGATCACATTTTTCCACCCACAGCTAAGTAAGACAGAGATCCACCGCACCTTTCTTTAAATTCTCCAGACATTTATAGCTGTCTGAGTTTGTAAAACCAACTGTATGAAGCAACTTGCCACCTCCCTGATGTCATATATTACATTTCCGACCGTGCGCTGCTTCGCCACCCAATAACAGACCGCCATATCCGGCGGCCTGTTATTTTTCTGGTCAGGCGGATGTTTTTTCTACAGACAGTTTTTATTCCATCACTTGCAGAAATCAGTCCTCTGCTTCAATTGTATACAATACAGAATGGAAGTCACCGTTTGTCTTATTGCAGTAGTCACGATCAACCGGGATTCCTGCATACATCAGCTCATTTCCGTAAGCTTTCAGGCACTTATCTTCCCATTTTACTTTGTAAAGCTGATCCTCGTCAAGACCTTTGAAGCGCAGACGCATCCAGGAAGCATTAACCTTGTTCAGTCTCTCATAATATCCGGCAACTGCCTGTTTTTTGTCTCTGGAAACAACCATCCATGCAGTATCATTTCCTTCGAACGGGCTTAAGATACGGTAAAAATCACCCTCCACCTGGATCAGGTCACGATGTTCCTTCATGAATTCCACCTGTGCCTTTACCTCTTCGATCTCTTCATCACTTAAGAGGTTCAGATCCAGCTCATAGCCAAAGGTTCCGAAATATGCCACATTTGCTCTTGTGGAAAGCGGTGTGGTACGGTGCAGCTGATGATTCGGTACTGCTGATACATGAGATCCCATGCTGACGATCGGATAGACAAAGGAGGTACCGTACTGGATCTTTTCTCTCTCAGCTGCATCGGTATCATCACTGGTCCATGTCTGCGGTGCAAAATACAGCATTCCCGGATCAAATCTTGCTCCGCCGCTTGCGCAGGATTCAAAGAGAATGTCAGGGAATCTCTCTGTCAGTCTTGTATACAGCTCATAAACACCAAGGATATATTTATGCATAGTCTTGCCCTGATCTGCTGCAGATGCGCCGCGGCTGAAAGGCTCAGACATGTAACGGTTCATATCCCATTTAATGTAGGAAATGAAGATTCCTCGATAACCTTGGAGATGGAATCATAAATGAAATCCACAACCTCAGGTCTGGAAAAATCAAGAACGTGCTGATGTCTTGAGTGAGACTCAAAACGGTCCGGTGCTCCGATGAGCCAGTCCGGATGTGCTCTGTAGCAGTCACTGTTCTTGTTTACCATCTCAAGCTCTACCCAGAGACCGAATTTCAGGCCCATCTCCTCGATCTTATGGGAAAGTCCGGAAATTCCGTTCGGAAGCTTATTCTTATTTACGAACCAGTCGCCAAGCCCCTGGTAATCATCATTCTTGTTCCGAACCATCCGTCATCCAGAACGAACAGCTCTACCCCAACCTCTTTGGCTTTTTTTGCAATATTGAGGATTTTTTCCTCATTAAAATCAAAATAGGTTGCCTCCCAGTTATTGAGGAGGATCGGGCGTGCATGATTTCTCCATTTTCCACGCATCAGACGGTCACGGTACAGTCTGTGGTAAGCCTGGCTCATTCCGTTTAAGCCTTATCACTGTATACCATAACAACCTCCGGAGTCTGGAATTCCTCATCTCTGGAAAGCTCCCAGGAAAATCCCTGTGGATTGATTCCCATCATAACTCGTGTCATCTCGTAGGTGGAAACCTCGACTTGTGCAAGGAAATTGCCGCTGTACACAAAGCTGAAGCCGAAAACCTCGCCTGTGTCTTCTGTTGTATGAGGACGCTTCAGTGCGATAAACGGATTCTGCTCAGAGCTGGAACCTGTTCCTGCAAGACTCTGTACAGCCTGTGTACCCATCTCAAGTTTACGTGTTTTTACATAGCGCTCACGTGCCCACGCACCGGAAAGATGGATCATCTCATAATCCATATCCGGGAACTCCACTGCTGCACTCATCACGTTCTCAAGGCGGATCTTCTGATCCCCTTTCTGAACAAGGCGTGCGCTTCTTGTAATCACCGGATAATCCTCATATACGGAATATGTAAGAATAAGATCTGTATCCATCACAGAATCATGAAGTGTGATATCCAGAGATGTTGCTTCCTCATCACTTTCTGTATAAGTTGCCGGAATACCTGCAAGCTTCTTCTTGCCGCCATAGATCTCATGAGAAACATATTTGAAATCTACGATCTCGCTTCCGTTCTCCTGACGAACAGTAAGGGCAGGGTTTCTGTAATCACCGGTTCCGTAAACAGGATACTCCTGTTTGGTATACTGCATGGAAAGAAGTCCTGGCTCCGGAACGCATACAGCCATCAGGGAACGCATGATCTCTTCATGAAGATAACTGAAATCCTCTTTATCGCGGATAGCTTTTCCATAGTACAGATTCTCCATCTGACCATTTTCCATGATACAGGTGATGTAGCTTAAATGTTTGTTATAAATGTGGAATGTCTTTGATTCCTCGTGAAATTTAATCGGCATAATTTTCTCCTTTTTTCATTTACTGCGGATAAAAATATCCGCCTCTTTCCTTAAGAATCATCAAATAGCTGTGCATTTTGGCATTTGCTTCGATAAAAATACCGCTGACAACCTCAATAACCAAATCCTCAGTTATATACATTGTCAGCGGTCTTGTATTACCTTATGTAATATTTCTGATTACAGTTTTCCACCGCTGGTAGCAATACCTTCGATAAACTGTTTCTGGAAGATCATGTAGATCACGATCATCGGAATGCAGGCAATCAGAGATGCAGCCATCAGTTCCGGGAATTTGGATACGTACTGGCCCTGCATCTTTGCAAGTGCGGAAGAAAGTACCAGCATATCCTTATCTGTATTAACGATCATCGGCCACATCAGGTCTTTGAATGCGAATACAGCTGTGAAAATTCCAAGTGCGACCATACTGGATCTTGTAAGTGGTGCCATGATGTAAGGAAGGTCTGACCGATGTTACATCCGTCAAGTCTGGCAGCCTCCTCCAGATCCTTCGGCAGTCCCATGTATCCCTGTCTCAGAAGGAAAGTACCGAATGCAGTAACAATACCTGGGAATACAAGGGCAAAGATCGTATTCAGCATACCCATCTTGCTGACCATCAGGTACTGCGGGATGATGAAAATCTGTACCGGAACCATCATCTGGAACAGTACAAGACTGAAGCAGAGATCACGGCCCTTGAAGTTCAGTCGTCCAAATGCATAGCCTGCCATAGTTGCTGTAAGAACCGCACACACTACTCGGAAGAAGATCAGAAGCAGTGTATTCTTGTACAGAAGCAGGAAGTTCATGTTATTGATAACAGAAATAAATGCGTCTTTTCTCCATATTTTCGGGAAAATAGTGAAAGGATCTACAGATGTTGCTTCAGTTACAGTTTTAAAAGCTGTCAGGATCATCCAGATAAATGGCACAAGCATCGTTATGGACACAATGATCAGTATGACATGTATTAAAATAGTGGTTAATTTCTTTTTTGTTTCCATACTATCCATGGTTAATCCCCCTTTTTAGTTGTAGAATACCCATTTCTTCTGACCGATCATCTGGAATACTGTCAGGATCATGGTGATAATAAGAAGTACTACTACGATCGTAGCGCCGTATCCCATGTTCTTATTGATAAATGCATATTTATAGAACAGGTAAACCAGTGACTGAGTCTTGGTAAGTGCCGGGTTTGACTTGTCAATAACCATATAGATCAGGTCGAATACCTGAAGGGATCCGATCACACGGGTAACAAGTACGAAGAAAATGGTTGGTGAAAGAAGCGGGATCGTAATGCTGAAGAATGCATTCACACCTGTAGCTCCGTCAATCTCTGCCGCTTCATAATAATCTCTCGGAATTTCCTGAAGTCCTGCCAGAAAAAAGAACCATATTGTAACCGATGATAGACCATACACCGATGATCGCAACTGCAAATACTGCAATTTTCGGATTAGAAACCCAGTTTACATGAACATGGAAAACGTTATTGATAAGACCATAATCAGAGTTGAACAGCCATCTCCATACCATGCTACCGCTGCCGGAGCTGCTACCATCGGGAGGAAGATGATGGTTCTGTAAATAGAACGGCCCTTCATCTTTCTGTTAAGAAGTACTGCAAGAACAAGTGCGATGACAATGGAAAAAGGAACCTCCACGATCGCATATTTGAATGTGTTGATCAGTGCCTGCCAGATCTCTTTATCTGCAAAAACCTTCTGATAGTTCTGTAAACCGATAAAGATATTTCCTTTACCAAAATCTCCTGTTTTGAAAAAGCTCTGGTAAATAGTCTGGAAGATCGGAATGATGTTCAATACAATCAGTCCGATGGTTGTTGGGAGAATAAACAGCCAGCCCCAGAGGAACTCACTGCGCTCTCTCTTTGTCCGTGCCTGTGACTTGGTAGTTTTAGCCATAAGAATCACTCCTTCTATTCCTTCTATGTATGAGGCCGCTGCACCTGAGTGCGGCGGCCCCTCTCATTACTGCACTTAATTATCGGTGTTTCTTAATGCTTACTCCTCAGCCAGCTTCTCGTTCATCTGATCAGCCATCTGCTTGCAAGCCTCTTCCATTGTGATGTCGCCTGTGTAAACACCTTTAAGAATCTCGTTGTCCTCGTTCTCCCCATGTTGCAGTAGATTTGGAGTATGGACGGATTACCATGTCATCCATCATGTTCAGATAAGCCTGAAGGTTGAAGTCTGCGGATTTAGCCCATGCATCAGATGTATCTTTGTATGCACTCATTGTAACACCAAGCTCAGCCTGTTTCTCCTGAGCCTCTTTGGATCCGAGGTACTCGATCAGCTGCCAAGCTTCGTCTGTGTGCTCACCGGAAGCAGATGCTGCCCATCCAAGTCCGTTATATAAGGAAGCTCTTCTGCCTGTCTCAGCGTTTTTAGGAAGCTCTACACAATCACAGTTCGCTGCTGTGTACTCGTTCTCTTTAAATGCTGCAAGCATCCAGGAGCCCTGGCATGTCATAGCGATCTTGCCAGCCTCGAAAAGTACGTCCTCATTGTTCTCGGACATTGTCTCAAGAGACGGGATCACGCCATCCTTGATCCATCCTTCCAGTGTCTGCATAGCTGCGATCGTCTTCTCATCATCCCAGCCGGATTTTGTCTTGTCATCATTGATGATATATCCGCCGTTATCATAGATCAGGTTGTAGTATCCAGCCTGGTTGTTATCATTTCTCATTCCGAGACCGTACTGGGAACCGTCATCCTTAGTAAGCTTCTTAGCTGCCTCTGTAACATCATCCCATGTCCAGTCAGCTGTCGGATAATCAAGTCCTGCCTCATCAAATAATGTCTTGTTGTACCAGAGAGCGATAGTATCTACGTCCTTCGGTACTGCATAATATTTGTCATCGTATGTATACAGTCCCCAGATATCCTCCGGATAATTCTCAGGATCGATCAGCTCGCTGTCTTTGATCTTGTCGGTCAGATCAAGAAGCATATCGTTGGACATGTATCTCTGACTCTCGTTGGAGTGCATCCAGAATACGTCCGGAAGGGAACCACCCTGTGCACCGGCCTCAAGCATTGTCCAGTACTCATCCCATTTAACAACGGAAATCTCTGTCTTGATTCCTGTCTTCTCTGTGAAGTCTGCGAGAATTTCTTTGATTCCCGGCTCCTGGTTGGTGTCCCAGATGGATACGGAAAGTGTAACATCGTCACCTTTTGCATATACCGGAACTGCTGTCATTACCATGGCACCTGCTAACAATAATGCTGCTACTCTTTTGAAATTCATAACTTCTTCCTCCTTTTTGGATCTCTCTTATTTTCCCTCTTTCTTTGGTCAGTTTTTATATTTTTTCACGTCCCTGACCGTTGATATTATTATAATTGCACATGGAAAAATGATAAATGGATTATTGTCATTTCAATATGGAAAAATGTTGTTTTTTATTCATTTTATCCATTTTTTGTTCATGTTTTGTTAATTATTCGTCATTTTTACATGTTTTCTTGTATTTCTTACATATATTTTCATATTTTTCACTATTTATGGGCATATTTTGGCACTCATTTATTTCCTTGTAGCAAAACCAACATTTTTACATATCTGTTTTTGTATGTTTTTACTAACTTAGAACATGTATAAATGTCATTTTCCGAAAAATACACTTTCCCTCCCCTAACATAATTCCATGCGTGCCATCATTTTCACATGTGCACGCAAAATTCCATGTTTTTTATACAGTCCCATAAACCGTGCTGATACTTATCTGCGTTCCCTCTCTTTACACACAATCAAAACTGTGCTAAGATTAGCTGTATCGGACTTTTCCCATATGGTCCGTTTTTCATTTCTATATAAGGAGGTATTTCGTTATGAATCTTTTAAATGAAGATAATGTCGTTCATGTATTCCTCAACAAACTGGGCGACATCGTGATCGCCAATCTTCTTTTTATTCTCTGCTGCATCCCCGTGATCACCATCGGGCCGTCACTGACTGCCCTCTATCACTGCATGATGCGTACCGTAAAAGGGAATAACAACGGCACAACGAAAACATTTTTCAGAGCTTTTAAAGAAAACTTCAAACAGTCACTGATCATATGGCTGCTGATCCTTGCTGCCGGAGCCGTGATCATCCTGAATATCCGCTTTCTGCTCCATGCCGAAGGAAGCGCTGCACATATGCTGTTTTACCTTTCTGTGGGAGTTCTGACTCTGCTGATAATTTTTACTTTATACATATTCCCAGTGATCGCAACCTTTGCCAATACACTCGGGGCACTTTGCAGAAATGCATTTCTGCTGGCATTTATGCATTTCCCCACAACGATCGCCATTGCAGTGATCACGATCTTTCCATTGTATATGACCTATCTCGATGCAAAACTGCAGCCCCTTTACGTATGCTGCTGGTTTTTCTTTGGATTTGGACTTGTAGCTTTTATAAATTCGATGCTGTTGTATCGATTTTTTAAGAAGCTGCTTCCTCCGGAGGAGGATATTTCGCTTTTGTGATGAAAAGCTTGGGAAAATTGTTATTATTGTTATTATAGATATGATATTTTTTGCTTTTCAAAGCGGAGGAAATCTGCGAGGGGGAAAGCACTCAGAGTTGCGAAGCCCGCTTTTCCCCCTCGCGCTCCCCCTTTCCGGGCACGCTATATTAGCGTACGCTGTGGGAATGTGTTAGTGTATCGGCACGGCGATGGATTCTACGGTGTTGGTGATGTTATGTTAAGCCGATCTATGCTACTATGATGCTGATAATGTTACGCCACACCACCTCACCTCCAAGTCGAAAGTGAAGCGCCTCGACCCAATCTCTACCGTCAGGCCACAGGGAAACTCAGCCTTTCGTCCCAGTCATCCAGTGCAGCGCTGATGACCCATCCAACTCCCGTGAAACCACTCTGCTTCTCACTCTGAACCAAATTCACACCCCACCACTTCTCCCCATCTGATTCCCCTTCCGACCAGCCCCCGACGAAGCCCCGGCGACAGACAGCATACACCTTGCGGGCGTCCATTTCATCTACACTCTTTTCAAAACAACCAATCCCTCATTCTCACCAAGAATCACATCCCGGCCACCATTCAGCACATCACCCTCAGTCTCACCAAGGCCAACACACCTCCACTGCCCCTCAGGCAAACGCACACTTCTGGCAACCTCCCCCTGCTTCCAAACAGGCGCCACCAGCAAATCCTCGCCAACCATAAACTGATCCATCACCCTCTCCATCCCCTGTCCAGGGAAAACAAACTCCATGGAACGAACGATCGGCTCACCAGTAACTTTCGCACACTCTACAGCCTTCAAAATCTCCGGCAGACACTTCTCTCTGAGAGCCAGTGCATCCTTAACCTTCTGAAAATCCGCCTCAGGCAGCACTCTCCAAGGAGAAGCCGAAAACTGCATCACCGGCATCAAAGCCGCAATCTGCGCATACCGCACAAACATCTCCGGCGTACACGCATTCTCATTTCCATTCAAAAAACAGGTATACTCACCACCACCGATCATATCCGGGCTGCCAAAAGGATGCCCCGTAAGCCCCTGTATCAACGTATCCGGAATCAATCCCGCAATACCACTCTCATCCCACTTCGTCTGCTTATCACAAAGCCTCTGCATCAGAGAATAACCACCGGCCCTGAAACATACCCTCAGCTCATTAAACACAAACTGTTCCCCAAACTCAGCCCAAAGCCTGGACAGCTCATCCGTAGAAGCATCCCGGAACAGCTTATCCCCGGCATGATAATAACACGGATCCCCAGCATCCAGTTTAAAACCATCCACACCCATATCCATCAGAACATCCAGCTGATCCTTCAGCCACTTCAAAGCATCCGGATTCGTCAGATCCAGAGCCGCAGAATACCCGTTCCACCACTCCAGGATACGAGGTTTCCCCTCCGGAGTCTCAATCAGAAAATGCTTATCCCTGGCCTTCCGAAACTCCAGCGTATCCGGAGTAACAAACGGACAGATCCACAACATCACAGAAAAGCCCATCTCATGCAATTCTTTGATCATCGCCTTCGCATCCTTGAAATTATCTCCCCTGAACTGCCACCTTCCATAATAAGGAGACCAGCCATCATCGATCATCAGAACACCTGATGGAAAACCATTTTCCAGAATACCTTTTGCATATTTCAGGATATTCTCCTGGGTCTGATAATAGGTAAGTTCAATCCAGGAATTATATACCGGTGCTTTGAAAAATCTGTCTGAAAGTTTGATCTCATGAAATGGAAAATGCGCTTTCATGGCTGCCAGGTATGCACCTCTCAGATCATTGAAGCCGTTTTCCAGAACGATAGATTCCGGACCTTCCGCCAGGATCTCACCTTTTTGAAAAGAGATATGAAAACCTGCGTTGCTCCAGATGTAACGGCCTTTCGAGGAAAGGAATAATGGCATGATCTGATTGTGGGTTGGGTTTTCGCGGAAATCCCAGTCCACAATGTCGTCTGCGCCTACGGCTGGCGGTAGCCTTCGTAGACTGCGCCGCCATACCAGAATTCGTTTTTTAATATAGTTGTTTTCATATCAAAACTCCTTTCTGCTATATATGAATTTATGTTTTTTTGTTTAAATGTTGAGGTTATTTTTTTGTATTGATGTAAATTTATTAGCTTTTCGAAGCTAAGGAAATTGCGAGGGGGAAAGCACTCGGAGTTAGCGAAGCCCGTTTTTCCCCCTCGCGCTCCCCCTTTCCGGCACGCAGTTGTTGTACGTTGTGGGAATGTGTTTATGTACTGGTGGGGCGATGGATTCTACGGTGTTGGTGATGTAACGTTGAGACGATTTGTTCTTATTACCTGTAACTTCCTTCCGGTCAATTGCTTACTCCTTCCGGCTGGAAGTACCAGCTGGCAAGGCGTGTGCTGTCTGACGACGGCTCTGCAGGAGGGGTGCTGATTCTTGGCTGGTGGAATCTGCGTTGTTTTTCAAAGTTCGCTGTTTGAGCGCAGCGAGTTCGGACTTTTGGACGCTTTTAGCAGATTTTCAGCGGCTTAGAAGCCAGCCCCCGACGAAGCCTCGGCGTCAGACAGCACACGCCTTGCCAGCGTCCGCATATCCACCCCACCCTCTCCGAATCCCTTCCACTTCAGCCCTTGCCCTTCCCACCCCCATATTGTATAATCACCTCATACAACATCCCACCCCATTTTGTGACCCAAAATTGCGTTTGTTGCATAACCCAAGAACCAGGAGGCCCACCTAAATGAAAAACACACACCAGGAACCCAAACCCAACACACCCTCTCCGTCTACTTCTGCGGTCAGGAAGATTGCGGCCCAAACCACTCCTTCGGCCCGGCCATGCGCCCACACTAC